>Ga0073928_10003744_pt1 | contig 23552 bp, 9 predicted proteins | sample PaiPotPPA55metaG_FD_76969 | JGI IMG/M metagenome (GOLD analysis project Ga0073928, IMG submission 76969) | Iron sulfur acid spring bacterial and archeal communities from Banff, Canada, to study Microbial Dark Matter (Phase II) - Paint Pots PPA... ...
CCACACGGGCGAGTCGCAGACCTAGCTGATTCTGGTCTTCGAACGGCGTTGCGGTGGTGGTTCGGTTAGAGGGTGAGCGTGGGACTTGTACCGGCGCTCATGGCGTGCCCGGAGTCGGCGGCAGCGCCGCCGGAGTTCAGGGTCGTGAAATCGCTGTTGCTCGACTGCCAGGCCACTGAGTAGTTCTCGCCACCGGTGCCCACGATCGAGGGACTGGTCTTCGCCGGCATCGCGTGGCCGGTGGGGCCGTCGCCGGGAGCGTTGCCGTACGTCCAGAGGATGCCGGTATTGGCCTGGAAGGCTATTTCCCACTCGCCGTTTGCAAGCGCGGAGATGCTGGGGCTCGTGCCGGCGGCCATTCCCAGTCCCGTGTTGGTGATCGTGACTCCCCAGAGGTAGAGGTCAGTGGAGTTGGCCTGAATCGCTACTTCGTAGCCGCCTCCGGCGAGGGCGGAGATTGCCGGGTTGGTGCCCTTCATCATGCCGTTCTGGGTGTTGGTCACGGCTCCGCCGGTGGCCGTCAGGCTCGAATACGCATCAACCCAGAGCAGTGCGGTGTTGGCCTGGAAAGCTACTTCGTAGCCCCCGCTTGCTGCGGCGGCGACTGCCGGGCTGGTTCCAGGGAGCATGCCCAGTCCGGAATCCGCGAAGGTACCGGTGCTCGTATACACCTCCATGTCGGTGTTCGAGCCCTGGAAGGCGACAGCCCAACCACCGCTTGCATAGGAAGCGATGGACGGGCTGGTGCCGACCGCCACGGCGTGGCCTGTATCAGTGGCCGATCCACTCGCGCTCGAGTACATCTCCAGGTCGCCGTTGGTGCCCTGGAACGCGACCTCGTAGGCGCCGCCGGCAAGTCCGGCGAGGGAGGGGCTGGTGCCGGTGGCGACCTGTGCAGAGGTGTATTGAGTGCTGGCGCCGATCGCGATGGCGAGGTTTCCGCTGGAAGCGGTGAACGCGCCTTGTCCGACGATGCCGGAAGTGATCGGGATGCTGGTCTCAGCAGTCCACAGGGTCGATCCGCTTGCGGAGACGAGGGTCAGGGGAGTGCTGGTGGCGGCCAACTGGAGCGCATCGCCACTGGCGATCGGCACGTTCAGCCCGCCCATCGTCAACCCCCATAGCGCGGTTCCGCCGCTGGAGTAAATCACGACATTGCCGTCTGTTTGCACCGCCAGGTATGCTCCAGGGCTGTTTTGGCCGTACTGGGAGATCATTTTTCCAGTGGCGTCCTGGCTGACGGTGAGCTGGCCTTGAGCGAACTCGAGGGTGTCGGCCCCGTTGTCCCACGTGGTTCCGCTCGGATAGACGGTGCCGACCGAGGGGAGGCTGATCGTGCTGGTGGAGACCGCCGCCGCGAGGGATTGGGGTGCGGCGAACTGGGCGACGCCCGCGCTGCCGGGCGCGACTCCGGCCCAGTCGACCATGGAGCCGCTGGGTGTCGCCGCGATCAGATCGCTGTTTCCGGTTCCGTGCATGTCGAAGGCGTAGAGCTGTCGGTACGCCGCCGCGGTCAGGGTGTTGCCCGGTGCGTCGGGCACAGTAAGCGCGGTCCCGGTGACGCCGGTGGGAGTACCGAGATCGCTCAGGTTGCCGGAACTGTCGAAGGTAATGGGGTACTGCATGATCTCGCCGTTCGTGTTGCCGCTCGTGTTGATGCGCGCCAACAGGTAGGTCTTGGTGCTGGTTCCGGTGCCGGTGGTTGTGGTGCCGATCAGGGTGGTCCCGTCCCAGCCGCTGGAGCCCAGTTCCTCGGCGTTGCCGATGTAGTAAGTGCCTTGCTGCCCTTGGTAGTACCACAGCGTGCCGTTCTCGACGGTCAGCAGGCCGGAGGTGCCGCCACTGACGTCCACGCCTGCCTTGGGGTCTCCCAGATACAGATCATTTGCCACGAGGATCTGGCTGGTCTCACCCCAATCCGTGTCGTCGTAGGCGCTGCAGTTATCGCTCGTCTGTACACAAGCGATTGTCCCTGTGGCATCAGCGTCGACATCAGCCTTGGTGACATTGACGATGTGCTGGCTGGACTCGAACGGAGTCGTACCTGTACCGCCGTTGAGGTAGATGTAAAGGCTCTTGCTGATCTTGTTGAACGCCCACAGATCGTCGTATCCGGGGTGGTTGCTGAACGATCCGTCGTGAGAGACCAGATAGTTCGTCCAACTCGTCTCGTCCGGGCTGTAGGCCGGGGTGCTGATGACGGTCGGGGTGGCGTCCGGGCTCGCATCCCCGGGGATCATGACCAGGTTTCCGTTGTTGGTGCCGGTCGACGGGTTGGTGATCAGGTCGGGTGAGGAGCCTCCGCTGATCGCGCCCTCAACGGTAACTGTTCCGGGGTTCCAGGGAACATAGAAGCTGTACGAGCTGACGGCTGAGAGGTTGCCGGCGTTGTCGATGGTTTGCACATAGAGGGTGTGAGCGCCCCAGGACGACGGGGTGTAGCTCACTGTGTTTCCCGTCCGGTACGTCCCGCCGGAGCTCGGCACGGGGCTGGAGTCGAAGCTGTAGTAATAACCGGCGACACCGGAGATCGGGTCGCTTGCGGTGAGTGTGAAGGTGCCTGGCGTTCCGACGTACACGGTGCTGGAGGCGCCGGAGGAGAGTGATGGCCAGGTCGCGTTGCTGAAGGTCGGCGCGGACGGAGGGGTTGTATCGACCTTGAAGTAGCAGGCCGCTGAGCTTGCCGCCGAGTAGTCGAACTGGTCGTAGGCCTGTGCGGACCAGGAATACTCGTCTCCGTTGGCGAGCGTAGGCGTCTGCACGGTCGCGTCAGCGCCGCTACCGATCCAGCCGCTGCTCGTATAAGTGCCGGTGGTGTTGGTCGTGACATTTTTCAGCGTGAACGTGGCGTTCATCTGTGCTGATGCGACTGGACTGCTGAGCTTCGCAGAGAGAAGGGCGATGTCTGAGCCGTTGATGTTGCCGATGCCCAGGTAGCCCGGGGACTGCTGAGTCGGGCACGCGCTGATGCCGAGCAGGCCTGTGGAGGACACGCCGGTCACCGGGGTGGGCCAAGTGGTGGGAGTGCTCGGCGCATCTGGCTTGATGTCATAGACCGTGGTGATCGATGGGTTGTTGTTGAAGCGTTCGAGGCTCTCGTCGTTGATGTTCTCGTCGCCGACCATCATGAACGTCCAGTTCGTCCAGTTAGGATTGTTGGCTCGAGCCTGCATGATGCCGGCCTTGACGTTGAAGTCCACGCCGACGGTGCCGCCAGGGCACATGGTGCCGTTCGAATTGCCGTCGGATTTGATGGGCTCGCTGTCAATGAATTGACCGGGCTTGCCCTTGTTAGTCCAATTCGTACTCTTATCGAAGGGGCTGGTCGTGTAGATACTGATCGTCTGACTGCTTTCGCCGCAACTGAACGACGAAGACCACAGCTCATTGATTTTGAGGTCGGCGGACTTGATGTCGTAGCTCGGATTGAGGACATTGCTCGTGTCGATCCGGTAGTACGCCTCATACGGACCCGGGCACGGTGTGTCAATAGTGTTGCTGCCGACGCCGGGCTGACTGCCGTCATCGAAATTTGTATATGTCTGGCAGGCGGCAGCACCCTGGAAAGTGTCGTACTGCTGGGTGCCACCGGACTGGTAGGGCTCGGTCCAGGTCGGGTCGAGGTAGACGGGATAGGTCGGGGACGAGGCACCGAGACCGCGAGGGCTTCCGGCAAGCGTCAGGGTGCCGGCGGTCACCTTGATCGGCAGGGCGCCGGTATCCGCATGGACATTGGGCCCCGCAGCGCTCGAGGTCTTATTCGTGGTCGTCTCAAACTCGTCCGAGACCCCCAGGCCCGGCTTTCCGCTCTCGGATGAGTCCCACATGACTGCGGGCGGCGCCGACATCACGCTCCGCCCGTTCGCGGTGTCGGTGACGTTCAGGCTGCCGTTTGAAGCCTCGGTGAGGGCGAGCCCGCGCAGGCGGGTGGTGAACTTCAGATTCTGCGCGTGGGCCTCGGCGGCGGCGTTGGCGATCTCGAAGACTTCACTGAATCCCCCGGTCGGCGCCGCAGTGACGGACAGGCTGATTCCAGGGTAGATGTCCGAATAGGTTGCCATCGCACCCGAGAGGGTGGGCGCGGGCAGCGAGACGGGCAGTGAGAGAGCCATCGAGTGGCCGTACTGATCCGTCGCCGTGATGACCGGGCTGGTGCCGCCGCCGGAGAGCAGCAAACCGTTCGGGGTCGCGGTGGTGGAGATGGAACCGCCGGAGTTGCGGATGAGAGTCGGATCGATCGTCTTCCACGCCCCGTCGGCGCCACGCAACCGCGTGGGTTCGAGGGTTGTCGTGTTCGCGAACTCACCGTTCGGCAGAGCCTGAGTAGAGGAGTCCGCTGTGGTGAGCGAGTCGACGGTGACCGGTCGACCGCTGGCGGCGGCCTGGGCCAGCGCCACTTGACGCGGATCCTTGTCTGCCGGCGCGGTTTCAGCCTTCCCTGCTACGTCGGCCGCATGCGCAGGAAGTGCGGACAGGCCCGCTGCTCCCATTGCGAGGGCTAGCACGGCCGCTGTCGCGCGCCTGCGCCGCGTTGTGTTTGGCCTGCCTCGGCCGTTTGGGACCATGCGGTCCACCTCCGCTGGATATGAATATGAGCCCGCGGATTGCGGGCTCAAGTGGATCAACACTGCTGCGTCCTGAGCGGCACCGAGTCCTGCCGAGTCGACGGGCGGACGGCCTTGGACGCGACCCTTCCCGGGTAGCTGGCACCACGCTCGGTTCAGAACCGCACCATAGCTGCGGAGAGGATCTTTGGCTCCTGACATATGTGAGGGTCCAGGGTCGTCGCGGGCCGGTATCCAGACGGTTGTCAGGAGTCGACGGATGTGTCGCATGGCTACCGTGTATTTCAGTGTGCGCCACGTGATTGACAACTTCGTCCAGACCGCTGTCTCGGCGGTGCAGGCGAAGATCGCAGGGCGACACACCTGCCGCAACGCAACCGTACGTCGCATAGCGGACTATGTGTCCTGACCTTTTTGTCTAGATGTGAGGGGCTAGTGATTACAGTGTTCGCTGGGTCTCGGGTCGGCGCGCGGGGGCTGGCGCGCCGCTCAGTGGTGCGCGTGGGTTTCGTGCTGGGGTTATTCGGCCTGGTGTCGAATTCGGCAGCACAGGCTGCGTATGTGCAAGTGCTGCCCGGGACAGCGTCGCGGGTTTGGTCGCCGCCAGGGGGTGTGCAGTCTTCAGTGCGGGTTCCGGTGTCGCAGGTGGGCCCGGGCGATGCGGGGGCGGCGCGAACGCGTGCGGTGGCCGGAGCGCAGGTGGTGCCGTCGAAGTCGACGCCGGTGTCGTGGCCTTCGGGGTCCGCACAGGTGGGGCTGGTTCGTGCGGTGTCTGCAGGGTCTGGCCCGCGCGCGGCTTTGCGCTTGGGAGCATCAGTACGGGCGGGATCGCTGCCGGTGTCGATAGCGGGGGCTGACGCGTCGTCGGGTGCGGTCCGTTCGGTATCGGTTTCCCTCGCCTCGCATAGTGAGGCAGCGGCGGCGGGGGTGAACGGAGTGATCTTGTCGATGATGCGCGGGGATGGGGGTGCGTCCGCGTCATCGGCTGAGGTGTCGCTCGACTATTCGTCGTTTGCCGCGGCATACGGGGGTGGATTCGGTGACCGGTTGAACCTGGTGGAGTTGCCGGCGTGTGCTTTGACGACGCCGCAGGTGGCGAAGTGCCGGGTGCAGATACCGGTGACCTTCACGAATGACCGCTCGGCACGGACGTTGAACGCGCGGGTTTCGCTGGGTGCGGGCGGTGTCATAGCCGCCTCGCCAGGGTCGTCGTCCCGCTCCTCGGCGGCCGGGGTCGCTGCCGGTGCGATGGTGTTGGCGGCGACTTCGTCGGGTGCGGGTTCTGCGGGTACGTATACGGCCACGTCGCTGTCGCAGGCAGGTTCGTGGACGTCGGGGGGTAGTTCGGGCGCGTTCACTTATTCGTACCCGGTCGCCCTTCCACCGTCGACGGGCGGCAAGGCACCGTCGGTGACGCTGTCGTACGACTCCTCGAGCGTGGACGGCCGTACATCCGCGAAGAGTGCGCAGGCTTCGTGGATCGGGGACGGGTGGGATTACTCGCCGGGGTACGTGGAGCGATCGTATCTGCCGTGCTCCCAGGACGGGATCGCCAACTCGGCGGACCTGTGCTGGGGTGGGAATGTCGTCACGCTCTCGTTGAACGGGCAGAACGAGGCGCTGGTGCGCGATGATGCGTCGCCGAACGGGTGGCGTTTGCAGAATGACGACGGGGCGCTGGTGGTCCCCCTGACCGGGCAGAACAACAATGCGTACGCGGGGGAAGGATGGGAGATCGTCGAGCCGGATGGTACCCAGTACTACTTCGGGGCCAATCCGGATGGTCTGGACGCGTCGCTGGCCTCGGCGAGTACGTGGACGGAGCCGGTGTACTGCCCGAAGTCGGGGGACGGGCCGTCCGGGAATTCGTGTTATAACTCGACGTCGAAGTCGGGTTCGTTCGCCGCGGCGATGTCGTGGCGGTGGAATTTGGACTACGTGGTCGATCCGCATGGCAACCTGACGTCGTACACGTGGGTGCCCGAGACGAACTACTACGACCGGGGCTACGGGCAGGGCAACGGATCGGGCACAAACACGCTGTACACGCGTGGCGGGTACCTGTCGAAGATCGGCTACGGGTACCGGGTTTCGGACGCGGTCGCGGGCACTCAACCGACGGACACGGTGTCGTTCAACGTGAACGAGCGTTGCACGCCGGTGGTGTCGGGCTTCACGTCCTCCGAGTGCACGTATGCGTATCTCTCCTCGAACCTGTCGAAATTGTCGGTGACAGAGAACTGGCTCGACACTCCGACGGATCAGATCTGCCCGACACTGCAGGGGTCGTGCGCGGTGTACTCGCCGGCGTTCTTCACGACGAAGCAGCTGGCCTCTATTTCCACGGCGGTGCGCTCGGGTTCAGGATATCAGTCTATCGATACGTATACCTTGTCGCAGTACTTCCCGTCGCCACAGGCGGGTGTGGTGGTGGATCCGACCAAGAGCTACGATTCCCCGGGCAACCCGGGCGACGGTTCGGCCGCGGTGCTGTGGCTGCAGTCGATCCAGCGCACGGGCACGGACGTCATTGGTGGCGGCGGGTCGGTGGCGCAGCCGGTGACGGTGTTCGTCCCGGATCTGATGCCGAACCGGATGAACGGGACCTCGACGGGTTACGTGGCGCTGTATCGGCCGCGGATCGATCAAGTTCTGACGTCCTCGGGCGAGCAGATCACGGTGGCGTATACCTTGCCGGGGTGCTCGAGCACATCGCTACCGGCCCCGGATGCGAACACGGGTCTGTGTTTCCCGCAGTACTGGACGCCGCCGGGCGGGTCTGGCGCGGTGTTGGACTGGTTCAACACGTATCAGGTCCAAAAGGTGACGCAGGCGGATCTGGTGGGACCGGCGGCATGGTCCGAGAACGAGGTGACCTCGTACGCCTACCAGAGCGCGGCATGGCACCGAGACGATTCCCCGATGACGCCGAATTCGCAGCGAACGTGGAATGTGTTCCACGGGTTCGGGAAGGTGACCACGACGGTGGGCACGGCCTTGGCGGATGCGGTTCCGACGCAGTCGGTGAGCCTGTATCTGCAGGGAATGAATGGGGACTACCTGGCCAACGGTTCGCAGCGGTCGGTGTGTGTGCAGGACAATGTCGCCGGGGATCCGTGTGTGACCGACCAGCCGCAGTTGCAGGGGCAACTACTCGAGTCGGACACGCTGAACGGCGTGGGTGGCGCGGTGCAAGAGCGCACGGTGGACGGGCCGTGGACGTATCGGCAGACCGCATCCCAGGCGCAGTCCTCGGTCGGATCGCCCGCGACGGTGTTGCCGACGTTGACAGCGCAGATGCCCGCCTCGAGCCGGGTGCGCACCTTCGCGTTGTGGCACGACGGGACCTGGAAGGTCCAGGCCACCGCGGACACGTACGACTCGAGCGGGCGTCTTTCGACCTCTGATGAGACCGGTGACGGCGTCACCGAGGTGTGCACCTCGACGACCTACGCGACTTCGACGAGCTCGAACGCGAACATGCTGAACTATCCATCGGAGGTCACGGCGGTCAACGGGCCGTGCGGGACCGCGATGAGTTCGGCCACGGCGGTCTCGGATGCGCGCATGTTCTATGACGGCTCGAGCACGTCGGGGGCCCTGACCGCGGCGGGTGATGTCACGCAGGTGCAGGAGGCCGTCTCGTACGACTCATCCGGGAATCCGGTCCTCAAGAAGATCGCGCAGACCGGTTACGACGCCTACGGGCGGGTGACGGCATCCACGGACGCGAACGGCGTGGCGGGCACGATCTCGTATTCGGCGCTTGGCGCGAGCCCGGATGTGGTGACCGCCTCCGTCGTGGTGAACGCCTCCACGAGCTGGCCGGCGACCACGACGCTGGATCCGGGCCGCGGCGTGACGCTGGCCTCCACGGACGTGAACGGCAAGCTGACCTCGTATACATACGACGGGTTGGGCGAAGTCACCGGGGTGTGGTCGCCACTGCATTCCAAGGCGGCCGGCGCGACGGCGGATGAGACCTTCGCCTACAGCGAGACCGGCACCGCTCCCTCGACGGTCTCGACCACCAAGCTACTCGACGGCGGCGGGTACACCGATAGCACGACGGTCGACATCTATGACGGTCAACTGCGCTTGATCCAGTCACAGGCGCCGACGGCGACGGGAGATCCGGGCCGGACCGAGTCGAATACGCACTACAACTCGCTGGGCCAGGCCGTGAAGGTCTCAAGCACGTACATTCCGAAAGACACCGCTTATCCGAGCGGCACAGTGGACGTGCCGGTCAACGACACGATGGTGCCGATGCAGACGGAGAGCGCGTATGACGGGATGGGCCGGGCGGTCAGAGCCCTGACGGTAGCTTTCGGAGTCAACCAGTACTCGACCACAACCAGTTACCCGGGTGTGGATCAGACGGATGTCACCCCGCCGTCGGGTGGCACCGCGACCTCGACGTTCACCGATGTGCTCGGGCGCACAGTGGCCTCCTGGAACTACAAGACCGCTGCGCCTACCGACAAGCCCGGTGACGCAGTGGCGACGGGCTACAAGTACACGCCGGGTGGGCAGCAAGCTTCGATCACGGACGCAGCCGGCAACCAGTGGACGTATACCTACAACTTGTTCGGGCAGCAGATCTCCGCGACGGATCCGGGCAGCGGGTCCACGAGTGCGACCTATACTCCGGGCGGCCTGGTTCTGACCTCCACGGATGCGAACGGCACCATGCTGACCTACGCCTACGACACGCTCGGGCGGGTGGCAGCGCAGTACAACACCACAGGCAACGTCCTCCCCAGCTCGACCAATCAGCTGGCGGCCTGGACGTATGACACGCTGCAGAAGGACAAGCTGACGTCGGTCACCACGTACACGAACCCGACTTCGGGTGCGAACGACCCCAATAGCACGTATACAGAGGCAACGACCGGGTACAACGCGCTCTACCAGCCCACCGGACAGTCGGTGACGATTCCCTCGAACACGACCACGGGCGCCTTGGCGGGTACGTATCAGGTCGGGTACACCTACTCTTCCGCGACCAACTCTCCCACCGCTGGGACATCGCTGCTCAAGGTCGTGGTCTACGGCGCCGACGGCGGCCTGCCGGCCGAAAAGTTCAAGATGGCGTATTCGAACACCGGCAGCGCCCTGCTCGATGCCTACGCAGGTGTCAATGGACTGTCGATGAACACGGCGACCTACGACGACCTCGGACAGGTCACGTCGACCAACTTCGGGGCCTATACCTCTCAACTGGATCGCACCGAAACCTACGATCAGGCCACCGGCCGGCTGCTCACCCTCTCGGACCAGCTGCAGCCGCTGTCCTCCACGCTGGATGACACCACCTACACCTACAACCAGGCCGGGCGCGTCACCGCCGAATCCGATACCCAGAACGGGTCTTCGACACCTGACACGCAGTGCTTCAGTTACGACAACCTCGGGCAGCTGACCACGGCGTTCACCTCCACGGACCCGGTCACGGCCAGCACGGCGAGCACGACACCGGGCGGCGCGCAGATCAGCGGTGTCGGCTCGTGCAACGACACCGCGCCCGTGGCCGGAAAGGTCACCGGCGGGCCGGCTCCGTATTGGGAGTCCTACCAGTACAGCCTGCTCGGCGACCGGGTCCAGCAGGTCAACCACGACACCTCGGTCACTTCAAGCGCGAACACCGCCACCCAGACCCTGACCTACAACGGATACGCGCCGGCCACCGGCACCACCACGGCAGCCGCCAGCCCCGATCAGACCCAGGCGGTCACGACGACCGGTCCGACCGGCACCACCACCAGCAATTACAGCTACTTCAGCAACGGCGCGGTGAAAACCCGCAGCGGGCAGGCATTCACCTACACGCCGACCGGGCAGACCGCCACGGTCACCAACACGACCGCCAATACGACCAGCACCTACACGTACGACGCGACCGGCTCCCTGCTACTGCAGTCCGACCCCGCGGCAGACCAGTCGATCCTCTACCTGCCCTGGGGCGAACAGCTCACGCTGAGCACCGGCAACGGACAAGTCAGTGGGCTGCGCTACTACGATGAATCCCCGGACGGGCTCGATGTGGTGCGCTCCTCCACCGGCGCCTTGACCTACGAGGCGACCAGCCCGCAGGGCACCGCCACCATTCAGGTCGACGCCACCACTCTCGCCTTCACCGACCGCTACTACGATCCGTTCGGCAACCTGCGCGGAACCCCGCCGAGCAGCTGGCCCGACCAGCACTCGTACCTCGGCAAACCGCAAGATCCCAGCACCGGCCTCGACCTGCTCGGCGCCCGCGAATACGACCCGGCCACAGGGCGTTTCCTCTCCGTCGACCCGATCCTCGAGACCGGCGATCAACGGCAGATGAACGGCTATACCTACAGCGCCAACGACCCGGTCAACGGCAGTGACCCCACCGGAACGATGCTCGCCTCCGGCGACGGAGACGTGGGAGCCCCCGCCCGGACCTGTGGCAATGGCGTGTACGCCGATAGCTGCTCACCGGACACCGCCAACGGCGACCCCAACGGCCCCGCTCCGAACCAATACTGGTACGACCAGTCCCAGGGGCAGTATGCCGACGGCTGTATCAACCGCGCATGCATCACGAACAACGACAAGCATGCGAATGATCCCGGCTACTGGAGCACACTGGCCGACATCGCGGCAAACCGAGCCGCGATTGCGAACAACATCGCCGCCGCGCAGCAGTTCCAGGCTGAACAAGATCAGGCCCACGCGTGCCACGGCTGGTGGCACTGTGCATGGCATGCAGTGGATCATGCGGCGGAGGCAGTGGATCATGCAGTGGAGAGGGTAAACGAGGACATCGGCAAGGCGCTTGCCGTAGGGATATCGGTGGTCTCGTGGATCGCTCCCGTTCTTGACGTATTGGCCCTGATCCCGGTACTTACCCCCATTTTCGCCCCACTTGCCGCTGCGGCGACCTTAATTTCGACTATTGCGGCGGCGGGGACACTCATCACCGATTTCACCACTCCCGGTGCATCTTTCGGCAAGAAGCTTTTGGATTCCGGCGGTCTACTGGCCAGTGCTTTTGGCTACGGCGTTCTGGCAAAAGCCGACATCGCAGAGACTGCGGCGGCAAAATCTCTCCAGGCTGGTAGCGATGCCCTCAGATCAGGAAACCCTCTGGTCAAAACCACCGATGCGATGGTGGCGAGGATGGGTAGCTATGGCGCGGCGAGAGGGTCAATGGGCGCAGCCCTGCTCACGGCATCGCAAATGAGTGGTATCAATGACGCGGCTAGCTGGGTCAGCGATATCGACTATGGCGATGGCAACGGCAACGACTCGCTGCCCTGGTAGGCGCCATGACGATTTGACGCCGCCGTGACGAATGAACTCGCAAGATCGATCAGGGTTCGGGGTCGCTAAAATAAGGGCTCTGATGTTGACCGTCCAACAGATCCTGTGTATGGTCTGGCATCACTGAGTGGATGGCGTCCACATAGTCATCGGCGACGTCTATGCACTTGGTCTTGCGAGTTCACTTACTTTGCTGCGAACAAAAGCCCTCATGGGGGTTCGGCCCACACCGCCTCATTTCATTCGCTCTTCGCTGAGTTGGAGTCACCATGCCCATAGGCCCTCGCATCTCGGCTACTGCCCTCGGCTTGGCCGCTGCCGCCGCTCTCGGCCTATCTCAGCCTCCTGCCGCACTGGCTGCCACCCAGTCCGCGGCCTCGACGAAACCGGCGCTCACCACCGTCGAGGTCTGCGGCCAGGGCGCCGACCTGACCCGCCCCGGCAGCATGATCCTGACATGTGCCGACGGTGGCGAGGTGGCGCAGCACCTCACCTGGACCAGTTGGACCTCGGCCGCTGCGACGGCGACCGGCCAGGTCACGTGGCGCTCCTGTAGTGCGGACTGCGCCCACTCCACGACATGGCAGAGTGCTGCCGCCGAATTCAGTCTCAGCCGGCCGGAACAGGTCCAAGGGCACGGGAACGTCTTCACGAGGCTCACGCTGCACACCACCGGGCCGACGCCGACCGGCTTCATGCGCGATCTGACATTCGAGGAGACCCCGGCACCCGTCGTGCAGGCTCCGGCCGGTACCTCGTCGGCGCCGGTGTCCCACATCGCCACGACTCACACCGCGCTCGTGCCTGCGGCGGCGAGCGGCACTCTCGGGTATGCCCAGATCGAAGGCTATTGGATCGCTGCGGGCGGCTCTGCCGCCACCGCCGAGACCGCCGCCGCGATCACCGGCGCGGAGGCCAGTTTCGAGCCCGGAATCATCCAGCAGGGTGTCGACTACTGCGGCTCCGGCGGGGACCGGGCCGGCTGGGGCCTGTGGCAGATCACCTGCGGCAACGCAGAGCCGTCCTTCGGCACGAACTTCCAGCTGCTCGACCCGTGGAACAACGCCGAGGCCGCCGTCGCGAAGTACGACGGCGACGTGGCTGCCGGCGTCAACGGGTTCGATCCGTGGTCGACGTACACAAGTGGCGCCTACCAGAGCTACCTGGGGTCGGCCACGCCGGCCACAAATCTGACCGACCCCGGCGAGTACGGGCAGAACGGCGGCACGCCGTCGGGTACGCCCTCGTCGCCGGCGGCTGCTCCGGGCAGCACCTACGGCCCGGCGATGAACGGCGGCAGCTCCTCGGCCGCGCAGTTGACGGCGACGGCGCCGGTCGGCACGGGCGGTGGCTTCGACGCGTTCTTCGTTACCGGTGGCAGAGTGGAGTATCGCACCGGGTCGCCGAGCGGCACGTTCATGGACGTCGCCGATGTGCCGGGAGCTCCGTCCGGGGTGAGCGCGATCGCGGCGGTTCCGCTGGGTACCACCGGGAATTTCGACCTGTTCTACCTGGTCAACGGCACGGTTTACTACCAGACCGGGGCCGCGAACGGCGGGTTCATGAACACGGTCGTGCTGGCCGGCTCGCCGAGCGGGGTGAGCGCGATCGCCGCCAACCAGCTCGGCACCCCGACTGCTACCAGCCAGTTCGATGTGGTCTATGACCTCAACGGCACCGTGAAGTACCAGACCGGGTCGGCGAGCGGCACGTGGATGGGCGTCGCGAACGTACCGCACGCCCCGTCCGGAGTGAGCACGTTGGCGTCCGCGAGTGTGGGCACCACGGGTAACTTCGACCTCTTCTACGGTGTCGGTGGGGCGGTGGACTACCAGACCGGCACCTCGACCGGCGGTTGGCTCGGCAGCATCGCCCTGCCGGGCGCACCGAGCGGCGTGACCGCGATGACCTCTGCTCCGATCGGCACCGGCGGCAACTTCGACGTGTTCTACAACGTCGGCGGGACCATGGATTATCAGACCGGCTCGTCCACCGGCGGTTGGCTGGGCACGGCCCGGGTTCCCAATGCCCCGTCCGGTGTGCGCTCGATCAGTGCCGCTGCGCTCGGCAGCACCGGCAACGCGGACGTGTTCTACGACGTCAACGGCCAGATCGTCTACCAGACCGCGACGAGCAACGGCGGCTGGCTCGGCATCGCCGACCTCGGCTACTGAGCGGGGCCCATCTGCTGCCGCAATGCCCTGCCCTGGGCCGTCGGTCAGCGCCGAACTGCGGGCAAGTACGACCGCCACTTATGACCGCCCCCCGCGGCATGTCAGACCTCCCCGCTAGAACTGGAGGTCAGAGATCGTCGCCGGCTCGGAGGTTGTCATGACCGTGGTCCCGTTTTCCATCGAAATCCCCGAAGACACGCTCACCGACCTTCGGGAGCGGCTGGCGCGCGCCCGACTGCCGCGGTCTACGCCGGGCGAGCCGTGGTCGGCGGGCGTGGACTACGGCTACCTGGCCGAGCTCGCCCGGTACTGGGGGGAGGAGTTCGATTGGCGGGCACAGGAGGCCAGGCTGAACTCCATTCCGCAGTACACCACGGAGATCGATGGTTGCCGGGTGCATTTCCTGCACGTGCGGGCGGCTCGGCGGGCGAGCGGGCCGGCTCCGGTTCCCTTGCTGCTGAGCCACGGTTGGCCGAGTGCCTTCACCGAGTTCTTGAAGTTGGTCCCGCTGCTGGCGGACGACTTCGATCTGGTGATCCCTTCCACGCCCGGGTTCGTGTTCTCCGATGCGCTGCCCGGGCCGCATACCCGAGCGGCGATCGCGGACGTCTGGGCGAAGCTGATGACTGAGCTCGGATACGAGAAGTTCGGTGCGTACGGCGGGGACATCGGGGCGGACATCACCAACTGGCTCGCGATCCGCCACCCCGAGCGATTGGTGGGCATCCACCTGCTGCATCCGAAGATGCCCACCGTCGGCCCCGGCGATCCGCCGCTGGACGCGCAGGAGCAGGCGTTCATGGACTCGCTGAAGAAATTCGACGAGACCGACTTCGGCTACAGCGCGATGCAGGAGACCCGGCCGGACACGGCCGCGGCAGCGCTCAACGACTCGCCGATCGGGCTGGCGGCCTGGATCCTGGACAAGTTCCATGCCTGGACCGACCACGACGGCAGCCTGGAGTCGAGGTTCAGCCGCGATGACCTGCTGACCCTGGTGACGCTGTACTGGGTCACCGGGTGCATCGGCACGTCCTTCCGTACCTACTTCGACTACCACTACAACGAGCCCCGGCCGGTGATCGGCGTGCCGCTCGCGGCGACACTCGGGATCGAGGATCGCGACTACCCGCGCCAGATGGCGGATCGCAGCTACACCGACGTGCGGCGCTGGCGTGCCGCGACAGCCGGTGGCCACTTCCTGCCGTTGGAGGAGCCCGAATTGCTCGCCGGCGAACTGCGCGCGTTCTTCGGGGAGATCTCCGCAAAGGGTTAGAAAGTGCCCGGACGGTCGGTGGTATTTGCGTAGCGTGAAGGCGGGCCATTATCGCCGGATATTCACAGTCAGGTGTACATCGGACACTCTCCGCAGTTCGCCGTCTGGCTGTCGTGGCGGTCGGCTTCGGTCGCTCACGCTAAGGTGGGGGCCGCTGCATGGAGGGAGAGCCGCCCACCTCTCCTTACCGCTATTTTCCGAGGCTTTTGCCGTGCGCTGACCTTGATAGGTTTGAAGTACGTGGGCCGGGTTGGCAGGATCCTGCATGTTGCATGTTCGAAGCTCTAACGGACCACACCTCGGGGCGCTTGAAGTTGAACTACTGCAAAACGTGTCGCAGACATCTCAACGGCGCCGTATCCTGCGCGGGCTGCGGGGCCACCGGGCTCGAGCTCACGAAGATGCAGGACGTGCGCTCGACGGTCCGGATGCCTCGGGTGGAAAAGGACGAACCGGGCACTTCGGCTGCGGCCGACGGCGACCTGGTGCCCACATCGATGCTCCCGCCGGGCCCGTCACACGCGAAGGACACGCCGAAAACCGAGGCTGTGCACGCCAAGGCCGCCTCTGAGGCTGCGCATGCCAAGACCGCTTCCGAGGCGGCTCACGCGAAGACTGCTTCTGAAGCTGCGCATGCCAAGACCGCATCCAAGGCTGCGTCCAGTGCGTCTGCTGCGGGCGGGCCGCGCAGCAAGTCCCGTACGGAGCAGGATTCGCGCAAGTTTCGCGGGATCGGGCTCATGCTGACCGGCGGCTTCGCGGGCATAGCCGTGGTCGGCTTCCTGCTCTTCGGCGGGACCCAGACAGGTGGCGGCAACGACTCGCCGGCCGGCGCCTCCGTGGTCGGCTCGGGTTCCAGCGCGACGGGCAGTACGGCGGCATCCACTGTCTCCATCTCCCCGGCCGCGACCACGTCGGTCACCGACGTCTCCCTCAAGACGTCGGCGAGCGCGAGCGCTTCGGCCTCGGCCACGTCCCCGAAGGTCTCGCCTTCCGCGAGCCACTCGAGTTCCGGTGCCTCCTCGTCTGCGTCCGCCACGGCGAGCAGCGCTTCGGCGAGCGCCTCGTCCACCCAACCGAGCAAGAGCGCGTCGCCGACAAAAACCCAAACCTTCTGTTTCCTCATCTGCTGAGGTCTTCTGCTACGAGGCCGGTCACCACGTCCTTAGCAACGGCGCCAGTGCCACCAGGGCGGCGTTGAGGTCGTCGATCTCCGTGTCCGTATTCGACGCGGTGACCTGCACGCGGAAGCCGGCCTGGTCCCGCGGCACCAAGGGGTACGCGGCCAAGGTGACGTAGATTCCGCGCTGCCACAGGGTCGCGGCGACCTCCTCCATGTCCGAGGCCTGCTTCAGCGGGATCTCGATCACCGGGAAGCCGCTGGTGTTCGGGCAGTCCAGTTGCAGCGCGCGCACCTGGTCGAGCACCCGCTTCGTCTTCCGGTACAGGTCGGCGCGGATCGTCTCGCCCCGCTTCTCGTTGACGTCGAAGCCGGCCAGTACGGTGGCCAGTGACGCAGTGGGGGACGGGCCCGAGTACAGGTACGGCGCCGCAGCGAACTTCAGCAGCTCCTTGAGCTTCGTCGGCAGCGCGATGAACGCCAGCAGCGACGAGTAGGCCTTCGAGAAGCCGCCGACGAGGATCAGGTCGTCGTAGCTCTCGCCCATGTGGCGCACGACGCTGTTGCCGCGCGCCCCGTACGGCGAGCTCTCGTCCCCGCGCCGCTCCCCGATCACACCGAAGCCGTGCGCGTCGTCCACGTACAGCAGCGCGCCCTCCTCTCGGCACACGGTGGCGATCTCCGGCAGCCTCGGCGGATTGCCGGTCATGCTGTTGACGCCGTCCATGCAGACCAGCCGCGGCTTGTCCGCCTTCGCCGCGCGAAGCAGGTCCCTGAGCTGGTCGAGGTCGTCCATGTGCCATCGGTGCAGCTGCGCCCCCTGCCCCCTCGCCACCGAGCAGCCGTCGAAGATGGTGCGGTGCGCCTGCGCCTCGCACAGCACCGTTCCGTGCTCGGCCAGTACCGGGATCACCGAGAGGTGGATGTGCGTGATCGTCGGCAGCACCAGCGTGTCCGGCGCGCTGAGCAGCTCGGCCAGCCGCTCCTCGATGTCCGGGTAGATCCGCGGATTGCCGAGCAGCCGGGACCAGCTCGGGTGCGTGCCCCACTTCCGGATCTGCTCCTCCGGCGACCGCATGATCTCCGGATCGAGGTCGAAGCCCAGGTAGTTGCACGACGCGAAGTCGGCGAGCCAGGTCTCGCCGATCCGGATCCTGCGGCCGTCGATCTCCTCGATGATCGCGTCGTACATCCGCGTCGTCTCCTTGAGCCGGGCGAGCTCCGCCCACCTCGGCGCCGGTCGCCGCTGCCCGGTCGCCACTGCCTCGACCTCGTCGTCTGCCCGCGTCATCTGCTGCGTCCTTCCAGTTCCGCCGAGAGCGCCGCGACCCGGTCGACCGGGACGGCGGGGGAGTAGTAGAAGCCCTGCGCGTAGCTGCAGCCCATGGAGCGCAGCAGATCCCGCTGCGCGCCCGTCTCCACGCCCTCGGCCACCACGTCGATGTCGAGCGCGGCGGCGACCGTCACGATGCCCTGCAGCAGCCTGCGGTGCGAGACGTCCTCGACGATGTGGTTGACGAAGGAGCGGTCCGCCTTGAGGATGTCGATACTCAGGTCCCTGAGATAGGAGATGGACGAGTAGCCGGTACCGAAGTCGTCCACCGCGATGCGCACTCCGATCCGGGACAGGGCCTTGAGGTTCTCGGAGACCTCGGGGCCGTGGTGGTGCAGGAACGCGGTCTCGGTGATCTCCAGGATCAGCAGCTCGGCGGGCAGGCCCGCGACCATCAGCCGCCGGTCGATCGAGCCCACCAGGCTGTCCTCGAGGAACTGGTGCGCGGAGACGTTCACGGTGACGCGGCGGGCGTCGGCGGCCGTGCGCCCGGCGTTCCAGCGGGCCGCGTCGGTGATCGCGCGGCCGAGCACCCAGTCGCCGAGCTGCACGATCTGGCCGGTCTCCTCGGCCAGCGGGATGAACTGGTTCGGGGTGATCAGGCCGAACTCGGGATGCTGCCAGCGCACCAGCGCCTCGAAGCCGGCCACCCGCTCCGTTCCGCGCAGGTCCACGATCGGCTGGTAGTGGACGAAGAACTCGCCGCGCGCGATCGCCTTGTCCAGGCTGGTGCGTAGCGCCACCCGCTCCATCGCCGCCTCGTAGAGCTGCGGCCGGTAGCGGGTCCAGGTGGCCTTGCCGTCCGCCTTGGCGGCGTAAAGGGCCAGGTCGGCGTTGCGCAGCAGCACGTCGGCGGCGTCCTCGTCCGCCGTGCCCGGGGCGTCCGCGCTGCTCGCCACGCCGATGCTGGCGCGAACCTCGGCCTGCGTGTCCCACAGCTGGAAGGGCTCGTTGAACGTGCGGATCAGCCGGGACGCGAGGGCTTCGGCCCCCTGTGTCGGCGAGCCGTCGGCCAGCAGCACGGCGAACTCGTCACCGCCGAAGCGCACGGCGAGGTCACCGGGGCGGACCGCGGTGGTCAGTCGCTTGGCCGCCGTACGCAGCAGCTCGTCGCCGGCGCGGTGGCCGAGCGTGTCGTTGACCTCCTTGAAGTTGTCCAGGTCGATCAGCAGCATGCACACCACGCCGCCGGACTCCCGCACCCGCTTGAACGCGAGCTCGGCCCGCTCCTGGAACCTGGCCCGGTTGCCCAGGCCGGTCAGCGCGTCGTGGTACGCCCGGTTCTGCAGCTCCTTGACCATCGCGCGGGACGCCGCGACGCTCTCCTGATAGCGCTGCTGACGGCCCTGGAGCAGGAGCCGGGCGATCACCAGCACGAACATGCCCGCGGAGAAGACGGCGATGACCGCCGCGTCCTTCACCCTGCCCTGGATCGCCTCGACCAGCAGCACCGTCGGCGCGATGAACGCGGCGAGGGCGAGCGGGATCACCCGGCCCGCGGTCAGCGAGCCGGCCCGTTCGTGCGGCTCGGTCAGCTCGATCATCGAGGGGTGTAGCGGGGCCGCACCCCAGGTGATGTAGAACACCACCCAGCCGAGGTCGGCCGGGGAGCCGACGTGCCAGGTGCCGTAGAGGCGTACCAGGGCGTATGCGATGTCGGAGGCCATCAGGCCGAGCGCGCCGGTCACGAGCAGCACGGGGGACAGGCCGCGCACCCCGCCTCCGGTGAGCAGCCGCAGCATGACCGTGAGCAGCAGCACGTCGCCGATCGGGTAGGCGATGGAGACCGCGCTGTCGAACCAGGTGACGGACTTCTGGTTGACGGTCGGGGTGATGGTGAAGACCCAGATCAGCAGGGCCAGGCCGCCGACCAGCAGCAGCGCGTCGATCAGCGCGGTGACGTCGCGGTGCGGGCTGCGCATCCGGATCATCATCATGACCCCGGCGGCGGCGAGCGGATAGGTGAAGAGGTACGAGGCGTCGGCGAGGGACGGGAACGGCTCGTCCTGGTGGAAGACGTCCGTCAGGATGTTGTAGATCGTGTCCCCGTTGACCAGGGTGAAGATCGCGGCGGCGAGCAGATACCAGGGCAGGCGCCGCGGCGGATTGTTGACCGTGGTGCCGACGGCGGAGGCCACGCAGCTGCCGAGGCCCAGGGTCAGCCACAGCCCGAGGTTCCAGGCCGGCACGGCGTAGTAGAACACCACGACCAGGCTCGCGGCGGCCATGAACCACACGGTCGCGTAGGACATCACCGACCGGTGCGGCCGCGGTGGCCGGAGCGGTCGGCCGAGCGCTGGTTCGCGTTGCGATTCGGCCGACACAACTTCCAGGGGAACACCCACCTGGACGAACGGCAACGCGGGCGGTCCGCATGGCTGATGAAGCCCACGGACCGCCCGCTTCGCTCGTTCGGTCTAGCGTTGATCGGTCTGGCGTTGATCAGGCCGGCGCTGATCGGGCCGGCGCTGATCCGTCCAGCGTTGATCGGCCCGATGTCGCCGGGCCGTGCGTACTATCCCGCCACGAGCGACAGGTCGTCCGCGTAGTAGGTGCCCTCGCCGTACCAGCCATGCACGTACACGGTCAGCGAGGTCTGGGAGGCGCTGGTGGTGACGTTCAGCGACAGGGGCTGGTAGCCGCTGGTGCTCGGCGTCCAGTTGTCACTCCCGCCGGTGTCTCCGATGAACACGTACGAGCCGTCCACGTAGCCGCTCAGGGTGTACGTCGTGTTCGGCGTCACCGTGACCGTCTGCGTGCACTGGGCGTCGTCCGAGCCCGAGGCCGCGCCCGCGAGCGCGTGGCTGCCCGAATGGACCGGCGAACTCGTCACCGAGTCCGTGCTCGAGCAGGTCCAGCCGGACAGGGTGCCGGTCTCGAAGCCCGGGTTCACGAGCAGGTTGCCGGAGGACGAGCCGGTGCCGGTCCCGCTCGGCGAGGTGCTCGGGCTGGTCGAGCCGGTGGGCGTGCCGGTGCCGGTCGAGCTGGCACTGGCCGAGGCCGAGGCCGACGCCGTCGTGGTGCTGGCACTGGCACTCGCGCTGGTGGTCGGCGGCGCGGTCGGACAACTGCCCGCCGAGCCGTTGATGTCGTTCACGGCGTCGTTGAACAGGGTCGCGCCCGGATCCAGGTCGTACAGCGAGAACATCATGAACCCGCCATAGCCGTTGCAGTGCACGTAGTTCGCCTGCGTCTGGATGGACTGTGGCGACTCGCCTCCGAAGAAGTTGGAGCCGTCATAGAAGTACGCCGAGTCCGTGACGGGATCCCAATAGGTGTCGGCGGAGTTGGCGACGATGTTCGTGATCTCCTTGTACATCGCCACCCCCGGCACATTCCCGGAGTACGTCATCCCCGCCGACGGGCCGCTGGCCGATTGGTACAACCCGTGGTCGGACCCGGCGGACACGCCGGTCCAGCCGCGATAGTAGAACGGCACGCCGACGGTGAGTTTGCCGGCTGGGAAGCCCCCGCTGATGCCGTAAGCGGGGTCACCTGCCGTCCACGCCTTCATGGCGTTGTCGATGCTGTACGTCTCGTTCCCGCCGGTCGCCGGGGTCTCCGGCGAGTTCGGGTTGGCGAACAGCGGATCCTGCTCATCGGTCGGACCGGTCGCGTTCCAGGCCCCGTACATGTCGTACGACATGACGTCGCCGAAGGTCAGGTACTGGGCGATCTGGTTGGTCTGGATCTTGTTGATCTTGTCCTGGCCGCCCGGCAGGGCCGCGGACAGGTAGTAGGTCTTGCCGTTGGCCGAGCCCGCGGTGTTCAGTTCGCCGCGGAACTCGCCGAGCAGCGCGGTGTAGTCGGCGGTGTCGTTGGGCGATGTGATGTTGCCCAGGTGGCCGCCGGTGGACGCCGGGTACTCCCAGTCGACGTCGAAGCCGTCGAAGATGCCGGCCGCCGAGCCCGTCCCGCCGAAGCCGTTCTCCGACGGCAGGTTGCCGTCGATGAACATGTTGATGCAGGAGGAGACGAAGGCCTGCCGGGAGGACGCGGTGGCGGCCATCGGGGAGAAGTACTTGGAGTAGGTCCAGCCGCCGATGGACAGCAGGATCTTGAGGTTGGGGTACTTCGCCTTGAGCTCGCGCAATTGGTTGAAGTTGCCCTCGATGGCCTGGTTGTAGACGTCCGCGGTACCGGAGACCGAGTTGGCGGCGCTGTAGCTCATGCCGTAGTCGGCGTAGGCGTCCTCGGCGCCGTCACCGGCGTTCGGGTCGTTCTCGCCGGCCGGGTCCGGATCGGTCGCCTTAGTGTTCTCGAAGCAGGTGTACGGAGCGGTCGGGCTGATGTTCTCGAAGTCATAGATCAGATAATTGAGATTCTTCGCGATCCCCTCGGTGTCCAGGCTCTTGAGGTAGAAGGCGTTCTGGTACACGGACCACTGGTCGTAGTACGCGACCTTGATGCCGCCCGAGGCGGCGGCGGCGGGAACCGCGGCGGAGCCCGCGACGGCCGCGGCCGAGGCCGACCCGGCACCGGCCGCACCCGCGGCCACCAGGCCCGTCGCGGCGAGCGCGGCGCAGGCCACGGCGGCCGCGGCGGTACGGCCGCGGGAGAGCAGGGTGCTGCTTGGATAAGGTAATCGCCGAATACGCAATGGTGCTCCTGGGTGCTGGATACGAGTGGGTTATCCTGCGGCCCAGCGACGGCGCGCGCCTCGCGTTGGACTACTTATCCATGTACAGCCGCTGTTGACCGGCGTCAAGATAATGGACTAGACCAATCATGGAAAAGCCTGTCCAGGCCGAGCGAGGCTCAACTCAGCTTCATCCTGGCCCTAAGCGCACATTAAGGACACTGATTCCAAACATCGGCGAACACTGTCGCGGTCGCGCGCCGAACGGGTATGGTGCGGGTCAAAGCTCGACCGTACGCAGCCGGCCCGTGCGAGGGGGAATCTCAGTCAGATGATCGAAGCCAGTGGGGGCGCGATGCCCGCGAATCCGTCGCCGTTCGACAAGGACGCGGCGTACCTGAGCCAGACGCTCCGGCACGAGCAGATGGAGCTGAACCTCGACGACTCGGTCTCCTTGCAGACCATCGGCTTCATCATCGTCCGGGCCTGGCTCGCCGCGATCATCCCGTTCGTCCTGTTCGGCGTCCTCGGCGCGATCATGCTCTTCAGCGCGGTCGGCAGCGGCGGCGACGGCAGTGGAGCCTCGCTGATGCTCAGCCTGGCGCTGTTCTGCGGCGGCGCGGCGTTCTGGGTGGTGCTGCTTGCCTCGAAGGTGACCGAGCCGATCGGCGAGTGGCGGGTGCTGCTGACGGACCGGTGGCAGTATGCGGAGTCCTACCACCGCATGATCGCCGGAGCCCTCTATCAGCGCGCCATCCCGATCCACCTGCGGCACCGGCGGGTCAAGCTGGACACCGCGGGCCGGCCCGTCAAGCACACCATCGTGCTCGCCGAGGGTGACTATCAGGCCTATGTCACGGTCTTCCCGTACGGCTCCAGCCTCTACGTGGGCTGGCAGATGTGGCGGCGACGGTCCGGCGCCCAACTGATCGGGCGAGCCCTGGTCGACCGGTTCACCGCCGCCAACCTGGTGACCGCGATGCTCCGGACGGACCGCCCGCGGGCGATGCGCGAGGCCGTGCACCTGGCCTGCCGCGAGGCCGTGTACAAGGAGGTCACCCCGGAGCAATGGGCGCTGGCTCAGCAGATCGACCTCGGCGATCTGGTCGAGGAGAGCGCGCTGCTGATGCCCGCGGCGCCGCCGAGCCCGGTGCTGCCCGCGCGGCAGCCGGTGCCCATGCCACCGCCGCCCGCCCCGGCACCCGG
>Ga0073928_10003747_pt1 | contig 23543 bp, 16 predicted proteins | sample PaiPotPPA55metaG_FD_76969 | JGI IMG/M metagenome (GOLD analysis project Ga0073928, IMG submission 76969) | Iron sulfur acid spring bacterial and archeal communities from Banff, Canada, to study Microbial Dark Matter (Phase II) - Paint Pots PPA... ...
ATCTGGCGCGCGATCTGATCCGGTTGTACGGGTTCACGGAGGAGCAGATCCGGATCGTGTTCACGGGCTTGCGGCCGGGTGAAAAGCTGTACGAAGAGTTGCTCGCGGATGACGAAACGACCACCCGCACGCCGCATCCGAAACTGCGGATTGCCCAGGCGCGCGAGGTGCCGAATCACTTCCTCGATGAATTGTTGCCGTGGCTGATGCAGCATCGCGTGCTGGCTGACGATGAAGTGCGGCGCGACTTGCGTCGCTGGGTGCCGGAGTATCAGACGACCATGTCGCCGGTGTTGCAAAGTGTCCAGCCGCTGCGGCTGGGCTCGACGAGCTGATCACCGCGGATGCTGCTGACCGATGTCTCCGCGTTGACAAACTCCGGCTCGCTGCTCTCGCCGCATGGCGAGATCGTGGCGCCCTACGATCTGGAAGTATCCAATAGCGCTGCCGAGGGTTATCGCGCCCTCGGTCTTTCAAACGGCATTTGCAATGCCGCTATGGCTGCATTCAACCCGGATTACGCCACTCAAACCTGCATACACGTGATTAATGGCATGGGTGTGACACTGGGTGATTCCGTTATCGGCCTAACCGCACTTACTGCCATCAAGGCACGGTTCCCGCACATTACCTTCACGATTTATCGACCGGCTCATGCGCCCGGCTATGTAAAGCGTCTTTACGAACTGGCCGCACCGCTATTGGGCTCCATCGTCGATTTGCCGGTGAAGCTCGACGCCATTCCTTACACCGAATTACGCATCGACTTAGGCAATCATTTGTTTTGGCCGAAGTTTGCCTCGCTGCCGATGATCGATTTTTTTCTCGACGCAATGGGGATAAAGGCCGACGAAGTCCCGGCGACAGACAAACGCAATCATTGGCTGCAGCAATTGGCGCTGCCACGGCCTCAGGCGCTCAAGGGCGACTATGTATTGTTGTGCCCGACCGCAAGTACGCCCGTGCGCAGTATTCCTGCGTCTGTGTGCAAGGACTTCGTGGAAGCCCTATGGCAGCGCTACAGGCTGCCCGTAGCGGGCTTTGGCGCCATAGATCACCCGCTTTACACCGACCTCTCCCCGCACGCCCCTGACACCGCCGATTTCCTTGCGTGGATCAAGCACGCCGCTTATCTGGTGGCCCCGGACACAGCCGCCATTCATATTGCTGCGGGGTTCGACATCCCGACAACGGCATTTTTTACAACCATCGCGCCAGATTTACGTGCGCGGGACTATCCGCACTGCAAGCCAGTTTCCTTACCGGTTCCTGAATTGGAAGGCATACAAGCCAGTAACCGCGAGCCGGACGTGGAGTTGATAGAGCGCGCTTATCGTGCGTTAAAGATTGACGCCGATTTTTATGGATTTGCTTAACTGCGGCGCTTAATACTTCAATCGATAAATCGGAATAAATTACTTGAAAATGTAAGAATTATTTCTTCTAAGAGATGCTGAAAATCTACTGCTTTGTCATATTCGGGCAAACCATTAGGGTGGTATGCTTCCTGCAATAATCTTCATACGCAAGTGCCAGGCTGGGTTTTGCGCCGCTTTGGAACCCGTTTTGCACCAGCTAGCGGATTTGATGCAAATTACATGCACCATCTTGCAGTTTTTAGCAAACGTTTGCGAACACCCCCGAATTTCTTGATTCATCCGTTTTGCGGGCAGAAGGCACGCCCGCTACGCTTGGTTCAACATTCGCAGCTCAGTCCGGCTGCATGGAGCAACGCAATGTTTTTTGACGAACTCAGCAATGAAGAGTGGGCACTGGTTGCCGCCCTCGTGACCGAAGGTGAAGTCCGCGAACACCGGCGCGGCCGTCCGCGTGCGCACCCGCGCACGATCGTGAATGCCGTGCTGTGGATCCTCACCACCGGCGAAACCTGGTCGAAGCTGCCCAGTCACTATCCGACAGTGCCAACCTGCCGCCGCCGTTTCAACGACTGGCAAATGAACGGCACGCTGATCGAAATGGTGACCCGGCTCGCAGCGCGCGGGCGTGCCTTCGCGATCGTGCCGTCCGCGCCAGCCGAAGCCCCGCCGCGCCCGGCGCAGGCCACCTACGAGTGCGATCGCCTGCGCGGCGTGTTCTGGCAGAACCCGGAGTCATGGGGCGGTCCTGACGGAAACAGCGCAAACGCGGTGGACGCGCTGTTCGCTGCTGTCCCGCGCCGCATCGCGGAGGCCCACGACGTTGCGCGCGCCAATGCGCCAACGCCGTTGTCGCCAGGCAGGGCGGCCTTGACGACCACGGCTTCGCGTTCGCTGCAGCGCGAGCCGTCAGGCGCACGGCCCCATTCGTCCGATCCCTTGCCAATGGCCTTCGAGCCCGACTGCGCCCCCGTGCATGACGGTCACGGTTACGCCATCTACGCCATCGCGCGGCCGGTTGCCGGCAACATGTTTCGCGGCTGGGCCGAGATCGTGAAGGACGGCCGCCGGGTGGAGCGCTCAGGTCTGATCGGTCCGCGCTACGAGAACCCTCGGGAAGCGGCGGATTACGCGCTCGAGTGGTCCCGCCGATGGATCGCGGCGCAATCCACGCGCATGACCCATCCCGTGCAAACCACCTCGGACGCGCCTCAACGTGTGGCGTCCGTTGCCAACACGTCCACCCAAGCCCAGAACAATCCGCAACGTGAACGCGCCGCAGTGGTGCCGGAACGTGTGGAAGTCCGGCGCTACGCAGACGTGCAAGGCTGACTCGGAATACTCTGCAGGACCAATCAGGTCTCCCTGGTTTGACTCGACATGCTGTGCGGCGCACCTGAATCAGGCGCCGCACAGCATTTTTCTATTGCCGGCCGTACTTGTCGTCGAAACGGACAATATCGTCTTCGCCCAGATACGTGCCCGACTGCACCTCGATCATTTCAAGCGGCATCTTGCCCGGGTTCTCGAGCCGGTGTTGCACGCCGATCGGGATGTAGGTGGACTCGTTTTCCGCAAGAATGAACGTCTCGGTGCCGCGCGTGACGAGCGCCGTGCCGCGCACCACGACCCAGTGTTCCGCGCGATGATGATGCATCTGCAATGACAACCGCGCACCCGGTTTCACCACGATCCGTTTGACCTGGAAGCGCTCGCCGTTGTCGATGGAATCGTAATGGCCCCACGGCCGATGCACCTTGCGATGGTCCGCTGCTTCCTTGCCTTGCTCCGCCTTGATGCGCCCGACGATCGCCTTCACGTCCTGCACGCACTCCTTGTTCGCGACCAGAATGGCATCCGCCGTTTCCACGATCACCAGGTTATGCGTTCCCACGCACGCGATCAGCCGGCCTTCGGAATGCGCATACGTGGATGACGACCCCTGGAACATCACGCGGCCACGTGCGACGTTTTCTTCGCTGTCCTTCGGCAGGATCTTCCAGATTGCGTCCCACGAACCCACGTCTGACCAGCCCGCGTTCAGCGGCACGACAGCACCGGAGCAGACGCTCTGGTCGTTGGCAAGCTGCTCCATGACGGCATAGTCGATAGAGTCCGACGGCGAGGCGGCGAACGCTTGCTTGTCGAGGCGGAAGAACTCGCCGTCGTGCGCGCCGGCGTCGCAGGCGGCGCGGCACGCAGCGTAGATAGCAGGCTGGAAGTGCTCGATGGCCTTGAGCCACACCGAAGCGCGCACGATGAAAATGCCCGCGTTCCACCAGTACTCGCCGGAGCTCACGTATTGGCGCGCCAGTTCCAGATGCGGTTTCTCGACGAACTTCTCGAGTGGCCACGCACCCGAGCTGAGCATCTGTTGCCCGACCTTGATGTAGCCGTAGCCCGTTTCGGCATGCGTCGGCACGATACACAGCGTGACGATAGCGCCGTCCTGCGCGCACTTCGCGCCTGCACCGATCGTCTTGTGAAATGCTTCGTTATCCGTAACAACATGATCCGCCGGCATCACCACGAGGATGGCGTCTTCGCCGGCCGCCATCGCGTGCATGGCAGCCACGGTCAGCGCGGGCGCCGTATTGCGCGCAACCGGTTCAAGCACGAGATGCGCACGCCGGCCGCCGGCTCGCAACTGGTCGGCGGTCGTAAAGCGATGATCTTCGCCGCACACGATGATGGCGTCGTCGATACGCGCTGTGCCGTAGGTCAGGCCGTCGAGACGTTGTGCGGTGGATTGCAGCAGCGACTGGTCACCGATCAAACCAATCAGCTGCTTGGGGAAGTGCTCGCGTGACATGGGCCACAGGCGTGTGCCGGCGCCTCCGGCCAGGATGACCGGCTGGATCCTGAGCCTGGTTTCAGTTGCCGCGGGTGTGAGTGGAGTGTTGGTAATTGTTGTATCGAGAGCGGTCATGACGAGGGAGCTCCTTGAGCTTGATCGGGTATTACAATTTTTGCACGTACTAAATAGCTGATAAATCAAAAAACCAAAAAATAATCACTCAATATACTCAGCGCGGTATGTTGGTAATTAAACGTAAGCAGAATGAGCGACTGAATTTTTTTCTTACTTTTCCGTAATTTTTTCTCGAAAATTAATTGCTTAGAATTCGGTCTCCCGCCTTGATCCATAAGGCCGGGACGGATGTGTTACATCCTGAAAAAAATTCATTAGTGCGCCGTATCCGCAGCGCCCGTAGGCTTCTAGAGCCGCTTCGTGACAAAAATAAATCGACGAAAAAACGCGAATTAACCTGCTCATTATTTTGCGGTTGCAGCATGAATTTAATTCCCGCCTCATACGGGTATGTACCAAGGCGATCAGTGCTCTTGTTTCTCCGCCTTTGCTTGCTCGTTTGCCCCAGGCGAATGCGTGAAGCTGAAGCGAGGCCCGAGCAGACCGTGTCTTCCACCCGAGGTGTCTTACATGTTGAGCGTGCTTTCGAGAATGATCGACATTGCAATGGTGGCGCTGGGTGCGCTGCTGGCCGCGTGGCTGCACGCGGGAAATGCCGTCTGGCTCGACGACATGCAAAGCACGCTGCTCGCGTTCAATTGCGTGCTGGTGATCATGACGTTCCCGTCGTTCGGGATATACCAGTCGTGGCGCGGCAAGCCCGTGTACGACCTGCTGTGGCGCGTGACGCTGGCCTGGTTCATGGTGGAAGGCGCGGGCGTGCTGCTGACGTTCAGCGTGCATCGTGCAGATTTGTTGTCACGTATGTGGCTGCTGTATTGGGGCGCGGCGGCGGCGGCCCTGCTGATGCTCTCGAAGGCCGTTGTGCACGCCACGCTCAAGTCGATCCGTCGCGAAGGTTTCAACCAGAAGGCGGTCGCCATTGTGGGTGCGGCGCCTTACGGGCAGTTCCTGATCGAGCAGATGCGCAGCCGTCCCGAGGCAGGTTTCAGCCCGGTCTGTGTGTTCGATGAAACCTTCCCGGAAGGCACGCTTGCGGGCGTGCCGGTGAGCCGCGATCTGGCCGATCTCACGCTGCTCGTGCGTGGCCGTGCGATCCGCGAGTTATGGCTGGCCCTGCCGATCTCGCAGGAGCGGACCATCAACAAGCTCGTCACGGAGTTCCGCGACGACTTCGTGAATATCCGCTTCATTCCGGATGTGCGCAGCCTGTCGTTCTTCAACCACGCGGTGGTCGATCTGCTTGGTGTGCCGGCGATCAACCTGGCCGCGTCGCCGATCACGGACCTCAAGGTGTTGCCGAAGCGGGTGTTCGACCGCCTGTTCGCCGCAGGCGTGCTGCTGGGCCTCGCGCCGTTGCTGATCGTGCTCGCGGTGGCCGTGAAGATGTCCTCGCCGGGGCCGGTGTTCTTCAAGCAGAAGCGCAAGGGCATAGACGGTTACGAGTTCGAGATCTACAAGTTTCGTTCCATGAGGGTTCACAAGGAAACAGCCGGTCACGTCACGCAGGCGAAGAAGGGCGACAAGCGGGTGACGCGCGTAGGAGCGTTCCTGCGCCGCACGAGCCTGGACGAGTTGCCGCAGTTCATCAATGTGCTCAGGGGCGAGATGTCGGTGGTCGGTCCACGCCCTCACGCGCTCGAACATGACGACATCTACAAGGACCTCGTGAAGGGGTACATGTACCGGTATCGCATCAAACCGGGCATCACCGGCTGGGCGCAAGTGAATGGTTTTCGCGGCGAGACCGACCGCATCGAAAAGATGATGGGGCGCGTGAAACTTGACCTGTACTACATGCAGCACTGGACCTTCGGACTCGACATGAAGATTGTCGCCATGACTTTGTGGAAGGGCTTCGCCGGTGCGAATGCTTACTAAGAATGCTTACCAACACCCCAGCCAAGAATGCTTTGAATAATTTGCCAACCCTGGAGCGCGAGCTATGAAACTCACCATCATCGGTAGCGGCTATGTAGGCCTCGTGACGGGCGCATGTCTGGCCGATATCGGTAACGACGTGCTGTGCCTCGATCTCGACGAACGCAAGATCGCCATCCTGAACGGCGGCGGCGTACCGATCAACGAGCCGGGCCTGCAGGAGGTCATTGCGCGCAATCGCGCGGCAGGACGCCTCAACTTTTCCACCGATGTCCAGGCTGCGGTCGAACACGGCGAAGTGCTGTTCATTGCGGTAGGCACACCCTCCGACGAAGACGGTTCCGCCGACCTGCAATACGTGCTTGCGGCGGCGCGCGATATCGGCCGCTATATGAACAACTTCAAGGTGATCGTCGATAAATCCACGGTGCCGGTCGGTACGGCGCGCCGCGTGAAGGCGGTGATCGATCAGGAACTCGCGACCCGTGGTGTCCAGCACATGTTCTCGGTGGTCTCGAACCCCGAGTTCCTGAAGGAAGGCGCGGCGATTGACGACTTCACGCGGCCCGACCGGATCGTGCTGGGCTGCGACGACGACGTCCCCGGTGAACGCGCCCGCGAACGTATGAAGCGCCTGTACTCGCCGTTCAACCGCAATCACGAACGCACGCTTTACATGGACGTGCGCTCGGCGGAATTCACCAAGTACGCGGCCAACGCCATGCTCGCCACGCGGATCTCGTTCATGAACGAACTCGCGAATTTCGCGGATCGCGTGGGTGCGGATATTGAAGCGGTGCGTCGGGGTATTGGCTCTGACCCGCGCATTGGCTACGACTTCCTGTACGCGGGTTGCGGTTACGGCGGCTCGTGCTTTCCGAAGGACGTGCGTTCGCTGATCCAGACGGCGGGTGAGTACGACGAGCAGATGGAAATCCTGAAGGCGGTGACCTCGGTGAACGAGGCGCAGAAACAGACGCTCGCCAACAAGATCGTGGCGCGCCTGGGCGATGATCTGCGCGGCAAGAAGTTTGCGCTATGGGGCCTCGCCTTCAAGCCGAACACCGACGACATGCGCGACGCTCCCAGCCGCGTGCTGATCGCGGCGCTGCTTGAGCGCGGCGCGTCGATCAGCGCCTACGACCCGGTCGCAACCGACGAGGCACGTCGCGTGATCGCGCTCGATCTGCGTGAAACGCCTGCGCTGCTCGCTCGCCTTACGTACGCGAACGACCACACCGAAGCACTCGACAACGCCGACGCGCTGATCATTGTGACGGAGTGGAAGGTGTTCAAGAGCCCGGACTTCGACGGCATGAAACGCCGCCTGAAGACCCCGCTGATCTTCGACGGCCGCAATCTCTACGAGCCGGAAACCATGAACGAGATCGGCGTGGAGTATCACGCGATCGGACGTGGTGTACGGCAAGCGGTGAAGTCACCGGTCGCGGTCTGAGCGGGTTTCAAAGCAACGCAAGGCGAGGCGAGGCCCGCGACATTAGCGGGCCATTAAAAAATATCGACACACCCAGGCGCTGCGAGCGCGGCTTCGGTTGAAGGACCCGATGCCGCGACTGCGCCGCTTTAACGGATACAACCCATGTTTCGAAGCGTCCTGATTGTCTGTCATGCGAACGTCTGCCGAAGCCCTGCCGCGGAAATGCTGTTCCGCGCATACGCCGGCAAGTTAGCGGAGCAAGACGCAAGACGCCCGATCGAATTTCGCTCCGCCGGTCTCTTTGCCAAAGAAGGCCGCAACATCGATCCAACGATGTACCGCTTGCTGGCGGAGCGTGATGTCGATCCATCGGGACACTCTGCGCGCCGGCTCGACGAGTCCATGGCGCGCGCAGCCGAGTTGATTCTCGTGCCTGAAAGAAAGCAGATTGCCGCGATTGAACAGATGGCGCCGCACACACGCGGCAAGGTGCATCTGCTTGGCAAGTGGGAAGACTCTGAAGTGGCCGATCCGTACGGCGGCCACGAAGTTGCCTATCGCGAGAGCTTCGGGCTTATTGAACGTCTGGTCCAGGGATGGCTGAATAAAATATGGTGAACCGGTCTCTAGCTTTATCTGTTTCCGTGGTCTTTTCGCTGGCGACTTTTTTGTCGGCTTGCGGCGCCTTGCCAGGTTATAACCTGAACACGTCGCGCCTGAACGATAACGACCCCGCGCCGACCGCGACCTATCCCGTGCACCTGATCACGGCGGACGTGATCATGCAGCAAAACCGTCCGGGTCCGGCAGCGCTGCTGCCGCCCGCGCGTTTCGCGGACCCGGCGCAATACGTGTATCGCGTGGCGCCGCAGGATGTTCTCGGCATCACGATCTGGGATCACCCGGAACTGACCACGCAGCAGGGGCAGACCTTGTCGGCGGGTGGCAACACCACGCAAACGGTCGCCGGCGCGCTCGCGCAGCCGTACACCACCGCGTTGCCCGGACAGGCCGATCCGTTCGGACAGACCGTCTCGCCTGACGGCACGATCTACTTCCCGTTCGTCGGCAAGATCCGCGTCGCGGGCAAGACCGCGGGCGAGATTCGCGACCAGCTCGCAGCGGGCTTGTCGCCTTACCTGAAGAAACCGCAAGTCGACGTTCGTGTGCTTGCCTACCGCAGCCAGAAAGTGTCGGTGACGGGCGAAGTGAAGACCCCCGGGCCGCTCGCCATGAGCGACGTGCCGCTCACGCTGGTCGATGCAATCACGCGCTCCGGCGGGACGAACGCCGACGCCGACCTGCAGCGCGTGCGTCTCACGCGCAACGGCAAGCTCTACGAACTCGACGCAGACGGCGTGCTCGACCGGGGCGAGATATCGCAGAACGTGATGCTGCAATCGGGCGATATCGTCAACGTGCCGGATCGGACTGACAGCCGCGTGTTCGTGATGGGCGAAGTCAAGACGCCGCTGCCTGTTTCTATGCTGAAGGGCCGCCTGACGATCGCCGATGCGCTGACGCAGGCCGGCGGCATCCTGGATACGGACGCGAATGCGCGGCAGATCTATGTGGTGCGCGGCACGCGCGAGAAGCCGGGGTCACCCGACATCTACAGGCTGGACCTGACGCAGCCGGATTCGCTGCTGCTGTCCACGCAATTCCAGCTTCACCCGCTCGACGTGGTGTACGTGGGTACGGCCGGTGCGGTCCAGTTCAACCGGATGGTCAACCAGGTCCTGCCGACCTTGCAGACACTCTTCTACCTGAAGGAACTGACGCGATGAACGTTTTCCAGATCGTCAAATGCTTCAAACCAACCGGGATTGAATCGTGAGCACGCCAGCACATTCCTATCAGGGCAAGACCGAAGAAGAGGACGTCGTCCTTGGCCAACTGCTGCAGGTGATCCTCGACGACATCTGGTGGCTGATCGGCACCGCGGCGTTCATCGTGCTCGCCGCGGCCGGGTACTGCTACGTTGCGAAGCCGGTCTATTCCGCCGACGCGCACGTACGCGTCGAGCAGTCCGACAACACGTCGCAAGCGCTCACGCAGACGCAGACAGGCGCCGCGATCGGCAATTCGTCGGGCGCGCTGCCGACCGACGCCGAGATCGAGATCATCAAGAGCCGCGGCGTGGTCGCGCCGGTCGTCGCGCAGTGCAAGCTCAACTTCTCGGTGAGCCCGATGACCGTCCCGGTGCTCGGCAGCATTGCTGAGCGGCTCGCGACGTCGGGCAAGCCTGCGAAGCCGTGGCTTGGCATGACGTCGTATGCGTGGGGTGGCGAGCAGGCCACGGTCGATTCAATCGACGTGGTCCAGTCGCTGGAAGGCATGAAGCTGGTCATGACTGCGCTCGGCAACGACCGCTATTCGCTGGCGACGCCTGAAGGCGTGCCGCTGCTCGAAGGCCGTGTGGGTGAGATGGCGAAGGGCAATGGCGTCAGTATCGACGTCACAAGACTGGTGGCGCGCCCCGGTACGCGGTTCGTGGTGCTCCGCGCGAATGACCTCGACGCCATCGCCGCGTTTCAGTCGGGCATTACGGTCGTGGAGCAAGGCAAGTCGACGGGCGTGATCCAGATCTCGCTCGAGAACGGCGACCCGGCGCGTGCGGCTGAAATTGCGAATGCGCTGGCCGATTCGTACCTGCATCAGCACATTGAAAGCAAGCAGGCCGATGCGGAAAAAATGCTCGCGTTCCTGAAGAGCGAACAGCCGCGACTGAAGGGTGATCTCGAGCATGCCGAAGCCGCGCTGACGGAATACCAAAGCAAGTCCGGTTCGATCAACGCAAGCGACGAAGCGAAGGTTTATCTCGAAGGCAGCATCACCTACGAAGCGCAGATCTCGTCATTGAAGTTGCAGATCGCCACGTTGAACCAGCGCTTTGAAGCCAACCATCCGGCGCTCATCACCGCGCAGCAGCAGCTTACCCAGCTGGAAGGGGAGCGCGCGCGTTTCAGCGAGCGTTTCAAGAATCTTCCGGCATCGGAAGTCAAAGCGGTATCGCTGCAACGTGATGCGAAGGTGGCCGAAGACATCTATGTGCTGCTGCTCAATCGCGTGCAGGAACTCTCCGTGCAGAAGGCTGGTACGGGCGGCAACGTGCATATTGTCGATGCCGCGCTGCGCCCGGGTGCGCCGATCAAGCCGAAGAAATTCCTGATCATGTCGGCGGCCGTGATTCTCGGCCTGATCCTTGGAACCGGCCTCGTGTTCCTGCGCCGCGCCATGTTCAAGGGCATCGTGGACCCGGACAAGGTCGAGCGCCTGGCGGGCTTGCCGTTGATCGGCCTCGTGCCCATGAGCACGGAACAGGTGAAGCTGGATGCGGAAGCGAAGCGCACGGAGCGTGATCGCGACCGGATTGCACCAATCCTCGCGACCATGCGTCCAAACGATGTCTGCGTGGAAATCATGCGTAGCCTGCGCACATCGCTGCAGTTCACGCTGATGGAAGCACGCAATCACACGGTGATGCTGACCGGCCCGGCATCGGGTGTCGGCAAGAGCTTTCTCGCGGTGAACCTTGCCGTGTTGCTCGCGGCGTCAGGCAAGAAAGTCCTGCTGATCGACGCCGACATGCGGCGCGGCAAGCTGGAACGTTCGTTTGGTCTGGAGCGTGCGAATGGCCTGGCGGAATTGCTTGCCGGCACGATCGGACTCGAGCAGGCCATCCGCACCACGCGCACGCCGTTCCTCAGTTTCATGCCTGCCGGCAAGCGTCCGGAGAACCCTTCGGAGCTGTTGATGTCGCCGCGTCTGCAGCAATATCTCGATGGCCTGGGGCGCGTGTACGACGTCGTTTTCATCGATACCCCGCCGGTGCTCGCCGTCACGGACGCATCGATTATCGGCAAGCTTGCGGGAACGAACTTCCTCGTGATGCGCTCAGGTGCGCACAACGAAATGGAGATCTCCGATGCAATCCGGCGCTTGCGCTCGGCGGGCATTCCGCTGCACGGGGCAATCATGAACGGCATGCCGGCACGTTCGCGTGGTTATAACCGCGGACACTATGCAGCGGTCGAAGACTACCTGAATGTTTGAACGCCAAGCGGAGCGCCGCATGACCTCGACCTCGACCCTGACAATCTCCGTGATGGTGCCGACGTATCGCCGTCCCGCCGACCTGAAGCGTTGCCTGGACGCGTTGCGCGCACAGGCGCGTCCGGCGGATGAAGTGCTGGTCGTCGCGCGTCCCGAAGACGACGCGACGCATCGCGCGCTCGCAGACGAGCTGGCCGCGAACAATCCGTTTGAATTGCGCGTGATCGAGACGGGGCTGGGCGGGCAGGTCGCCGCGCTTAATCGCGGGCTTGACGCGGCGCGCGGCGACATTATCGCGATCACTGACGACGACGCCGCGCCGCGTGTCGACTGGCTGGCGCGGATTGATGAAGCCTTCAGCGATGATCAGACGCTTGGCGCGCTCGGCGGCCGCGACTGGGTGTTCGAGCGCGGTGCGCTGCTTGACGGCGAGCGCTCGGAAGTCGGTGTGATTCGTCGCACCGGCAAGATCTGCGGCAACCATCATCTGGGTGTGGGCGCACCGCGAACGGTCTCGCTGCTGAAGGGCGCGAACATGATTTATCGGCGCTCGGCGGTGGGCGGATTGCGCTTTGATACGCGACTGCGCGGCAAGGGCGCGCAGCCTTGCAACGACCTCTCATTTAGCTTGAGCGTGCGGCGTACGGGCTGGAAGATGGTCTACGACCCGCGCGTGGCGGTCGATCATTTCCCCGCCGAACGTTTCGATGACAACGGCCGCGATGCGCAAACGCTGGGCGCACTTGCCGACACCGCATACAACCTGCATCTGGTACTCCGGGAGCATCTGGGTCCCTTCGCGCGGCATGTGGCGTGGTACTGGTACGCCGCCATTGGCACCCGCGCAATGCCCGGCTTCGCGCATGCGCTGCTCGCCCTTGCACGAACCCGCGACACGGCCTGCTGGACGCGTTACCGTGCCATGCGCAAAGGTGCACAGGACGCTCGCCGCGACGCACAGCATGTGCCTGCAGCCTACGCACTCGCCATGCGCGGCCGCAACGACGGCGCGAAAGCCGCATGAGCCGCGTAGCGCGGGTCCGGAACTCACAAGATCATGGCGACGTGGAGGTTTCCCGTATGCAAGCGACCAAGGTTCACGTGCATTTGTTCTACGGCACAGACCCGCGGTTTTACCGCAAAGGGGAGAACATCGGCTGCCTGTACGGTTATCACCATGCAGAGTCCCCGGAGTTGACGCTGACGTATTCGCGCGACGAGCCCGAAAACAAATTCGTGCGGCTCGCGCGGCGTGGACTGAAGGCGGTGCTTGGCTTCGACTTTATCCACACGTGGCGCAACCGCGAGGAAATTCTCGACGCCGATGTCGTCTGGACGCATACCGAGGCCGAGCATTTATCGGCGGCGTTGCTGCTGCTTTTGAAGGGCCGGGCTCGCGGCAATCCGATGTTGCTCGCGCAAAGCGTATGGCTCGTCGACAAGTGGGCGGGTTTCGGTGCGCTCAGGAAGTGGCTGTACAGGAAGCTGCTCGCCCGTGCCGATGTGCTGACCACGCACGCGAGCGAGAACGCGCAAATGGCGCGTGAATATTTCAAGCGCGATGTGACGCAAGTGTTCTACGGTATCAACCCGCTCGATTTTCCGCTGCAGGAGCCGGCCTCCTGGCAACCGCATACGCCGGTGCGAATTGCCGCAATCGGCAACGATCGTGATCGTGACTGGGAGTCGCTTGTCCGGGCGTTCCGGCAGAACCCGGCGCATGAAGTACGGATCGCGACGCGTCGACGGGTATCGAAAGCGCTGCATGCGAGCAACGTGAAGATCGCGCCGGCAGTCGGTCTGAAAGCAGCGCGTGAACTGTACGACTGGGCCGACGTGATCGTGGTGCCGCTGCGCCCGAACTCGCACGTCTCGGGCATAACGGTCGTGCTCGAAGCGGTGGCGCTCGGCAAGCCGGTGATCGTTTCCGATGTCGGGTCCCTGCGCGATTACTTCGGACCTGAGCATGTGTTTTATGTGCCGCCGCACGACGTGCCCGCGTTGCAGCACGCGCTCGATACGATAGTCTCCAATCCCGCGCTTGCGCTGCAACGTGCGCAGGCGGCAAGCCGTCACTTCGCTGCACGTGACTACACGACGCGCCAGTTCGCGCTTCAGCATGTGCGCCTTACGCAGGAGTTCATGAGGACGTGGCACATCGACATACCCGCGCGCCCGTCAGAAACCGCACGGCATGCCGAGCTTGGCGAGCTTGGTAATGTCGCGCCTCAACGCCGGGTGAACTGATCCATGAGCACACCGGCCGCAGCGCGTACGCCGAAGTATCTGGCTGATCTGATCGAGAACGGCGGCAAGCCCTTGCGCGCGGGTTTTCTCGGCCTGTTCCGCGACGACCCGAAACACTGGGTGCCGCAAACCGGGTTCTGGATATTCACGCTGCTGCTCATCCTCGCGCATCAGGGCACGGCGCTGACATACGGGTTCCCGGCCATGGCCACGGCTGTCGGGCTATGGCTGTACTTCAAGAGTCCCGCGCGTTACATCAGCTTCGTCTGGTGGCAGTGGTTTCTCGGTCCCGAAGTGCGCAGGCTGGCGGATTTTTCAAAGGGCGGTTTCACCGCCACCAGCCTGATCCAGGTCGCGCCTGTGGTCGTGACCATGATCTGCGCGTTGACCGTGGTTCGGCATTATCGTGTGCTGGCTGAGCGGCGCGGCCTGCCGTTCCTCCTGATCTTCATGGGCCTCGCCTACGCGTACCTGATCGGCGTGATGTCCAACGGCCCGATGGCGGCCACCTACGACCTCGCGGCGTGGCTGTATCCGGTGCTGATCGGCTTTCACATCATGGTCCATGCCCGCGAGTATCCGAAGTACCGCCAGGCGATTCTCGACACGTTTATCTGGGGCATGCTGTTCATGGGCGGCTACGGTCTCGTGCAGTTCTTCCTGATGCCGGCTTGGGACGCCATGTGGATGATCGGTTCGCAGATGGCTTCGCAAGGTGACCCGGTCCGGCTCGGCGTGCGCGTATTCAGCACCATGAATTCATCGGGTCCGTTCGCGCTCGCCATGATGGCGGCGCTCACCTTCACCATGGCCGGCACGCAAAGCGTGCGCTGGGTCGCCGGGGGTGTCGGATTCATCTCGTTCGGCCTGTGCATGGTGCGCTCGACCTGGGGCGGCTGGGTCATCGCGATGGTGCTGCAGCTCATCAAGGCGAGCAACAAGGTGCGGGTGCGGATCCTGGTCGGCGCAGTGGTGCTGGCGGGACTTTCCGTGCCGCTGCTGACCTTCGGACCGATCGCCGACAAGATGGCGACGCGCCTGCAGTCCATCACCAATCTCAGCGATGACAACAGCTACGCCGCGCGCAACGAGTTCTACGCGTCGTTCGCGAAACCCGCCTTCACGGACGTCTCCGGCGAAGGATTCGGCGCCACCGGTTCATCGACGAAACTCTCTACCTCCAACGGGGACCTGGGCAAATACGGCAGCTTCGACAGCGGCGTGATGAACGTGCCGTTCGTCCTTGGCTGGCCCGGTTCGCTCATGTACATCGCCGGGCTGGGGTTGCTGCTCACACGCGCATTCCGTGCTTCGTTTTCACTACGCGACGACAAATATGCGCAGGCGTCCTTGAGCGTTGCGTTCGCGATTGTCGGCATGCTGGTGTTCACCAATACCTTCACGTCGATCGGCGGAATGATCCTTTACATGGGCCTTTGCTCGGTCCTCGCGGCGCGCCACCACCAGCAACTCGGGCGCCGCCGCGCGCAGGCGCTCTTCGAACACTCCCTCCCTGAAAAGGCACTCCGATGAGAATCGCCATCGTCACTCATGTCGTGCGTCATAACGACGGGCAAGGCCGCGTGAACTACGAGATCGCGCGCGCTGCATTGGCGGAAGGCCATCAGGTCACGCTGCTGGCGTCGCACGTTGCGCCGGAACTTGCTTCCGAAGCACGTTTGCAATGGGTCGCGATCAAGGTCGGGCGCTTCTGGCCGACCAAGCTTTTCAAGCAGCAGGTCTTCGCGCTGAAGACGGCGTTGTGGCTCAAGACGCACAAGAAGGAATACGACGTCCTGCATGTGAACGGCTTTATATCATGGGCTAAAGCCGACGTGAATACCGCCCACTTCGTGCATGGCGGCTGGCTGCGCAGTCCGTACTATCCGTTCAAGCTCACTGGCGGTTTGTGGTCCGCTTACCAGGTGTTGTATAGCCGCGTGAATGCGCGGCTTGAACACTGGGCGTATCAACGCTCGAAGATCATCGCCGCGGTGTCGGAGAAAGTGGCTGTCGAGATTCGCGCGAACGGTGTGGCGGGCGAACGCATCGAGGTGGTTTATAACGGCGTGGATACCAGTGCGTTCAGGGCGGCCAGGGTGATGGGGGGCGACAGGAAATCATTCGGACTGCGAGACGATACCTGCCTGCTGCTGTTTGTTGGCGATCTACGCACGCCGCGCAAGAACCTGGACACGGTGTTGAAGGCGTTGGTGCAGCTTCCCGCCCACGTTCATCTTGCGGTGGCCGGTTATATCCCGGGCAGTCCTTATCCCGATGAAGCCAAGGCGCTGGGCATTGCGGATCGCGTGCATTTCCTGGGGCTGGTGAAGAACATGCCCACGCTGATGCATTCCGTCGATGCCTTCGTTTTTCCATCGCGTTACGAAGCAATGAGCCTCTCGCTGCTGGAAGCGCTCGCGGCGGGTCTGCCGGTCATTACGGCAAAGACTGCTGGCGGGGCGGAGATTATCGGCACGGACTGCGGCATTGTGCTCGACGATCCGGACGACGCCACCGCGCTCGCGGGCGCGATCAAGAAGCTTGATGAAGCACCCGAGCTGCGTCGCGAGATGGGCGAAGCTGCGCGCCTGCTGGCGGACCAATTTGGCTGGGCGCGGATGGCGCGGCGGTATCTGGATCTGTATCGCGGTTTTGCGAATCAGGCTGGCGCAGCCGCGTCCGGTGAAGCGCAGGCGGAGGGCGGCGTGACCAAGGCGGCGGCGCTGACGAAGAGCGCGGCGATCAGTGCCTGCCATTCCGCGCTGCCTGGCATGGCGAACGAATCACACGCATCGCCGGTATGAGCAATTCGACGGTTGTCGTTATCCATCAACAATTTCGATCAGGGTCGTGGACATGAGCACGCAAGCCATCAAGTCGCTGCAAATTGGAATGCACTGGTTCCCCGAGCGCGCGGGCGGTTTGGACCGGATGTATCACACGTTGGTCGGTGCGTTGCCGGGAGCAGGCGTTACGGTGCGCGGCGTGGTCGCGGGATCGGCGCGCGTGGCGGCCGACACGGAAGGGGCCATTCGCGGCTTCGGTCCGGCGGCGCAGTCCTTGCCGCGCCGCTTGATGGCCGCACGCCGCGCGTTGCGGGCGTCGTTGAGCCGTGAGCGGCCCGACGTGGTCTCGTCGCATTTCGCGCTTTACACCTTCCCGGGCCTCGACGTCACCCGTGGCATTCCGCAGGTCTCGCACTTCCAGGGGCCGTGGGCGGATGAGAGCCATGTTGAAGGCGCCGATTCCATTGGCCAGCGGACCAAGCGTTTGCTGGAGCAGCGGGTGTATGCGCGTTCGTCGCGGCTGATCGTATTGTCGGAGGCGTTCGGAGAGATCCTGCAGTCGCGTTATGCCATTCCTGCGGACCGGATTCGCGTGGTGCCGGGGTGTGTCGATGTTTCGCAGTTCAATCTACCGCTGAGCCGTTCCGATGCTCGTCGCCGGCTTCAGTTGCCGCAGGACCGGCCGGTCGTGCTTGCGGTGCGGCGGCTGGTCAGGCGGATGGGGCTTGAAGATCTGATCGAAGCGATGAAGCGCGTGAAGTCCAAACAACCGGACGTGTTGCTGCTGATCGCGGGGAAGGGGCGTCTTGCCGAGGAATTGCAGGCGCGCATTACCGAAGCCGGTCTTGACGACAACGTTCGACTGCTTGGATTTGTGCCTGACCGGCATTTGGCGGCGCTGTATCGCGCAGCGGATGTGAGTATTGTGCCGACGGTTGCGCTGGAGGGTTTTGGGTTGATTACGGTGGAGTCGCTTGCTTCGGGGACGCCGGTGCTGGTCACGCCGGTGGGCGGGTTGCCGGAGGCGGTTGCGCCTTTGTCAGCAAATCTTGTCCTGCCGTCGACGGGCGTGGATGCCATTGCCGATGGCTTGATCGCTGCGCTGAATGGTTCGCTGAAATTACCGACGGAGCAGGAGTGCCGGATCTACGCGCGCGAAAACTTCGATACGCCGGTGATCGCCAAACGCGTGGCCGCGGTTTATAGCGAAGCAATTGATGCCGGCGTAGTGCATTAATTTTTTAAGCGTACCCCGGGGTGCTGTCCGGCCGTGAAAGCAATCTGGGACGCCTACTTGACGGCCAAGTCCAGATCACCAGGAACCTCTTCCAGCGCTGTCCGCAAACGGTCCTCTCAAGCGGAACTCCTCGAAACCGTCGTAATATCCCGTTTTGGGCCCGTAAAAAAGCCGGATACCCGGCATCTGCGGGCCAGAATGGGACCGACTGGCATGGACCGTTTTCTAGCAATGAAAGTCTTTGTGCGCGTGGTCGAGAGCGGCAGTTTTTCCAAGGCCGCCGACGCGCTGCGCTTGCCTGCCGCAAGCGTTTCCCGCACCGTCCAGGCACTCGAAGCGCACCTCGGCGCACGCCTCCTGAACCGGACTACCCGCAGCATCAGCATCACGGAAGACGGTGAGATCTACTACGAGCGATGCGTGCGCGTACTCGGCGAAGTGGACGACATGGAGTCCGTCCTGTCGCGCTCCAAGCTGAGCCCGAAAGGCACCGTACGCGTCAGCCTGCCCGCACTCATGGCGAAAAGCACCATCATCTCCGCACTGCCGGAATTCTTCGAGGCCTACCCGGATATCCGCGTGGAAATGAGCCTGACCGACAAGCAGGTCGACATTATCGAGGCGGGCGTGGATTGTGTGATCCGCGTAGGCGCAGTCGGCGATATCGGTCTCGTGGCAAAGCAGATTGGCCGCTATTCCCAGGTCACCGCGGCAGCACCGTCGTATATCGAGAAATATGGCGAGCCCAGGACGCTCGAGGATCTCGAGCATCACATGTGCGTGGATTATCTGGTGAGCAAGACCGGCCGCGTCAGAAGCTGGGAGTTCGTGGTGGATGGCGAGACCAAGACCATTCCGCTCAAGGCGATACTGGCGGTCAATGATGCGGATTCGTATGTGGAGTGCGGACTCGCCGGCCTCGGGCTGATCCAGGCGTCAAGCTATACGCTGTCTTCGTATCTGGAAAGCGGTGCGCTGAAGGAAGTGCTGCAGACGTATCCGTCGTATCCGCGCGTGGTGTCGATCCTGTATGCCGCGAACCGCCATCAGCCACGGCGGGTGAAGGTGTTCATAGAGTGGATCGCGGAGATTTACAGGCGGCAGTCGTCATTGCAGATAGCCGCGGATGATCTGGTCTCCGGTCATGGCCATGCCGCGCATGCCGATCACGCGAACCACGTCACGTCCTGACGACAGCGGCGCTCGATACGGCTTCACCCTCAACGTGTGCGGCGCGTGCATGCTTGAACATCCACTCGAGCGTGTCGTAGATAGGGGTGACGGGCACGCGGCCAATCGCGCGCCGCAGCTTGACGTTCGACCCGACCAGCTTCGCAATCTCATTGCGCCGCATGAAGCGGGGGTCGACGAAGATATCGATCTTGTATCCCGCTATGCGTTGCATCATGGTCAGGATTTCGCCAAGCGAATGGCCGGTGCCGGAGCACGTATTGAATGCCTCGCCTGCGGGCGCGACTTCCAGCAGGCGTGCGTAGACTTCGACGACATCGCGGACATCGGAGAAATCGCGACTCACGGCCAGGTTGCCGAGCGATATGCGCGGTTCATGGCGCGCGTAATGATTGACGATCTTCGGCAACAGGAAGTCGTCGCTCTGGCCAACGCCGGTGTAGTTGAACGGGCGCGTGAAGAAGACGGGCAGGCGGTCGAGCCATAAGCGCGCCATGTTCTCCATGGCGAGCTTGCTGACGGCATAGTCGTTGCCGGGATTCAGCGGCACGTTTTCGTCGATGACTTCCACGTTCGCATTGCCATACACATTCGATGTACTTGCCATCAGCACGGCGCGCGGTTTCTTGTCGAGCTGCGACAGCGCGTCGAGCAGATTGCGCGAGCCCATGATGTTGACCAGATAACTTTGCGTGGGCGGGTTGCCCGTGACGTGCGCGAGCCCGGCGAGATGGACGACCACGTCCGGCTGGGCGTCGCTGACGCACGCGTGCACCGCGTCGAGATCAAGCAGGTCGAGCGGAACGCCGGTCGTGCCGGGTACGTCGGGCTCGGACGCGGGTGAGGTCGTGCCCCACACGTCATAACCTTCGTCCAGCAGACGCGCGGCCATATGGCGTCCGGTAAAGCCCGAAAGACCCGTGATGAGAGCGCGACGGCGTTTGCCGCCGTCAGGATGTTTTATGTCATTCATTGAGCGTGATATATGCGGCGGCCTCTTTCGGCATTTTGGCAAAGTGTTGCGGCGTATCGGAATGGTTGTGTATGCCTGTCCGGTGACGCCAGATACTTTCCGTTCTCCGACCATGCAGCTGTCGAGCGATGAATTCCGTCATGCAACCGCGTTTCGCACGGGAATGTGAATTTCCGCTCTGGCCCGGCGCCACGGGGCTTTCCAGCCATTGTCCGCATCGATTTAATGGCGAATTTTATCACGTAGCCCTTGTTTCAAGGGGGCGGAACACCCGGTGTAACGGGTGCGAGTCGTGAAGTAGCGCCAATTAATTGCCGAGCCGCCAGACGCGCTGTTCGGACCGCGGTTATTCCCGCCTCGAAATCTGGCCGCAGCGAAGAAATCCACTGGCTGGGCGCTGTGCGATGGTTTTAGCCCGACCGTCGAACATTACGCTTTGCTTATTCTACGAAAGAACAAACCGGAAAATATTCGACGGTCATGGGTCGCATGTTAGAAAGTATTTCCCGGGAGGACGCTTGGCCTGGTTCAAAAGCGCCAAATTTATTACTTCTCGAAACAATTTTTTTGAATGAAATAAGTCAATTTGAAAGTCGATTAAGGTTCCGGCGCCTCGCTGGCAAAGGCTTCGGCCCTCTATCGACTCTTCCGGATCTGCGCGGTGTGTACTTAAAAGCGGCTTCTAACAGTAATTGATTTAATTTTGTGGTTCATTTACCACTGGCGATCCTGCTTCGCCCTCTATTTATTTAAGATTTTTTTGCAATATTTGAACGGTAGTCTTGGCTAACCCGAGTAACGGCCGTGACGCCTCTGCTGCTCCATCGGCCGATGGGAGCAGGGCGGGCCGCTCTCAGACGGAGAAAACCTCTTGCACCGTTTTTCGCGCATTTTGCTTCTGGCATTACGTTTTCTGGTTGTGGGCGTGTTTGGTCTGGTGGCGGTGAGCTCGGCGTATACGTATGCGGCGTCGCCCACTGTGCTGCAGGCCCGTACATCGTGGATTGGAAACACTTTCGGTTTCGGCGATGGCACCTGGACGCAGATCAACATCACTGCGATTGCCGTCACGCCTGACGGCCGGGTGTACACCAATGCGCCGTGGGACGAGAGCGGTGCGGAAGTGAGCGTCTACAAGGACGGCAAGGTGCTTGGCACGGCCGGCGGCACGCATGGCTGGGGTAACTACGGCGGCAACGCGATCGCGCTTAACCGGCGCTATGCGTTTGTGGCGGTTGGGGTGGGTAACGAACGCGGCAATTTGCAGAAGGCGGGTGTGTGGCCGCCCAAGGGCAAGCAGTGGTTTGGCGTGTCGCGCCGGGACATCCGGGACATGAAACGCAGCGTGGCGTTCCAGGCGAACCTGGCTGCCGACAAGGACGGGCACGCGCAGCTTGCTGCCGCATTCCTGATGATCAACGAGGCGCCGGAAGACAAGCGCGGCGCTCCGAAGACGGACGACGTGAAGCCGGACGTGGGTGGACTGGCTGCGTCGGATGCGTTGTTGTACGTGGCGAATACCGCGATGAACCGCATCGAGGTATACGACGCCGAGTCGATGCAGCAAAAGGGCAAATGGAGCGCGACGCAGCCGGGGCGCCTGGCGCTTGCGAAGGACGGCACGTTATGGGCGCTGGTCAATACGCAGGGCGGCCGGGCGCGGCTCGCGCATTACACGCCGGCGGGCGCGACGATAGACGATGCCCCCGCGCTGGCGGCGGGTACCGACGCCGTCGATTTGACGACCGATGCCCAGGGGCGTTTGCTGGTTGCTGACAACGGACCGCGTCAGCAGGTGCTGATTTTCACGCGCGATGGCGGGGCGGACAAGTACCGCGAGTCGGCGGCGCTGGGTGAGCGTGGCGGCATTTTTTCGGGTGTCGCGGGGCGGCCTGGTCCGCAGCGTTTCAACGGGTTGACCGGCGTGGGTGTGGATGCGGCGGGGAATGTTTATGTATCGACGAATGGGATAGGTGTGCGGCAGGGCTCGACCGGTGCGGGGTTGGGCGCGACGCTTGAGAGTTATGCGCCTGATGGCCGGCAGTTGTGGCAAGTGCAGGGACTGTTGTTCGTGGACGGTGCGTGGATGGACCCGGCGCGTCCGAACAGCGTTTACACGGGCAACAAGCGTTTTGAACTGGATCTGTCGAAACCGGCGGGACAGGACTGGAAATATGTGGGGTTCTTGTCGGGGCGGTTCAAGTATCCGGAGGATCCCAGCTTTAGCGTTGATGACTGGCCGGGGCAGCCGATGGCTCGGAGGGTTGACGGCCGGACGTTCCTGTACTTGACGGACATGTATTCGGATCACCTGAAGATTTACCGTTTCGATGCGAAGCGTGATGGGGAGCTGGCGATTCCTTCGGGGTATTTTGCGGGTCGTGAGCGTGGTGCGGAGAACATTCCGAATCATCCGCCGCATGGTGACTGGATCTGGCGGGACACCAACGGCAATGGCCGGTTTGATGCGAACGAGTTCGACGTGAACAATGGACTGCTACCTAATCCTGGTGGGTGGGGGTGGTGGGTTGATACGAAGGGCGATATTTGGCACACGAGTGATACGCGGGGGATCAATCGCTTTCGATACGGTGGTGTGGACCGTGTGGGCAATCCGGTTTATGCGTATGCCAATGCGCAGAACTATGCGATGCCTGCGCCGTTCAACGTGGTGAAGCGGGCGGTGTATGAGGCGGATACGGACACGATGTATTTGACTGGGTACACGGCGGACGAGCCGTTTGATCGTGGTTACTGGAAGGAAGTGGGGCGACGGTTGGTGCGGTACGACCATTGGTCGAAGGTGCCGGAGCAGCGGTATTCGATTGAGTTGCCGTGGGACACGCAGAGCAAGCCGTTGGCAACGACGATTGGTTTGACGGTTGAGGGTAAGTACGTGTTCACGGTGGAACCTGTTGGGATGGTGCATGTGTATGAGAAGGATACGGGCCGTGAGGTTGGGGTGATCAAGCCGGGTCCGGAGGTGGGGGGTGCGTCGGGGTGGGTGGATGTGCCGAATGGCATTAGTGCGAGCCGGCAGGCGGATGGCGAGTACCTGGTATTTGTTGAAGAGGATGCGCGGGGGAAGGTGATGATGTACAGGTGGCGCCCATAGGCTGTTCTTTCGGACTTTTAGGTTTGGGGTGGCTGGGGTTTGGGGGTTGGTGGGCGGGGGTGATTTCGGGGTGGCGGGTTCCGGGGTTAGCGATCTGAGTCAATGCCGGGTTGCTGCTTTTAGGGCCTTCGCTGGTTACATGTTGGCTGTTTTCTTTATCACTATTAGCCACTGCGCGTGGCAGTGCGTCATTTCTTTGTCCAAAGCGACAAAGAAACGAAGCAAAGAAAACGCTTTTAACCGCACTACCCTAAGTGTCCACAGCGTGCAGTTTCTATTCATAGGTGCCCCAAAAGCACGGTGCTCGC
>Ga0073928_10003748_pt1 | contig 23542 bp, 18 predicted proteins | sample PaiPotPPA55metaG_FD_76969 | JGI IMG/M metagenome (GOLD analysis project Ga0073928, IMG submission 76969) | Iron sulfur acid spring bacterial and archeal communities from Banff, Canada, to study Microbial Dark Matter (Phase II) - Paint Pots PPA... ...
AAAAACTACTTCTATCCCGACCTGCCCAAGGGCTACCAAATCTCGATGTACGAGCTGCCGCTCGCCACCGAAGGCCATCTCGAAATTGAAGTCGATAGCGAAAAAAAACGAATCGGGGTTACGCGGCTGCACATGGAAGATGATGCGGGCAAGAGCCTGCACGAAGGCTTCGCGGATTCCGACAAGTGGAGCTACATCGACTTCAACCGCTGCGGCGTGCCTTTGATCGAAATCGTCTCCGAACCGGATTTGCGCACGCCCGCGGAAGCGTACGCCTACCTCAACACGCTGAAGCAGGTGCTCGAATATACGGATGTCAGCGATTGCAACATGGAAGAAGGATCGTTGCGTTGCGACGCGAACGTCAGCGTGCGCCTGCGCGGCGCGCCTAAATTCGGCACCAAGGCGGAAGTGAAGAACCTAAACTCGTTCCGCTATCTTGCTCACGCGCTCGAATACGAAATCGAGCGGCAAATTGGGATTCTGGAGTCGGGCGGAACTATCACGCAGGAGACGAGGCTCTGGAACGTGGCGGCTGGCCGAACCGAGCCGATGCGCTCGAAGGAAATGGCGCACGATTATCGCTACTTCCCCGACCCGGACCTGCTGCCGGTGACGGTCTCGGCAAAGATGATCGCGGACGTCCGCGCCGGAATGCCGGAGTTGCCCGGTGCGAAAGCGGCGCGGTTCCTGCGCGAGTACGGGATCACCCCGTATGACGCGGGCGTGCTCACCGCCACGCGGGCGCTGGCCGATTACTTCGAAGCCACCGTCAAAGCGGGCGCTCCGGGCAAGGCCGCAGCAAACTGGATCTCGGTGGAGCTGCTGAGGCGGTTGAACGATACGGGAAAACAAATCGAAGATTGCCCCCTCGAACCGGCCAGGCTTGCGCAGTTGCTCAGCCGAGTGGAAAGCGCCGAGATCACCGCCGCCACCGGAAAGAAAGTATTCGCGCGAATGTTCGACACGGGAAAAAGCGCCGAGGAAATCATCGCAGCGGAAAGCCTGGCTCAAATCACCGATGCGAGCGCGATCGAGAAAATCGCGCGTGAAGTGATCGCCAGGAGCGCGGACAACGTGGCGAAGTATCGGGCTGGCAACGAAGGCGTGTTCAAGTTCTTTGTAGGGCAAGTGATGCGGGAAACGCGCGGCCAGGCAAATCCACAACTCGTGAATGAAATTTTGAAGCGGTTGCTCGCGTAATACAAATATGACCACCGCAAATCAAGCGACGAAAACGCTCAAGGAAGGCGACAAAGCCCCGGACTTTCACTCCATCGCCGACGACGGCGAAAAGATCTCGCTCGCGGATTTTCGCGGGAAGAACGTGATCTTGTATTTCTATCCAAAGGCCAACACACCCGGTTGAACGAACGAAGCGTCCGAGTTTCGTGACGCCATCAAGAAATTCGAAAAGCTGAACACCGCGATCGTCGGCGCCAGCGGCGATTCCGTCGAGTCACAGACGAAGTTCAAGGTCAAGCACAAGCTCAACTTTCCGCTCTTGGCGGATACGGAATTTCACGTCGTTGAAGCGTATGGAGCGCGGCGAATGAAATCGTTCCTGGGCAAAACGTTCCTCGGAATCGTGCGCATGACCTTTTGGATCGGACCCGACGGGAAAATCCGCAAAATCTGGGACAACGTCACGCCCAGGGGTCACGCGGCCGAAGTCCTCGAAGCGGTTGAAGCGGCCTAGAGAGTGACGCGCGGGGACTCGCCATCCTGCTCGATGAAGGCGTTGTCAATCAGGCGCGTGTTGCCGACGCGAGCCGCCAGCAGCACGTAGCAATTTTTCCGAAGGCTCATCACCGGCTCCAGAGTTTTCGCGTCAACAATCTCCGCGTAATCGACCGCCACTTTGGGCTCGGCTTCGAGCACGCGCCGCAGTGAAACAAGCAGCCGAGCGGCGTCGCGCTCACCCGCCGCGATTTCCCCGCGGATCGCGTCCAGCGATCGATAGAGTGCAGTCGCAGCGGGGCGTTCGTCCGGCCGCAAATACGCGTTACGCGAGGAGAGAGCGAGACCGTCCGGTTCCCGCACGATCGGACATACCACAATCTCTGCATCCACATTCAGATCTCGTGTCATCTGCCCAATGATCCGGGCCTGCTGCGCATCCTTGCGGCCGAAGAAGGCAAACTGTGGCTCCACGATTTCAAGCAGCTTCAAGACCACTGTCGTAACGCCACGAAAGTGGCCCGGACGCGAGCGTCCTTCGAGACGGTCACTCAGGCCTTCCACCGTAACCGCCGTGCGGAAGCCATCCGGATACATCTCTTCGCCGGACGGCGCGAAGAGATAGTCGACGCCAAGCTCTTCGAGAGCGGCCCGGTCGGATTCAACCTGTCTTGGATACTTCTGGAAATCCTCGGACGGTCCGAACTGCTTCGGGTTGACGAAGATCGAGACGACCACTGGCGTGCATTGTTGTCTGGCCTGGCGGATAAGCGAGAAGTGACCTTCGTGCAGCGCACCCATCGTAGGCACAAGGCCGACTATACGATCGTTCCGAAGCGCTTCCCGCGCCACCTGCTTCATCCAGGAAACTGTGTGGATTGTCTCCATGAGAGCCCGGACTAGCAGGATGAACCGTGACTGCTTTGAGCGCGCGCTATCGAGGATGGCATCAGGCGGGGACGCGATTGCCGCGTTCGCGATGGAACACAATCAGATCGGTGGAAACGGGCTTCGCGCCCAATTGGCGTAGCAGAGTTGCGATCTGGCCTCGATGGTAGCTCCCGTGATTCACCACATGCTGCAACATCGGCCGGAGCGGCCCTTCGAATGGCGTACCCTCCGTATTCTTGTATTTAATCACGCGCTCAAGTTCGCTCGGCGTGAGCGATGCAAGGAAAGAGTCGAGATTCGCTTCGTGTTGTGCCCAGCGGCTGCGGACTGAATCGAAATCGGGGAAATCGGCAGGAGAAGGCAGCGCGCTCGGGATACGTCCATGCCAACGTTCGAGCCAAATCCACTCGGCGCCGTAGATGTGCGCAAGCGTGTCGCGCACGGAACGAAAGCTCGAGCCGAGATCGCGGGTGAACTGGTCGGGGCTGAGCCCGGCGCAGGAATCGAGCGTGCGGTGATTTGCCCAGGAGTTGTAGAGGTACAGCAAGCGAAAGTCTTCGACGTCCACCCCGCGTCTCCTTTCAGGTCAGGTGCGCTGGCGCGCCGGCAAATGTTCCCGCAACTCGGCCGGCGAATGATACGACTCTGCGTCGGACGGAAATCGGCCGCTGCGAACGTCGTCGCAGTATTCGGATGCCACTCGCGAGATTTCCGCCCCTAAGTCCGCATATTTGCGCGCGAACTTCGGTGTATGGCCGATCGTGAGACCCACGATATCGTGGAACACGAGCACCTGGCCATCGCAGTCGGGCCCGGCGCCGATGCCGATCGTCGGTATATGCAGTTTCTCCGTGATTCGCGCCGCGAGTTCGCGTGGCATGGACTCCAGAACCACAGCAAAAGCCCCCGCAGCTTCCACGGCGCGCGCGTCGCGCTCCACGTGATGAGCGGCATCGTTCGTCTTGCCCTGCACGTGGAATCCGCCCATTGCGTTCACGGACTGCGGCGTCAATCCGACGTGCCCCATCACTGGAATTTCGGCTTCGACGAGGCGTGCGATCAATTCGATGCGGCGCTCTCCGCCTTCCACTTTTACGGCTTCCGCTCCGCCTTCTTTGACCAAACGCACCGCATTGCGAACCGATTCTTCGAGTGAGATGTGGTAACTGCCGTACGGCATGTCGGCAACGAGCAATGCGCGCCGGGTTCCGCGCCGGACTGCGCGAACATGCATCAACACTTCGTCAAGCGTAACCGGCAAAGTGCTGTCGTAGCCCAGCACGACCATAGCGAGCGAATCGCCCACCAGCAAAATGTCGACGCCGGCTTCATCGAGAAGACGCGCGGTGGGATAGTCGTACGCCGTCAAGCACGTGATCTTGTTTCTTGCCGCGGATCCGACTGAGGGAGAGGACTTGCGGGAGAGAATTTCGGGAACGGTGACTTTTCCGCCGCCTGTACCAAGTGCCGCACTCATTTTTGCCTCCGGTGCCGCTCCCATGCCGAGAAATCGGGTTTGGGATGCAGCCCACCAGCAACTTTAATGCTAGCAAAGTGACCGGCTCGGAGCAAAGAAAATTCCCAGCCGCAATTCACGTTCGCAACGCCGCGCGGGTCCAATTCGCTCGGCAGTTTCTCCGCCCGGCAGATCCGGATTCTATGCATGTGCCGCGGCTACTCGGCCGTGAAAGTGGCTGCGCGCGGCTTCGTCACCGCTCCGCCGGTTTCCCCGGCCTGCAACTCGACGCGGTAAGTGCCGGGCGGTACGGTGTCCACAGGAACCTTCAGAGCGACTGTGATCACCGGATTGCCCTTCTGAACGAATCCCATCGCGTCGATACCACCCGAGGCCCAAACGACATTGTTGGTCTTCGGATCCACAATTCGAAACGCAACTTTCACCGGCTTGGGGTTTTGATCCTGCAGATGCGGATCGTAGATCTGCGCATAGAGCGCCACTTTATCCGTCTTCTTGAACCGGTCGCTTCCGGACGGAATTATTTCCAGGTCCTTGAAGATGAGCGGAGTTCGGTCCGCCAGCAAGTCAGCGTCGAGAGCGCCGCCGAGATCCGCGAGCCGCGCGAAATCGTTGCTGAGGGCGACACCACTGAGCGTGAACGTTTTGCCGTCATACGGATCGACGACGAGGGGCGTTTCGTATTTTCCGAAATTCTGGCCCCCGCCCGAGAGGACCACCGTCAGCTTGTATTCGCCCGGGGCAAGAGTGAACTGATTTTCGTAATGCATCGGCGACTCGGTGAACTTCTTCCACTCGTCCTTTTCGAGATCGAGAGTGACTTCATCGCTGAAGCGGGCGCCCACTGAATTGTCGGGCTTGTAAGCGATGCCGAGGATGTTGACGTCTGCGTGGTACTTCCCCTTCACTTTATCGAAGGTGAGTGACGCGGAAGGAATTTCCATCGCAACGTTTACGCGCGCCTCGTTGGACGACGTGTAGAAGAAGGGCGCTTCGAGGGTGCCTCCCATGTTGCTCGCCGCGGTGGCGCTGGACGCGCGCGACTCTAGATCTTTCTCGATGGGTTTACCGGCCAGCACGTCGACGGGTTTCACGTTGCAGTATCCGCTGCGGGATCGAACCTCCGTGCCGCCCCGGTCGACCTTGACGTGGAGGGTGTGGCAACTGCCCTCGGGCGAATTCTGCGGCGCGTAACCGAGCAGATAGTATTCGTCCTGCTCGCGCGCGATCTTTTGGAGTCCCGCGAGCAAATCGTTCGTATTCAGAATCGGGAAGCCTCCCGTTCCAGTGGCCAGCGCATACATGACTTGCTGATTCGTGGTTGCCGATGGCGGGAACGACGGAATAATCGCGCGCGCCTGGGTATAGTTCGGATTCCCGTAAGGATTTCCGGGGGTGCCTCGAGGTGGCGTGCCTCCCCCACCGTTCCCACCGCCTTTGCCCCCTCCACCCGTGCCGCCCGTTCCTCCACCTTTGCCACCGGTACCACCGCCAGTCCCTCCCGTGCCGCCTGTCCCTCCGCTCTTGCCGCCACCGGTTCCCCCACCTCCAGCGGAACCGCCGCCCGTTCCACCGCCTCCTGAGCGCCCTCCACCACCCCCCGCGCCGGCGCCGCCACCACCCCCACCGCCGCCGCCCGGACGGCCTTGCAAGCTTGCTGGTGAAAGCGGCGAAGACATCCGATACGAAGCGAGCAGAAGTCGGGGCTGGCCGAGCGATTCGGCGTCAGGTGAATGGAGCGATGCCAGAATTGCCCGGGCCGCCGGGTCGTTTGGATTTGGCAGCAAGAGGCTGCTGGGCGCGACCAAACCCCGTACATCGAGCGGGTACACAGCGACGTTAGCCTTGTTGCAAGCGTCGATCGTTGCCGTTAACTCCGATTGCCGTTCGTCATTGAGCGGGAAACCAGACGTAAACAAGATGAGACTCTTGCGCCCTGGAATTGACGCAAGGTCCTTCGCAAGACTCCGAATGCTGAGCAGAAGAGTGTACGCGCCAAAGTCGGCTTCGGGATTGGAGCCTGCTACCGGAGGAAGGCCGGAAGACTGCGTCGTGGGCGCGAGTGGATCGGTGGCGTTCGGTGAAACAGCAGAAAACTTGATGCCCGCGACAGCTTGCTTGAGGCGATCGGCGTCGGCAGTGAAGTTCTGAATGATGCGGAGCGCACCTCCAAATTCCATCACCGACATCACACGATTGGGGCCGGCATTGGCATCGATGAATTTGCCTGCCGCATCGCGCGCGCGTGGCTGATCAGCAAACTCCATCGTGGAGTCGTCGAAGAACAGCACCATATAGTGCCTGTCGGAAGCGGCAGAGCCATTCGAGGCGCCGCCGAACGCGAAATTGTTGATCTCCTGCTGCTTGTTGTCCTCGTAGAGGCGGAAGTCCGTGGCAGTGAGGTCGTGGATGTAATTTCCCTTTTTGTCCGTAACAACCACATCCACTCGGACGACGCGCGACTCGGACTTGACGGGCGGCGCGGCCGGCATCTGCGCCTGGTCGGACGCTGTTTGTTGCGTCGTCGCTTGCTGACCTGCCGCCTGCGTATTCTGCTGGGCGCGAATCGCCGGTGGCGAAACGATTGCCTGCCGCAAAAACCAACAAACGGCAACACAGAAGACTACCAAGCTCGCGTACCGTGTGAAACGCCGGAGATTCATGATTCACCTTCCTTGCTGGCTTCTAATACGGAATTTCCACAACGCCGTTTTCCGCAGACAACTGCGCGGCGTTTGAGTCTCGCACCACAAGACGCACGACATAGTCGCCCGGCTTGACGTCGAAACTGGTCTTAACCGTCAGGCCGGTGCGGCTCAGCCTTTGCAGCGTCGCGTCCAGCAGATGCATTTCGACGTTCTTTTCGATTCCCGTAACGATGTTGCCGTCCCGGTCGAAGAGGGCGGCAACGATCGTCAGGTTGTTCTGGTTGCGGCCCGATGCTTTTTCAAAGCGCATATGAGCGATGTCGACTCGCGTCATCACCGCGAGTTTCGCATTAGCGGAATCCACTTTGTAATACTGCGTATGAAGCTCGACGGGAAGACCGTGTTGCTCCTCCTGAGAAAACAGCGCATCTTCGATGTCCTGCTTTGCAGCCTCCGCAACGGATACGCTGTGCTTGGGAGCGTAGAAACCGCGCCGCGCTTGAATGTTCACTTTCTGTTTTGTGACGAGAGTCACCTTCAGCGAATGGAATCTGCCGTCGTATTTGAGGTTGCGGGGAACGAACGCAACCACATAGGAAATCTCGGGCGCTGACGCGATCATTCGGAGCCCGCCCGTGAGGTCATTGTTATTGCGGAAGGCCAGGCCGCCCGTGCCGTCGGCGAGAACGTTAAGAACATCCGACTGGGCGAATTGAGCGCTGGACCGATACATCAAGCGAGGACCAGCTGCGAGCGGGCTGCCTGGGTCTGGCCGGCTGATGTCACCCATATCTGGCGTGTAAAGGCCGCGAGCGTCAAGCGTGTTGATAAACACATTCGAACGGTTCGCCCGATCGATGATCTGCGACAGATCGTACTCGCGGCCGGGATAGATGAAGCCGGGAGAAAGGAGGACGAGACTTCGCTGACCCGGAAGAGCCGAGATCCGACGGATCACTTCTTCGAGGCGGCGGAACGAATACACCGTTTGGGATTCGCCCGCTTCGTTGATGCGCATCGCCGTCGAGAGCGCCATGTCGCGCGCCGCGGAAAGCTGGAGAGGATCGTTGTTGAACATGCAAGCCAGAGTGTCTTGAGTGGCGACACTCAAGGCTGTCTGGTCATTCTTGTTTTCAATCAGATCGGCTTCGTAATAGTCGACGGGCGGGCATTCGCCGTTTCCCGTCGTATTGCTGCCGGCAACCACCCGCGGGATTAGGCCGAGCAAAGCGGCATGCAGTTTGTCGCGATCTTTCGTGAAGTCCGTCTCCGACTGGCCGGACACGGTAAAGATCGCGACGCGATCGGTCGGCTGCAGAGCCTCGTCCACGTAGCGGGTGGCGGCAATTCTCGCGTGCAGGAGGTCTTGCATGGTGACGTGCACGTCGTCAAACAGGAACGCTACGAAACGCGACGGAGGAACGAAATCTGAGGGCGGCTTCTCGGAGTCTGGCGTTCCGGGTAGAGTGTCAGGCCGCACGAAGGTCTGCGTAAACGACGCCGGTGTCTCCACGGAAAAGTGCGAGATGTCCTGAAGTTTTCCGTCTTCAAAAACCTGGAAATCCTCCTTGCGCAAATCGGTGACAACATGACCCTTCGGGTCGCGAACCACAACCCGAATCGGGACCAGGTTTACGCGCGACTGAAGGGGGATGCTTGAATCGCGCGTGTCCATTTCGGGCTTGTCGGGAGCCGGCGTCGGCTGGGCCGGCGCAGGGTCGGAGGAGGATTGCTGGGTTTGTGGAACGGTCGAGCTCTGCTGGGAAGATTGCGCTCGTGCGGTCGCGATTGACAGAACAATTGAGCAAGCGAGAAGGACGCCGCAACGAGCAGCCGCCGAAAGGTGAGAGAGCCTTCCCATTCGAGCCATCATTAGAAGACTCAAGGCTTAAACCCCTAAGCTCGGGGACAAACCCTGAAACCCTGGGGACTCCACGGCCATAGCGTGTCAACCGGAGTCGTGCGTCTGCGGTAGGTGCGCGTTCAGGACGCCGAGTGAGTGTACGTCGGTCTTACTCCGGCGTCAATGGATGACCAATTGGTGAATTCGCCGGGCCCCGCGCGGGATGCACGCGATGATTTGTTGGTGTACTATGCGGCCATATTGAATTGCAGGGAGCACTCCCCATGAAGGCGATTGTCCAGGGAACGGGCGCTGCCACGATGTGTCTTATCGTTGGACTTCTGGCCGCTTGCTCCAACCACGACGGCAAGACCGCTGATTCATGGAACCAGAAGGCCGCTGCCAATTACTTGGATGTGAGAGAAAGTTGGTGGATCAAATGGCCGAGGGCCTCTCGGGATCACGGGACGTTCTGCGTGTCGTGCCACACGGTGATGCCCTACGCCCTTTCGCGACCTATGCTACGCGCGGCGCTTGGCGAAGCGACCCCTTCCGTCAACGAACGCAGGCTGCTTGACGACGTCACGAAGAGAGTGCGTCTCTGGAACGAAGTCGAACCGTATTACGGTCAGATGGCCACGCAGGCCCGAGGGACGGAGGCTGTCCTGAATGCGCTGATCCTTGCGAGTTACGACGCGCAGAGCGGCCGCCTCAGCAACGATGGGAGGGCCGCCTTCAAAAATATGTGGGCGACGCAGAAAACGACCGGGGATGATCGAGGCGCGTGGCCGTGGATTCAGTTCGATAACGAACCGTGGGAAGCACCCGATTCGGCATACTACGGAACGAGTCTCGCGGCGGTGGCCGTCGGGACGGCCCCTGAGAATTACCGCTCGGCACCGGAAATCCAAAATAACATCCAGCTGATGAGCGCCTACCTTGTCCGCGAAGCACCGAATCAGACGCTGATGAACCGGGCCATTCTGCTCTGGGCATCTGCAAAATTGCCCGGAATCCTCGACAGCGCCCAACAAAAAGCCATCATCGACGAATTGCTACGCAAGCAGCAGACGGATGGAGGCTGGTGCGTCGCCTCGCTGATGGAGAGATGGAAACGGGCAGATGGAACTCCTGAGGTGAAAGACAGCGACGGATACGCCACCGGCCTGATCGTTCTGGCGCTAGAACAGACGGGCGTCTCACCTGAAGACATCCATTTGAAGCAAGCCGTGTCCTGGCTAATCCACAACCAAAGCCGATGGGACGGCCATTGGACAGCCTACTCTGTGAACAAACGGCACTACAATCCGTTTTACGGTGGCGCTCGCTTCATGGACGACGCCGCTACTTCGTATGCGGTTCTTGCGTTAAGCCAAGCAAAACGCGCACCAACCGCCGAATCGGCCGTGCCCGCCCAATCAGCGAAGGTTCGCTGACGGTTGAACCAGCGATCTTGCGGGATCCAGCGTCTGCGACGCCGGGTGCTTCTTGCTCCGAAACGTCAACCGCCGTAGTGCCAGGGCGAATCGGCCACCGTGAGAGGCTTGGTTTGTTTGTGCACTTGTGCGTCCACCACTTCAAGAATGACGATCGCGTGATCGCCGTGTTCGTCGAGGATGTCCAGTACTTTGCATTCGAGCCAGGCGGGCAGATTCTTGAGGATCGGAGCGGAAGTTTTGCCTTGGGTGTAAGGCTCGCCATTCAAGGCGCCATCGCCGTTCTTTGTCGCGGCGAAGAATTTCTGCGCGATTCCCTTTTGGCTGCGATCGAGGACATGGAGCGCTCCCACGCCGCTCTCCTTCATACAGGCAAGGACGGTGCTCTCCTTGCGGAGAGCAGCCATAATCAGCGGCGGCTTGAAAGAGGCCTGCGATGCCCAAGTAACCGTAGATGCGGCCACGCGGTCACCGCTCCGCGACGTAAGAATGTACATTCCGTTCGTGAGCAGACGCAGCGTTTTTTGTTTGATTTTCGGATCCACTGAAGGTCAGGGGGGAACCCCGGGTACGTCACTCCGCCTTTGCGGCTGATTCGGCAAGGACTCGGCGAATCTCTGTGGCTTGGCTGTAATTGGGGCTCACTTGCAGCGTATACTCGAGCTCCTTCTTCGCCATCGCGTAGTTGTTTGCCTTCTCATATGACATGCCAAGATGATAGTGATACGTCGGATTTTTCGCGTCGGCCTTGATGGCTTCCTGGAAGAGGTCGATCGCAGCGTTGTACACGCCTTGATGGTAGTACGCCCATCCGAGCGTATCGGCGGAGTTAGGAAGGTCGGGCAAACCCCGGCGCGCCGTTTGAGCCAGGGTAAACGCCACGTTCACGTTGCCACCGTGCTCCAACATCAGGTACGCGAGATTGTTGGCAGCCACGGGATAGTCAGGCTGAATCTGCAGTGCGCTCTGATAAAGGTCTTGCGCTTGCTGCCACTGGCCTTTCGTTTCGAAAAGCTCGCCGAGAGCAACGTCCAGCCGCGAATCGCGAGGGTTCGCTTGCAGGGCGCGCTGGTACTCTCCGATGGCCTGGTCGACTGAGCCGCGCGACGCCTGCACACTCGCGAGCAACATGAAGGCCTGCACATTATTCTTGTCGATCTCCGTCGCTTTCTCGAAGGCCTTCTCAGCCTCGGTGGAATTCTGATTCTTCAGCTCAACTTCCCCGAGCAGCACATAAAAGCGGCTGCTGGCAGGGACGCGCGCAATTTGATCTTGAACTTCCTTCAACGCTTTCGCCGGTTCCTTTCGCATCAAACTCACATTAACGAGGCCCGTCAGCCCTTCCGCCGACGAAGGATCGCGTTCGAGAGCCTGCGCGTAAAACTTCGCAGCTTCGTCGGGCCGCTTCTGCGCCATTCGCAGCTCGCCCATCTGAGCGTAACCGGTGGCATTCTGCGGAGCGATTTCGGTTACCTTCTTCAAGTCGGCCTCGGCCCCAGCCTGATTTCCCTGGGCGAAAAGAGCTCTCGCGTGGAATATGTACCCTTCGGGCATTCTCGGGGCGATCTTGATCATCTCGTCGCCGCTTTCTAGAAGGGTCGGTGTGTCATTCTTGCGCATCGCCAGGACGGCCAGCGCCCGCCGCGCGTCCAGCATGTTCGGACGCAAGCGCACGGCTTCGCGCCATTCGGTTTCGGCTTGGCCGTAGTTTGCGACGGCGGCGTACGCGACGCCCATCTGGTAGTGCGCGCCGGCGTTGTCCGGATTGTTTTTCACGACCGGTTCGAGAATGTGAACGGCATCTTGCGGTTTGCCCTGACGTTCCAGGATTTCGGCGCGAAAGGTCAGCGCTGCGGGATCGGAGGGAAAGTTCTTCAGGGTGGCGTCAACCACCTTGGTGGCGTCGTCCAATTTGTTTTGGTTAATCAGCAGCTCTGCATACGTATTGGCGACGGCCAAATCCTTCGGATGCTCGGAGTACAAAGATGCAAACTCAGCCAAAGCTTTGTCAGGCTGGCCTTGTGCCAGGTAGAAATCGCCGAGGAGCCGATATCCGGCCGGATTGTCTCCCATAGCGCTTTTCGCGTCGCGAAGGCTCTGCTCCGCCGCGTCCTTCCTTCCTTCAATGAGGTAGAGCTGCGCCAGCGTCGCGCGAGACACCGGTCTCTTGGGGTCAAGCGCGATGGCAGCTTGAAACTGTTGCTCGGCATCCGGCCAGCGCTTCTGTCGTTCGTAGAACTCGGCAAGCGCAAGCGTGGTGGTGACATTCTTGGGATCAAGTTCCAAAGCCTTCTTGAAATTCTGCTCGGAACCCGCGAAATCTTTGGCGTGTTCTTGGATGATAGCAACGTTCAGGTATGAGGCGGAGCGCGCCGGAGCCATTTCAATCGCCTTTTGCGCTTCCGTGAGCGACTTTGCCGCGTCGCCCTGCATTGCATCGACGTTTGAAAGGATCACCTCGGCTGCTGCGTTTGCCGGATTGTCCTTCAAGATGATCTCGGCGCGGTCTCGAGCATCGGGGAGCTTATGAGCGGCCAGTAGCAGGTTAGCGATGTCGAGCTGAGCGTTCCAGTTCGTGGGCGCGAATTCGACGGTTCGCATCAGTTCCTGGTACGCGTGCATCCAGTCGTTCTGCTTGAGGAGGGACTGCGCAAATCCGTAGTGCGCGTCCGCGAACTTGGGGTCGATCTGAAGGGCATTCTGAAATTCGATGTCCGCTTCGCGATACTTGGCATTCTGTAAATAGGACATGCCCTTGTCGTAATGCTTTTTCTTGAGAACTTGAGGGTCTCTCGAGCACCCCCCGAGCAGCGCTGCGGAAATCGCGAGGCTCCAGACAATCGTCCTGTGGTTGCTGATCCTAAATGTGCGCATATCGACGGACAGCTCCCTTCAAAAGCCTCACAATTAACCTGCAATCCGGCGTCCGGTCAGTCGGGAACGGCGGAAAGTACAAATAATCCCGCAAGGTACTGAGAAATTGAAGTTTACTCCGAAACGGACGGCAAAGGGGACCGAATTGGATAGAACCCGAGGGTAGCCGAATGCGGAAACCTCGGTTACATGCGTGGAAATCGAATTCCTTAATGTAGACGCCAGTTACCACTTTTTGCCCCCTCTCGGTTCGGCGGCGAAGCGGAGACCGGCGAGTCCACACAGTTAAGTGACTTAATATGATGAGCTTATGGGCGAGGGAAATCGACTTGCCACTTCGTGGAATCCAAATAGGACGGTCGCTATCTTGGGCCAGAGTGAACGTCCGGGGTAGGCAAGTCAACCAACTGATTCGGAATGACTTATGGACCACCCGCTCCCCGCACTGCGTGCGCATGCCCTGGCAAGAGCATTGCAAACAGGACACTAGGCCACTACGCGCTTCGGTACTGGGCAACGCGGGACGCTGGCGGCAGAAACCCATATGGGACATACATCCATGGCTACGATACCGTTGGCGACCGAGGGCGCGTTCGTCGTCGGCGTGAGCCCGGCGATGGTGACGCTGGAAAGCGTGGTTGCGGAAATTGCGGTGACGAACCTGCCGATTCTCCTTACGGGAGAGATCGGAACGGGCAAAGAGACGTTCGCAAGGCGAATCCACGAATTGTCAACACGCCGCGACGCTCCTTTGATTCGGGTATCGTGCGCATCCACGGATGCACGTCAGTTTCTCGGTTATGCGGACCTGACTGCCGACGGGAACGGGGCCTGGAGTAACAGCGGCACGATTTTCTTCGACGAGATCAGCGAGCTCGATGCGGCGTGCCAACGAAAGCTTCTGTACGCTCTGCCCGATGGCGACGCTGCTCCACGCAACGGCTGCCTCTCGGCCCGCGTGATTTCGACGACCAGCCGGAACATGGACGACGAGGTCCGCGCCGGACGTTTCCGCAGCGAATTGTTTTATCGCATCAACGGAGTTTGCTTGCGGCTGCATCCTCTGCGAGATCGGAGAGAGGATATTCAACCGCTCGCGGAATGCTTTTTGACGAAGCACGCGACTCGGCTTGGTAGACCGCGGCCAACACTCAGCGCACCGACGCTAGAGGCGCTTGTCAACCATTCGTGGCCGGGGAACATCCGAGAACTCGAGAACGTGGTGAAAAAAATTGTGGTGCTCAACGACGAGTCGCTAGCCATTTCGGAACTCTCGCAATCTCGTCCGAGTGGACGGCCGAACGCCGCAGTATCGCCCAGCTTCTCGTTGAAGGTCGCCGCGCGAGCGGCATCCCGCGAGGCCGAGCGAGAATTGATTTTGAAGGCCCTGGCGCGGACGCGCTGGAACCGCAAACGAGCCGCCCAGGAATTGCAGATCAGCTACAAGTCACTGTTGTACAAGCTCAAGCAGATCGGATTGCAGGATACGGAGACGAATTGAAGAACGCGGGAGAACGAAATTGACGTCTAAACGATTGGAGTTGGCAACGGCCCTTGCGCTGCTGGCACTCGCCATGCCAGCAGCTGCGCAGACTAATACAGATGCGAAACCGACGACCCAGACGTCGCAACCCGCGCCTGCCACAGCCACGAAATCCGCGACAAGCGATCCGAATTACGTGATCGGACCGCAGGACGTTCTCGATATCAATGTTTGGAGAGAGCCCGAGTTGACTCGCCAGGTTCCGGTGAGGCCCGACGGAAAAATTTCCCTGCCGCTGCTGAATGATGTACAAGCGGCCGGGCTAACCCCCACAAAACTGGCGGAGGACATTACGACAAGCTTGAAGAAGTTCGTGACGGACCCTCAGGTTACAGTGATCGTGAGCGTGATCAACAGTCAGCGCATTTACATTCTGGGGGAAGTCAATCGGGCCGGAGCCTATCCTTTGCTCCCTGGGATGACGGTTCTCCAAGCGCTGTCCAGTTCCGGTGGATTTACTCAGTTTGCGAATACGAAAAAAATCTACGTTCTTCGCACCGAGGGCAGCAAATCCGAGAAGTATCCCTTCAACTACAAAGACGTGATAGCCGGCCGGAGCCCCGATGAGAACATCGTTTTGAAGGCCGGTGACACGGTCGTGGTGCCTTAGGACACACCGATGCGGACCTTCTCCCACCGATTTTACGCGCCGCTGTCATTCTTTCTGATTCTTGCGCCGGTTGCTCGGCCGCAACAGCAGCAACAGGACCAAACGCAGCAGCAACAACAGCAGCAGAGCACCGAGCAGCCCTCGCAGCCGATTCCGGCTTACCACTCGCCGCTTGCGTCTTTGGCTGGTAGCGATCAGGAACAGGAAACCGGCCCGTCGGATATCAGCCCGGACAATCGGTCGCTCGCAGGGGCTCAAGAGCTCGGACTCGGAATGCCGCGAACGGAACACAGCTTCTGGCAACCGAGCGCCAACGTGAGTTCCACTTTCGATTCGAATGCGTTGGGCGGAGCGGGTGGCGGCGGCTGGGTGACTGAAACCTCGATAACGGCGGGACTTGATCTTCACCGAACGTCTGAGAACACGGATCTGAGCCTCACCTATCTCGGGGGAGGACTGTTCTCGAACAATTCCTCTATAGGGAACACGGTGACTCAGGAATTCGAACTCGGAGACCGGCTTACATTTCGCCGCTGGACCGTGTCGCTTCTCGAGCAGGCAACGTACATACCCGAAGCGGGTTTCGGCTACACCGGCCTTGGCGGGTTGTCGGGGTTCGGCGCTGGTCTCGGTCTTCAGAATGGGTTTGTGCCCGACGAATCCATCCTGACCGCTCGAGGGCAGCGGGTGGCGAACAGCTCGATTGCTCAAGCAGACTTCTTCGTTACGCGACGATCCTCTTTCACTTTCCTGGGTGGCTACTCCCTGCTGCATTTTTTCGATAATGATCTCCTGGACTATCACGACGTGATGTTTCAAGGTGGATACAACTATCAGTTGAACCGACAAGATACCCTCGCTCTGCTGTACAACTTCAGTGCGCTGCGATATCCCGGGTTCAACCAGCTAATAAACGACAACAGAGTGAACGCTTCCTATGGGCGACGCGTTACTGGCCGGCTGGCATTTCAAGTTGCGGCTGGACCGGAAATCGTCTTCTTTCAAGTGCCCATTTCCGGCGGCTCAGCAGGCAGTGGCGGGACAACGTCGGGCTCGACACCGGGCACGACAAAAGTGTATTGGTCCTTGAACACTTCCTTAACTTATCAGTTTCGCCGGACTGGAGTTGCGTTGTCTTACGCCCACGGTGTGAATGGCGGTTCCGGGGTACTTGCTGGGGCAGAAGGAGATTTAGTAACCGGTACGGCGAGCCGCGTGATCTCGCGCTCGTTGAATGGCGGCCTCCAATTCGGATACTCGCGTAACAGCGGTCTGACCACAACATCCACACCTTCAAACCAGGTTTACAGCTATTGGTTCGGCGGTGGGAACCTGAGTCATCCCTGGGGCCGTAGACTCAATCTATTTGTGAATTATGAGCTCGAGTATCAGAACTCAAATTCTTCATTCTGTGTTGGACAGACGTGCGGCAATAGCTTCGTGCGCCACCTCATTTCGATCGGGCTCGGCTGGCGTGATCGCCCGCGCGCCTTTTGAAGCGAGGAGCAGGTTAGCAGGAACGGAAAGGGATAGAAATGACGCGTCAATTAACTCCGGCAGACTACCTCGCAATGTTACGGCGGCGATGGGTCTTGATCGCTGTTCTCACGATCATCGGCGGACCTCTGGCCTATGGAGTCTCGAAGTTCCTGCCCTCTAAGTATACGTCCCAGACCTTGGTGCTGATCCAGCAGCCGACGGTGCCAAAAGACTTTATCCGTCCGGTGGTGACCGAGGATATCAGCCAGCGCCTGGCAAGCATGAAGCAACAAATTTTGAGCAGGTCGCGACTCGAGCCAATCATCACGCAGTTTGGATTGTATTCGACAGACGTCAAGGCGGTGCCGATGGAGGATCTGGTTGGCCGCCTGCAAAAAGCGATCGATGTGGTGCCAATCCGGCCGATGGAAGAGACTTCCGTCAATTTACCCGGGTTCAATGTAACTGTGACTCTGGATAATCCGCGGACGGCCCAAAACGTTTGCACTGCCATCACGTCGATGTTTATCGCGGAAAACATTCGGCTTCGTCAGCAGCACTCCGAAGACACCACGGAGTTCCTGGCGCAGCAGCTAGCGGATGCAAAGAAAAGGCTCGACGATCAGGACGAGAAGGTGCGGGCCTTCAAAAGCCGTTATCTGGGCTCATTGCCAGATCAGGAGCAGACGAACCTCAACATCCTGATGGGTCTTACGTCACAACTGGACGCGGCCACGCAAGCGTTGAGCCGGGCTCAGCAAGATAAGAGCTTTGCGCAGTCGAACTTGAATCAAGCACTCGATGCTTGGCAAGCCGCTCAGAATGGCCACAATCCTCAAACTTACGAGCAACAACTCGCTCTCTTGCAGACGCAGCTTACCGAGCTTCAGGGCCGGTATACGGACAGCTATCCGGATGTAGTTAGGACGAAAAACGATATTGCCACGCTCAAAAAGAAAATCGCGGATCAAGAGGAAACCGGCAGTGACCCTCGTCCCGCGGAGAAGGGAGCGAAACCGTCGCTCGAACCGGAGGGAATCCAGCGGCTGCGAGCCCAAATCCACAGTCTGGACCAAATGATCGCTGAGAAAACAAGGGAGCAGGAGGAAGTGAAACGGCAGATCAAACAATACCAGGAGCGCGTGCAATCAAGCCCTTCTGTCGAGCAGGAGTACACGGAACTGACGCGAGGCTACCAGACGGCGCTGGAGTCGTACAACGAACTGCAGAAAAATCGTGATCAAGCAGCGATGGCAACCAACCTCGAACGCCGACAGGAAAGCGAGCAGTTCACCGTCCTGGACCCGGCCAATCTGCCCGATCATCCAAGTTTCCCAAATCGCCCGTTGTTTGCGTTGGGCGGGTTCGGCGGAGGATTGGCGCTGGGGTTGGGGCTCGCGTTCTTCCTGGAAATGCAGGACACATCCATTCGCAACGAACGAGATGTCGAGACTCTGCTTCGACTGCCGGTGATCGCAGTGGTGCCCGCCATCGGGCCCCTCGCGAGCAACAAGCCGAAGCGATCTCCAAAACGACTGCAAGGCGGCGATGAACTAGGCGCTAGCGCTCGCGCCTGAGGAGACTATGTATCAACGATTCTTTGGGCTCCGAGAGAGCCCCTTCAACGTTAACCCGGACCCCCGCTACCTCTTTCTGACTAGGCACATACAGGAGGCGCTGGCGGGACTGACGTATGGGATTCAGAACCGCAAGGGTTTCATTCTGCTCACGGGCGAGGTCGGAACAGGCAAGACGACGCTGCTGAATCGATTGCTGGACTGGTTGCATGGCCAGCGAGTAGCAACGGCCTTCATCTTCAATTCGAAGCTGGACGTTAATCAACTCTTTGACTACGCAATGGCCGACTTCGGGATTCCATGCGAAACACGCGAGAAGAGTCAGGTGTTGTTGCGCCTCAACCAATGGTTGCTCGAACGCTATCGCGCCGGTGAGGCCGCTGTTTTGATCGTGGATGAAGCGCAAAATCTCTCGCTGGACGTGCTGGAAGAGATTCGCCTGCTCACCAATCTCGAAACGTCCACAGAAAAGCTTCTCCAGATTGTGCTGACTGGCCAGCCGGAATTGGAAGAAAAGTTGAAGCTGCCCCAGCTTCGCCAGCTTCGACAGAGGATCACGCTACGCTGCCGGACGTCACCTCTTACACTCGAGGAAACGTTCGGGTTCATCGCCGAGCGTCTTCGCATCGCAGGCGCGAACGGCGAACCGATCTTTTCGAAAGAGGCTATTGAGACGATTCACTTGTATGCGCGCGGCATTCCTCGTGTTGTGAATCTGCTTTGCGAGCATTCTCTGATTAACGCCTACGTCGACCATTTGCGCCCGGTGCCGGCGCATCTGGTGGAGGAAGTCGCGCGAGAGTTCCAGCTCGACGAAATCGCACCGACGGTGCCCCCGGCTGTCTTTTTAGGTCCGCAGCAACAGTCAGTGGACACGCAAATTCTGCTCCAGAATCTGGACGAGTTGTTGGGACGCCTGCGGCAAACGAATGTCGTTCCCTACGCCGCACGCGAAAGGAAGCCATGAGCCGTATTCACGAAGCGCTTAAGAAGGCCGAGCAGGATCGCGCGGCACAACAAAATTCCGGGACAACGGATTCGCTGTTCGCGCCCGCGCAAGTCATCTCCGCCCCCGTTGAATCTGCCGCAGCCCCGAAATCGGCTGTCGAACCGGCTTTTGATGCGATGGCGGGAACTGTCGTGATGCCGCCGCTGTCCACAAGCCATCTTCGATTCGATGAGATTCGCGCCCGCTGCGCGAAGCCGAAGTGGCACCTCGATCCAAGCATGAACGTATTTTTTGATTCGGACCCCGCCACACAAGGCGCCGAACAATTCCGAACGTTGCGCTCTCGGTTGTATCAACTGCGCGGAAATCAGCCCCTTCGCACGATTCTCATAACCAGCTCCATTCCGGGCGAAGGCAAGACCTTCGTGAGCAACAATCTGGCGCAAGCGATTGTGCGTCAACCCGACCGTCGAGCCTTGATTATCGACGCCGATCTGCGGCGTCCACGGCTCCATTTGCCGTTGGGCGCTCCCCTTTCACCAGGGCTGACCGACTATTTGCGCGGTGAGGTGGATGAATTCGCCGTCATCCAAAGCGGCCAGGACGGGAACCTGTGCTTCATACCCGGGGGGAATGAGGCGACGAACCCGAGTGAGCTCCTCTCGAACGGCCGCTTGAAGCTTCTGCTGGACAGGATGGCAGCGGTTTTTGATTGGATAATCCTCGACTCTCCGCCATGTCTCCCGGTAGCGGACGCCAGCGTCCTGGCCGATATGTGTGACGGGCTGCTGCTCATTGTGCGCTCGGGCTCGACTCCTTCGGAAGTCGCCCAAAAGGCTTGTCAGGAACTGCAGGGCAAAAACATCGTTGGCGTCGTGCTGAACGCGGTCGAAAAGGGCCACCTCTACGAATCCTATTACTATGAGGGTTATGGCTACGGATATGTGTCCGACGAATCAAGAGAAGCGCGCAAGTAGAATCGGACGCTGATTTCGACCAGCTCGCAAGTCGAAGTAGTTCCCAAACAGGCGGATCGCTAAGCGGAAAGAAGGGCCGACGACCGTCGCGTTAGTCGACGACGCGATTCACGAGGTTGCACAGATGTCTAGAGGCGGGCCGTTTGGCATAGAAGGCAGAAGCAAAGAGGCGGGCGCGGGCCTCATTGCCACTAAGGAAGGCAAAGACAGGGGATACTTCGGTCAGTAACCGCGTTTTACAGACAGGTAGGGTATCAGGGCGATTTCTACGAGGGTCGGCAAAACATCTTCCTGGCTGAAAACGGACTCGACGCTGAAAGTCTTGAGCGATCCCATATAGCTGCTAAGGTCCAGGCGGCCTGTGAGTATTGCGCCTAGACTGGTGGGCAGATCGGTGACCATGCGTATCCAGCCGACGCCGGGCCGTCCGTGACATACCTCAACTGGCTCGCCCACCTGGTCTGCATACAAGAGATATGGAAAGTCGACGCCCGCGCTGGGGCCAAGAGCGTGAAATCCCCATGTTCGCGCGTTTACATCGAGCAGTTTGTATTTGCCGTCTCTGGCATCCAGTTTGTATTCGACCTCGACCAGGCCGTAATAGTTAATGGCCTTAAGGAAACGCACAGTTGGTTCTTCGATCTCCGGCAGTTCAATGCTCTCGACGAATGTAGCAGCGCGGCCGAATTCCGGGGGATGCTGCCGCAGGCGTTGCGCCGCCATGCTGCCGATAGCCTTGCCGTCTTTGAAGAACATGCAACAAGAAAATTGAGTACTTCCGTCGCCGGGAATGATCTCTTGGACCAAGACCTCGTTTGAGCCCACGTGGCGCGAGGCCCTTTGAAATAGGGCCTTCAACTCCTGCCGGTTGTTTGCACGCCAAGCTTTCGCTTTAGTGGCGTAGAAGAAATCTTCCTTGACGGCAGGCTTAACGCCGAGCGGAAAATTGGCGTCAATTTTGTCGATGTCTTCGAGGCTTCGCGGACACCAAGTTTTTGGAATAGGAATGCCAAGTTTCTCAGCCAGGCAGTATGTGTTCCATTTGTTCCAGGCCCACTTAACGGTGTCCCATTCCGGAGTAGGAACTCGGAAATACTCGGAAAGTGCTTCCCTGTGGCGCGAGAAAGCGGCCACCAGTTCATCTCGGGTGGGAAAGAGCACCCAGCCTTTCAAATTCATGCGGCGGCCCATATCGAGAAAGAAAGCAATCGTGTCTTCTTCCTTGCGAAGGGGTCGAGCGCGAACCGATAGAGTCGAGTATTTGGAGAAGCGGCCAATCGAATACTCGTCGTCGACAACGCAGACGGGTACCCCCTGGCGTCCCAGACTGCGGATAATGCCCAATCCGTGGAAGTCACCACCAACTACGATTGCGCCAACGCGGTCTTTAGTGGATTGGCTGGGGCTCACGATTCGACGTGACATTCGGCTCTAGTCATTGAGCGGGGGATTTCATTTAGCACCGTTTGTAGAACGTGCGGCAGTGACGTACCGTGCAAGCCGGCGAGCGGCGTAATCAGTGCCACAAACAAAGTACATGAGAGGCCCAAAAGTCCATGCAGATGGCGCCCCAAGAAAATGCAAACCTGGAACGGAGGACTCGAATCCAGGCCCGAGCTTTGGGAAGCCGTTCATTTGACTCAGACTTTGGCTCAATTCCGGCGGCAGAAACGGGTAACGCGAAATGTCCACGCGGTACCCCGTTCCCAGGAGGACATGATCCACGTCGCGCGAACTGCCATCGTCAAGGCGGACGCGTAATTTCTCACCGGAAGAAATAGCGGACGTAATAGACAGTCCCGTCGTTATGGGAATGTCTTTGCAGCGGGGCGCGAGCCAGCGCGCACCCGCAGGACGAAGAGCACGCACGCGGAAACGGTCCTGAAGATCGCGCGGAAAATACTTGAGCAAGCCGGGGACAGCTACGATGCGACTCACGCCAGCCGGCCCAATATCGTGTGGCGAATAGAGGAGCTTGGCGAAAGGGCCCAGCTTCTGGAGGCGTGCCCTCCATCCAAGCCAGTGGACGTCACGAGCGCGAACAACAACCTCGACTTCGGCTCCCGCTTCGTTCATCAGTGCCGCCGATTCCAACGCGCTCTGGCCGGCACCGATCACCAGTACCCGCTTGCCAGTGAACTGGCGCACGTCTCTCTGGTCTGAAGCGTGAGTCACGAGTTCGGATGGCAATCCCTGAAATTGCTGAGGGCGGCGGGCAAATGACGCAATGCCGGCGGCGATCACGACACGGCGACTCTCGAATTGCTCGCCATCATCTAGGGTGAGACGAAAGACTTGCGAGTGACGCTCGACTCTCTTGATCCGCCTGCGATCAATCTGTGGAACTGCCTCGCGCTGAAACCAGAGGCCGTAGTCGACAAATCGGTCAAGCGGAATTGGCTTGGGAATCTGATGACCATCCACTTTCTCGAACGTGTCCAGCGTAAGGGCCATACGGGGATCGGAAATGTGGGAGGCTGCCCACGGCGAGCGCAAGAACATGCCCTCGGGCATGTGCGAGTGCCAAAAATCCATTGGCTCGCCGAAAATCCGAACGTCGAGACCCTTCACTTGCGCCAAATGAGCGCCGGCGGCAAGCCCATACGGGCCTGCGCCGAGAATTGCAATGTCGCAAATAGTCATGGTGACTACACACCCCGTGAGGTAGCTTCAAGTGCCTGCGACAAGCCGGGATAAGCACCGCTGACGAGGTTGGTGCGCGAGCCGATCTCGGATGACGCGTCTCTTGAGCTGAACTACCTGTTAAACGCCTGCGTTTTCGACTTCTTCCTCGGGATCGAACGAACTGCGATTCAGAGCGTAGCATGTCCGATGGCGCCGAGAACTCCTGGCACGATGTGGCGGGAACCAGAAGATTAATACCTCATACCATTCGCGGGTTCCCGTGGATTAAGCTGTACGGGGACGTGCGGGTCATTCGGATTGCCCTACGATGAGCGCACGGCAATGAGGGGAACTCTGCGACTCGTTCAGCGGCTGGCCACAGCGTCCGTTTTCTGGAGCAGCATGAGAATCAGGGCCAGTGGGATCAAGCCTGCGGCGAAGAAAACCATTCCTCCGTATTTGTGAAGGTTGCCGTAAAGAAACCCTGGGTTCACGTAAGCCGCCAACGCTGAGAGGGTCATGATACGTAAGCCGTTTTTCAGAATGGCGAATGGCAAAACCAGAAGACACAAGAAGACCTTTTTCCACAACCTTCGGAGAAACAAGTGGCCTGCCAAGACGGCCATGATCAGAAGAGCCAACGTGGAGCGAATACCACTACACTCTTCAGCCACACGGATCGAAATGCCTGGCAAAGTGTAAACGAAGCCCTGTCGAAAAACCGGTATCCCAAAGATTCGGTAGAACAATCCCGCGGCATTGGCGCTCTGCTCTTGTAGGAACAGGATTGTGCGGCTCAGCAAAGGTTCCGGAATCGGTATCATGAACACCAGAAACAGAAACGGGAAACTCGCCTCGCGCAATGCATCCGCGCCGAAGAACAGCGAGAACGCGCCTGCCCATGCCAACACGGTGGCCAGCGTCGCAACCGAC
>Ga0073928_10003750_pt1 | contig 23519 bp, 12 predicted proteins | sample PaiPotPPA55metaG_FD_76969 | JGI IMG/M metagenome (GOLD analysis project Ga0073928, IMG submission 76969) | Iron sulfur acid spring bacterial and archeal communities from Banff, Canada, to study Microbial Dark Matter (Phase II) - Paint Pots PPA... ...
GAGGAAATCGCGCGCGATCTTCAGAAGCGTGTCACAGCGCTGGAATCGGAGAATTTGCGATGAGCGGGTCTCAGTTGCTGATTGGGAGACGCAGCCGCGCTTCGCAGCCGCGTTGCGTCTCTCGATTTTCGAGCGTCAGCGATCCGCCGTGCGCTTCGGCAATCTGCCGGCTGAGTACCAGCCCGATTCCGGAGCCGCTCTGCTTGGTGGTGAAGAACGGCACGAAGAGGTTCGCAGGATTGGGAATTCCCGGGCCGTCGTCTTGCACCCAAACTTCGACAAAGTTGTCCTCGCTGCCCCAGCCGACGCGCACGCCTCCGCCGGTTTCGAGCGCCGCGTCCACCGCATTGTGCAATAGATTGATCAGGAGCTGTTCGAGCTGGTCCGGATCGGCCTGGATCTCGATTTCCGGACCGGGCTTGAGCTGCACCCCAAGGCGCGGCTCGAGCCCGACCACGCGCCGGATCCACACGCCCACATCCATCGTGCGTATCGCCGGCGGCGGAAGTTTCGCCAGGCGCGCGTACGCGTTCATAAACCGCGCGAGACCATCCGTGCGCGCGGCAATCACGTTGAGACCGCTGCGCATATCCTCTTGCCAGTCAGAAGCGCGCTCTTTCCTGCCGAGTATGCTGCCCAAATTTTCCGCGACGGATTTGATCGGCGCGAGCGAGTTGTTTAACTCGTGGCCGAGTACGCGAATCAGCCGCTGCCACGCCTGCCGCTCTTCGTCGCGCAGCGCGCGGCTCAAATCCGAGATCACCAGAAGCTGGTGCGCCAGTCCGGCCTCGCGGAAACTTCCTCGATGGATTTCCCACCGGCCCGATTTGCCGGGAAACGCGATCTGTTCGATGCGCGGCGTCTCACCTTGCAGGCACTCCGAAAGGGCAAGTTCGTCCGCCGTGCGGCCCAGGATGCGCTCCGCCGGCTGGTTCAACATGCGTTCACCCGCACGATTCACTAGGCGCAAGTGCCCACCACCGTCGAATGCAAACACGGCCACGTCGATTTCTTCCATCACCTTGCGGAGCAGCGCGGTGGCTTCGAGAGCGCCGAGGCGCTGCTGGCGCAGCGTTTCACCGAGCGCGTTTACCTCGCGAAGAACTTCTCCGAGAGCGTCGTCGTTGGCCGCGCCGCGCGCGCGAATCGAGAAATCGCCTTCACGAAGCGCAGCAAGAAGATTCGAAAGCGTCCGCAGCGGGAAAACCACGCGGCTCTGCGCGGTGAATGCGAAGCTCAGCCACGCAATCACCATCACGATGGTGAGCGTCCATTCCAGTTTCGAGGAATAACTTCCGGTCCAAAGGAGGATCAGAGCGACGATGGTGCTGCCCAGCCCGGCGGCGAGGGCCAGCAAAAGTATCCGGCGCTCGTGAAGAAGAGGTTTCAAAGGCTGTACTTCTGCAGGCGGCGATACAGGGCGCTGCGGCTGAGGCCCAGCGCTTTGCTGGCGTGGCTCACGTTGCCGCCAAAACGCGCGAGCGCTTTCTGAATCAGCACGCGCTCCACTTCTTCGATGCTCATTTCGTCCATGCGCAGCGCGGCTTCGCGCGCGGGACGCAGGCCGAGGTCGCCCGCGCGCACCTGCGGACCTTCGGCGAGCAGGACGGCTCGTTCCACGGCGTGATCGAGCTCGCGCACGTTGCCGGGCCAGGGATGGTCGAGCAGCACCTGCATCGCCACCGGCTCGAAGCCTTCGAGCTGCTTGCGATACCGCTGCGCGGACTGGCGCAAGAAATGGTGCGCGAGCAGCGAAATGTCTTCCTTGCGTTCGCGCAGCGGAGGCAAATGAATTTCGATGGTGTTCAAACGGAACAGCAAGTCCTCGCGGAACCGTCCGCCGGTGACTTCGGTTTGTACGTCGGCATTGGTGGCGGAAAGAATGCGCACATCGACGCGGCGCGTGGTCGACGAGCCGACGCGCTCAAGCTCGCCCGTTTCTAGCGCGCGCAAGAGTTTCGCCTGGAGATTCATGGGCACGTTGGCGATTTCATCGAGGAAGAGCGTGCCGCCGTCGGCCAGCTCGAAGCGGCCGACGCGGTCGGACTTTGCATCGGTAAACGCGCCTTTTACGTGGCCGAAAAGCTCGCTTTCAAAAACGCCCTCGGGCAAGCCACCAGCATTGACGGTGACCAGCGGGCGGCCGACGCGCGGCGAAAGAGCGTATAGCGTGCGAGCAATCACTTCCTTTCCGGTGCCGTGTTCGCCGGTGATCAGGACGTTTGCATCCGACGAGCCGACGCGCGCGATCATGTCCATTACCGGGCGCATGGACGCGGATTCGGCAATCAGCGTGGGACGACCATCGGCGCGCAGCAGACGGTTTTCCGCTTCGAGGCGCTGGCCTCTGCGCAAGGCCTGCGACAGTTCGATCTGTGTTTTCAGAATTGCGAGCAGGCGCGCGTTTTCCCAGGGCTTCTGCACGAAATCTTTCGCGCCGCGGCGCATCGCTTCCACCGCAAGTTCGAGGCTGCCCCAAGCGGTCATCACGATGATTGGCAACGTACTGTCTTTCGCGCGGATATTGGAAAGGAGGTCGAGACCTTCCTGCCCCGAGGTAGTGTCCCGCGCATAGTTCAAGTCCATCAGGAGCCCGTCAAACTCGCGGGCTTCGAGCGCGGAAAGTACCGCGGCGGGCGACGCGACCGTTTCGGTCTCGAAGCCTTCGCCTTTGAGCAGCAGGCGCAGCGCTTCGCGAATGTCGGGCTGGTCGTCGGCGACCAGGATTCTGGTGCGTGAAGTGTGTGTTGGCATCATGGCGCGAAATGATTCTCCCTCGATTTTACTGCGGTTCTCTTTCGCTGCGACATCTTGCATGGAGTTCATGGCCTTTTCTCACTCATAGTGAAGTGCAATCAAAGGATCGACTTTTGTGGCGCGGCGTGCGGGCAAATACGACGCGAGAATGCCTACAGCGATCAGGATTCCCGCGACGGATAAATAAGTGATGGGATCGAGAGCGCTCACGTCGTAAAGAAAGCTGCGCAAAACGCGCGTGAGAGCGAGCGATGCAGCAAAACCGATTCCGACGCCGATTAGAGCGAGCCGCAATCCCTGACCGGTGACGAGCTGGAACACCTGTATCGGCTGAGCGCCGAGAGCAATGCGGATACCGATTTCATAGAGGCGCTGGGTTACGGAGTAAGACATCACGCCATAAATGCCGATCGTCGAAAGCAACAAGGCGAGCAGCGCAAAAAGGGCGAGCAGCCAAGTGCGGAAGCGCGGCTGCGCGACGGAGGTAGCCATGCTGTCTTCCATGGTGCGCACGTTCACGAGCGGCTGGTTCTTGTCGATTTCAGCGACCGCGCTGCGCAATGCGGAGGTTTCTGCCTGTGGATCGAGAGTGGTGCGAAGCACGACCGACAGTTGAAAAACGGGAAGCACGGCGTCTGCCTGGCGATAGGGCAGATACATTTCCGCCTGTGGATCGGTGCCTAGCCCTGGCCGGACGTCGCCGACAATGCCCACGATTTCCATCCACGGAACGGCCTGGTCGGGTGTGGCGCCAAGCTGCATGCGCTTTCCCAGCGGCGTTTCTCCGGGGAAGAAGATGCGCGCCATCGAGGCGTTGATCACCACCGCCCCAGGCGCCTTTTCGTTATCGGCGTCGGTGAGCATGCGCCCCGCGATCAGGGGGACACCAAGCGTCTCGAGATAATTCGGCGTGATCGCGCGATAGCCGGCAGCGGTGAATTCGTGCGGACTTTTCGGCGGGCGACCAAAGATATTGAAGTGGATGATGGACCCGCCGCCGCTCATCGGGAGAAAGGATGCGGCGCCCGCGGAACGCACTCCCGGAAGCGCGCGCGAACGCGCCAGCAGCCGGTCGAAGAATTGAAATTTCTGCTCGGGCTGAGGATAAGCCGTTGGCGAAACAGGGATATCGGCAGCGAGCAAATGGTCAGTGGTGAAGCCAGCCGCGGTGGCCTGCATGCGCTCGAAGCTGCGCAGAAGAAGTCCGGCTCCCACGAGGAGAAGCATGGCGAGCGCAATCTCGGTAACGACTAGAACTCCTCGGAGCCGATGGCTGGCGGCTCCCCCGCTTGCGCCGCGCCCACCTTCGTTCAGCGTGTCGCGAAGATCGAGCCGCGCGGTTCGCAGTGCGGGAACCAATCCAAAGAGAATTCCGGTAAACAGAGATGCCGCGGCCGTGAACACCAGGACCCAACGGTCAATACGGATCGCGCCCACGTCCGGGACGATTCCGGCAGAAAGTTTGAGCAACGGGCCGAGCGCGGCGTTGGCAAACAGCAGACCAAGCGCGCCTCCGACTATGGCGATGAGAATACTCTCCGTGAGCAACTGGCGAATGATGCGGATTTGACCGGCACCGAGCGCGGTACGAATAGCGATTTCCTTAGTGCGAGAAGCAGCGCGGGCTAATAAAAGATTCGCGACGTTGGCGCAGGCAATCAGCAGAATAAAGCCGACGGCGCAGAGAAGTACGATAAGCGCCGGCCGGACGTTCTGCACCATTTGATCCTGGAGCTGAACGACATCGGCGCTCTCGTTGACGTTGTATTCCGGATACTGCTTCTCGAGGCGCTGCGCGATTGTTTTCATTTCAGCGCGCGCCTGTTCGATGCTGACCCCGGACTTGAGCCGTGCAACCGGGATGATTCCGGGATGCCAATTGCGGTCGTCGGGAAGAGTCTTTGCCCAGGGATGGAACGGGACGAAGACGTCCGCATTCTGGAGCAGCTGAAAGCCGGGAGGCAGAACGCCAACGAGCGTGTAGGGCTGCGCGTCAAGCGTGATTGTCTTGCCGATCCAGTCTTTTGAGCCAGCAAAGCGCCGTTGCCAGAGGCCGTAACTGATAATGGCAACCGGAGCGCCGCCGGCGCGGTCCTCTTCGGGCAGAAATGTGCGGCCAGCCACGGGCGTTACGCCGAGGAGCGGGAGAAGTCCTGCCGTTACATTCCGAGCCGTGAGGCGTTCGGGTTCACCGAGACCCGTGAGCGTGAGATTCGTGAAGCGAGTCGCTTCCATGGATTCGAACGTGTGGCTCTGATCGCGCCAGTCCTGATAGTTCTCGTAGGAAGTGGTGATGGTCGGATACGGGCTGCGCTCGACGACGAGGACGACGCGCGAGGGATCGCGAAAAGCGAGCGGACGTAGAAGAACGCCGTTGACGACCGTGAAGATCGCGGTGTTCGCGCCGATGCCGAGAGCGAGCGTGAGGACGGCAACGGCGGCAAAGCCGGGGTTCTTGACCAGCATCCGAACGCCGTACTTCAAATCGTGCAGGATCGTTTTCATTCAGTTCTCTCTTTGCAACACTCGAACGAGCTGCAATGTGTTACTCGTGTCTCAGCGCGACCAACGGATCGACGCGCGTGGCGCGGCGCGCGGGGAAATAACAGGCGGCTACAGATACGATCGCCAAGCCTGCGGCGACACCGCCCAGCGTCAGCGGATCTGTCGCTTTCACGCCGTAGAGCTGGCTTTGCAAGTAACGCATGGTAAGGAACGAGCCAGTCATGCCGAGAGCGAGTCCAATTCCCGCGAGGCGCATACCGTCGCCGACGACCATGCGCAAAACATCGCCCGGCTCGGCGCCAAGGGCCATGCGAATGCCGATTTCATGCGAGCGTTGCGACACGGTGTAACCCATCACGCCGTAAATTCCGATGGTGGCGAGCAGAGTAGCAACCACGGCGAAAAATCCGAGCAAGAGCATACTCATACGCCGTTGCGAAACGGCAGCGGCAAGAAACTCGTCCATGGAGCGAATCTCCGTGACCGGCTGATTCTGGTCAAGGCTCGCAACGATTTGGCGAACGGCCGGGACGAGTTGAGAGGAATCGCCGTCGGAGCGAATCACGATGCGCATGAGATGCGAAGGAATCTGTGCAAACGGGACGTAGAGCTCCGCGACGTTGGACTCGTCCCACTGCCACTCGCGGATATCGGCTACGACACCTACGATGGTCGCCCACGCATCGCTCGGCTGCGGTTGGACTGGGGTACGGGACGCTGTAAAGAGCGGGCGAATCTGTTTGCCAACGGGATCCTCGTTCGGCCAGTAGCGGCGAGCAAGCGATTCGTTGATGAGAACGACGCGTTGAGAGGTGGGCCCGTCGGCGGAGGTGAAATCGCGGCCTTTCTTCAGAGGAATGTGCATGGTGCGGACGTAGCGCCAGTCCGTGACGCGATATTGGGCGGTGAACTGCTCACCGGAGGGCTGGATAGGCCGGCCTCCGATATCGAAATCGCAATAGCCGCGCCATCCGGTCTGGGGCAGAAAATTGACGCCGCTCGCCGCCTTTACGCCGGGCAGCGCCTCGACGCGATCAATGAGCTGCTGGTAAAAATTGATGATCGGCTGGTTGGAGTTGTAGCGAGTTTCCGGCAGCCACAACAGCATTGAGAGGACATGCGAGGGATTGAAACCAATATCCTCCGCCATGAGCAGAACAAAACTGCGAATGAGCAGGCCGGCTCCCACGAGGAGAATGAGCGAAAGCGCGACCTCCGAAACTACGAGAGCGGAGCGCACGAGATGGCTGCGGCGGCCGCCGGTGGAACCACGGCTTCCTTCTTTGAGCGATTCGGACAGCGCGGAACGGGATACCTGAATCGCAGGCGCAAGCCCGAAAATAATTCCGGTGAGAAGCGACACGACGAGCGTGAAGGCAAGAGCGGCACCGTCGATGGCGACCTGGCTAGCACGGGGGATTTCGTTGGGGCCCCCTGACGGAGGGAGCGCGGCGCGCAAGAGATGGAGTCCGCCGTAGGCGACCAGAATTCCAAAGAAGCCGCCGATCAGCGCCAGAAGAACACTTTCGGTGAGAAGTTGACGCAGAATGCGGCGGCGGCCGGCGCCGAGAGTGGTGCGGACAGCAATTTCGCGTTCGCGAGATGCGGCGCGCGCGAGCATCAGGTTTGCGACGTTGGCGCAAGCGATGAGAAGGACGAAGCCAACGGCGGCAATCAATACAAGGAGGCCCGGGCGTGCACGAGCGTCCAGCTCGGCCTGAAAGCTGGCGACTCGCGGAAAGTCTTGTTGATTGACTCCTGGATACTGCTTCTTGAGCTGCTCGAAAATCGTTTCCATCTCTGCCTGGGCCTGCTTGATGGAAACGTTCGGCTTCAGGCGGCCCATCACGACAATGGAATGGGCTTCGCGGTCGAGATTTCCGCGATCGATCGCCAGCGGCACCCAGATGTCGAGCTGGCGGCTGGTGCCGAACATCGAAAAATCACGCGGTAGCACACCGACGATTGTGTAAGGCTTCTCGTCGAGGGTAATACTCTTGCCAATGACGCCGGGAACGCCGCTGAAGCGGCGCTGCCATAGGCTGTAGCTGACGATGACAACGCCGTCATTGCCGGGTTGTTCTTCGGAGTCGAGGAAATCGCGGCCGAGGACTGGTTTGACGCCCAGCAGGTGGAAAAAATTCGGCGAAGTGTTCAGTCCCCAAAGTTGCTCTGCTTCTCCGCTGCCCGTGAGGGTGAGAAAGGTAGGGCGAAAAGCCGAGAGTTCGGCGAAGGAATGGACGATTGGGCGCCAGTCGAGCAATTCGGCCGGAGCGGCGGTGCCCTGGGTGACGTTGCGATTGGCGTAGGTCTCCCAGACCATTACGATGCGATTCGAATCCGGGAACGGGAGCGGCCGCAGTAGGATGGTGTTAACAATGCTGAAAATTGCAGCGTTCGCGCCGATTCCGATCGCCAGCGTAAGAATTGCCACTGCGGCGAAGCCGGGATTACGGCGCAACATGCGCCAGCCATATCGCAAATCATTCCAGATGGTTTCCATGGATTCGCCCCCAAGAAAGCGACAGATTGGCAAGTATTCTACTGCCTCTTAACGATCTGTCCACCCTCCGGAGTGCCTACTCGTAACGCAAAGCAATCATTGGATCGACGCGCATCGCCCTCCGCGCGGGGATATAGCAGGCCGCGAGCGCCACTCCCGCCAGCACGACGAGAACGGCTGCGAACGTGACCGGATCGTAGGCGGTGAGGCCGTACAGCAGGCTGGCCAAAAAGCGCGTGAGAAGCAGCGCACCGGCGATGCCGATGCCGGCCCCCACTAGGACCTGGCGCATGCCCGCGCCTAGAACAAACTTCATGACATCCATCGGACGCGCGCCGATGGCCATGCGAATGCCGATTTCTCGCGTGCCCTGCGCGACGGTGTACGACGTCACGCCGTAAATGCCCACAGTGGCGAGAATAAGTGCGAGGAGGGAGAAAAGCGTGAACAAGTACGTGGAAAATCGGCGGCTGCCAACTGAGACGCCCACGACCTCCTCCATGCTTAATACGCCCTGCACGGGCAAGTCTTTATCCAGCGAGTGAATTCGTTCGGTGATGGCAGAGGTGAGCGAGAGCGGAGCTGTTTTGCTACGGACGACCACGGAAGCGCTGCCCGCTCCTTTTTGAAATAGGCTGACATACATTTCGGGCTTCGCCGCTTTATCAAGGCCCATCTGATGAACGTCGCCAATAATTCCGACAATTTCCCGCGCGGCGGGCTGGCGGTCGCTAATAACGATTCGCTGGCCAATAGGATCCGCGTTGGGCCAGAAGAGTTGAGCCATCGCTTGATTGATGATCATTACGGGCTGAGACTCGTTTGTATCGGCAGCCGTAAATACACGGCCGCGCAAAAGGGGAACATCCATGGTCCGAAAATAATCAGGCGACACGACGTTATATTGAGCGGAACTTGGCTTCGCTCCTGGATCCTGCGCTTGCCCCTCCGAGCGAAATTGCAAGTTGGAAAAATCGTTATTCAACGGCAGGCTTAGCGTGGCGCCGGCTGAATCAACCCCAGGGAGGGCTGTGACGCGGGCGAGGAGTTCGCGAAAGAAGGCCTGATTATTTTCTTTTTTCGGGTATTTCGCGTCGGGAAGCTGGATGCGGAATGTCAAAACGTTCTCCGGATTAAATCCCGGGGAGACGCTCAGCAGCCTCGAGAAACTGCGAACAAGCAGGCCTCCACCAACGAGGAGGACCATCGCCAGTGCGACCTCGGAAACAACAAGTATCTGCCGGAATCGGCCCGCCGCCGAACCTCGGCTTCCCATTCCTTCCTTCAGCGTGGTGGTCAAATCGAGCGAGGAGGATTGCATGGCGGGTACGAGGCCGAACAGCAGTGATGTGATGAAGGCCACGGCTGCGGTGAAAATAAGCACGGAACCGTCGATACCTATTTCGGTTTGACGCGGAATGCCAGGGTCGAGCTTCAGAAGTGCCGCGGTTCCCCACCAAGCGAGCAGAAGACCCAGCGCGCTGCCGACGACGGCGAGAAGAAGGCTCTCGGTAATCAATTGGCGCACGATGCGGCGGCGTCCGGCGCCGAGCGCAGCGCGGATTGCCATCTCACGCCGCCGCGCTGAACTGCGTGCAAGCTGGAGGTTCGCCACGTTGGAACAAGCAATAAGGAGCACAAGGCCGACCGCACCGAGCAGCACGAGAAGAGCCGTCTGGATATTTCCGATCACTTCTTTGCGGAGCGGACGCAGAAAAACGCTCCAGTCCTTATTCGAATTAGGATATTGAGTTTGGAGCCGGCCGGCGATCGTTTGCATTTCGGCTTGCGCCTGGTCAAACGAAACTCCTGGCTTGAGCCGCGCAATAACGGAAAGCCAATGCGCGCCGCGGGCCGTTTTTGAGTCTTCTCGCAGGATCAAGGGCGTCCAAATCTGAGTGTCCGCTTCGGGGTATCGGAAGCTTGCGGGCATCACGCCTACGACTGCGAAGGACTTTGCATCGAGCACGATAGCTTTGCCGACGATATTGGGGTCGCGGCCAAACTGGGTCTGCCACAGGCTGTGACCGATGATTGCGACTTGAGGATTGTTCGGGTTGTCTTCGGTTTCGGTGAACACACGGCCGAGTTCAGGCTTCGCCCCGAGCAACGCAAAAACGTTCGGACTGACATCGATGCCGAAAACGTGCGTGGGAGCGCCGGCGCCGGTGAGATTGTAGTCGTCATACTGAACGGCCGCGATTTGGGAGAATGAATGGTTCTGATCTCGCCAGTCGAAGAAATTAGGCGGTGAGGCCGGGAACTCCGGAAAGCCGCGCTGCGGATTCGTCTCCCAGACCTGCACGAGCTGGCCGGGATCTTTGTATGGGAGCGGGCGAAGCAGGATGGCGTTCACCACGGAGAAAATGGCCGTGTTTGCGCCGGTTCCGAGCGCCAACGTCAATACGGCGACAACGGTGAAGCCGGGATTCTTCGCCAGCATGCGAACGCTGTACTTGAGATCCTGAATCAGTACACCCATTCCTTCCTCCTAAGCGCGAGATGATCGAGTTCGTGCGGCTATTTCTTCGCCCGCGGATTCTTCACGCCGGTTGAGAGTTTGTTGGTGACTTCGCGCAACACCAGGGCCGGCAGGACGTCCTTGCGGCTCCCGACGTACTCACGAACGGCCCGGGGATCCCGCTTCGCAAGCTCGCGCAATGCCCAGGAGAGCGCCTTGGCGACCATCGGATCGCGGTCGCGTTCCAGCATGCGGCAAACTTGCAGCGTGCGGTAGGTTTCACCTTTTCCGCCCTGCGCTTTGCTGTTGAGCGGAACCGTGCTGACGAGCGCCGCGCGGCGCCACCAACGGTCGGCCGAGTGAGCCCAACCGTGAATGAGGCTGTTAGGAACCCGACGTTCCCGCCATGCTGGACCGGCTAGATAAACAGCAAAGCAATCGACCGCGCTCCATGTAGCGATCCCGTGTCCGAGTTGTTCGAGCTGCCAGGCATTCAAGTGCGCGAGTGCGCTCGGATGATGGTGAATCAGTTCGTAGCCGATGAAACGGTATTCAAAGCGCGGCACTTCGAGCAGCAGCATCGCGAGTTCGATGACAACGTGCGGCGCGGCGCCTTTCAGTCGCGCAGAAAACTCGCGGCGAACTTCCCTCAGCTCCGCGGCGTTGGAGCGCTGGAGGCCGGCAAGGCGTTCATCAATCTCATCGGCGAGAGCGGGAACGCCGGCCCGGTTCGTGGCTTCTACGATTCCGCGATTTGGTTCTTTCATTTTTTGTATCACCCTGGTCTTGGGCCAGGCGCGGCCAGAACTGCCTACCTCCGGCAGGATTCCGCGCGTACATATTTCTGGAACGGCCGTCTGAATTTCAGACGGGAGGCCTGCGTGTCTTAGACGCGGCCGCATTCGAGACAGCGTCAGTGCTTTCCCATCTTCTGAATTTCGGACATTTCCCAAACAAAGGAAGCGGCTGACGTCGGACGGCGCGATAATTTCGGGCGAACTCATCAACCTCGCGCATGCGAGTCTGGGCACTATTTCATCATTCATAGCGCAAGGCCACCATGGGATCGACGCGCATCGCCCGTCGCGCCGGGAAATAGCAAGCCAGAAACGCAACTAGTGTAAGTATGAAGACCACGGCCGCAAACGTGATTGGGTCGGTGGGCTTAACGTCAAACAGAAAACTCGACATCCATCGCGTGGCTGCCAGCGCGCCCACGAGACCAATCGCGACTCCGATCAAAGCCAGGCGCATGCCGTGGCCCACGATCACGCGGAGAACATTTTGCGGTTGCGCCCCGAGCGCTACGCGGAGACCGATTTCGCGCGTCCTTTGAGTGACGAGATAGGACAGCACACCGAAAATCCCGGCCGCTGCGAGCAACAGCGCGATGGCTCCGAACAGCACGATCAAAATCGTATTGAACCGGTCGCCCGCTTCCGAAGCCGAAATCACATCGCTCATCGAGCGAAATGATGAAGGTGCTTCGTCCGGGTCGATTGCGCTTACCGCCGCCCGCACCTCCGGCGCCAGCACCGCGGGTTCGCTCACGCTTCGAATCACCAGATTCATCCTAGCGTCCTGGCTTTGCGCTTGGGGAACGAACATTTCTGCGCGGGGAGTCTCTTGCATGACGAAGTGCTTGTTCCCGCCTACGATCCCGACGATTTCACGCGCGGTGAAACTCTTGCCTCCTTCCCATATATGCAGGTGCTTGCCGATGGGGTTGTCGTTGCCGAAATAACGCACGGCGAAGGGCCGGTTAACCAGGGCTACCCGGGGCGAGTTGGGCGCGTCCTGGGTTGTGAACGATCTCCCGGCCAGCAGCGGAATTCGCATCGCCCGGAAATAATCTCCGCTCACAACGCGGATGTCCGCGTCGTTGCGGTCATCCGGATCCGCCGGCGGATTCTCCTGAACTGTGAAAAAGGTGTCGTTGGCTTGGCCACTGAGAGGCAATTCGGAAATAAAGCCCACCGAATCCACGCCCGGCTGTGCCGCGATGTGTTCTCGCAACCGGTCGAAAAAGGCGGCGCGAGCGGCGTCGCTGTCCCTGTATTTCTCGTAAACAAGCGACACTTCCGCGGTTGTGACGTTTGCGGTGTCAAAACCCGGATGCACGTGAATCAGCCGCCAAAAACTATTCAAGAGCAAGCCGGAGGCGATCAGCACCATCAGAGACAGCGCAACCTCGGCAACTACCAGGGCGTTGTGCGCGCGATGCTTCGCCCGCGAATCACCGCTCGCGCCCCCTTCCCTCAAGCTCTGCGTCAGATCGCGCCGGCTAGCCTTCAGCGCAGGGCCGAGGCCGAAGAAAATGCCCGTTAGGATCACGACGCCTGCCGTAAACGCCAGCACGCCCCCGCTCATACTCACTTCATTTAGACGCGGGAGGCTTTCTGGCCCGAGTTTCTTAAGAAGCGCGACGCCCCAGTTGGCCAGTAATGTTCCGGCAATTCCTCCTGCCATCGCGAGCAAGATACTTTCTGTCAGCATCTGCCTCACTAGACGGGCACGGGTTGCTCCCAGCGCCGTTCGAACTGCGATTTCCCGCCTTCGAGTCGTGTTGCGAGCCAGAAGCAAGCTGGCCACGTTGGCGCAGGCGATCAACAATACGAGCGCCACCGCGCCGAGAAGAACCAAAAGTGCCGGTTTTGCATCGCCGATCAGCACGGTTCGAAGCGGTGCAAGAGTTACGCTCCAACCTTTATTCGTGTCGGGATACTCCTGCGCTAGATGGCTGGCGATCGTGTCAAATTCGGCCTGCGCTTGTGCAAGGGTCACGCCTCGCTTCAGGAGTCCGACGACGCGTAGGAAGTGGCCCCGCCGCGACGCCATTCCCTCGTTTTCGAAAGGCGCCGGAATCCAAAAGTCCGCATCCGAGAAGAGCGGGAGGTCGGCTGGCAGCACGCCAACCACGGTGCGACTGGCGCCATCGAGAGTCACTTGCTTGCCAATCAACGCGCGATCGCTGCTGAATCGTTGCTTCCACGCGCGATTTCCCAGGATTACAACTCGGGGCTCCTTTACTTGCTCGTCGGCGGGCAGAAACACACGGCCGAGCAGCGGTTGTATTCCGAGAGTTTCGAAGAATCCGGCCGTCACCATCGTGGCCTTCACTTGTTCCGGCTTTTCCGTCCCAGTGAGATTGAATAGCAGGTTCCCAAGGCCAAACGCGCCCAGGTGTTCGAAGACGTGGTTCTGCGCGCGATAGTCGGCAAAGTCCATGGGGGAAACCGCGGCCCCCGAGCACAGCGGACAATTGCCGAATCCCCACACGAGACGCTCTGGATTCTTGAACGGCAGCGGGCGCAGCAGCACGGCGTCCACGACGCTGAAGATTGCGGTGTTCGCGCCAATGCCGAGCGCAAGCGTAAGGATGGCGATCGCGGTGAAACCTGAATTCTTCGCGAGGATGCGGAGGGCGTAGCGAATGTCCTGCCAAAGTGTTTGCATCAATTTCTCCATCTCCATCAAACGCGGCTAGCGAAAAACTGGAGCGCGCGGTATACGTCGAGGTACTCGCGGACCCTTACATCGAACGCGTTACTCATGGCGCAGGGCCACGATGGGATCGACGCTTGAAGCACGGCGCGCGGGAACGAACGAACCCAACATCGCCACGGCTACAACTAACAAAGCAACGCCCCCGAACGTGAGCGGGTCGCGTGGCGTCACACCGAAGAGCAAACTGGTGAGCAACTGAGTCAACGCCAATGCCGCAACGATTCCGATTCCCACACCCACAAGAGATATCCTCACACCTTGCCCCACAACAAGGCCGAGAATCTGCCGAGGATGAGCGCCCAGCGCGAGCCGAATTCCGATTTCATGCGAACGCTGTGAAACCGTGTAGGACATCACACCGTAAATCCCAATCGCCGCTAGCCCAAGGGCGAGAAGCCCGAAGAATCCCAAAAGCACAGCGATGGATCTTCGCCACGCAGTGGAACTTGTGAGGTAATCCGTCAACGGCTGGACAGCGTCTATCGCTTGGTTCCCGTCCATCGCATGGACTTCATTCGCCACGCTCCTCGCCATCACCACGGGTTCCGGTCCCGTCCGAATCAGCAGAGTCAAGGCCGCGTTTCCCTCCTGCGAGGCCGGCAGGAAGATCTCGGTGCGCTGCGGCACATCCGGTCCTTCTTCCTTCACGTCGCCCACAACTCCCACCACTTCGCGGAACGGCGTCTTGTCCTGGGGAAAACCCTGCTTGATCCGCTTGCCCAGCGGACTTTCGTGCGGCCACCATTTTCGGGCCATCGATTCATTGATGACCACGACCAAAAGTGAATTGGCTGTGTCGGATTCGTTGAAATATCGCCCTGCGAGAAGTGGGATTTGCATCGTGTGAAAGAAATTTGGGTCCGCCACGTTGAAGAGTGCACTCGGCAAGTCCGTTTGCGCCGGGACGGGACGCCCCTCGATGACATACACGGAGCTCCAGCAATCGCCCACGAACGGCGTGCATAGAATCGCTCCGGCCGACTCCACGCCCGGAATCTGCTGGATGCGCGCGATAGCTTCTTGGAAGAAGCTGTTTCGCGCTTCGGGCTTCGCATATTTCGCACCCGTCAGATACACGTCCAGCGCTAGCACGTGATCCGGATTCGCACCGAGCTTCACATCCAACACGCGCAGAATGCTGCGCACCGTCAATGCGGATGCGATCACCAGCACGATGGCGAGAGCCACTTCCGAAATCAGAAGTGCCGAGCGCAGCTGCTCGCGCGATCTGGTAGAGGTTACCGTCGCACCCGTTGCCTTCAGCGAATTGCCTAGATCCTGGCGCGACGCGTGAAGTGCGGGAGCAAACCCGAACAGAATTCCCGTCACGATCGAGACGCCCATCGTGAAAAGGAGCACGCGCACATCAATCTGCGCGCCCTCCAGCCGCGAAACATTCTGCGGCGCAAAGTGAAGCAATGGACCCATCGACCAGTTGGCCAACGCGAGGCCAAGCCCGCCGCCCGCGACGGAAAGCAGCAGACTCTCCGTCAGCAACTGCCGCACCAGCCGGCCTTTTCCTGCGCCGAGCGTTGCCCGAATCGCAAACTCCTTCTGGCGGGCAGTCGCCCGGGCTAGAAAGAGATTGGCGACGTTCGCGCAAGCGATCAACAGCACAAGCCCCACCGCGCCGAGCAACAGGAGAAGCGCATCACGCGTGTCGTGGAAGAGATATTCGTCGAATGGTGTCACCGTCGCGGTCACGCCCGCGTTCGAGTTCGGATACTGCCGCTCGAGCGCGCTCATGATTGCGTCCAGTTCGCTGCGAGCCTGCGCCGCAGACGCTCCCTCGCGAAGACGCGCGATACATCGAATTCCTTGGTGATTTCCCCGCGTATCCATCCCGCGGATGTGAGAAAACTGCCCCAGCGGGACATATACCTGCGCGCGCGGAAAATATTTCAACTCGCCGGGGAGTACTCCAATCACGGTGTAAGAAGTGCTGTCCATTACGATCGATTTGCCAATGACCTCCGGGTCGCTTCCTAGATTCTTCCGCCAGAAACTTTCGGTCAGCAGCACGACGGGCGCCGCTCCGGGGACGTCCTCGGCGTCCGTGAATGCGCGACCCATTCGCGGCACAACGCCCAGCAAAGGAAAGAAGGCGGGGGTCACTTGGGCGGCCGCGATGCGCGTAGCAGGCCCGAGTGCCGTAAGCGTGAACGTGTCCTGCCGCGCCGCGGCCACACTTTCAAACGCATGAACCTGGTTGCGCCAGTCTTCGAAATTCGGCCACGCAACGCTCATTTCGCCGGTGGTGGCCTGCTTTTCGTATACGGCCATCAGTCGCGCGGGATCGGGGTATGGCAGGCGTTTCAGCAACACCGCATCCACCACCGAGAAGATTGCGGTGTTCGCACCGATGCCGAGCGCCAGGGTCAGAATGGCGATGACCGTAAATCCGGGCGCCTTCGCCAGCATTCGGACGCCGTATCTAAGATCTTGCAGCAGGGTCGTCATCGCGAATCTCCATGCAAATTGAAATCCTTTCCAGAGCTACCGTGTCACTCATAGCGCAACGCAATCATGGGATCGACGCGCATCGCCCGCCGCGCCGGAACGTAGCATGCGAACAAAGCCACAGACGCGAGCAGCAGTGCGACGCCCGCGAAGGTGAGCGGATCCGTCGGACGCACGCCGTAGAGCAAGCTCGCGAGCACGCGCGTAAGCGCCAGCGCTCCGACTGCGCCCACGACGATGCCAACCAGCGCCAGCCGCGCTCCTCGCCCCACGATGAGACCCAGGATGGCCCGCGGCTGCGCACCGAGCGCCATGCGAACGCCGATTTCACGGGTACGTTGTTCCACCGCGTAACTCATCACTCCGTAGATCCCCGCCCCGGAAAGCAACAGTGCGAGCGCGGCGAAGACACCGATGAGAACCGCCGAGAAGCGACGCGGCGAAAGGGAATCCGAAACCAACGCGTCGAGCGTCGAGGTTTTCGTGACCGGCAGGTTTGGGTCGGCTCTTTGAATTGCGTCCTTCACCGCAGCCGCCATCGGGGCCGGGTCTGAGACTGCGCGGACGACCAAGTACTGCTTCCAACCTCCCGCGAAGTACACGTCGTAAGTAGGCGGCTTATCGAGCCCAAACTGATGCACGTTTCCGACAACTCCGACGATCTGAGACCAGCAGGGTTTAGGATCGAGCGAGCAAAGATTAATTCGCTTCCCGAGCGGATCACTATCCGGCCAATAGCGCCGCGCCATCTGTTCATTGATCAGGATGTTGGGTGTGGACCAGTCGTCCGGAGTGAACAGCCGGCCGCGAATCAGCGGAATTCGCAACGTCGAGAAGTAATCGAGGCTGGCGGAGCGGAATTCGACAATCGGGCGAGCCCCAGTGTCCGGCGGCGGCTGGCCCTCAATCACAAATCTCGAAGCCTGGTGCTCTTGTGAATCGAGCGGCATCAAGTCGATCCCGCCGACGCTCGACACGCCCGGCAATGCGCGGACTTGAGCCACGATGCGCTCGAACTCGGACGCTTGCTTGCGCTGAAGCTCAAAAGCCTGCGCGTCCGTAAGCTGATTCTGTTGCGCGAAGGAAAGCGCGGCTTGAGGAATCTCAACGGCCAGCACATGCTCACGCTGGAAGCCGGGACTAACCGCGAGCAATCGTTGAAAGCTGCGCGTCAACAGACCGGCTCCGATCAGCGGAATCAGAGCCAGGGCAATTTCGGAAGCGACAAGGAAATTATGAACGCGGTGGCCGCCCAAGCCGGCGGCGCCTTTGCTACCTTGATTCAGCACCCCGCTCAGGCTTCGGTTGAGAACTTGCATCGCGGGCAAAATCCCGCACACTAAGCCCGCGAAAATGCAGACTGCGGCAGTGAATGCCAGCACCGGCAGATCCAACCGGACGCTGCGGAGCGAAACGAGCTGCGCCGGCGCGAGCGAGACCAGCGCCTTCAGCACAAATACAGCCGACACAAGCCCCATAATTCCGCCACCGATGGAAATGAGCAGCGCTTCGGTGAGCATTTGCTGGATCAAGTGCCGCTTGCTGGCCCCCAGGGCCGAACGCACGGCAATTTCGCGATCGCGCGCAGCGTTTCGAGCGAGTAGAAGATTCGCGATGTTCGCGCAGGCAACCAACAGCACGAATCCTACAGCACCGAACAGTACGAGCAGGGTCCGACGCAAGGCCGCAGCTCCAGGCGCTTCGAGCGGCTTCACCCGCACGCCGAAGCCCTTATGCTCTACGGGATAAATGGCTGCTTCCTGTTTATTCAGCGTCTCCATCTCAGCTTGCGCCTGGCGCAGCGTGACGCCGGCCTTCAGCCGTCCCACAAGAACTACGCCATGATGGACGTGCTCGGCGAGGTTGTCCGGGTAAAGACCGAACGGCATCCATACTTGGTCCTGGCGGATCAACTGAAAGGTAGCGGGCAGAATTCCCACGACGCTGTAGCGCTGGCCGTCGAGCGAGATCGCCCGGCCAACAACACCGGGATCACCGCCGTAGCGGCTCTGCCAGAAAACGTGGCTCAACATGACCACCGGAGCGCTGCCGAGTTTGTCCTCTTCAGGAAGAAACGTGCGGCCGGCGACGGCGCGGATTCCGAGCACGGGGAAGAGCGACGAAGTCGCATGTCCCGTCGTGATTCGTTCTGGTTCGCCGTCACCCGTGAGATTGAATTCCCGCGAGAGCTCGGAGTAACCGCCGCTTGCCGAGAAACTCACAGCTTGGCGGCACCAATCGGCAAAATCGCCCGGCGAGAGTCCCGCCTCCGGAACGATCGGCTCGTAGGTGTTCTTCACTTCCACCAACTGGCCCGGTCTGTCGAAGGGGAGAGGACGAAGCAGTACGCCCTGAACAACGCTGAAAATTGCGGTATTCGCACCGATGCCCATAGCGAGCGTCAGCACAGCAACGATGGTAAAACCCGGATTCTTCGCGAGCATACGGACGCCGTAGCGAATATCTTGCAGGAGTCTCGCCATTGTTACTCCCGTGGTTCGCGTTCGATGAGGCAGAAGCCAGAGGCGGCGCCCCTCAACTTCCAACTTCCCGCCTCGAATCTCTAAACTATGCAGCTCCAGCTTGTTTCTGTCCGTCGACGATCCATCCGTCGGCCAATTGGATGATGCGGTTACCGTAAGCTGCCCACGCGTCGTTATGCGTCACCTGAATGATCGTGGTGCCGTCGTCGTTGAGTTTTTTGAGCAAGTCCATGATCATTTTTCCCTGGCTCGAATGCAGGCTGCCCGTGGGCTCGTCAGCCAGAATCAGTTTCGGCTTTCCGATCACCGCGCGCGCTACAGCTACCAGTTGCTGCTGGCCGCCGGAAAGCTGGTTCGGAAACAGCGCCTTCTTTCCGACGATCTGGAAACGGTCGAGGATGTCCGCAACAATTCCTTCGCGCTCCGCTTTCTTCATGTCGCGATAGGAAAGCGGCAGATCGAGATTTTCCGCGACGGTGAGATTGTCGAGAAGGTGATATTGCTGGAAGACAAAGCCGATATATTTCTTGTGAAGTTCCACGCGCCGGCGATTGTCGAGTTTATGCACTGCATTTTCGAGAAGGTAATACTCGCCCTTCCATGCGCCGTCGAGCATCCCAATGATGCCCATGAGCGTGGATTTTCCCGCGCCTGAAGGCCCCATAATCGTGACGAAATCGCCGTCGCGGATTTCAAGATTGATGCGGCGCAGCACCCAGGTTTTTCCCGCGCCTGATTCGTACACTTTTTCGACGTCAATCAACTTGATCACTTTTATCTCCTCGAGCTTCGAGACTCATTCGTAACGCAACGCGACCATCGGGTCCACGCGCGTGGCGCGCCGCGCAGGCAAATATGCTGCCAGGATCGCAACCGCCGTGACGAGCAGCGCCACAGCGGCAAAAGTTACCGGATCGGTCGCGCTAACACCGAAAAGCAGACTTCTCATCCCGCGCGTGATCACGAGCGCCGCAACGATTCCGAGACCCGCGCCGAAAACTGCGAGCCGTAGTCCGTGTCCCACAACCAGCCGCAGAACATGATTTTTTTGCGCGCCGAGTGCGATGCGAATGCCGATTTCGCGGAAACGCTGGCTCACGTTGTAGGAAAGCACACCGTAGATTCCGAGGGCGGCGAGGAACATTCCGAGAGCACCCAGCACTGCCGCGATCGTGGCTGCGATGCGATTCGCAAACAACGACACGTGCAGCACTCCATCGAGATCATCGGTCTCGATGGGCTGCACCTTTGAATCAAGCGACGTCGCGGCGGCCCGCACGGCGCTGATCACGGTTGCTGTCGGAAGTTGTGACCGTACCAGGATGTTTGCGTCCGTCCCTTCCACTTGGAGCTCCGGAAGATAAATAAAACATTGAGAGGGCTCGTTCATGCGGTGGTATTTGATATCGCGCGCCACGCCCACCACGGTGCGCCAGTCGCCGTAGATGTGCACGCGATGCCCCCTTGGATCCTGTCCCGGCCAGAAGCGTTTCGCCATCGTTTCATTGACGATGACAACCTTCGGGGCACCCGGCCGGTCCTGTTCCGCAAAATCGCGGCCAGAAGCGAGAGGAATCTGCAAAACCTTGAAATAGTCTGGCCCCACAACGTTGAGATCGATGCCCATGTCTTCGCCAGGCTGAGGTGTGTAGTTCTCGACTCTGGTAGTTGAATAGCTGCGGCCGGTGAACCAGAGGGGGACGAAGCGCTCTAGGCTGGCGGATTGAACTCCTGGAACCGCGCGAATCCGTTCGAGCAATCGATCGTAGTAAGACGCCGCCTGACCTGCTGAATATCCCTTCGATCGCAAATCGAAGGCGGCTAGTGCCACATGATTCGAATTGAAGCCTGGGCCGGCCGTCTCCGCATTTCGCAGACTCCGCAGTAACAGTCCCGCGCCCACCAACAGAACGGTCGCCAGCACCATTTCGGACACAACCAAAAGATCGCGGAGGCGATGGCCGCCCACACCGGGGCCAGACGAACGGCTTCCTTCTTTCAGCGTTTGATTCAAGTCGGTGCGGGAGCCGCGCCACGCCGGCGCAACGCCGAACACTATCCCGGTCAGCACTGAAAGAATCAGCGTGAACGCGAGCACTGTCCCGTCGAGCCCCAGCGGCAATCCGACCGGCAAATGTGCGGGCGGCAGAAAAAATGCCAGGAGATTCGTTCCCCAGAGCGCAAGAAAAATTCCCACCGCGCCGCCGGCGAAAGCCAGCACGAAACTCTCCGCCAGTAACTGACGGATCAGACGGCTCCGGCCCGCGCCCATCGCGGCACGAATGGAGATTTCCCTCTCGCGGGAGGTCGCGCGAGCCAGCAGCAAATTCGCCACATTCACGCAGGCAATCAACACGACGAACACGGCAACGACCATTAGGAATCCGAGCACGCTGCGGAGAAAATCCTGGACTCCGTAGTGCGCCGCCCATACCGGAACCACGGAAATTCTGACGTTCTTTTCTGAATTCGGAAATTCCTTCTGAAAATCAGCCGCCAGAGTACTCATTTCCGCCTGGGCCTGCGAAATCGTGACGCCCGGTTTCAGCCGTCCCATGATGTGGACGAACGTGGGGTACCGCTCTTCGATGTCCTCCCACGGCAGAACTTGCGGCTGCATCATCATCGGAACGAAATATTCGGCATTGATTCCCACGATCGATCCGTAGAAGTTTCGCGGCATCACTCCAATCACGGTAAACGGATGACCGTTGACGTGTACGATCCGCCCCACCACATTCCGATCGGAGCCAAATCGCCGCGCCCACAGTCCGTACCCCAGAACGATGTAAGGATCGGAATTCAGAGGTTGATTCTGTTCGGCGTGAAACGTGCGTCCCATTGCAGCATGAGCACCGAGGACGTCGAAATAATTTTCGGTGGCGATGATTCCCCAAACGCGCTCCGACGGCGCGTCGTTACGAAGACTCATGTCCACGCCGGCGAGCTCAAACCCGATAAGTCCAGAAAAAGAGTGGTTTCGATCGCGATAGTCTTTGTAGTCCGGATAGGAACTGGTATGGAATTCGCCGCTCGGCATTATCGTCTCGGCCGCAACCAGGCGGCTCGCATCGGCGATTCCTGGCAGAGGATTCAGCAGAACTGAGCGGATCCAACTGAACACGGTGGCATTCCCGCCGATGCCGACGGCAAGCGTCAGAACCGCAACGGCAGTAAAGCCGGGACTCTTCACCAGCATCCGCACGCCGTAACGCAGGTCCTGAAAGAAAATTCCCATGAAATCTCCGCAGTTGGAATCTAAGTCGATGCGAGAACGATCACTGTGGCATCGTCGCGCCAATCACCATGACTGAATTCTCCTGCCGCCTCTAGAATCAATTTTTGCAACGCACCCGCGGGCATAGAACGGTTTTCCTCGAGAAGCTTCAGCAGCCGCGCTTCGCCGAACTCCTCGTCATCGCTGCAGCAGGCCTCGGTCACCCCGTCGGTGAACAGAATCAGCCGATCGCCGGGAGCAAGTTCGATGAATCCAAGCGCGTAAGTCTGAACCGGGAAGATGCCCAATACTCCGCCGCCTTCGCGCAAGCGGTCGTGAGTGCCATTGCGATGCAGAACGATCGGCGCATTGTGTCCAGCATTCGCATAACGCAGCCGACGCGTGGGGCCGTCGAGTTGCGCATAAAAAAATGTGATGAAACGGTCGCCGGCGATATTGCGGAGAATTAGAGAGTTCAATCGTTCGCAAAGGCCGCTCGGCGAGAGCAAAGGCGAGGCCAAACCTCGCACGGCCGCCTGCAAATTCGACATCAGCAGCGCCGCCGGCAATCCTTTCCCCGCCACGTCTGCAATGCAGATCCCAAGCGTTTCGTCCGGGAAGGCGAGGACGTCAAAATAGTCGCCGCCGACGTGGTGCGCTGGCTGCCATGCTCCGGCGATTTCAAAGCCGGGAATTTGCGGAATGTCCTTCGGCAGGAATCCTTGCTGAATCGCCCGCGCTTCTTCGATTTCCTGCTCCTGATGTTGAAACTGCGATGCGATTTTCTTCTGAGCCTGACTCTGCTGAATCGCTTGCTGGCGAGACTCGCGGCGCTGGCGACCCAACTCAATCTGTTTTTTTAGTATTTCCAGCAGGCGCGTGTTGACCCACGGCTTTTCGACGAAATCGCCCACCCCGTGCTGCATCGCTTCCACCGCAAGACCGACGCTCGCCCAACCCGTCATTACGACGATCGGAGGGGCCGTCTCGATCCCCGTCAAATGCGCGAGCAGGTCGAGGCCTTCTCGCCCCGACGTCGTATCGCGCGCGTAGTTCAGGTCCATTAGAATGACGTCGAAGTCCCGACGCGCCATGGCTTCGAGCAGGCCCGAAGGCGACGTGACCGTCTCTGTGGTGTAGCCATGACCCTTCAATAGCAGCCGCAACGCTTCGAGAACGTCCGGTTGGTCGTCCGCGATAAGCACCCGAGGCTGAGTTGTCGCAGAGTCGGTCGTGGCTTCAATTGTCATCGTGTCCATTGTTTGCGGCCCCGCCGCTGAGATAAATAGCACCCATTCGAAAGCGGGCCTCCCGAATACGGGCAGGTGGGGTTCCAGCCCGGCTCTAATATAAGCCCATTAAATGCTTAATTTTACTGGTATACGAGGGCTAGGACAATCGAGCGCTTGACCAGTTGCGGGAATGATTGTCGCGAATTCGAACAGTCGCCCTGGGGACGCCAATCTCCCGATTGACGGGCCGGGTGACGTGTTCGGCATCACAACGTACCCGAGCAGCGCGAAGTCATATCGTTCCCGCACTTCGCTTAAAATCCTGAGAAAGCAATCCCGCGCGCGAGCAGTGCCCAGCAGCGGCTCGCGCCGGTAACAACTGCACGTAATGAAA
>Ga0073928_10003751_pt1 | contig 23510 bp, 17 predicted proteins | sample PaiPotPPA55metaG_FD_76969 | JGI IMG/M metagenome (GOLD analysis project Ga0073928, IMG submission 76969) | Iron sulfur acid spring bacterial and archeal communities from Banff, Canada, to study Microbial Dark Matter (Phase II) - Paint Pots PPA... ...
AGCAAACTCGACGCAATGCACTCGGTCGCGGCCGTGTCACGAATGCTCGATCAAGTCGTAGAGTTGGCGGAGTCGTCCGCGCGGGCCCAGAAGCCTCTCGTGGTGGCCGATGTGATGGCACGTATCGTCAGTCGCGAAGCAGAGAAAACCAATCCCGAGATCAAGCGGGCTTACGGTTCCGCGATCCGGCGGTTGGCCAAGCCCACGCTGCTGCGCGCTGTGGCAACCGTGCTCCCGCGCAACAAGGAGCGCGCGGCGGAGTTGCTGGCCGTGCTTTCGCGCACCGGAGAAGAAGGCGCAGAGGCCTTGATCGAGGAGCTCACGGCTGCCCAGTCGATAGCCGAGCGCCGCACGTTCTTCGACTCGCTGGTCAAGCTCAAAGCAGGGGTCCCGGCGCTGATGCATATGCTGGGCGACCCACGCTGGTTTGTGGCTCGCAACGCGGCGGACCTGCTGGGCGAGCTCAATGCCAGTGATGCCGAGGGCCCGCTTTCCGAGTTGTTGAGGCATGGCGACGACCGCGTTCGGCGAGCTGCTACCAACGCGCTCGGAAAGCTTGGCACGCCGCACGCGGCAATTGCGCTGAAACGCGCGCTCAAGGATACATCGTCACACGTGCGCGCCACGGCCGCTGCCGGGCTTGCCGGTCGCAAAGGGACGAAATCCGCCGCGACCCTGCTGCGCGCACTGGAAAGCGAGTCCGACATAGAAGTCCAAATCGCCATTCTGAGCGCGCTCGGGAGGGTCGCCACACCCGAGGCCGTGCAGCGGCTCTGCAAGGCGGCCGAGCCCGAGTTGAGACTGTTCAAGCGCAAGGCGGCCGCATACCGCGTAGCCGCCGTGCAAGCGCTGGGCGAGGCGCGGACTCCGGCCGCGCTTGCCGCCTTGCAACAACTAGCGAGCGACAAGGACAAGGAGGTCCGCGAGGCCGCAGTCCGCGCCGTCATGCACGCGCCCAAAGCCGAACCGTCGGCGTTATCCTGACGATGGCTACAGTCGCTCCGCCCGACGCGAGCACGCGGCGCGTTGTCGCCGCCGACTTGGCCGAGCAGCCGGCGGAATACCAGCCATTCGTACCCGACGCCACTGAGCTGCCCGAGCTCACGCCCGGGGCGGTCGTTCTGGGGATGCTCCTCGGCGTCATCTTTGCCGCATCAAGCGTGTACCTGGCGCTCAAGATCGGGTTGACCGTCAGCGCGTCGATTCCGATCGCGGTGCTGTCGATCACGATCTTCCGGTACATCGCTCGGGCATTCGGAGTGCAGCCGGCGACGATCCTCCAGAACAACATTGTCCAGACGACTGGGTCCGCGGGCGAGTCGATCGCGGCCGGGACGGTATTTACGCTCCCCGCCTTGCTGCTCTTGGGATATGCGCTGCCTTGGAGCCGAGTCGCGGCGGTGGCGATAGTGGGTGGCATCTTGGGCGTTCTGCTGATGATCCCGCTCCGCCGCAGCCTGATCGTGGACGAGCACAAGACGCTCAAGTATCCAGAGGGCACGGCGTGCGCGCAGGTGCTGATCTCAGGCGAGCGCGGGGGAGTGCAGGCCAAGACGATATTTGCCGGGTTTGGCTTGGCGGTGCTGTACAAGTTCGTCAACAGCGGAATGCACCTTTGGATCGACGTGGCGCGCAAGGCCCTCACGCGCGTGGGGCCAACGGGCAAGCCAGCGCTGATTGGTGAGATCCAGGCCGAGGTCAGTCCCGAGCTCTGCGGCGTGGGTTACATCATCGGTCCGCGCATCTCCGGCTACCTCTTCGGGGGCGGCGTCTTCACGTACTTCGTCCTGATCCCCGCCATCAAACTGTTCGGCGCGGGCTTGACGACCGCGATCTACCCAGCCACGAAGCTCATCGCCGACATGGATGCGTCGGACGTGCGGGCGAACTACACGTACTACGTCGGTGCGGGAGCCGTGACAGCGGCCGGACTGATCTCACTCGGCCGCGCGCTGCCAACCATCCTGTCTGCTTTCGCGGCCGGTCTCGCGGGCTTCCGACGGGCAGCGGCCCGCACCGCGCAACGCCGGACGATGCGCGATCTGCCAATCATATTCGTATTGGCCGGCACGCTGTTGGCCGCGATCGCCATAGTCACGCTCCCGCAAATCGGAATCAACGCGGTCGGCGCGGTATTGGCGATATTCTTTGCGTTCCTGTTCGTCACGGTCGCCAGCCGGCTGAGCGGCCAGATTGGCAACTCGTCCAACCCGATATCGGGCATGACGGTTGCCACGGTCCTCCTGACGGCCTTGCTGTTTTACGCGGTCGGCTGGACTGGCGCCCACTACCGGGTGCTGGCGCTCTCGATCGGCGGCGTCGTGTGCATCGCCGCCGCGGTAGCTGGAGCAACATCCCAGGATCTCAAGACCGGTTATCTGGTCGGCGCGACGCCCGCTCGGCAGCAGATCGGGCTAGTGTGCGGCGTGCTTACGTCCGCGCTCATGGTGGGGTTCGTCATTCAGTTTCTCGATCGCGCGAACACGACCGTCGTGGCGCGGTCTTATCCCGGCATCATCGCGGCCGACATCGATGTCCGGCCGTACCAACTTGACGATGGACACGTGTATCGCGTCGGGCACATTTACGAACGGCAGGGAGACGCGCTGCCGGGCCGGTACCTTCTCGATTCGACGGGCGCGATTCGTTTTTTCCTCGACCCTGGAATCGGCGGGCGAGAACCGGTGGATTACCGGGGACGACGAGTCACGAAGCTCGACTCGCCCAAGTCGCAGATCATGGCGCTGGTGGTCGATGGGATCCTGACCCGCAAGCTGAATTGGGGGCTGATCCTCGTGGGGGCGTTTTTCTCGATCGCGATGGAGATTCTGGGCATCCCGTCGCTTCCCGTGGCAACTGGGTCGTATCTACCCATCTCTACGACGGCCGCGATGTTCATGGGCGGCATCGTGCGGTGGCTGGTCGAACGGCGCACTGGCGCGGCCGCAGCCGACGCCGATTCCGGGCCGGGCGTGCTGTTCTCGTCCGGCTTGATCGCGGGCGGCGCGATAACCGGAGTGTTGCTCGCGGCTTTGACCGTCTACAAACTCGACACGCTGTACAATCTGGGCGGCAGACTGGGTGACTTTGCGGACAATCCCCTGATCGCGATCGTCGCCTTCGTCGTGTTTCTCGCCATTCCACTGTATCGGGTAGCGACCAAGCGCATGACGGCGTGAAGCGCCGCTCTCGGTGCGCTAGCGCGTTGTGAAGTCCGTCTCGGCAGTGATTGCCCGGCACGTTTCGGCCAGCAGGTCGGCTGCGCGATCGACGTCGTCGATGCTTACCATCTCATTCGGAGAATGCATGTAGCGGTTCGGAACTGACACCAATGCGGTAGCGACGCCTTCGCGTGCGAGATGGATGGCGTCGGCGTCGGTACTGGTATCGCGGCCGGCCGCAAGAACCGTATAGGGAATCTTGGCGCGCTCCGCCGCCTCGCGTAGCAGGGCGAACAGAACGGGTGAGATTATCGACCCGCGCGCGAGCACAGGTCCGCCGCCAAGCTTGTGGTCACCGAGCTCCTTTTTCTCGACGCCCGGATGATCTGTAGCGAATGTGACGTCCACGACGATGGCAGCCGCGGGGCCGATCCCAACGGCGCCGATTAGCGCGCCGCCACCGTGATACGCGATTTCCTCCTGCGTCGTCGCCACGGCCACGACTCGGGCGCGGCCGGGCGCGTTGGAGTAGCGCCGTAGCGCCTCGAGGACAACGAAGGCCCCGATCCGATTATCGATCGATCGCGAGGCTATACGCCCGTTGGGGAATGTGATCGTACGCGAGTCGACAACGCCCGGGTCGCCGACGCTGACGCGCTCTTCCGCCTCTGCACGCGACGCCACCCCCACGTCTAACCACAAATCGGTGAGTTTCGAGGCCTTGTCGCGGTCCTCCGTTTTGATCAGGTGGATCGGCTTCTTCCCCACCACGCCGATCACGTCGCCAGCGCGGCCAAGGACGCGAATACGCTGACCGACCAGCACTTGCGCGTCCCACCCACCGATCGAGGACACGTAGAGGTAGCCATCGTCATCTATGTAGGTGACGATAAGGCCAATCTCGTCGATGTGCCCGGCAAGCATCACCGTCGGCGTGCCGCCCGGGTTGACCATCGCGATGCTGTTGCCGGCGACGTCACCGCGGACCTCGGCGAACTGCCGCGCGTGCTCGCGCCATACGCGGGCTGGGCGCGCCTCGAACCCCGATGGGCCGGGAGTATCGAGAAGCTCATGAAGAAACGCGCTCGAGTCGGGGGAGAGCATTTGAGTTCCCGTTACGAGCTGGTGGATCCCGAGAGTATTCCCGACCGGATGCGCTGGGCCTTGGGTGACGCGGCGGAGTCGGCGACCATGCGCGGCTCAAGATGCGTGACGAATCGCAACGGAACTTGCAAAGTGAGGGTCTGCGTTCCGCGACGGATAGTCATGGGGATCGTAGCCGGCGTACCGCCTGGCGTCGCTGCCGACCCGTACTTCTCGCGGAATCGCGCGCCGAACTCTTGGTCGACCACGTCGATGCCGCCGAGCGATACAAGGTGGTCACCCGGTTTCACGCCGCCCGCGGCCGCGGCGCCGGACGGGTCGACGCCTCCTACCAAGACGCCTCCCGTGTCGACCGCGCTTTGGATGCCGAGTCGCGGTTCTCGCACGGAGTCAGATGTCATCTTGAGACCGGCCAGCACAAGCACGCTGTCCCAGGGGTAAGGCTCCCGCCCGTCCACGTACTTGCGCGCGAACTCCAAAAACGTCCGTCCGCCCGCGGCCCGACTTACCGCGCCCCACCAATCGTAGCCGGTGAATCCGCGCCCCCGCTTGTAAGTCGCCTCGTAAACGTCGCGCATGACATCGTCCAGCGAGCGGCGGTTGTCGCTCGCGTCCCGAATCATTATGTCGAGCATGAATCCAGCCAGAGACCCCTTCGGGTAGTACGCGTACTGAGTCCCGTCCGTGGGATGCACCCATGTCGAGAGCGACGCATCAGTCAACGCAACCGGAGGAATCTCGGCGACCTCGCGAACCTTGGCCGTCGTGAGGCCGTAGAACCCGGTATCGGGCACGACGCCCCCGCGCACCAGGGCGAGATCCGCGTAATAGTCGGTGATGCCTTCACTCACCCACAGCCAGGGTGTCGGTTGCGGAGCGTCGTACCGGTACGGCACCATCTCTGCGGGCCGCATGCGCTTCACGTTCCACGAGTGAAAGATCTCGTGCGCATACAGACTCGGCATGAAAGCGTTGTCGAGCATCACCGTCGCCACGACGTCCACGTGCGAGTTCTGATGCTCCAATCCGGACGCTCCGCCGTAGCTCGGATCAGTGATCTGCATGACCGTGTAGTTCTGCCAGGGGATTTCGTGGAAAACGGCGATCTCCGGTGGTATCGCCTTGGCGATCCAGTCGAGTGCCTTGCGGCGCCGCTCTCCGGAAACGCTTCCCTCGGGGTACGTCGCAAAGCGAACCCACCGGTCGCTGACGCGCTCGCTGTCCACATCCATGTGACCAACTACGAAAGGGTCGTCCACGAGATCGTGATAGTTCGTCGCCGTGAACGTGTTGGGGGTGCCACCCGGAGCCATGCCGGTCGCTATGCGCCACGAGGGACTGGTATGCACCGTCACCGTTGCCGGAAAGTTGAATCCGCGGCCCACGGGGTAAAGAAACAGATTCGTTCCGTTGAACAGCGCGAAATCCGGACGCGTCCACGACATCGCGTTGTCCAAAGTGTCGGCGAGGTATGTAAACGCGACGCGAATCGACTTCGCGCCGGCCGGGTCGATTCGCCATGTCTCATAGTCGGTCTTCTCCCAAGTAAGCGGGCTGCCGTCGGCAGCGGTCGCCGCAAACGCTGAGACCCAGCGCGAGAACCAGCCCATTTCGTAGTCGCCCGGAGTCCACGCGGGCAGCGATAGTAGAACGAAGCCGCGACCGGAAACCGTCAGCGTCGTCGTGACCAATATCGTCTGCGAAGCGACGGTAGTGGAGTCGACGGTAACATCGTAGTGCAGATCGGAAATCTGAGCGGAAACCTGAGCGGCAGCCGGTTGCGCGATTGCCGCCAGCCAACCGAGCGCACCCGGCGCGATGCATCGAGCAAGACGTGTCATGAGCTGGAAGCTACCCGCCCTCTATCCAGGTTGATGAACAGGACGAGAAATGCGGCGGAGAGTGCCGAGACGGTCACCTTTTGGCCGAGTGTCCACCAGGGGATAGGCGAGACGAAGCCCTCCAGCGTGCCGGCGAACACAAGCAGCACCGTGGAGGCGGCGACGAGCTGGATCGCTCGTCGAGCGTGATCTACCAACACTTCTCGGCGGGGCCGCGCGCCGGGGACCACGATGGCGGCGCCCAGCAGAAGCCCTGCACCGCCGGCGATTACAATCGCGCTCAATTCGAGCACGCCGTGAGGAGCGACGAACGCGAGGATCAGAGGCAGGATGCCCTTGCTTTGGTATAGCCCGAGCACTCCGCCCAAGCTGATCCCGTTGAACACCAGTGCGGCGACGGTCCCCAATCCGGCGAGGATGCCGCCAGCGAACGCCAGGTATGTCACCTGCACGTTGTTCGCGATGATTGCACTGGACATGATGGGACGAAAAAGCTGCGGGTCAGGGATGTATCCCTGTTCGTTCCTCGCCCGTTGAACGCCCTCTTCCGCGCGGTCAATCATCTGCTGCGGGATAAAATCCGCCGCGACCGCCGGCGATCGTGCCACCGCCACGTATGCAATGGCGGCGGGGCCGAACAGCAAGACAGCTGCGATGCCGATAGGAAGCGCGGATCGCCGAATCTCACGTGGAACCGTGTACGTGAGGAATTCCCACGCCGACGCCGACGTCACTCGGCGGTCTCGGTACAGAAGGTTGTGGCCGCCCGCTACGAGCCGACTCAGGTAGAAGACCGAGTCGATTTCGCGGCCCCGCGCAGCGGTTTGCAGCCGAGCGAGATCTGTGGCCAGCTCCCTATAGCGCGCCACGAAATCGCTGACCGCGGTCTCGGAAAGCCCACGAAGCCCGTTCCGCTGGGCAGCAGCGAGCATCGCCGAGAACTCTCGCCAGCGCGCCCACTGCCGCCCGTCGCCCGAGTCGGCGGGCGACGTCGGGATGCTGATCGCGCGCTCGCGGACCACCAGGGTTCCCGCGGCGTAATCGCCCAGACGCTTGCCCGAGGCCGAGAATATTGCCGAAAGCATGCCCACGCCGTACGACGCGCCGGGCTGCAGATCGACGACGCGCACGATATTGCGCACGGCCGACGCGGCGAAGGTAATGGAGTAGCCTCCGTCGCGAACGACCCGAAGCCCGACGCGGCGTTTGCCCGGAGTCTGTCCGTCCCATAGCCCTTCGAACAAGACGTAATAGCCCCAGAATACGCTGAACACGAGGAGGATCAGGATCGCGAGAACCCACGGCGCCGAGCCGGCGATGCGCAGCGCGCCAAAGAATGACACCGCGCCGATGGAGATCGCGGTCACCAGCAAGGCGCACAGCATATAGTCAATAAGAGCGGCCACCGCCCGGGACCCGATCCCCGCCACGGTGTAAGAGAAGACCACCTGCTCAGGGGTCTCAATGTCGACGTGCGGGTCGAGCGATTGGATGAGAGGCGCAGCCATGCGGAGGTCGGCCATAATGTACCGTCTGGTGCTGCTGACCACGGCCGCGGCCAGCTTGGCAGGCACCGGGCATCCCACGACATTGGGCGCGCAGGCGAACGGCCCGCAGCCGCCACCGCCCCCACCGCCGCCACCGATGATCACGGCGTCTGGGCACGGCGAGTCGATGGTCGCGCCCGACCGCGCAACCGTTGCACTCACGGTGGAGTCGCACTCGGCAACCGCCGCGGGTGCCGCTTCCGACAACGCGAAGCGCACACGGACGACTCTCGACACGCTGCATGCGATCGGCCTCGCGCGAGACCAGGTCTCGACCGCGGGCTACTCTGTCGAGCCCGATTACCGGTACGACAAAGGCGCCAGCCACATCGTCGGCTACATCGCGCGCAACACTGTGCGCGTCGACGTCCGTTCGATCGATCAGACCGGACGAGTGATCGATGCAGCGCTGGCTGGCGGAGCGAGCGCGATCGGCGACGTGGAGTTTTCGGCTTCGACGCTGGATGCCGCGCGCCACTCAGCTCTGGCCACCGCCGTAGCTCAGGCCCGCGCCGACGCGGACGCGATGGCAAAGGCGGCCGGCGGGTCTCTCGGGCCCCTGGTGGATCTGTCTACTGAAGGCGTGTCTCCTCGGCCGCGCCCCTTGTTCGAAGCGAAAGCCCTCGCCGCCGCTCCCGAGCCCACGCAACTGCAACCCGGCGACCTCTCCGTGACAGTCACCGTCAGCGGGCGGTGGCAGTTCGTCAGATAGCGCTTGGGCGACGGCTAGTGCGCGCGGCCTGTTGCTACGATCAAGCGCGCGAGCGCGAATCCGACGAACGTGCCAACTACCGCGCCCGCTACGCTCATCGCGACGTATAGCAGCGCGCGGCGATATTCGCCGTCTTCCAGCAGCACGGCGGTCTCGTAGCTGAACGCCGAAAAAGTGGTATATCCCCCACAGAAGCCGGCTGCGAGCATGAGGCGCACCTCTGGGCTGATCGCTTGCGTGCTGAGACTCAGGCGGAGGAGAAACCCGAGGAGCAATGATCCGGATAGGTTGACCGCGAGGGTGCCCAACGGGAACGTGGTGGCCAATCGCTGCTGAATGGCGGCGCCCAGTAACACGCGGCCCACACTTCCCACCGCACCGCCGAATGCGATGTACCAGATCACGATTGACCTGGCGACGTCGGGCGTGCACGCCTAATCGAGCGGCTCACGAACATGAAAAGGACCCCTCGCATTGTGTCTGCATAGGAGTCATCAGCCCAGATTGTGGCAGGGCAGTTCCAGGCGAACTCCATCGCCTCTCGGACGGTGCCGTGATTCAAAGTCTATAGCGCACACGTGCGGCGCTCAAGGCGCCAGTCGAACGGGCGGCGCCGACGCCGATCGGTAGTTTTCCCAAACTCTCAGATGACGCCTGCATGGTGAGACACAAATGAGACTCACAATGGTGCGAAGCGCATGCCTCCTGCTTGGAGTCATGATTAGCGCGAGCTTGAGATCACTGGCCGCCCAGGACACCACCACGGTGGTTCTGCATCCGGCCGCGGTGTTCGACGGAACCGACCTGCATGGCGGCTGGACGGTCGTCGTGCGCGGCAACACGATTCTTGCGGCCGGTCCGTCTCATCCGGCGCCGTCGGGCGCGGTCATAGAGCTCCCTGGCATGACGCTACTACCTGGGCTGATCGATGCCCACACACACCTCTTTCTGCATCCCTACAGCGAAACGCCGTGGGACGATCAAGTCCTGAAGGAACCGCTCGCTCTGCGCACAGCGCGCGCGGTCGCGCACGCGCGCGCCACTTTGATGGCCGGATTCACGACGATTCGCGATCTGGGAACGGAGGGCGCGGGCAACTCGGACGTCGGCCTCAAGCAGGCGATCGCCGAGGGCATCGTACCTGGCCCGCGAATGCTGGTCGTCACGCGGGCAATAGTGGCGACGGGCGCCTATGGGCCGGCGCGCCCCGATTACGCGTTCGAGCCTCCGCAGGGCGCAGAGGAGGCCGATGGCTCGACAATCCAGCACGTGGTGCGCGAGCAGATCGGACACGGCGCCGATTGGGTGAAGCTGTACGGCGACTACCGCTGGGGCCCCGGCAGGGAGGCCGACCCGACGTTCTCGGTCGAAGAGATGACACTTGCGGTCGAGACCGCGAAATCGGCGGGCCGTCCGGTTGCAGTGCACGCCACCACCGCGGAGGGGATGCGGCGCGCAATAGCCGCTGGTGTCACGACGATCGAGCATGGCGATGGCGGCACGCCGGAGGTTTTCCGGGCGATGGCCTCAAGGCACATCGCGCTGTGTCCCACCATAGCGGCCACCGAAGCAATCGAGCGGTACAGAGGGTGGAAGCCGGGCGTGGATTCGGAGCCGCCGGCACTGGCGCGCAAACGGGCCGCCGTCAGGGCCGCTGTCGCCGCGGGCGTGACGATCTGCAATGGCAGCGATGCGGGCGTGTTCGCGCATGGCGATAACGCTCGTGAGATCGAGCTGCTGGTGTCGGCCGGCCTGACGCCTGTTCAGGCGCTCCGCGCCGCGACATCCGTCGACGCTGGCGTTCTGCGCCTGGCGGATCAGATCGGACGCGTTGCGCCGGGCCTCAGAGCTGATCTCATTGCCGTCTCCGGCGATCCCACTCGCGACATCACCGCATTGCGCAACGTCGCCTTCGTGATGAAGGACGGCGTGGTGTGGAAGCGGAGCGCGGAGCACTGAGCGCTTTGGGGTCGCGTGCCGCGTCGCTTGCCGTCGTAGCCGCGGCTGCCTTCTCGGTGGTAGCGTGGGGTACCGCGTATTCGGCTATTCGCGTTGCGGTCAGGTCATACTCGCCAGGGGGTTTAGCGCTGGGCCGCTTCGGGCTCGCATCTGTAGTCATCGCTGCGATCGTTGCCGTAGCGCCTCAGGAGCGGTTCGCCAGACCGACGGCGCGCGATCTAGCCGGACTGTTCGTGACCGGAGTAATCGGCGTCGCGATATACAGCGTAGCCGTCAACTGGGGCGAGCGCTCGGTGGACGCCGGCACAACGGGCCTGCTCCTGAGCGCGTCGCCAATTCTAACCGCACTCATTGCATGGCCCGCTCTGGGGGAGCGACCTCCGCCCCTCGGCTGGGGTGGAGTCGGCTTGGCGTTTGTCGGCACGGCTTTGGTGGCGGCGAGCACAGGCGGTCTCCGACTCGGGCCCGGCGTACCGATCGTGCTACTCGCCGCGGTGTCGTGGTCGGTGTACACGGTCATGCAGAAGGCATATCTGGGGCGCTACTCTCCGCTCGCCGTCACGGCGTACACGTTCTGGGGCGCGACCCTCGCTCTTATGCCATTCGCCCCAGCGCTAGTGCGCGCCGTGCGCAGCGCGCCCGCGAATGCGACTGCGGCGCTGTTGTATTTGGGCCTCGTCCCGGCGGGCGTTGCTTTTCTCACTTGGGCGTACGTGTGCGCGCGCTTGAGTGCGTCCCGCGCCGCCAGCACGTCAAATCTTGTCGCGCCGATGGGCGTCGTCGTGGCGTGGGTCACACTACGCGAGGCACCGCGCATGCTCGCCTTGGTCGGAGGCGCTGTGACGATCGCGGGGGTGGCGGTCGTGAATTCGGTTCGCGCGCCGCGCGCCTCGGTGATTCCGCCGGAGGGCGCATAGCTTTCGGCGCATGCCAGGCTCGCGAGCATTTCGGTATTTGGTCGTGGATGTTTTCACCGACACCGCGCTCCAGGGAAATCCGCTAGCGGTTTTCCCGGACGCCCCGGACATCGACGGCGCGACGATGCAGCGGATCGCGCGGGAGCTCAACCTCTCGGAAACGGTGTTTGTGTCTGCGCCGGACGGCCCGGACGCGTTGGCAAGCGTGCGCATCTTCACTCCAATGCAGGAACTGCGGTTCGCCGGCCACCCTACGATCGGTACCGCATTTGTCCTCACGGAGCTCGGCCGCGTGCCACCGGACGCCCAGTCAATTGTCCTGAGCGAAGGCGTCGGACCGGTGCCCGTTCGACTGGAGCGGCGCGCCGACCCGTTTCTCGGCTGGCTTCGGACGCCGCCGATCACATTTGGCCGCACGTTCGATCCCGAGGCCTGCGCGCGCGCGTTGGGTCTCAGCCCGTCCGTGCTGCTCGACGCCCCGCCGCAGATCGTCAGCGCCGGCAATCCGTTCCTGTTCGTGGCGCTGCGCGACCCGGGGATGGTCGATTCCGTCGCTCTTGACCTCGCCGCCCTCGAGCGCGCGGTGCCGCCGACGGAGACAACGGGGCACCTCGTGTTCGCTCCCGTGCAGGGCGGCGGCGGCGGCGGCAGCGGCGGCGGCGCCTATTCGCGCATGTTCGCGGCTCGAGCTGGCATCGCGGAGGACCCTGCTACCGGGAGTGGCACCGGGCCGCTGGCTGCATACATGACGCGGTACGGGCTCGTTCCCCTGCGCGACGGCGGGCAATTCACCAGCACGCAAGGCGTGCACATGGGCCGTCCGAGCAAGCTGCACGTGATCCTACACGCCCGCGCCGGCACGCTGGATTTTGTCGAGGTCGGCGGCAGCGCGGTTCGTCTCATAGACGCGACGCTCACGCTGCCAGCTTAGCGCTCTCTGGCCGTCGGCATTCCGGGCGGACGGCGGATGGCGTATGCTAAGCATCTATGGCGGCCAAGTCCCGGAAGAGTCGGAGCGAGCTGCTGACGGTTGAAGAGGCCGCCAAGCTTCTGCATCTGCACGTGAAGCGCGTCCAACTGCTCGCGCGAGAGGGTCGTCTCCCGGCCGTGCGGCACGGCCGGCGCTGGTTGTTCGATCGAGGGCTGCTGGTCCGCCGGTCTTCGGCGGTGCCTGCCTCAGCGGCGAATGCCTCGTCGGGAGACGCGACTGGCATCGACATCAGCGCGCGCAACCAGCTGCGCGGTCGCGTGCGAGCGATTGCCGAGGATGGGCTGATGGCCGAGGTGACCATGGCGATCGATGCCCAGGACCTCGTCGCCGTGATCACGCGCAGTTCGGCGGAGCGCTTGAGGCTCACGCCGGGCATGAGCGCGGTCGCGGTCGTGAAGTCCACCGAGGTCATGATCGCCCGTCGCCACGGCTAGCGGCGGGATAAGCCGCACCGCGGCGTTCACCGCCCGGGCCACCGCGGGCGGGCCCCCCGCGCCGAGCGGCTCTCATGCGGCGTAACGTTGCCTTACGTTCCCTCAAACTGTACCTTGCGTGACCTTGGCCTGACGGCTTCGGCTGTCGGTTGCGATCCCGGCCGTGACTCCGGAGGGGGTACAGGTGGCGCGTCTCAGCTGGTGCGCAGTCGCGTTGTTGGCCGGGAGTGCCCTGGCGAGTGCAGCCGCACCGGTCCGGGCCCAGGATACTGCGACCTCGGGTTCGAGCGACGTATTCGCCGACTGGGAACACAGAGCGTCGGCGATTCAGGCCGAGCAGCCCCATTGGGTGACTCCGCTGGTGACGGTCACGCCGAGACTCGAGCAGGAGCTGCGCTACGACCTTGCGTGGCGCACCGCGCCAAATGGGACGGTCAGCACGAGTTACGGAGTTGGCAAGGGTCTCGAGCTCATTCCATTCGACCCTGTGGAGCTGATCATTGGCGTCCCTCCGTACACCGCGCACCATAGCAAGACACCAGATGGCTGGGGAGATTGGCCGTTGCTGCTCAAGCTTCGGCTTCTAGCGGCGAACGAGACGCATGGTAATTACATCATCACCGCATTTGTGGGCGGCTCGGTTCCAACTGGCGGAAAGGCCAACGGCACAGGATTTGGCTCGGTAACGCCGACACTCGCCGGCGGCAAGGGGTGGGGTGACTTCGATGTGCAGGCGACGGCCGCCGTGAACATTCCTACGGGCGGCGAGTCTGTCCTGGGCCACTCGCTGCAATACAACGCCGCCCTGCAGTATCGCATCGAACGCTTTCTCTGGCCCGAGGTGGAGCTCAACGGCACATCGTGGCGCGACGGAGAGCATTTGGGTGAGAATCAGATCTTCATCACCCCGGGCGTCGTGCTCGGCCGATTCCCGCTACACGCGCTGTACAATCGCCTAGGGCTCACGATAGGGGCCGGCGTCCAGGTCGCCGCTACTCACTACCGGCAATACGACCACGGGTGGACGGTATCGATGCGGATGCCCTTCTGACGGCGTCAGCGCGGCTGATTCATCCCGCGGGACCGTAGTCGCGCCACCGCCGGCGAGAGCGGCACGCTTAGCGGCAATCGCGGGTCAGCTTCCGGGGCGCCCAGCGAGACACTGACCGGCACGACGCCTGCCCAGACCGGCAGCTCGTAGTCCGCCTCGTCGTCGTGCGGGGGTCCGGCGCGGACCTTGGCTGACACTTCATCCAGATCCATCCATAGCACCGACGTCGCCTTGAGCTCCTGCGGCGTTGGAGGCCGAATCTCATCCCATCGGCCAGGCGCGACGCGCTCCGTGAAGGCCCTCAACGCCATGATCTTTTCGGCCGCGTCGGAAACGGAGCGCGCAGTTCCCAGCGCCATCACCGATCGGTAGTTCATCGACTGATTGAAGCCCGACCTCGCCATCACGAGGCCGTCGAGAAGCGTGACGGTCACACACGCGGGGACGCCACCTGTCAGAGTGCGCAGCATTCGGCTGGCGGCCGACCCGTGCCAATACAACCGGTCGGCGTGACGCCAGTAGCCCGTCGGGGTGACGAATGGCTGCCCGTCAATTGTGTAGCCCACGTGACATACGAGCCCGGCGTCGAGAATGGCGTAGACGACTTCGCGGTCGTAGTGACCGCGCTCGCCCAATCGCTTCACGCGCGTTCGGGGCGTGACCCGGAACGCATGATCGCTCCTCCCATCAGTGTGCGTATGATCGCTCATTAATCACCGAGTCACTTTTTCATCGACGAGGGCGGCACGAGACCCTTGAGGCGCAGGTACACTACGATATTGCCGTAATGCTCGTTCAGGTGGGCGACGTTTGCGGCGAGCGGCGCGAAGCGAATGGTTTTGTGCCCGAACATGCTCACGCTATCCGTGAGTGCCCCGTCCCGAGACGCCGCGTACACTGCGTCGCAGTAAGCAAACGCCGCCTGCAACTGGGACGCGATGCTGGCCTTGTCAGTCGGGCCGTGGGGCGCGTCCTCGCCTTTCGGATTTGGCTCGCCCTTGGCGGCCGAGCAGAAGAGGTACTCGCCGGCGGCAACGTGACCCAATAGCTCCCCGTACGTGCGGACTTGAGGTGTCGGTCTCCAGGAATAATTGCCCTCGGGCATTTCGTCGGCGGCCTTTAGCACGTAGCTCTTGGCACCGTTGTATCCCCGGGCGATGGCGGCACCAAGGGGATTCGCCGTGGGGTCCGGCGTCGCTGGTGACTGGGCGCGTGCTGTCGCGCCGACAGCGAGTGCCAAAAGGGTGCAACCGACGGTACAACGCATGGCATGTCGTGGCATGGAAGGACTCCATCGAGGGGTGGACCGCGCATTCTCGGACTCTGAGTGGCGATGGCGCGAGTCATGCCAGCCAGACGCACACACAATTATGGCGAACAAGCGAGCGACAGCGAAATGGTCGGCCAGGGTCACCCAACGGAGTGATGCGCTCGACCTCGACGCTTCTGTATTTACACGCGACGACCCGAGATCAATTGCGCGGTCCTTGAAGCGCTCCGCCGAGAGGAGTACGCGGCGCAAGTCGGATCCGTTCCGCTCGGCAATGTCGATGCTGAATTTTTACATAAATCGAGCCGGCAAGAAGCTGCCCAAGCAGCGGCGGTCGACGCTGGAGCGAGCGAAGGATGAGCTTCGCCGGGCCTTCCACCGCCCAGTACAGTGACAATTCCGCACGCCCGCGTTATATGCATCCAGGATCCGGGTGACTATCCGTGTGCTGGGACTCGCAGTGACATCAAGCCTCGTGGCAGCCGGCGCAGCGCGCCAGGGCGGGCCGCCTCGCCAGGGGGCGGGGGCGCCATCGGGCTGGGCCTCATTTACCCGCGGGTTCGACGCCCGAGTCGATAGCGATAGCGTAGTCGGCGCAAGCGTGCTCCTGATGCGGAACGGACGGATAGTCGAGCATCACGAACACGGCATGGCTGATCGCGAGCGCGGCCAGCCCGTCAACGACCGGACGATCTATCACTGGGCGTCGATCACCAAGACCCTGACGGCGATCGCGATCATGCAGTTGCGCGATCGCCACAGGCTGTCGCTGGACGATAGGATCACGACCTACATCCCCGAGCTCCGCCTCGTGCACGACGCCTACGGGTCGATGGACGACATAACGATCCGGATGCTGATGTCACATTCGGCGGGATTTCAGAATCCAACTTGGCCTTACAAGGCCGGCAAGCCGTGGGAGCCGTTCGAGCCGACGCGATGGGAGCAGCTTGTGGCAATGATGCCATACCAAGAAATTCTCTTTACGCCAGGCTCCCGCTACAGCTATAGCAATCCGGCATTCATATATCTAGCCCGCGTTATCGAGGCTCTCACCGGCGACTCGTACGAATCCTACATCCAGAAGAACATCTGGACTCCGCTCGGCATGACACGCAGCTACTTCCGGGCTACTCCCTACCACCTGGCGGCCGATCGGTCGAACAACTACACGGTGGTTCGCGATAGCACGGGTCACGAGTCGGTCGTGGCCAACGGGCGAGACTTCGACACGGGGATCACGACGCCAAACGGCGGCTGGAATGCACCCCTGTCTGATCTTGCTCTGTACCTCGGGTTTCTTACCAACGCGCCGCAAGGGGACACGGCGCGTCGCCGGACGTACGACACCGTGCTTCCGCGTTCATCACTTGAAGAGATGTGGCGCCCGCTGCATGTAACATGCGACTCCGCCGACGCTACTGCATCGATGGGTCTTTCATTCTTCATTCTTCCCCGCGGCGACGCGACGCTTATAGGCCACACCGGTCATCAAGCCGGCTTCTCGGCCTTCATCTACCTGAATCCGAAAACCTCGGCCGCCGTGATCGCCGCTTTCAACACCTCGAATGACGCTAGCCCGAACGAACAAGAACGGCACTTCGTTGCCTCGCGAGAGGCGGCGCTGCAGTTGATTCGCTGAGAGCCAATGCGGCAAATGCGTCTTGAGAGCTTTCGCGTCACGGATTTCCGGTCTGTTGAAGACAGCGGATGGATCGACGTGTCGGACGTCTCGGCGCTGATTGGGACCAATGAATCGGGCAAGACCAACCTGCTTGTCCCGCTATGGAAGCTCAACCCGGCGAAGGATGGTGACATCGACCTCCTCGCCGACGCTCCCCGCAAGCGGTACAACGAGTTTCGCGCCGCGATGCCCAAGCCGGTCTTTATTCACGCGGCGTTCGCGCTACCCGAAGATCTCGCCGCCACTATCGCAAGCCTGGCCGGAATCGCAGCGTCCGAGCTGTCTCGTGTAATCGTGACGCGGAGCTTCGACGGAGAGCGCGGAATTCAATTTCCCGATGTTCCCGCGGACATCCACGAAGCAGTAGCGCAAGATGCCGACGTCCGTGCGGGCGTTCTCGAGCGGCTGCCCAAATTCGTGTATTACGCGCACTACGGAAATCTCGACTCTGAGATCTACCTACCGCATGTGATGGACAATCTGCGGCGCGCCGACCTGGGTAATCGGGAGGCGGCGAAGGCTCGGACGCTGCGAGTGCTATTCGACTTCGTCAAACTGAGTCCGCAAGAGATTCACGAGCTCGGACGCGACGGGCACGCCGGGAACGGCAAGCCATCAGCCGCCGCGATCGCGGATATCTCGAAGCGAAAAAAAGAGCGCGACGTGCTGCTGCAGTCTGCCTCGAGTGACCTGACGAGGTTATTTCGGGAATGGTGGCGGCAGGGCACGTACCGATTTCGCTTCCAGGCCGACGGAGACTACTTCCGCATCTGGGTCTCCGACGACAAGCGCTCCGAGGACATCGAGTTGGAGGGTCGCAGCTCCGGGTTGCAGTGGTTTCTGAGTTTCTATCTGATTTTTCTCGTCGAGAGCTCGGGGGCGCATCACGACGCGATTCTCCTGCTGGACGAGCCTGGCCTGTCGCTCCACCCGATTGCCCAGAGGGACCTGTCCGCGTTCTTCGAGAACCTGGCTCGAACGAACCAGCTGATATACACGACGCATTCGCCTTTCCTGGTCGAGCCGAATCGACTCGACCGCGTGAAAGCAGTGTACGTGAAAGACGACGGCGCTACGGGCGTGTCGGCTGATCTCCGAGCTGGGGATAAGGATCAGTCGCAAAGCCAATCGATTTATCCGGTCCACGCGGCGCTTGGTCTAAGTGTATCCGACATCCTGTTTGCTGGATCGCGGCCCATCATCGTGGAAGGCGCGGCAGACCAGCAGTACCTGAGCGCTATCAAGACCATTCTCATCAGCGCGGGTCGCATCCGGCCGCCACAAGAGTTGATCTTCGTGCCGGCGGGCGGGATCCGCGGGGTCAAAGCCGTGGCGTCCATCCTCGCCGGCAAGGACGAGACCCTGCCGGTCGTGCTCCTCGACGGCGATGAGCGCGGACGGCAGCTTGCCACGGACCTGCGGTCGGGCATGTATGCGGCCGCTCAGGACCGGGTTCTAAACGCTGGCGCACATTGCGCGTTCGGCGACGCCGAAGTCGAAGATCTCATGCCGTTCGGCATGATGGTGTTGGTGGCCGGCCGCCTGCTGCTGCGCGGGCCTGACGACGAGTTCCAGGACGTGGCTCGCGAGGGAACGCCGATCGTCCGGCAGATCGAGGACTACGCACGCAAACACGGGATCGCGTTGGCCGCGGCGTGGAAGATCGAGCTGGCGAGCGCCGTGAGGGCGCGGCTTCTCAAACAGGGCCGAACGGGAATCCAGGACGCGGTCTTGTCGCGCTGGACGACGATGTTCGACACGCTTATTGGCAAGCCATCCCCGGCCGCCACGTCGTAGCCACAGCGAACATGGCCCGCGACGCATCCACTGCGCGCGGTCAGCGCGCGGGCGCGTTAGTCCGGACCGGCCGTTGAAAGCGCGGCGGCGGAGTCTCTGGGCAGCGCGAGTGTGAAGGTCGCCCCTTGATTCCGCGAACTGACCGCCGAGAGCTCTCCACCCATGGCGCGGGCGAGATCTCGACTGATCGCAAGTCCCAGCCCGGTTCCCTCGTGTGACGTCGTCAAGGTACGCCCGAGCTGCACGAATGGCTCGAAGATGACCGTGAGTTTTTCCGGTGGGATACCAATGCCCGTGTCCTGCACGACGAGGCAAACGGTCTGGCTCTGTGCCGCGCAAGACACGGTGATGCTTCCACCGTCGGGTGTGAACTTCACGGCGTTTGAAAGAAGGTTGATAAGGATCTGCTCTACCTTCGAGAAGTCCGCGCGCGCTACGGCGCAGTCTGCACAGGGTCCGCGCTGGAACGTCAATCCTTTCGCGACTGCCTGGGGCAGCACCATGGGCGTGACCGCATCGATAACTCTGGCGAGCGCCATCGACTCGATGTTGTACTTGATCTGACCAGCCTCGATTCGACTGAAGTTCAGCAGGTCATTAATGATGGCGAGCAGGTACTTTTGGCTGCGGCGAATGCGGTCCAAATCCTGTCGCTGCTCTTCGGTGACCGGTCCACGAAGCCCCATGGCGATAATGTCCGCATAACCGCCTATGGCGTTCAGCGGTGTGCGCAGCTCATGCGACATGGCCGCTAGAAAGTCGACCTTTGCCCTGTTGGCCGCTTCCGCCAGGACCAATCGACAGGCGTCCGCGATTGCCCTGTCTTGCGCCAACCGCCGTTCGGTGAGGTCGCGCGTGACCTTCGCGAATCCTCTCAACCGACCATCGGGCCCTCGAATGGCAGTGATCACCACGTTTGCCCAGAACTGCGACCCGTCCTTTCGGATCCGCCAACCCTCATCCTCGAAGCGGCCCTCTTGCTCCGCGACTACCAGTTCGTGCGCTGGTTTTCCCGACGCGATGTCTTCGGGCGGATAGAAAATCGAGAAATGCTTGCCCACAGCTTCCGCGGCCGTGTATCCCTTGAAGCGCTGAGCACCGGGGTTCCAGGTCAGGATGTGACCAGTCGTGTCCAGTGCGAAGATGGCGTAATCGCGCACGGACGTCACCAGAAGGTGGTGGAGCTCCTGTACGTCGGGCGTGCTGTTTAACCCGGCCTTCGCCGTGCGTGGCCCTTCGGCGCGTGCGTCCGGCGCCTCGGTCATCGGTGCCTCACTAGACGAAGCCCCCCGAGTGCTAGCAGCCGGCCTCTAGCAAAATGAGTGCCGCGCTCGCTAGACTGCAGTTGTCCTAGCAGTAGGAGAGGCGGGGGATGACCCGCCACACGCTCGCCGACGGTTGGTCCGCACTGCGCGAAACGGCTTGCACGCCGCTGGCCGCGCGTGCGCGTGCAGCTAGACTCGGCCAGTGGGTTGTGAGATTGGCGTACACGCTCGTCGCGGTCGCCGGCGCCAATCGCTCGATGATCGCGCAAACCGGCGCGGTCGCGTGCGTGACCCGGGATGTCGCGGACTCCGCACGTGACGCGTCGAATGACTCCGGCTTCGCGGCCGGCGTCTCCGCTCTTTGGCAAAATGCCGAGCGCATGCGGTTTTTGATGGACGACCGTCACTTCCGGTATGTCCGCGAACGGCACGTTCTGCAGCGCATCGTGGCAGCCGACGGGAAGAGTGTTGCTACGACCAAATGGACGGACACCGTAACCGCCGAGAGTCGCGACCGGCCGCGCTACGCAGCCTGGAATGTTGCATCCGCGCATGAGCGAGCGACGGCCCAGCAGGAACCCATCCTGTATTTGCCCGTCCTCGCGGACATTGCCGATTCCGCATTTCAGTCTGGCCATTGTTTCAGCTTCGGCGGGCTGCATCAAGCGGGCGACATCCGCGAGATCCGCATCGATTTTCGTCCCAAGGGCATACAAGCTCCCGACGTGGAAGGATCGGTGTATCTCGATGCGAGCCGTCACGTGGTACGGAAAACAGTATTCCGCCTTACACATCCGCGCGATGCAGTGCCTCCGGTGCTCAGGCTTGAGGTCGTGACGACGTTTCACGAGCTGACTCCACTCGTACCGGTGTTCGACTCCTTACACGCCGAGCAGATACTGGCGAGCGGCCGCGGCCTAGTTACCGAAGCCGATCGCTTCGCGGACTTTCGGTTCGACTCGGCGGCGCCGGCGGGCGGGGCGGAATCCGGGGGCGAGATCAGCGCGCCACCGGTCGCGCGCGGTGACGCGATCATTGCCGGAACGGTGCTAGACAGCCTGCGCGGAGGCGCGCTCACTGGCGCCCAGATCGTTCCCGATGGCGCGCCCGGTATATCGGCCGTGACCGACTCCGAGGGCCGATTTCGCCTGGACGGTCTCCCGCGCGGCCAGTATCGGCTCGCCGTATACCATCCACTGCTCGACTCGCTGGGCCTCGCCCTCGCGACGCCGCCGGTGACGGCAGATCGCGACGCCACGCCGCTCGTGCTTGCGACGCCCTCGCCCCAGACCTTGGTGAGGGCCGCGTGTCCCGAGCTCTCGTCGCCGTCGCCGCCCGCCGCTTCGCGTCCACACCAAGTTCCAGAGGGCTTGGCCCTCGTAGTCGGCCGCGTCCTAGATCCCGACACCCACCAGCCAGTTTCCGGCGCCACGGTTGAAGCATCGTGGGTCGAGATTCAGGTGGGGACGTCAGTAGGCTTTCACCGCCGGCGTGTAACCCGAGACACATTGACGAGCAGCACCGGTGATTTTCGTTTTTGCGGCGTTCCCGCCTCGGGCGCGCTCACGGTGCAAACGAGCTCCTCGCCCGCTCGGAACGGGCTTGTCGTGAGCCAGAAGCTGAATATGGGCGGGCGGCTGGCGGTGCCAGTTGAGCTTCATCTGCCGACGGACACGGTGACGACGACCGCGAACAGAGCGGCGCGCGAGCCAGACTCTCAACGCGGATCGTTTCGGCTGTCGCCAGGTGTGCCCGTGCTCCCGACGATCTCCGTCACGACGACCAGGATAGAAGCGGGATACGAGCGCGTGGGATTCGCTCGACGGCGCAGAGGGCGCGGCTACTTCCTCGACGACACCGCAATCGCCGGCAGGCACGCCGTCAACTTTCACGATCTCCTGGTGGGAGCTCCGGGTGTGAGCGTCACCACGGACCCGGACGGCCGAACGTACCTCGTCTCAAGCCGTCCGTCTGAGGGCGGTGCCGACTGTCCCGCTTCACCTGCGCCATCCACGACGGTGGAGGACGGCGTGGGGATCGAGCGTTTGCCGACTATCGCGGCCGCTGCGCGCGCCAGAACGCGGGCCTTCGTCGGTTCCAAGTGCGGCCAAGCCTGTGTGCTCTACGTCGTGGATGGCTCCGTATACGGGGAAGGGACACCGGGTGATATCGACCAGTATGTCAAGCCGAATGAAATCGCGGCGATCGAGAAATACGACAGTGGCGAGGTTCCGAGCGACCTGCGGCAGGACCCGACCCGCTGCGTCACGATCGTGATCTGGACCAAGCAGTATCTGACTGGCTAGCGCTACTTCGCCTTACAGGCCCATGCGGTTCACCAACGATTCGAATCGCGGGTGACCCCGCAGAGGATCGACCATCGGATTCACCTTGAGATACACCAACCAACCGCGGCGCTCCTCCCAAGCTTTCTCCATGTAGTCGAGCGTGCGGTCGGCATTGCCCAGTCCCATATGCAGCGACGCGAACGCGACTGGCGACACGTAGCCCGCGCGCGCTTGGACCTCGAGGCGCTGCAACACCGCCTCCGCATCGTGACGGCGCCCGGCTCTCGCCAGTACGTATCCCAACGTCGCCTTCGTGTACGTGCTGGCCCCCCCGCCAGACCCGGAGAGTTGTAGCGCGTCCTGCAGCACACGCTCTGCCTCCGCGAACTGCCCTTGCTGCGTCAGCGCGAGTGCCAGCGTTCGGGACGTCTCCTCGGCGGTAGGATCGAGCGCGAGTGTGCGGTCGAGATGGTCCACCGCCCGATCAAACCGGCGCGCATAGTAGTACACCCAGCCGACACTCCGCCGCACCGATATTGACGCCGGGTCCAGTTCCTGCGCCGTGTGCGCTTCCACGAGCGCCTCCTCGTGCCGTCCCTGGGCCGTAAGCAGGAACGCGTACCACTGATGCGCCGTAGCGTATCGCGGGTCGAGCTCGATTGCGCAACGAAACTCCGCGCCAGCCTGCTCCCAGTCCCAATCGTAGATGAACAGCACCCACGCAAGCGAGGCGTGCGGATCAGCGAGCGACTCGTCCAGCCCAATGGCCTTCCGGGCGTACGCCTTTGCCCGGCCGAAGCCCTCGGCGACCGGCGTGTCGCGGTAGTCCAGGTACAGGGCGTAGGAATCCGAAAGCCCCGTGTAGGCGGCTGCGTATTTCGGATCCTCCGCGATTGCCTGCTCGAAGTATTGGATCGCGTCGCTCACTCCCTGCTGCGTGCGAGTGTTCCATGCGTGGCGGCCCCGGAGATACAGACCGTACGCTTTGACGCTGGCAGTGCGGCGTTTGACGACAGGCTCCGACAGGTCGGCAAACGACGTCGCGCGCAGCGTGTTGACAATCGTTTGGGCGATCTCGTCCTGCATTGCGAACACGTCTTCCAACGTTCGGTCGTACCGGTTCGACCACAGCAACCGACCGTCGTCGGCCGACGTGAGCTGCGCCGTTATGCGAAGCCGCGTTCCGGACTTGCGCACCGACCCTTCGAGAATGACAGATGCCCCCAGCAGGGCTCCAATGGCGCGTACGTCCTGAGGCTTGCCTTTGAGCGCGAACACCGATGTCCGCGAGGCGACCCTGAGGCCGGTGACCTTGGCGAGCGCGTTTATCAGCTCGTCGCTAATGCCATCACTCAGGTACTCGTTCTCCGGATCGGCGCTCGAGTTGACGAACGGCAGAACCGCGATCGACCGAGGGCGCGACGGGCCGTAGCGCCCGACATCGTCGGCGCCGGCATCGAGCGCGGCCGTAAACTCGGTCACGGTGGCC
>Ga0073928_10003752_pt1 | contig 23494 bp, 16 predicted proteins | sample PaiPotPPA55metaG_FD_76969 | JGI IMG/M metagenome (GOLD analysis project Ga0073928, IMG submission 76969) | Iron sulfur acid spring bacterial and archeal communities from Banff, Canada, to study Microbial Dark Matter (Phase II) - Paint Pots PPA... ...
ACAAACCATTGCTCTTCGCGATTAAAATTGAGGTTCGTCTCCGCGAGCGTAACGCCCGCGACCGAGCGCAACTCGGCATCAATCTTCAACAGCAGATCAATATTTTGTTCGACGGAAATCGTGAAAGGATCTACTTTGAAGGGCGTGCTCCACTCCGCAATCGCAGGCTGTTCCGCAGCAAGCCGTACATCGTCTCGCTTGACTCGAGCCGAAGCGCGAGCGATTTCCACGGCCCGCGCAGCAGTCGCCTCGACTGCGTCGCGCCCCAGTTCCGCGGAAGCAGCGAATCCCCACGCGCCGTCAATGATCGCGCGGACATTCATGCCGACTGACTCTGCGTCAGACGCGCTGCCCACCTTGCCGTTTTTCGTGGTGAGGGCGCGACTGCGTTGCGCGATCACGCGGACATCCGCAAAGCTCGCGCCTCGCACCGCGGCGATGTTCAAGGCCCAGTTGGCAAGATGCTTCATGGTTTAAGTGAGAAGCCGCAGGAAGGTAGCCTTAATCTCTATGGTATGGCACGTGCCTCGGTCAATGCTTTCCTCACTGCCAGCAATTCCTTGAGCACTCCGCGCAGCTTGGTTGATTCCAGTGCGTTGGCCCCATCCGACTTCGCTTCCTTCGGATTGTCGTGGACTTCCATGAATACTCCATCCACGCCCGCCGCCACTGCGGCCCGCGCCAGCAAAGGGATGAACTCGGGCTGCCCGCCGCTTACCGCTGGGCCACTTCCTTCCGATTGCGACGAAGGCAACTGCACCGAATGGGTCGCATCGAAAACCACCGGAGCAAACTTGCGCATGATGGCCAGCGATCGCATATCGACAATGAGATTATTGTATCCAAAACTTGCGCCGCGCTCGGTCAGAAAAACTTGGGTGTTGCCGGCGTCGCGGCATTTCTCGACCGCGTGCCGCATGTCCCACGGCGAATTGAATTGTCCCTTCTTGATGTTCACCGGCCGTCCGCTGAGCGCGGCGGCCACTACCAGATCGGTCTGCCGGCTCAGAAACGCCGGAATCTGCAAAACGTCCGCGACTTCGGCGACTTTGCCTACGTCCGCCGTCTCGTGCACGTCGGTTAAAACGGGCAGCTGGAGTTGTTCCTTAATCTTTTTCAGAATGCGCAGACCTTCCTTCAACCCCGGCCCGCGGAAGCTGCGAATTGAAGTGCGGTTCGCCTTGTCATAACTGGCCTTGAAGATGAACGGAAATCCTAGAGCCTTCGTCACGCCCTTGATGATCTCCGCCATTCGGATGGCGTGCTCTTCGCTCTCAATCACACAAGGCCCGGCGATGAGGAAGAGATCGCCAGATCCGATATGAACATCGCCGACTTGGAAGGAGGTGGTCAATGCCTTGATTGAAGTCTTTTCACCACTGAGGCACAGAGCCAAGAGAAACGCACACCTTGGTCCTTCTCTGTCTCTGAGACTCGATGGTGAGTTGCCTTGCTCCTATCGCCGCGCGACTTTTTCTGGCCGATGGAACATTTCCACCGCGGCGGTCTCTTTCTCCGCGCGGCGTTTCGTCCCATATTCATACGCCGCGCCCACGAAAGTTCTGAATAGCGGATGCGGCTCCAGCGGCTTCGACTTGAACTCCGGGTGAAACTGGCAACCAATGAAATGCGGATGATCGGGTAATTCCACCATCTCGACGTAAGTCCCATCCGGCGTAGACCCCGATATGCGCAGTCCCGCGGCGACCATCGGCTCCTCATACTCGCGATTGAACTCATAGCGGTGCCGATGCCGCTCGCTGATCTCCAGCTTCTGATAGATTCTGTGCGCCAGCGTATTGGGCTCGATCTTGCAAGGCCACGCCCCCAGCCGCATCGTGCCGCCCAGTTCCTCCACACCGCGCAACTCGCGCAGCTTGTAGATCACGCGGTGCGGCGTTGCGGGATCGAACTCGCTCGAATTCGCCTCGGCGAGTCCGACTACGTTGCGGGCAAATTCGATGCACGCCGTCTGCATGCCGAGACAAATGCCAAAGTACGGAACCTTTTTCTCGCGCGCATAGCGGATTGCCAGCAACATCCCTTCAATGCCGCGCTTGCCGAATCCGCCGGGAACAAGAAGTCCGTCATAGCCTTCGAGTTGCGCCTCGTAACCCTTGTCGCCGTCCGGAGACTCCAAACCTTCGGCCTCGATCCAATTGATCTGGAGCTTCAGGTTGTGCGCCAGCGCCCCGTGTACGAGCGCTTCCTTCAGCGACTTGTAGGAATCTTCGTACTCGACATACTTTCCGACGATCCCGATTGTCACCGTGTCTTTCGGGTTGTAAACGCGGTGGACGATATCCTCCCACTTCGACAAATCGCGGTCCTTGGCTTCCATGTGCAGGTATTTCAGCACTAGCGTGTCGACGCCCTCGTTGGCGAACACCAGCGGTACCTCATATACCGAAGCCACATCCTTCGCCGTGATTACCGCCTCATCGGCGACGTTGCAGAATAGCGCAATCTTCGACTTGATATCCTTCGCCAGAAAACGATCGGTGCGGCACAGCAGAATGTCTGGCTGAATCCCAATGCTCAACAGTTCTTTCACCGAGTGTTGCGTCGGCTTAGTCTTGAGCTCCTGAGCCGCGGCGATAAACGGAACCAGGGTCACGTGTACGAACAAAGTGTGTTCGCGGCCCAGTTCCTGCCGCATCTGCCGGATCGCTTCCATGAACGGCAGCGACTCGATGTCGCCCACCGTCCCGCCAATCTCCACGATCGCGATGTCCACATCCTGCGCGACTTTTTTCATCGCGGCTTTAATCTCATTCGTAACGTGCGGAATCACCTGCACCGTCTTGCCCAGATAATCGCCGCGCCGCTCCTTGGCGATGATCTGCTCGTAGAGGCGGCCGGTAGTCCAATTGTTGTCGCGAGAAAGTTTGGCGTGAGTAAAGCGCTCGTAATGGCCCAGATCCAGATCGGTCTCAGCCCCGTCATCGGTCACGAAAACCTCGCCGTGCTGAAACGGTGACATCGTTCCGGGATCGACGTTGAGATACGGATCAAACTTCATCAAGTTGACCTTCATCCCGCGGCTTTCCAGGAGGCAGCCGAGGGAGGCCGCGGCCAATCCCTTGCCGAGTGAAGACACAACTCCGCCCGTCACAAAGATGTACTTCGCTGGCATCTCTTCCTCGCTTTAAACTGTTTTTGAAAAATGGTGCAGGTGGGGTGCACGATCAATTATGCCAGAACAGACCTGTGGAAAGCACGAAAGAAATCCTACTGAGAAGTGCCGCGCGTTGACTATCTCCGTGAGGTCAGCGAGAATACTTGAGGTTGTCCGCAACGGATGACTCGTAGTCATGTCCCCACAAGTGGGCCTGTGGCGCAGCTGGGAGCGCGCTTCCATGGCATGGAAGAGGTCGCCGGTTCGATCCCGGCCAGGTCCACCAAGTTCTCCTTAGATTAGCGCCGCATTTCAATCGGTGTTCCATCCGGCACGGCCTGCCAGATCTCGCCAAGCGTCAAGCAGCGAGAACCTGAATGCGCATCCATGATTATAGCGATGCGATTCCGTGAGGTGCTACGCTGTTGAGGTGAAGTGTTTCAACCACAGAAGGCTCATGTGGAGACGACCGCCTCTGCTGTCTCGCCGGGGCGAAGCCCAGCGTCTCCAGGACTACTCTCTCCACTTCACGCTCATCTCGGTCGTCAGCTGTTTATTCGCGGTGCTACCCGCCTCGGCCGCCACCTGGGCTGTCCACACCCAGCCCACCCGCCTGGTAAACGGCGCTCCGGTCCTGTTTCAAGTGAAGCCTCCCGCCAAGTTAACCTCCCTCACCGGCAAGTGGCTCGGGCACCAATTGACCTTCAGTTACAACGGGGCCACGAGAACGTGGTTTGCGTTAGCAGGCGTGAGCTTCGAGACCACGCCAGGCAAGTACACACTGGAACTATCCGCCGAGCGAGCAGAAAATAAAAGTCCACAGACATCCGGGGACACGACTTTCACGAGAACATTCATCGTCGCCCGCGCCCAATATCCTCAAATTAAAGTGCCGCTTACGGTTGAGAAGAAATTTACCGAGCCCTCTCCTGAGCAGACACAGCAGATCGCAGAATCCGTAAAGATCAAAGACGACTACTTGAATCGTGTCACTCCAGACCGTGAGTGGGACGGCAAATTCACAGCGCCCGCCGACGCGGCCATTTCCGATGTTTATGGTTCGCAACGAATCTTTAACGGCAAAGCGCAGCGCCCCCATTACGGCCTCGACTTCCGCGTTCCCACCGGAACGCCGGTGGCGGCTATGAATTCCGGCACCGTGCTGTTGGCGCGCTTCCTGTATTTCGAGGGCAACTGCGTTGTCATCGATCACGGGCAGGGACTGCTCACCCTGTACTTTCATCTCTCCGAATTCAAAGTGAAGGAAGGAGAATCGGTCAAGAGCGGGCAGGAAATAGGACTGAGTGGAGGCACCGGACGCGCCACCGGCCCTCACCTTCACGTCGCCGTACGCTGGCAGGGCACATATCTCGATCCTGCCCGCTTGATGCAGATGATGCTTCCATAAGGGTTCGCCGGTTACGCGGAAGACCTGCTGCGCTCACGCAGCAGATTCTGCAGACTTTCCTTCAACCCCAGATTCCGGATCAGCCGGTGCAGATAATTCGGATGTACCCCTAAAATTCCCGCGGCCTCGACGTAATTGCCGCGTGTCTGCTCGACCGCGTCGAAGATCAATTGTTTCTTCAATTCCTTGAGGCTGGCATGATACTTTCCCTCGTGCATCTCGGCCGGCGATTCCTGCTCCAGCAACGATTCCGGCAAATCCTCCAGCAGAACCGCATCGGACAATCCCATCACCAGCGCCCGCTCGATGGCATTTTCGAGTTCGCGCACGTTGCCCGGCCATTGATAGTTCAATAGGGCCGCCATCGCTTCGCGCGACACCGGCTTTGGCTTCACCTTGCTGCGCTTGGCATACTTTTGCACGAAATGGCGCGTCAGCATGGGAATGTCTTCTCTGTGTTCGCGCAACGGAGGCATAGTCAGCTTGACGACCGCGAGCCGGTAGTATAGGTCCTGACGGAAATCCCCGCCGCGCACAGCTTCGGTCAAGTCACGATTGGTGGCGGCAACCAGCCGGATATCGATCTTGATGGAATGTGTCCCACCGACACGTTCGTATTCGCGCTCCTGCAACACACGCAACAGCTTTACCTGGAGCGCGGGCGCGAGTTCCCCGATCTCGTCGAGAAAAACCACACCGCCATCGGCGATTTCCAGGCGTCCCTTCTTCTGCGTTGCGGCTCCCGTGAACGCACCGCGCTCGTGCCCGAACAGATCGCTCTCCAGCAGGGATTCCGGGATCGCCGCGCAGTTGATTGCCACGAATGGCTTGTTCGCCCGGTGGCTGTTGCGGTGTAAGGCCCGAGCCAACAGTTCCTTGCCTGTCCCACTCTCGCCCTCGATCAGCACTGTTGATTCCGTAGGCGCGACCCTCGCCAGGAAGTGAAAAATCTCCTTGATCCGCGCACTTTCCCCCACCAGGCTCTGTTCCTGCCTGACTTCCGTGGTGAGCCGCTGGTTTTCCTCCTCCAGCCATTGCACCCGCCGCGCATTGTCCAACGCCACCGCGGAAACTCCGGCGATCGCCGTCAACAGTTGAAGGTGATCTTCCTGAAAGCGGTCGGCAGCGTCTGTACTATCGAGGTAAATGCATCCAATCGCGCGTTGGAAAACAGTCAGAGGCACGCACAACAGGGTCCGCACTTCGGAGGCCACCAGACTTTCCACATCCCGCAGCGTCCCGCTGGCAGGAACGTCGACCCCCAGGATGGCAACGTTTTCCTTCATCACCTGGTGTGCGATGGTTCGGCTAACGCGCACCAGTTGAGGCTGTCCTGCATGCCGCGTCCGCGCATAGAGGCAATTGAATTCCTGCCCTGCGCCCTCTGCGAGAAGAATCGCCCCCCTACCTGCCGGCAAGACTTCAAAAATCAGATCGAGCAGTTGCGCCTGCAATTCTTCCAGATCGCGAATAGCATGCACCACGCGACTGATCTTGAGCAGCGCGTTCAAGTTTCGAGCCACCTGCGACGTCGCGGGCAGTTCGCGCTGCAGCCGATCGGGCTGCAGATAGACTACTTCTCTGGGATGAATCAGCCTGGTTTCAGCCATGGGGTGGCTGTCATCGAACTCAACGCGGCTCGCAGGAACGGCTTGCTCCTGCTCCTCCACCAGAAACAAGAATACCGAGTCGCCGGTCGCGATCTCGTCTCCATGCCGCAACCATTGTTCTTTCACTGGCCGGCCATTTACCAAAGTCCCGTTGCGGCTGTCCAGATCCTTAATTTGAAAACGCCCGTCCTCATCTTTTCGCAGTAAGCAATGCTTACGCGACACTGAAGTGTCAGCCACGAACACCGCGTTGGCTGGATCGCGACCGAGCGCGGCTTCGTCCTCTGGCAACGGAATAGTCGAGTCTTTTGCCGGGCCGGCAATCACCAAGAGTCTAGGGCGCAATCGGGCGTCTCCCATTCCGTGCAGAACTTCTTATCACAGGTTGGGGAGAAAAATATGAGCACTCTGAACCATTTCCGATATCCGAACGGCTAGTCCGACTATCCGATGGGATAGGATTTGTGGCTTTCGGCGCTGCGGCGAGACTGGTTCGTTTCGAACGAGCAATGGAGCTAATGAGTTGAAACTAATGTAGTTATGTCTATTCGGATAACCAAATGACCGGATATGCAAAGTTTGGAATTCTGCATGCACTCTCGAAAACTGCGGATTCTTGGCAAAAAGCGACGGGGGAAGCGCTTTCAAGCAGTTCTTAGCCGAGATCGCTAGTCAGAAGCTCGGGGGACCCCCTCATCGAGCTTCTGACTTTTTTCTTTTAAGGCTCTGGAGAGTGTTGAGCAAACCTGGGAAGTGCACGGCTTCAGCCGTGCCGTTAAGACCCCAACGCTTCGCTGGTTTAGCCGCTGCTACGCACTCTGCGCGGCCTCGCTCACCGCAACCTGATTCGTCAATACTGGCTCCGAACCGGAAACCGCAATCCCATCTTGATAACTAACCGTCCTGCCAGAAATCGCCGGCACCCGGTCCCCCGGCACCAGAATCCCAACCAGGTTCAGCGGATCGGCCGCTGATAGTGTTACCGTCTCTCCGCTCAATGGCAGGCCCCGCATTCCGCGCACCGATTCGACGGCGACCGGCAGAGCGAACTGCTCCCCCAGGAAGCCATCCACAAATCGGCCTCCACGAATCTCTCCACGATCTTCGAGCCGGCGGAATGCCATCAGCAATTCGCGCCAAGGCGGCAAGTTTGATTCCCGCGCCAGCAAATCGCGAATCACAATTCCATAGCGTCGCAACAGCATCCAGCACGCAGCCTCCACCGCCCGGTTCCGTTCGACGGCCACATCCGCATGCAGCAGCGCCCAGCGCCCCGAACTGTGTCGCGGACGGGTGCTGCGCCCACTGCCCTGCCCCGCGCGCCGTTTGGGATTGATCAGGGCGCGTAGATTGTCGAAGCCGTCTGCCGTAACCAAACCAGCCGCCACCAATTCCCAAAGTCCCGTCTCGATCTCCGCCTTGAGCTTGCCCGTTCCGCGCACAATATCCGCGAAAAATGAAGCTCCACGCTGCCGCAGAAATTCGAGCACCAGTCGCGCCGCATGGCTCAGTCCACCGCCTGGGTGCCCCACTTCTCCCTGTTTTTCGGAGACGTGGGTCTCTCGCGGAATCATCCAGTCCGCCTCCTCGCGCACAAAAAATGTGATCGGGGCCACACTGGTCGGAATCACCCTCCGCTGCCGGGGCGCTAGCGCATCGCCTGGCGACACACCTTGCCCGTTTGCTGACTCGCGCGAATCATTCGTCGCCGGATGCGGCGACAACCGTCCCCATCCCACGGCGCCGGTCAGGCAGAGCTGATCCAGCCACTTCGGATCGTAGCCGGCAACCCGCCGCGAAAGCACCTGCCGCTCCCATGCATTCGCCGGAATTTCAAATCCCTGCAACTGCTGCAGCACTTCCAGAGTCCCGCGCTCGCCCGTGACCTGCGTTCCCGGAGTCACGTGCTGCCACCGCATCAGCCAACGCATGAACGCAGCTGCGGTCACCGGCTCAATCTGCTTCCGCAGCATCCCGACGGTGAGCCGGTGAATCCGGGCCAGCAATCGCCGCTCGCACCACTCGATCTCGTGAGTCTGTGTAGGGACAGCCGCCGCCCCGGGCCGTCCAGTTTCCGATTCGTGTGGCGCGGGCGCCCCCGCCCGCGAGGCAGCACCAGTAAAATTCCCTCGCAGCACAGTCCCGCTGGCTTCCATCCTCAGCAGCGCCTTCTCCATATCAGAAGCAGGCAGCCCCACCTGATTCCCCAGTTGCGACCCCGTCACCGGCCCCAAATGCGACATCCATCCATTGACCAGCGTCAGCAAAGCATCGTCCCGCGAACTTTGACCCGTCTCCACGTCCGCCAAAGGCTGATCAAACACGGCTGAAGGAAATAACGTCACAAAGCTCCGCGCTCGCTCGGCCGCCACCCAGTAACGCCGACCGTCCACCAAAGCCGTTCCCCCCCGGCCCTCATTAACAAGCCGTTCGAAATAACCTGACCACTGGCTCGAAGCAAGATTCATGTGGGGACAGCCGCCCTCGGCTGTCCAGATCAGCGCAGCTGAGCCGCTATCGTCAGGGGACAGGCCGGCAAAAACGGAGCGAGCTTCGCTCGACCGGACAGCCGAAGAAGGCTGTTCCTTCATGGCAGTTGAAAAATCCTCCGGCAGCGCCACCAGTGTATGCAGCACATCGTGCAGCTCATCCGCGTCTCGCACATCGGGCCAAGCCTCATCCCGCACCTGCGCAATCGCGCCCGGATCCAAGCCTCCGACTTCCTCCAATACCGACTCAGGCAGCACCCGCCGCATATTTACAGCGCGCGCTCGCCGCTCCTCCAGCGGAGCGTCATCGAGATACGCATACGGATTCGCATTCAGAATCTCGTGCGAGAACTGCGACGGCACTGGCGTATCCACCGCGATCACGCGGATCCCCCCCGAAGCCATGCCCCGCAGCAGCGATTTCAACCCATCGACATCCATCGCTTCGGTGAGCACGTCTTTCATTACTTCGCCCACCAACGGATGATCCGGTATTTTCCTGTCGCCCTCGATATTTTCAAGACAAGCGGTTGCATCTGGAAACACCGACGCCAGCAGGTCGTCCGACCGCATGCGTTGAATCTGCGGTGGCACCTTCTTGCCATTCTGAAATCGCAGCAGCGCCAGCGCCCGGTTCGCATCCCAGCGCCAGCGCGTGGCGAAGATTGGGGAATCCAGCGCTGCCTGTTCCAGAATCGGCTGCACGGTTTCCGCCTGCAGGAAGTGAAAGACATCGCCCAACGGAAAACTGTGCTGCTCGGCCAACGCAATATTCAGTCCATTGTCGGTCGCTGCGGCCTGCAATTCAAAATTGAAACCCACGCAGAAACGCTTGCGCAGCGAAAGCCCCCACGCTTTGTTGATCCTCCCGCCAAACGGTGCGTGGATCACCAACTGCATCCCTCCGGCCTCGTCGAAAAATCGTTCGGCAATCACCGTCGACTGCGTGGGCACCGCGCCCAGTACGGCACGCCCTTGCAGGACGTACTCAATCATTTGCTCCGCGCCCGAATCATCCAGTCCGCATTCGGCTTTCAGCCAACTCACACACTCTGCCACTTCGGGCTGGGTCGCCGAAAATCCCGCCGGTGAAGTGCTCGGCAGCCTGTCGCTAATTTGTTGCCGCAGTTCCCCCACATGCAGTGACAACTCCTGCGTCCGTGCCGGAGCCTCCCCCCGCCAGAACGGAACGCTCGGCGGCGCGCCGTGCGCATCGTGCACCAGCATCCGCCCCGCATTGGTTTCGATGCGATGAATCATCCATGATGTATTTCCCAACAGCATAATGTCGCCGCGATTGCTTTCCACGGCGAAGTCTTCATCGACGGTGCCCACCACCACGCCATCCGGCTCGGCCACCACGGTATAAAGCGAGTTGTCAGGAATCGCCCCGCCGCTGGTGATGGCGGCAAGCCGCGCTCCCCGCCGCGCCCGCAATTTCCCATTCACTCGATCGCGATGCAGATACGCCCCATACCGCCCGCGCCGCGACGCAATTCCCTCGGATAGCATCTCGAGGATCGAGTCGAACGTCTCTCGCTTCAGGTCGCGATAGGGATAAGCCCGGCGTACCAGAGCAAACAACTCGTCCTCGCCGCACCCCTCCGCGTGTGGCGCGGAAGGCCCCGGCCGCGAATCCGCAAGAATAACTTCCCTATCGAAATCCGAACTTGTCACGCTCAGCTTGGAACCAGGACCGGTGCCTTCGCGAGCGACCGCATCGTCCCCGTCGCTACGCAGGCGAGGCGCCCGCGCCACATCGCCGCTTGCGGCAGCACAGATCGCCACAATCTGCTGCGCCAGCACATCCAGCGGCGCTTCCGGAATCATCAGCCGATCCAAATCGCCTTGCTTGATCGCCCGCACTAGCGCCGCACACTCCATCAAATCGTCACGCGTTGTCGCAAAGAACCGTCCTTTGGGTACCGCCCCACGCCAGTGGCCAGACCGTCCCACTCGCTGCAACGCCACCGCGATCGATCGCGGCGAGTTGATTTGCACCGCTAAATCCACTGTTCCAACGTCAATTCCCAGTTCGAGCGAGGCTGTTGCCACCAGCACCCGTACCTGTCCTTCTTTCAGCTTTTTCTCCGCCGCCAGCCGCAGCTTGCGTGACAAGCTGCCATGATGTGCCGCTACATTCTCTTCGCCAATGCGCGCGCCCAGTTCATGACACAGCCGCTCCGCCATTCGCCGTGTATTCACAAACACGAGAGTCGACCGATGCTCGGCGACCAACGCCACTAGCCGGTCGTAGACCGTGTCCCACAATTCATTCGACGCCACGGGTCCCAGCGGCATCGGCGACACCTCGATCCCCAAATCCAGTTTCCGCTTATGCCCGATGTTCACGATCACAGGATCCGGCCGACCATTTCCCGTAAGAAAGTGAGCAACTTCTTCAATCGGCTTCTGCGTCGCCGACAGCCCAATGCGAACCGGCGGCTTATGAGACAGCGCCTCCAGCCGCTCCAGCGACAGCGTAAGATGCGCCCCGCGCTTGTCGTCCGCGACTGCATGGATCTCGTCGACGATTACAGTCTCGACGTCGCGCAAAATGGCGCGGCTCTTATCCGCAGTAAGCAGGATATAAAGTGACTCAGGGGTGGTCACCAAAATATGCGGAGGGCGCTTCAACATGCTGCGCCGCTCGTGCGCGAGCGTATCCCCGGTGCGCACCGCCGTGCGAATCTCCGGCATCAGCATCCCACGCTCGCCCGCTAACGCAAGAATTTCTCCCAGCGGCCCTTCAAGATTTTTCTGAATGTCGTTGCCCAAGGCCTTCAGCGGCGATACATAGAGTACTTCGGTCCGATCGGTCAGATCCCCAGCCAACGCCTTGCGCACCAACCGGTCAATGCAAGCGAGAAATGCTGCGAGAGTTTTGCCTGATCCCGTAGGCGCAGAAATCAGCGTCGTTCGGCCAGCCAGAATATGAGGCCAGCCCTGCTCCTGCGGCTCAGTGGGGGTGCCGAATTTCCGCACGAACCACTCCGCCACGAGAGGATGGGCCCAAGAAAGGGTGTCGGGTAAGGACTGCATTTAAATATTGTAATTCGGATAGGCTATTTCGCCAACTGTTCGCCTCAAAACACTCACTCACTTCAGTGCCAGCGTGATCTTGATGGCTTCTTCGATTCGAGCCAACGCCTCGCGATCGATTCGGCCATAGTAGCCGACAAAGCGGGAGACTTGAATCGCGCGAATCTGTTCGGCTTTGGCGATGCTGTCCATTCTTAGCCCGCCCGTCCCCTTGGAGAAATGGGCATGGCTAGGATACAGGCGCTTGACGTTACCGGCGTCGGTGACGGGAACGATGACTACGACCGGACTATTTGAATTAATGGAATCGCGACTAACCACCACGACAGGCCGCGTCCCCGCTTGCTCACTCCCCTCCGTGGGATCGAGCCGTGCGCTGAAGACGTCACCGCGAACGGGTTTTGGAAGTGCGGGGTTTGGGCCGATCATGGGTAGTGCGAGATTGCAGGGCTTCCCAGTCGCTCTTCTCGAACTCACCGGCGAGGGCAATCGAGTTCCTCTGATAGTCGGTATCGTTCGCCATCTGTGCGAATGCCGCATCAATCTCTGCTTCGGTCATGCGCCGGACCTTTTCTTCGATTGCCTGGACGACAAATTCATTGAAGCTCGAAGCTTGCGAATGGACCGCAACCGTCTTCGCTTTATCGTAGATGTGCCGGGGCAGCCGAACCGTCGTGTTCTGATATTGTTTCCTGGCTGCGAACGACATAATCACAACTCCGGTCAACCAAATCATACCACAACTTACATGGCCACAGCCATCATTTTCACTATCATACTTGCAATCCACAGTGATAGTATTTTCCCAATGCCCAAACGTCTCTCCGCAACCGCCCGCGCGCGCAAAATAAAGCTGCTCCTCTTCGATGTCGATGGTGTCCTCACGGATGGCAAACTCTTCTTCGTTCCCCAGGACTCGCATCGGCCGCCTAGCGGCACTTCCGCGGAGCGGACTGCTCAAGGGCAGATTGAAGTGAAAGGATTCCACGCTCACGACGGCGTCGCCCACTCGCTGGCCCGCATCGCCGGGCTCAAGACCGGGCTCATAACCCGCCGCAGTTCAGAAACGGTCGCGCTTCGCGCCCGCGATCTTAAAATCGAATACGTGCGTCAAGGAATCAAGGACAAACGCGCAGCCTTCGAAGAAATTGTCAAAGAAGCGGGAATTAAACTCGAAGAAGCTGCCTTCCTCGGCGATGACATCGTCGATCTGCCGGCGATGCGCGCTGGCGGCTTCGCCATCGCCGTGAAAAATGCCCGCGCCGAAGTGAAGCTGGAGGCGCACTACATCACGGCTCACTCCGGTGGCGATGGCGCACTGCGCGATGCGGTCGAGTTCATTCTGAAGGCGCAGGGCAAGTGGAAGAAAGTTGTGGAAGAGTATATCGGCGAGGGAAGTTAGAAAAGCTGACAGCTCGAAGAAAAACCCACCGGATGCTTGCTTGGGGCGTGCTCGGGTCAGCATCCGATGGGCTACCGTTTCTCCTTACTCACCCTGTTGTTTTCAGGAGTATGTGAAAAAATTAAACACCAGAAACGGGCTGTGTTCCGTCTATTTTTGTAAACCTTTGTAAAACTTCAGCGCGGCGAACATGCGATGCAAACTCTGCGACCTTACTCCGGCAATGCTGCAGGTTTCGCCGCCATCATTTCCGCGAAGCGCTTGTCTTTTCGCAGGCCGGCGAACTCGGCGTCTTTATACACATTGTTGAAATCTTTGTATCCTTCTTCCAGCGCCTTCTTCAGGTATTCGAGCGAGCGCTCCGAATAGCCCATCTTGGCGTAGAGCTTCGCAACGGTGTAGTCGTAACGGGCGCGGTCTCCGGGACTGGGCAACTGCGCCTGCACTCCTGCGCGCGAAGTGCGCTCGAACACATCGGGATCGAGTTCTACAGCACGCTGATAAGCGATGACGGCAGGTTCGAACTCCTTCTTGGAGAACAGAGCCGCCCCCAGGTTGCTGAAGAATGACGCGGAATTGCCGTCAATTGCAATGGCCCTGCGGTATTCTTTGACCGCGGCGCCATATTTTCTCTCTTCATACAAGACTACGCCGCGGTTGTTGTAGGCATCGGCAAACTTGCGGTCGACTTTGATCGATTGATCGAACGATTTCTTGGCCTCGCGATAGCGCTGCATCATCAGCTCGGTGATGCCGATTTTATTCAGCAAACTGGCGGAGTTGGGTTTCTTGGCCAGCGCGGCGCGATAGTAATCGAGCGCGTCCAGATAAAGTTTGACAGCGCGCAGTTGCTCGGCTCGCGTCTCAAGGTCGACGACGGTTGCATCCGGCGCCGGGGGATCGATCGTCCGCAACAGCGGCGGTTTGACCTGAACTTGTTCGGAGTGAGAAACCTGTCCCCATGACATCATCGACAGGCCGCAGATACAAAGAGTGAGAGACGAGACGGGAACCAGCAAAACTCGCGGGCAGGACGACATAGGCCACCCCCAGCTAGTGCCCATATTCTGGCACAGTTTTGGCTCGCTGGCGAAGTATTTTGAGCGCTGCTCGCCAGGCCGAATCGGATGGTTGATGTCTCCACTTCTGATTTCTCCACTTCTGATTTCTCCACTGATGATTTCCTACTGAAAGAAAGTTCGCCTTCCCCGTACGGCTGTCTTGTCAGGGGATGCGCCCGGTCTGTACCACCGTTGGGGTATCCCCCTCCCCCCTCGAATCTTTGGAATCATCGGGTTAGCAAGAAATTCCCCGCAAAATCCGGATTTCAAAGAGCTTAGAGGTCAAAATCTTGATAACAAATGGGTTAGCGACTGGCTCGCGATTTCTGCGTTCATCGCCTGCGCCTTCGCCATGATGTGCTTTTTGAATTTTGAGGTCAAGGTTGGATGTCACAAAGTGGGTTGTGGAAAACCGAGGAAGGGTTTCGATCCAAATCCTACCCTTCGGACGGGCCGCGTGATCGATGAAACGGATAACGTTCGGGGGGACTTGCCGGACATTTCCCGCTGCAAGGCTTCGAGCTCATGGTGCAGATCGCCGACGCGTCCGCTGCCTGCGATCGCTTCATCCAGGACCGAACGGCCCTGCATTTCCTCGACGTCCTGGCGAAAGTAGCCGATGGTCAACATCTTGGGGACTGAGACCGCGCCCTCGTCGGGAGTTTCCTCGCCGACCACCATACGGAATAGAGTTGTCTTGCCCGCCCCATTGGGACCGACCAGTCCAACTTTTTCGCCAGGATTCAACTGAAACGAGGCATCTACGAAGAGCAACTGCTTGCCATACTGCTTATTGATGTTGGAGAAAGAGATCATTTTGAAAGAGCAACTGGCGGCACTGCCTCTTAAATAGTGTAGCCGCAGTGTAGCCCGGCCAGAAAATTGCCGGCCAATGCTTGGCACATTGGGATCAGTGAACAGAAACAGGCATCGCAAAATTCACACTTGACATTCACAAATAATCCACTACCATATGGTTGTGGATCGATTGGGAACAACATTTGCGGCTTTGTCTGATCCAACCCGGCGGGCGATGATCGAACGACTCTCACATGGGCCCGCCTCCGTGCATGGATTGACGGAACCGTTTGCACTTTCGCAGCAGATGATTTCAAAGCATATTGCCTACCTGGTGCGGGCGCGGATTGTAATCAAGACGAAGAGTGGACGAGAGAGTGTGTGCACGCTTAGGCCAAAGGCGATCAAGACGGTCAGCGACTGGGCGATTAGCTATCGCCGATTCTGGGAAGAGAGTTTCGACAAACTGGATGTAGTTGTAAATCAAATGAAGAAAGAGAAAGAGGAGATCAGAGATGACACAAAACACGGTTAGCGAAATTGAGCGGATGGTTGTCACAAGAGTTTTCGATGCCCCACGCGAATTGGTTTGGAAGGCGTGGACAGACCCGAAGTACGTGATGCAGTGGTGGGGGCCGAAGGGCTTTACTGCGCCGGTTTGCAAGATGGATTTTCGCGTTGGAGGAAAATCTCTCCTCTGCATGAGAGCGCCGGATGGGCAGGAGTGCTGGAATGCGGTTGAATACCACGAGATTGTTCCGCACGAGAAGATCGTTTCCTCCATGTACTTTTCGGACTCGAAGGGAAACAAGGTTGACCCTGCGCAATTAGGAATCGAACATGAGGCCATCGACGGTGCGTACGATGTGACCATCTTTGAGGATCTCGGAAACGGCCAGACGAAACTTACCTTCATTGGAAATGAACCCATGGAGAGCGCAAAGAATAGCGGTCAAATGGAGGGCTGGAACCAGATACTCGATAAAGTTGCTGCGGTGGTTACGAAGCTAGCGCAGGCGAAATAAGAAGTTGGAGTTTTGATGATCGTCATGCGCGAGATCTGGGGAAACTTGGGCAGACGGAACGTTTCCACGTGTTTCGACGAATGGAAATCGGTGAACGTCCCGTCTGTCCCCAATTTTCCCAATTTTCCTCGGCCAGCCGTGCGCGGAAGCCAGTCCGTAGCGTTCGACGCCATTCTGGGCTTTAACATCGACACCAAGGACAGGTACTAGCAGCTCGCGCGACTGACGCCAATCTGACTGGCTTGGTTTCCGACGAAGGCCGCCGCGCCTATTTACGTGTACAATTCAGGCGATTTTATAAGCGATGGGACTTTCCCCAGCAACTCGACTCGGCCCATACGAAATTATCGCGCCGCTCGGCGCCGGCGGCATGGGCGAGGTGTATCAGGCCCGCGACACGCGACTCGACCGTACGGTAGCCATCAAGGTGCTGAACTCATCTCTGGTCGCATCACCCAACCTCAGGACACGATTCGAGCGTGAAGCGAAGACCATTTCACAGCTGAATCATCCCAACATTTGCACCTTGTATGACGTGGGACACGAGCAGGGCACCGATTACCTGGTGATGGAGTTTCTGCAAGGGGAGTCGCTGGAGGAGCGGCTCAAACGCGGGCCACTGCCATTGAAAGAGCTGATCTCCATCGGCTCAGACATCGCCGACGCCCTTGAGCGTGCGCACCGGGCCGGCATTGTGCATCGCGACCTGAAGCCCGGGAATGTCATGCTCACGAAAACGGGTGCGAAGCTGCTCGATTTCGGACTGGCCAAGCCTAGCGGCAGCGGTTCGGGAGTCGGCAGCGCGGCCGCTCCTCTCCTCAGCGGCGCTATGACGGTGAACTCGGCCAGTCCACAGCAATCTCCGCTGACACAGCATGGGGCGCTGGTGGGCACGGTGCAGTATATGTCGCCCGAGCAGATCCACGGACTGGAAGCGGATACCCGCAGCGACATTTTTGCCTTCGGCGCCGTGTTGTACGAGATGGCGACAGGAAAGCGGCCGTTCGAAGGCAAATCGCAGATCAAAGTTGCCTCAGCCATCCTGGAAGACGAGCCGCTGCCAGTCAGTGCGGTCCTGAAGACGTCACCCTCTGGCCTGGACAGGCTGGTGCGCACTTGCCTCGCAAAGAATCCGGATGAGCGTTTTCAGTCCGCTCTTGACGTGAAGCTGGAGTTGAGGTGGATCTCCACGGAACCGGCCGGGGCAGCGTCCACTCCGGCGAAGAACGCACCCTGGATGACCTATACTGCGTTCGCCGGGCTTGGGATCGTCGCCGCTTTTCTGCTCTGGATGCGATTCTCGCAGCCGGCGCAGCGTACGATGCATTTCGCCGCCACCCCGCCTTTCTCTGTGCGCTCCCTGGCCGTCGCTTCTGACGGCAGAACCGTCGCATTTGTGGCCTATCGCGAAGACATTCACCGTGCCGGGCTCTTCTTGTACGAAATCGGCGCGAATGACGCCAAGCCTCTCTCTGGCACCGACGGGGCCAGCTTTCCGTTCTGGGCGCCCGACGGGCGCGCCGTAGGATTTTTCGCCAACGGAAAGCTCAAGCGTTTCGATTTCGACAGCGCTTCTGTACGCACCCTCTGCGATGCTCCTAATGGCCGCGGCGGAACATGGAGCAAGTCGGGGGTGATTCTCTTCACGCCCGTCGGAACGCTGAACGAAGGCATCTTGTCGGTCTCCGACGATGGAGGCGCTCCGGTCAAGTTCAATTTTCCCAGCGCGACGGGCAACGAGAATACCTATCGTTGGCCAGTCTTCCTTCCTGACGGCAAGCACTATCTTTTTCTCGCCGCAAATATACGGGGTGAGAGCGAACTCAACACACTCTATGTGGGTTCCATCGACCAGCCCAGCGAGAAGCGCTTTCTGATTAAGACGACGTACAACGCCGATTATGCCGATGGGTACGTGTTCTTCGTTCGCGACGGCGCCATCCAGGCGCAGAAACTTGATCTCTCTTCTTACCAGCTTACCGGGAATGTCTTGCGCATCTTCGATAACGTGAAGCTGCAGTCCCGCATTTTTTATGCCGCCTTTTCCGCCGGCCGCGATGCTGTGCTCGCCCAAGCAGCGGGCGAAGTGTCGCTCTCCCGCCTGGTCTGGTACGACCGCAGCGGCAAAGACATCTCCGATTCGGCGCCTACCGACACTTACTCGAACGTGGCCATCTCCCCTGACGGAAAATATATCGCTACCGACAAAACCGATACGACGAACGAGAACACCGACGTCTTTATTTACGACCCCGCTCGCAGGTCGTTCCGCCGCCTTACCTTCGACCCCGGCATCGATGCAGTACCGGTTTGGAGCCCAGACGGCAGCCAGATCGCATTTACGTCCAGCCGTGGCCGTAACTTCGGTATCTATGTCAAACCTGCCGACGGATCGCAATCCGAGCACCAGTTAGCCTTGACCAGCGGGGTGGATGCGCTTCCTACCGACTGGTCGCGGGATGGCAGAAATTTGCTGTACCTCGTGCCACCCGATCTGTGGGTATATTCCTTCGTCGAAGGGAAACCGCACGCGTTTCTGAAAGCGCCCGCGTCTCTGAAAAATGCCCAGTTTTCGCAGGATGGCAAATGGGTGGCCTACTCCTCGAACGAGAGCGGACGCTGGGAAGTCTACGTCACGTCATTTCCCGACGCGCGCGGCAAGTGGCAGGTTTCGACCGAGGGCGGCGAGCAGCCCCATTGGCGCGGCGATGGCAAAGAAATTTACTTCCTGTCATCCGATGTAAAGCTGATGGCAGTTTCAGTGGATACTAAGAACGAGTTCGACTCCGGCACTCCGGCGCTTCTCTTCCAAACCGACCCTCGCGAGCAGGTCGCTACTACCGAGCAAATCGTCTACGATGTCAGCCGCGACGGGCAGCGTTTCGTGGTGAACACCAAGTACGAGCACGGCTCCGAACATCCCATGTCAGTGATTCTGAACTGGCAAGCGGAGATGAAGAAATAGCCGTTCTTACCGCGGCGGCTGGCCAGGGGTTTTGATTTGATCGGCAGCAGAACAACAGTCATCAGGGTTACAAAATCTTTGACTTTACCGGCAGAGTTCGCTCAATGCTTCTTCCACATGGCAAACGCCTTTTGCATGCGCGGATCGGTGAAGAGTTTCAGGCAAACCTCGCGCTCGACCGGCCCAGCCACCACACAGTGCAGGTCGGTCCGCCGGGCTACCTCTTTCGCCGGGATACTAATCTGTGAAACGAACCGGCCCGCATCGGCAATCGTGGCACCGAAGACCAATCGGTCTAGGCCCGACCAGAGAGCGCAGGCCATGCACATCGCACACGGCTCGCACGTCGTGTACAGGGTGTAGCCCTTGAGGGAACCCGAGCCCAGCTTTGCGCAAGCGAGTCGAATTGTCAGGGTTTCGGCATGCGCGCTGGGATCGTGGTCGGGACCCACCCGATTCACCGCGCGCATCAGCCGCTCACCGGTAGCCGTGTTCACAATGTCTGCGCCGAACGCCATCGGATGATCCGTGCTCAGTGTCTCCGCCGTGAAGGCAGCCACAGATCGCATCCGCTCGCGATCGACTGCGCTCACGCCATCCGCAGCCAACGCGGGTGTGGCCAGAATCCCTGTGCTGAAGGATGCCGCGCCGGTCTGCACCAGAAAACTCCGCCGATTTACATTCATGCGCTCGTCTCGATAGCGGCCATGGAGAAATCATACAGCCTGGGCATTTCCCTAGCCAGAAACGACCGGCTCGCTCGTGATGAATCACTGACCACAAGACGACTTCCCGTTACCAATCTGGACAACTTCCTCGAAGCCCGTTTCTGGATAGTTTCCGGTCTGCCGACAATCCGGGAACCATCTCGGCCTGCGACCTCGAGCCAGATGTATTACTGCGACGACTTCCAAGATTTGCGCGTCATCATCTGGCGGCAGGAACAATACAATTTCGGTCCGATTGGTCCGCTATATGGCTCTATAATCTGCGCGTGGAGTTCTTATGGCATCCTTGCCCCATGCCTCCGAAGAACCAGGAGATGAACAGGACATTCGCCTTGTCGTCGACACGATTCCTACGTTGACATGGTCCGCTGGTCCGGACGGCTCGGCAGAGTTTTTCAATCAGCGCTGGCTGGACGATGCCGGTCTATCTGCAGAGCAAGCTTTGGGCTCGGGATGGCAGGTTGCGAATCGTCCAGACGACCTGTCACGAATTCTGGAAGCCTTCCGGGAAGCTCTGAATTCTGTAAAGCCGTTCGAAGTAGAGGGCCGCTTCCGCCGCTTAGATGGCGAATTTCGCTGGTTTCTCTTTGGCGGTAGTCCTCTGCGCGACCGATCGGGGAAAGTGGCGAAGTGGTACGGAACCAATACCGATCTTGAAGAGCGGAAGCGGGCTGAAGATGCCCTTCGGAAAAGCGAGGAGCGGTGGGAAAAGAAGGGCTGAACCATGCCTGATTCAGCTGCAGCAGAAAAGTTAACGCGGCCAGGTGCGTCGTTCGCGCGCCGTTATGGATTGGCTTTCGCTTCGGTCACCGGCGCTCTGTTGCTGGAGCTTTTGTTTCACCACTTCAATCTGCCCCATCCGTTTGCTGCGTTTGCGCTATCCGCAATCGCGATCACGTTTTGGTACGGCGGCACCAAGCCGGGAATCGTGGCGGTTTTGCTTTCGTCGCTGGTCCGCGGCTTCATCTTCGAGACCGAAACCAGCAGCCTCTCCCGCGTTCTTTATGAGCTGGTGTTCCTGACCTTTGCAATCGTCATGATCTGGGTAAGACGGAGCAAGGAGGCTCTAGAGGTTGCGATTAACGAGCGAACTGCAAAGCTCACAGCAGCGAATGAGGACCTGCACAGGCGGAAAGAACAGCTCGATGCATTGTTTGAGCTATCGCCTGACGCGGTAATCCTGACCGACGATGACTTTCACGTGTTGCGGGTCAACAAGGAATTCACACGAATGTTCGGGTACACAGCAGAAGAGGTTGCGGGACGGTGGCTTCCCGACTTAATCGTTCCCGAGAAGTTGCGCGCTGAGGCGCTCAGTCACAGGGAGAGACTGCTTTCGGGAAACAGAGTGGAGTTGGAGACCATTCGGCAACGCAAAGACGGTGTTCGCTCTGACGTTTCCGTCGTCGCGAGGGGCATTTCGCTTGGCGAAGACGTAGCCTTCTACCTCATTTATCGAGATATTAGCGAGCGTAAGAAAGCAGAGAGAGAACTCAGGCGGAGTGAGGGTTATTTAGCCGAAGCGCAGAAATTGACCCACACGGGCAGTTGGGCCTGGAATGTGCGTACCGGCGTGCTCTTCTGGTCGCGAGAAATTTTCAGCATTTATGACTATGAATATCAGGAAATGGGACTCGGTTGGCCGCAGTTCCTCGAAAGAATTCACCCTGAGGATCGACCACAAATCGAGGAGAGAGCAAGAATGGAGGCCTCTGGAAAAGAATGGCTGGATTCTCAGATTGATTTTCGAATCATTCTCCCGGACGGCACTATAAAGCACCTCCATTCTGTCGCTTATCCTGTCAGGGGTGACTCAGGTGAAGTCGCTGAGGTCGTCGGCACCGTCATGGATGTCACCGAACAGTGGAAGGCCAGAACCGAGTTGGAGAAAGCTTTCGAGGAAATTAAGCAGCGGACAGAAGTTGCCCGCCGGAGCGAGAGAGAGCTTCGCGACGTGGTCAATACGGTTCCGGCGTATGTCTGGAGCACTTCGCCCGAGGGTCAGGTTGATTTCGTTAATGATCGTTGGTTGCAGTTCACAGGTTTAGCTTCGGGCGAGGCATTCGGGTGGAAGTGGGAAGCGGTTGTTCATCCCGATGACCGGACGAGGATGGTTGCCGATTGGCACACAGCCCTTAAGAACGGGCGAGCCATGGAGAGTGAAGCGCGGATTCGGCGGGCAGACGGAGAATATTGCTGGTGGTTTACTCGCAATGTACCGCTGCGCGATGAAACCGGAAAACTCGTCAAATGGTATGGAACCGCTATCGACATTGAAGATCGGAAGCGGGCGGAGCAAGCCCTTCGGAAAAGCGAGGAGCGGTGGAGATCCGTCTTTGAGAATTCTGCTATCGGCGTTGCGCTGACTGACCTGAGCGGCCGCTTTCTAGCCACCAATCATGTCTACCAGACAATGATGGGTTACACGCAGGAGGAACTGCGTGCACTAAGTTTTCTGGACGTAACGCATGAAGACTACCGCGAAGCCAACTGGGTGCTCATCACCGAGTTGCTGGAGGGAAAACGACGACAGTTTCAGATCGAGAAAAAGTATCTGCGCAAGGACGGCAGTTCGATTTGGGTAAGCAATAATGTGTCTCTTGTTCCGGGCACCGAGAGGGTACCGCAATTCATAATGGCGCTTTCCGAGGACATCACCGAGCGCAAGCGCGCGGAGCAAGCTCTTCGGCGAAGCGAGGCTTATTTGGCGGAAGCACAGAAATTGACCCACACGGGCAGTTGGGTTTGGAATGTGCGTACCGACGCTCTCTTCTGGTCGCAAGAAGTCTTTCGCATTTATGACTACGATCCCGAGATGGCTCACCCTACATGGGACTTTTTTGAGAGGGTTCACCCCGAGGATCGACCAAGGTTCGAGCAGAGAAAGAAAAGACTGGCGTCGACGCAGAAGGAGTGGGCAGATTCTAAAATAGAGTATCGAATCGTGCTTCCAGACGGAACGATAAAGCACCTCCAATCTATCGCTCACCCGGTGATTGAGTCAGGCGACGAAGTCGTCGGCACCGTCATGGATGTGACCGAACAGTGGAAAGCCAGAGCCGAGTTAGAGAAGGCTTTCGAGGAAATTAAGCAGCGGACGGAGGCTCTTCGGCGGAGTGAGGGTTATTTAGCCGAAGCCCAGAAATTGACCCACACAGGCAGTTGGGCGGCGCAGGTCTCTCAGAAGGAAAACGTCTCATGGTCAAACGTCTATTGGTCAAAAGAGATGTACCGGATCTTCGGCCTCGATCCTGGTCCCACGCCACCATCTTACATGGAGGTAGGCCAGCGCCTGCACCCGGAGGACGCCCACCATAACAGACCTATAGTCGAGCAGGCCGTTCGGGACAGAGCTGACTTTGAGACCGACTTTCGGCTTCTTCTGCCAAACGGCGCCGCCAAGCACATTCGTGTGGTCGGACACCCGGTAGTGAATGCTTCCGGTGATGTCATTGAATTGGTTGGCACGGCGATGGATGTCACCGAGCAGCACGAAGCGAGAGCCGCTCTGCAGACCGCGTTTGAGCAAATAAAGGCGGAAGAAACAGAGCTTCGGCGGATGACCGACGCCATCGCCAGTTATATTTACGTGTTGCGCTCGGATGGGACCGCTCTTTACGCAAATCAGACGGTGCTCGATTACACGGGGCTCACTTTGGAGGAGGTACAGAGAGAAGACCATCGCGCACGGGTCTTCCACCCCGAGGATGTGGAAAGGCTGCGCGAGGGGCGCCAGGAGGCGCTGGCGCGCGGTAAGCCTTTTGAACTTGAGCAACGAGCGCTTGGAAAAGACGGTAACTATCGCTGGTTTCTTGTCCGCTACAATCCCCTTCGCGATGACCAAGGAC
>Ga0073928_10003753_pt1 | contig 23490 bp, 22 predicted proteins | sample PaiPotPPA55metaG_FD_76969 | JGI IMG/M metagenome (GOLD analysis project Ga0073928, IMG submission 76969) | Iron sulfur acid spring bacterial and archeal communities from Banff, Canada, to study Microbial Dark Matter (Phase II) - Paint Pots PPA... ...
ACGCAGCGGCTGGATCCTGCGACTGATCGGTCTGCGCCGCCGGTTGACTTTGGGCGTTGTTGTCCTGGGTGTCATTTTTCTTGCATCCTGCAACTCCAAACGTCAGTGCGATGGATGCGGCTGCCAGAACGATGAGAGAAAATACTTTGCTGGTCTTGCTCATAAAGTTGCTCTCCCCCGAGCGCAATCACGAGAATCGTTCCCATTATACCGGACCTGGGGTGTGCCATGCCATTTCGCCGGCGGATCAATTCGATGGCTAAATGAATTGCCGAAGGCAGGTTCCAGTCGAGGAACCATGCCGTCTCGGGGTGTCCGCTGCTTCCGGCAACTTGTAACTGATTTCGAGGGAAATGACGATTCGCAACCACTCTCTCCCCGAACGGCTCCGGAGATGGCTGTAGTCGTTCCGGATTCATGTGGTTGCCAGGTGCACTGAATGCCAGATTGAAACGTTGCCCCCTAAAGGGGCACGCGTTCAGAGCACATATTCGCTTGTGCTCTGCGTAGTGCATACATACCGAGGCAGTTAGGAGACGGCGTTCCAAGCGGTCGCTTGGCCCTGGGACTGCACTAGAATAGGTGACATACAATCAAGCAACAATCGACAATTGCCTCCAAAGGGGGCCAAATGAAAAACAGAGCTGTTCTCTTCGCGGCATTATTCAGTGGCCTGTTGCTAATCCCGAGCCTGGCCTCAGGTCAGGGACAGACAAGTTCAGGAAGTCTCGCCGTCACGGCTGAAATTCAGAGTTCGATCAGTCTTTCGTTTGTGACAGATCCGAGCGGCGTTGTACTTACTGGCTCGGGAACTAACTCCGCCACATTGGATTTTGGCACCGTTTCCCGATTCGGCACTCCACCCTTAAACGTGACCGAGACGATCGGTGTAATCAGTTTCACAGTGAGCACTCCGTTCGATATCTCCGTCCTCAAATCGAATGTCACGAGCGCGAATTACGCTCTAACAGCTCAAGTACAAACGGCAGATGGGGTGAACGGGTGGAAGATAGATACCTTCCCGCTGACTATTTTCCCCGCAGCTCCGACATCACTTACGGTCACAGGCGTTTACGGCAGCAACGTAATGCATACGCTTTATCTCACGATCCCATTTAGCGAAGGGGCCAATATATCGAACACGATCAACTTCGTCGCTACAGCAAATTAATTCAACCGCAGAGGCGAGGTGGTGAATTGCAAAGTCCGGTCTCGCGTGAAACTAATCACCCTCATCTGGTTCCTTCTGGGGATCAGCACTGGTGTCGCAAAGGGGCAGCGGTCGCGGACACATACGGTGCCAGCGACCGCGATTCCTCTTCATGCGCACCAAGAGCAGGAAGCCATTTCGATAACATTTCTAACCGTACCCAATGGCTCGCCAGTCCATAGTCTTGGATCGGATCAAGGCGTGCTCGATCTCGGCAGACTCTCGTATTTTTCGAGAGGCGATGTAAACGGTGCGGAAATTCAGGACCAAAGGGAGGTCTTTACCGTATCCACCGGATTCGCTCTTCGCCTTGGCGCCTTGAATTCACGCCGTGCAGGCACTGCAACTCTCAGCGCGTTCCTCTTGGGCGCTACCCCCTCGCAAATCGTCTTGGTGGATGGCGTGCGTCTTTCCATGATGCCCCTGATCATCGGGAGGCAAGTACCTTATGGCGTGGTCACTGTACACGTATTGAAAATCGTAATACCGACTTCTATGCCTGCCGGGCAGTTGTTGGATTCGATCGGTGTGATGGCCACGCCTAACTGAGAGGCTGACTCAAGTGTTTTCTTTATCTGCGAAACATCTCCAGAAATGGATTTCCTGCGGCATTGCTCTGGGTTTGCTGGCCGCTACTCATATACTCGCAGCGGCTGAAGTCAAGCATCACGCCGTGAATGAGCGTCAAACTTCTGCAGGTCAATCCCCGCGTGTCCAGCAAGAGTCTCAGGAATCAAAGCAACCATTGATTGCCGCGCCTGCTCGGAGTTCTGTTTCATTGGCCCCAGCGATCGTGACGGTACGGTGCAAATTTAGCCAAAGCTATGTGCAGGTTCTAACGCTTACCAATCAGACGCAACAGGAGTTTGTCTTCGAAATGGTGGCGCAAGACGTAGTAGTCCGAGACGGCAAACGGAGCTTTATCCCGGCCGGCGAAACGGCAGGCGGCATCGCTGCAACGGCCGTGTTCACGCAAAAGCAAGTCGTGGTCAAGCCGGGCCAATCGGCCTCCGTAGGAGTCACATTCACCGTCCCGCCGGACACGCCGTTGCGTGCCGCGATCGCTCTCTTTCGAGGGTTGACCCAAGTGTCAACGGGCGCACCGGTGATGATGACTGCATCCCTCGGGGCTCTGTTTGTTTTTACGGTTTCTGAGAACAGTCAGATCAAAGGCTCGCCGGTGGAGGTCACCGCACAAACTCCCACTGCAAACCTACGTATCTCTCAGGTGCTCACGAATAGCGGATCGGAACCCACTATCGCACATGGAGTAGCGGCCGTATTGAACGAAACCGGAATGCTTGTGGGTAAGGTGTCATTCGAAGAGCAGCGGCTTCTCCCTGGCGAGCAGCTTCCCTTCCAGGCGGAATACCCAGCTGAGCTTAAGACGGGACGATACCGCGTGTTCGCTTCCTTTCAATATGAAAAAAAGACCATCACAAGCTCGGCGGATTTTGTGGTGCCATGAAACCGTGGGTTTTCATCCTGGTGTTCGTGCTCTATCCAGCGACCGCGAGAACCCAGTCGATTACCGTTGGTTACCGGCAAACGATTAGCGTCCCTGCTCGTGGCGCGCTTGCGGCCTTCTCTCTGGATGATTTCTACGCCGAGGCCAAGGTGCAGGACGAAACGCTGATAATCGTCGGCAAGAATCCTGGATTGGTTCATATACTCGAGATTGCAAATGACGGCACCAAAACCTTTGAAATCCACGTGCTTCCAGCGCCCCCATCCTACCCCCCCGGTTTTGTTCAGCCATTGTCGGCTGCCGCAGTTGGGGAGAACGGCAGTTACGAATCACGATACACGTCAGGCCCTTCGCAATGGGAAAATATCGTTGACTTTATGCGCCGGGAGGGCGATCGAACCCTGCGTTTTTATTTCGACGGCGTATCATTCATTACGCCGGTAACAGGCCAAAGCACGTTCGCTATTGGCTCGGCTTTCTACCAGATACTGACTCCTCATCGCGATATCACTGTTTTAGACCAACTGATGAGCAATTCGCCTCTAACGGTTGATGGCTCGATTGTCCGTGGATTCCATTTCCGCCAAGGGGGCTTCCTTTTTCATGTGGGCTACGCTTCAGTTACCACATTTCAAGATTTCATTCTTCCTTCCCAGAGGGAAGGCGTCCTTGGTATAGGGTACCGTTTCTTGTTGGGCGACCATGCCTCCCTGGTTCCCAATTTGTATTATTTCCCAGGGGGCCCGGCTTCAGACAATATTGGCCAAAGGGGCATAGTAGCTTCGATCGTTTATGATTACAAACCTAGCGACAGATTAGGGCTGCTAACCGAGGTCGGATTTAGTCACGGCATGGGGGGAGCGGCGCGGTTTCACTTCGCCGATGCTAGCGATCTATTGAGCGCCGATTTGCGATACGAGCCCGTCTCGTTCGCGTCCCTCAGCTTCAACAACCTACACGGGTTTTATTCCAATGTGGACTGGACCCGTTATGTTACGCGCCGCCTCACTGCCACGTTCAATTTTACGGATGACCATTACACTCTGCGGACATTGAATCTAATCAACGTCGTGTCGAATCTGGACCTTCAACTTCAACTCACCCGTGGCTGGTCCTTGGTCTCAGGTGTTGATTATGGAAGTTCCAAGTCTTACCTCCCTGTAAATCCGGGGATTTCTACTCTGGGTCTGCCAATAGGCTTGAACTACTATTCGCCACATTTTCAGGGAGGCATTCAGTATCAGTATGCCAAGAATTCCAGCACTTTCCCGCCATCAAACGAGTTCCGGGCTACGCTTGGCACGCATTGGAACGGTTTTCACCTGAGTGGCTTTGTGGATCGCCAGACGCAGGCACCTACGATCAGTTTCATTCTCGCTAAGATCCCTGGTCTCCAGGAAGCTCTCGACACTTTGGCCATTTCTGCCACCACCCCGGAACAGATGGCTCTCGCGCTGAATGAGACCGCGGGACTTGCGAACCAAGGCTTCATCCAGGGCGTAAACATCAATATTAGCCTTGCGCGCCTACAAACCGGCACCGACCTGACATGGTCTAACCACGGTTCGTTTCGCCAGCAAGTTCATTTCAGTTTCTTGTACAACAAGGACGATCTCCTGCTGGGCGGGAATCAGACGGCAATTGGCACCTTCTCCTATTCATTGAAGTCGAAGAATAACAATGAATTCTATGCGTCTATATCGCTGTTCCGAAGTAATACTGCTGGCATTCCAGGTTGGCGGACCATTCCATTATTCCAGATTACTTTTCGCCGTCGATTTGGGGGCGCGCCCAGTTTCATAATTCCACGACGGCGGGGAATCATTAGCGGTGTAGTCTTCGCGGACGATGGAGCAACCGGAGCGTATCGCCCCGGTGGGCCGCTGCTCGCCGGCGTAGAAGTTGTCCTGGACGACACACGGAGAATCCGCACCGATCGCAGCGGGCATTATGTGTTCTCGGGCGTGTCCTACGGTCCGCATTTTGTGGAAGTCGTTTATCAATCGGCTTCGCCGTTTTTCTTTACGACTACATCTCGCGTCCAATCCGACGCAGACACAGAAGTGAATTTTGGCGTTGGCTTATCATCGGCTCGTCTTTTTGGATTTGTCCGCAGCGATTCGGGACTTGGCCTGTCCGGTGTGGAGATCAGCATTTCCAAGGGGGTCCAGCATTTCAGCGCCCGGACCGACGACAACGGAGAGTTTCGCATCGAGGGACTTCCTGATGGAGAGTACGATGCAAGTCTCGATAGAGATTCCGTGCCACCCGGTTATTCGCTGGCCGACCTGGAAACGCAGAGAACGTCCGTAAACGCTTCAGCGCGCGCCCAGATCGTATTCACGCTTCGGGCTATCCGCAACATTTCCGGGCGAGTGACAATCTATGATGGTGCTCTTCACCAAGACATGCCAATGCCGGGAATCAAGGTCCTTCTTACCGAGTCCTCCCGGTCGAGTGTGACGGACGAGAACGGAATATATCTTTTTCGAGATTTGCGTTCGGGATCCTACACCGTATGCGTCAACTACCAAGGGAAGCAATTCCACCGAGACGTTACTCTTTCAGATGCCCCGTCCTTCGTTAAAGGCATTGACATCAAAGTGGGAGCAAGATAGCAACTCGGAAGGAAAGACTGCACGCAAGAATCCAGAGCGACAGTCCGGCGGCGCCGTTATTGTTGTGAATGGCTCCCCGGGCTAGATTCGGACTAGCGATTCGCCGCGGCGAATTAACAGCCGCGGCATTTTAATTTGGCTCCCCGGGCTAGATTCGAACTAGCAACCCTTCGGTTAACAGCCGAATGCTCTACCATTGAGCTACCGGGGAGCGGAAGACGCGCTGGAGAAGCCCGCCGTCCAACATTTCCAGTTTAGGATGACACGCGGCCAGAGTCAACGCGCGCCTTTCGAGGTGCACGATGGATGCCAAGAGGGATCACGCAAATTCTGGGGAGAGAAACGCCCGGATTCGCGGGACTATTGCAGGTGCTGGGTGCGATAGTCAAAGCCGACGAGGGAATCGAAAATGGCCAACACGTGGCGGCGATATTCGACGATGCGCTCGAGCAGGGCGCGCGTCTCCGGCTCGCGGCGGGTCTCGCGGTCCCACTTCGCCAGCACGGTTGCGGGGACTTCGATATCTCGGCGCAGCGCATCGGCCGAATGGCCGCGCAGGAACAGGCCGTAAAAGAAGGCTGCCTCGCGCTGCGGGTACTCAAAATCGCGAGCCGGCTCATCCAGCGGATTGGGCATAGTTGCCATGGCGAAAAAGGCAGTTTACAGTTTTCGGGGTTCGCGTCAAGAGAACTTGCGGTAAAAAGTAAATGGCAGGTTACAGTCGCGCGCGGGTGGCCCGAAAGAAGGACCGCAGCACCGAAACGTTTGCCCCGTAGGAGCCCACCCTTCCCGCATCTACCGGCACACCCAGGATTTCCGCCTGCTCGATGCTGATTCCGGCGTCGTCCAGCTCGGCCAGGCTATAACCCTCCGCGGGTACCAGCCGGTTGCGGCCGGAGAGGTCCACGGGGCGCGGCGGGCGATGGTTATGCCAGCGCTTGCGCGCGATGTTGAAGAAGTCGTCCCAGTCTCGCCGGTTCCACATTGTTTTTCTCCCGCTACTGCGGGTTCGCTCTTTTGATGCGTCAGAGGGCTCTTCGGTCGCCTTTTAATTCAAACCCGGCAGCCGAGTCAAGCGAGCCTGCTGATACTAACCCCGGCTGCGGGCAAGAGTTGCGATTCCTCGAACCTCGTATCTTTAGAGTTACCCGGCCGAAAGGACAGGGGGCAGCCTGCTCGGAGAGGAGCCCGGCTGCTATACTGTTCCGGCAAGCCTGCCCCCCGCGCGGCACAGGGCTATGGATAATCCGGCCATCGTCGTTCACTACCACGAGCTGTGGCTAAAAGGCCGCAATCGTCGCTTTTTCCTAACGAAACTGGCGAGCGCACTGCGCCAGGCCCTCGAGGGCTTGCCGGTGGATGGGATCGATCGGCCGGGCGACCGCTTCCTGATCCGGCTGGGTGAGGGGTGCCAACTCGAGGAGGCAACCAAGCGGATCGAGCGCGTCTTCGGCGTGGCCAATTACGCCATCGCCCGGACCGTTGCACGAGAGACGCGCGACCTCGATTCGCTGTGCGAAGCAGCCTGGGAGAAGGTTCAGACGGAGCCATTCACCACCTTTGCGGTGCGCGCGAAACGCAGCGACAAGTCCTTCCCCCAAAGAGTCATGGAAATCGAAGCGGCGGTGGGACGCTATCTGCTCGACCGGTTACGAGCCGCCGGCCGCGACGTCCGTGTGCAACTCGACGATCCCGAGCTGACCTGCCGCATTGAAATCACTCCGGGGCCGGCGCTCGTTTACGCCCGCAAGATCCAGGGATCCGGCGGGCTGCCGGCCAACACCGCCGGGCGAATGATGTGTCTGCTTTCCGGCGGCTTCGATTCGGCGGTGGCCGCCTACCAGATGATGAGACGCGGCGCACATCTCTCGTTTGCCCATTTCTACGGAACCGGCGCGCGGCCGGGCGAATCGTCGCTGCACGTGGCGCGGGATCTCGTGCGCCGGCTTGTCCCGTACCAGTTCACCGCGAAGATGTACCGCGTGCCCTTCGAATCCATCCAGCGGGAGATCGTCCGGTGTGCGCCGCAAAGCTTCCGCATCTTGCTTTATCGCCGAATGATGCTGCGCATTGCGGAGGCGCTGGCGAGGCGCGAGCGCGCCCTAGCCCTGGTCACCGGAGACAGCCTCGGACAGGTGGCCTCGCAAACGCTGCACAATATGGTCGCAGTGGGCGATGCAACGCGCATGCCCGTCTTCCGCCCGCTGGCCGGCACGGACAAGCTTGAAGTCATGGATCTGGCGCGGAAGATCGGGACGTACGACATCTCGGCCGAGCCATTTCACGATTGCTGCCCGGTGTTCATGCCGCGTACACCGGCGCTGCATGCATCGCCGGAAGATCTCGAGGTCGCTGAGGAAGAATTGGATGTCGCGTCGCTGCTAAGAGAGGGTCTCGCGGGAGCGACGCTCGAGCGCTTCCGCTACACCGGTGGGCACGTGGAAGAAGTGAAAACCGCCCGCCCCTCCGCTTTGAGAACGAGCGCAAACTCCGCAACAGCTTGAAGAAACAATCTGCCGGGAAGCGCCGGTGTCCTCAGACGGGCCCGCCTGCCGGACACCGGCGTAGTCAGCCAAAATTCAAAAGATCAACAATTGTGCCCCTACAATGCTGCCTACCAATCGCGCCGCCCGCCACCACCGCCGCCGCGTCCACCACCACCGCCCCGGCCGCCACCACCACCGCCCCCGCCATGGCCGCCGCGCCCACCACCGCCTCCGCCCCCGCCGTGACCTCCGCGTCCGCCACCACCACCGCCGCCTTCGCGCGGTGGCCGAGCCTCATTGACGACCATGGCCCGACCCTTGAAGTCCCGGCCGTTCAACTGAGCGATTGCTTTTTCCGCTTCGCCGTCGTCGGTGATCTCCGCAAATCCGAAGCCGCGCGGCTGGCCGGAAAAACGGTCGCGCACCAGTGTCAGGCTCTCCGTCTTCACGCCCGCTTCAGCAAACAGTTCCTGCAACTCCTCTTCGGTAGCCTGGAATGGCAGGTTCCCCAAATAGAGTTTCTTCAAGAGGCGTCTCCTTCCGCCCTCGAGGCGGCACACAAGATACGAGACGAGAAGGCAGGATCCTGTGCCGCGGGCAGCCAGCATGAGGCCTGGCTGCGCCGGGGTGAGAATGCGCTTCCGCGACTCAGGCAAATCTTGCTCCCACCGGCGCGGGGAGTCAACGCAAGAGTTATTTTGTCCCGCTGCAACACCGGCGCGGATAATGTTAGGATTCGCCCCATCCACAAAGGAGTGGTGCGCCATGCGAGGCACGATGATGAACTTTCCCCTGACGCTCACGCACATCCTCGAGCGCGCGGGGAGACTCTTCGGCAAAGTCGAAATCGTCTCGCGCCGCCCCGACCGCTCGCTCGTGCGTTCGACCTACGCGGACATGTACCGCCGGGCGCGCCGTCTGGCTGCCGCGCTGACGCAGGCCGGCATCCAGCGGGGCGACCGTGTGGCCACGCTGATGTGGAACCACGCGACGCACCTGGAATGCTACTTCGGCATCCCGGCCGCGGGAGCCGTGCTGCATACGCTGAATCTGCGGCTGCATGCGAGCGAAATCGGGTACATCGCGCGGCACGCGGGCGACCGCTTTTTGATCGTGGACGACTTGCTGCTGCCGGTCTACGAGAGCTTCAAGGAGCAGGCAGGGTTCGAGCGGGTGATCGTCGTGCCGTTTGGCGAACCGCGCGTGCCAGCGGGCTTCGAGAACTATGAAGCCTGGCTCGAGCACGCCCCGGAGGCTTTCACGTATCCGCGGATCGAAGAAGATGACGCGGCGGCAATGTGTTTCACTTCCGGCACGACCGGTAAGGCGAAGGGTGTGGTCTATTCCCATCGCGCGCTGGTGCTGCACAGCTTTGCCGAGGCTATGAAGGATACCTTCGGCATCGGGCACGAAGACGTGGTGTTGCCGGCGGCTTCGATGTTTCACGCGAACGCCTGGGGCGTGCCCTTCACCGCGGCGATGGTTGGGGCCAAGCTGGTCTTTCCGGGCCTGCAACTCGATCCGGAGAGCCTGCTCGATTTGATCGAAAAGGAACGCGTCTCGATTGCGTGCGCCGTGCCTACCGTCTGGCTCGGCGTGCTTGCAGCGCTCGAAAAACATCCCGGCCGATGGAAGTTTGAGCGAAAGGTGAGCGTTCCCAGCGGAGGCACTGCACCGCCCGAAACCCTCATCCGGGCACTCGACGGCTACGGTATTCATATCAAGCATCTCTGGGGGATGACCGAGACCACGCCCTTGGCTACCACCGGCCAGCTGAAGTCCTACATGGCAGACTGGCCCGAAGACGAGAAATACGAAGTCCGCGCCAAGCAAGGCTGGCCCGCGGCGTTCGTCGAGCTGCGGGTGATGAACGAAGAAAGCGAAGCCCCGTGGGACGGCAAGACGGTGGGAGAGCTCGAAGTCCGCGGCCCCTGGGTTGCGGCCAGCTACTACAATGCCCCCGAGGAGCAGCACCGCTGGACCGCCGACGGCTGGTTCAAGACCGGCGATGTGGCTTCGATTGACGCGGAGGGCTACGTCAAGATCGCGGACCGCAGCAAGGACCTGATAAAGTCGGGCGGGGAATGGATCAGCTCGGTGGACCTGGAAAATGCACTGATGGGACATCCGGCGGTCCGGGAAGCGGCCGTGATTGCCGTGCCACATCCGAAATGGCAAGAGCGGCCGCTGGCGGTGGTGGTGCTGAAGGAAGGCGCCCGCGCCACGCCCGAGCAGTTGCGCTCGTTCCTCGCGACGAAGTTTGCAAAATGGCAGCTTCCGGACGCATTCGCGTTTGCCGGGGAGATCCCGCGGACGTCGGTGGGGAAATTCCTGAAGCTGAAGCTCCGCCAACAGTATGCCGACTGGAAGTGGGAAAAATGATCGTGAGTTCACGCGAATGAGGGGCTTGTGCATCACTCACCGTGCCGCCCACATTGACTTTTCAGCACAGCCCAATATGCCGCGAAGGCGCGGTTTCCCCACAATGATCGGCCAAACCGGCTCGTCCTACCGCATGGTTTCCAGTTGGACAAATGCCATGCGGAAGAAACGGCCTAGCCGCGTTCGAAGATATAATTGAGCACGGCAAGCCCCCCAGCCTCAGCGAAGCAGGAATCGAAGACGAGATCGTAAGCCCTGAGGAGACTATGAAAAGCACATTGAGATTGTTCCTGACGTGTGCGGCTGCTCTGGCATTCTCCACGGTTGCACTTGCTCAGACGGACGCCCCTACGGGCGCGTGCAGCGGAATGAGTCTTGGACCGGGCGCCAGCCTGAACGGTTTCGTGCCCTTTCCGGCGGACAATCTGTGGAATACCGACGTTTCGAATATGCCGGCGGACCCTAACTCTGCGAACATTATCCACTTCATTGGCGACACGGTGACGGTCCATCCGGATTTCGGCGCGGGCCTATATCAGGGCAGCACCATCGGCATTCCCTACCAGATTGAGGCTGGCTCGCAGCCGAAAGTGACGGTGAAGCTCGGGGTGTACGCCGAGGAAAGCGACCCGGGCCCGATGCCGATTCCCGGGAATGCCCTCATCGAAGGGTACCCACATCCGGGCAGCGGTGACCGGCACGTGCTGGTACTGGAAAAGGACGGCTGCTGGCTCTACGAGCTCTACCACGGCGTGCCGCTCAAGAATGGCCAGTGGAACGCGGCTTCTGCCGCCATCTGGGACATGACCACGAACGAGCAACGGCCGTACACATGGACTTCCGCGGACGCCGCCGGACTGCCAGTTTTCGTCGGACTGGCGCGGTACGACGAAGTTGCGGGAGGCGCCATCAACCATGCGCTGCGCTTCACCGTGCCGGCCACGCGACAGGCGTTTGTGGCACCGGCTTCGCATTGGGCTTCGTCGGACAACAATCCGGACGCTCCGCCCATGGGCATGCGCCTGCGGCTGAAGGCCAGCTTCGACATCTCCGGATTCCCGACGGACGACCAGGTGATCCTGACCGCACTAAAGAAATACGGCCTGATTCTGGCGGACAACGGGAGTGCAATTTATATCAGCGGGGTCCCCGACAATCGCTGGAACAACAACGATCTGGACCAGCTCAAGACTTTGAACGCATCAGACTTCGAAGTGGTGCAGATGGGCACGATTTACACGCCGACAAACGTTCCGCAGGGACCGTCCCCGGTGATCTTGAGCTTCACCGCGAATCCATCCACCGTGCCGCCTGGGATGCCAGCCACACTGAGCTGGAGCACGAGCGGAGGGCTGTACACGATCGTCTCACCGACGGTGGGGCCGACGCGTACCAACAGCGCCGTTGTCCAGCCGACGAAAACAACCACATACAAACTTTACGTTACCAACCAGTTTGGCCGCACGACGAAGTCGGTGAAGGTTACAGTGCAATAGTGCCGCTTCTGGAAGTGGGAAGGCGAGGAAGCTTGAGGTCTGCCGTCACCGCGCACCGCACCGTGGAGGGTTGGCTCCCTGTTCCAGACCCGTAAGCAGGCATGAGGCTGCGCTGGGGACGACTGTGCTCTTTTATACAGTCCTGCGGCAGGCTTTCTTGATAGGGTGGGAATGCCATTGGAACGCCCACTCGGGCGTGGTGATCAGACATGACTGTGAAACCAAAGAACCACAAGAACAATCGGGGCGGCGCCTCTTTCAATCCGCAAGTTTTTCTCGACACCGCGGGGGTGGCGAGAAAGGTGATCGAGTATCGGAGGAATGAAACAATCTATTCCCAAGGGGACGCTGCAGAGACGGTCATGTACATTCAGAAGGGCGGCGTGAAATTCTCCGTGGTGAATGGGTCTGGAAAGGAAGCGGTGGTTGGGATGTTTGGCCCGTGCGACTTTTTTGGCGAGGGATGCATGGCGGGCCAGCCGCTTCGGATGGGTACGGCTTCGGCGATTACACCGACTACCCTTCTGGTCATCCAAAAGAAAGAGCTACTGCGCGTGCTCCACGAGGAGCATGAGCTATCCGACCAGTTTATCGCGTACATGCTCGCGCACAACATCCGGGTGGAAGAGGATCTGATCGATCAACTCTTCAATTCCAGCGAAAAGCGCCTGGCACGCACGCTCCTGCTTCTCGCGCGCTACGGGAAACAAGAACAACCTGACCGCATACTTCCTAAGGTTTCGCAGGAGACCCTGGCAAGCATGGTCGGGACCACGCGTTCGCGCGTGAATTTCTTCATGAACAAATTCAGAAAACTGGGCTTCATCGAATACAACGGTAAAATCAAGGTCAACAAATCACTGTTGACTGTGGTTTTGCACGAGTAAAGCGGCACGGTCGCCTCCGATAACCAGGAAGTGATCCAGGGCTCAACAGGAAAGCCCAAGTCATACGGTGATTCTTCCGCAAGTCGGGGATTTACAAAATAAATCAAATGTCACTGCCGGAAATAATGCCTCTCGCAGAAGCCAACGCACTGGTGACAGTGCCGTCTCTCGTATTGGGAGAGAAGCCAGTCACGCTGACACCTGCACCGCCGCGCCCTGCGCTTCCCAATCGAATCGCGGTCGTGGGGAATTATCTTCCGAGGCGCTGCGGAGTGGCGACATTCACGACAGACTTGTGCGACGCTTTGCACGCAGAATACAGTACAGCTGAGCTGCTGGCGCTACCGGTCAACGATACCGAAGAGGGTTACAACTATCCGGTCAGGGTGCGGTTTGAGCTGTCCCAAGATGACCCGGCATTATACCGGCAAGCAGCGGACTTCCTGAATTTCAGCAATGTCGATGTGGTCTGCCTGCAGCACGAGTATGGAATCTTTGGAGGCCGCGCCGGCGGATACATCCTGGAGCTGCTGCGCCGCTTGAAGATGCCCTTCGTAACCACATTGCACACGGTCCTTCGCAACCCCAATCATGACCAGCACGCGGTGATGGAGGAGATTGCGGCTCTTTCCGACCGTTTGATCGTAATGAGCCAGCATTCCACCGAGATCCTGCAGGAAGTCTTTCACGTTCCAATCGACAAGATCGATCTGATTCCACATGGCATCCCCGATCTGCCATTCACAGACCCCAATTTCTACAAGGATGGCTTTGGAACGGAGGGAAAGAATGTTCTGCTCACATTCGGCCTGTTGTCGCCGAATAAGGGCATAGAGAATGTGATTCAAGCTCTACCAGGAATCCTGGCTCGTCATAGCAATGTTGTGTACATGATTTCCGGCGTGACTCACCCGCATATCCTGAGACGCGAGGGCGACAAATACCGAGATTACCTGCAGAACCTAGCGAAAGAGCTCGGAGTCGAGACCCATGTGATCTTTCGCAACCGCTTCGAGAGCCAGCAAGATCTGGTTGAGTTGATCGGAGCGGCGGACATCTACATCACGCCTTATAAACATGAGGCGCAAGTGGTTTCCGGTACGCTTGCGTATGCCTTGTGTGCAGGCAAAGCGATCATTTCGACCCCGTATTTGCACGCGACCGAACTGCTGGACGGTGAGCGCGGCGTACTCGTCCCCTTTGATGATCCAAAGGCCATCGCTGAAAAGACGATCGCACTTCTGGACGACGAGACCGGAAGGCATGCCATGAGGAAACGCGCCTATTTGTACGCGCGAGACATGGTATGGAATCGGGTGGCGCAGAAATATATGAAGAGTTTTGAAAGCATTTACAATGAACGCCTGCGAAATCCGCGCGCCACACTTTCAGCTCAAAACACGGTAAAGGCCCTCGATCGGCTTCCCGACATAAAGCTGGATCATCTCTTTCGGATGACGGACCAGACAGGAATGGTCGAGCACGCGGTTTTCGTGGTCCCGAACTATCCGGAAGGTTATACGACGGATGACAACGCTCGCGCCCTAATCGTGACTACGCTACTGGAAGACCTGGGAGTCTGCGTACCCTCGGGCTCGGCCGACTTAGCCTCCCGGTATCTGGCATTCCTGTGGCATGCTTTCGATCCAGCCTCGAAACGGTTCAGAAATTGTCTTAGCTATGAACGCCGTTGGCAGGAGACGGAAAACTCGGAAGACAGCCATGGCCGAGCCATATGGGGGTTGGGAACTGTTCTTGGCAGATCCAAGAACGCAGGATTGCGGGGAGCTGCGGGGCGCCTGTTTGAACTCGCCGTTCCCGCAGCGGTCAAATTTAACAGCCCCCGCGCCTGTGCTTTCGCGTTGCTGGGGCTGCAGGAGTATCTTGACTCGTTCCCTGGAGATCGCGCCGCCCTCACCGCAGCCGAAGAGATGGCAAATCGGCTGTTGAATTCCTATCGTGCCAATCGTTCTGCCGGCTGGAACTGGTTTGAAGACGTCCTTGCGTATTCAAATGCGCGATTGCCGCAGGCTCTGATTCGGGCGGGCATGCGCACCGCAAACGATGAGATGGTTTCAGCGGGACTCGAAGCGTTGGATTGGCTGGTTACGATTCAGCGTTGCGAGGTAAAAGGTCATTTCGTACCTATCGGATCGCACGGCTTCTATTCCAAAAATAGTGAAAAGGCCCGCTTTGACCAGCAGCCAGTGGAAGCCGGTGCGGTCGTCTCCGCATGCCTCCAGGCTTATCGCGCAACGGGAAAGGGACGCTGGCGTAAAGAGGCGTGGACCGCGTTGAACTGGTTCCTGGGAGACAATGATCTTCAGATCGCGCTTTACGATCCGGCTACCGGAGGTTGTCGAGACGGACTACACCCCGACCGGGCGAATGAAAATCAGGGCGCAGAATCCACGTTGTCCTTTCTGATGGCGCTTTTGGAGATGCGCCAGTTGGATGAAAACGACGGCGCGGACAAGGAAGCTCTGAAGAGCGAGAGCGGGCGCTTTGTAACCTAGCGGAACACTGACAAATGTCTTCCATTCAAGCAATCAGATCCTCCACGAAAGGCGCGATGACACAATATGAGACGCTGTTTCTCCGGCACCCGGGCAATCCCCTCCTTACGAGAAAGGATTGGCCATACTCCATGAACAGCGTTTTTAATGCCGGTGCCACGTTGCTGCCGGATGGGATGACTCTTTTGTTGTGCCGCGTTGAAGATCGCCGGGGGCACTCCCACTTATGCGCCGCGCGCTCGGTGAACGGCGTCGACGGCTGGCAGATCGATCGTGAGCCGACGCTGGTGCCCAGTACGGAAGAATACCCTGAGGAAGTATGGGGCATTGAGGATCCGCGCATTACCTACATGCCGGAGCTCAAGAAATTTGCCGTGGCTTACACCTCCTATTCCCGCGGCGGTCCCGGAGTATCTTTGGCTCTCACGGAGGATTTTCGAAGCTTCGAAAGAATTGGTGTCGTCATGCCCCCGGACGACAAGGACGCCGCCCTGCTGCCCCGCAGGATCGACGGATTCTGGGCCTTGATCCATCGGCCCATGACGCCCCTCGGAGCCCACATTTGGATCTCTTACTCGCCCGATCTCCGTCATTGGGGGAATCACAAGCTCATGCTGGAAGCCCGCCGCGGCGCCTGGTGGGATGCCAACAAAATTGGCATGTCGCCTCCGCCGATTGAAACCCCAAGAGGCTGGCTGATGATCTATCACGGTGTGCGCAGGACACCCTCGAGTTCCATCTATCGTCTGGGTCTGGCTCTTTTCGATCTTGAAGAGCCGGAGAAATGCCTGATCCGTGGGGATTCGTGGATGTTCGGGCCCGAAGCGGAGTACGAACGCCAGGGAGATGTTCGAGACGTTGTATTTCCCTGTGGTTACACCCTGGCAGCGGATGGGGACACAATCAATCTCTATTATGGCGCTGCCGATTCAAGTATCGCTTTGGCTCACGGCAGCGTTCGCGCGCTCCTGGCCTGGCTGGAAGCCAACGGCCATTCGGAACACAGTAACGACCGGCGTCACAAGTGATCTCGTAAGCCTGCTATACAATCCTCGCTACACACATCCGCGGTCGGTTTTCACAGGTGGGCACCAGCAGATTCAGCGGAGAACTTCGCGAGCCGGTTGTCTTGAGGATTGGCAGCTTGCCGGGACAGAGAAGAATCCCGGCAAGCTGGTAACCCAACTACTTAATCGAAGCGCGTTCTGATTCGTTGTGTGGTGCGTTCTTTTGCAAAACATTGACGAAATGACGGCCGGTTGAGGGCACGCCCAAATGTTCGCTTCTCACGATGTCCTTTGCCTTGATGGCGCGGCCGTACACCTGCTGGCTTGCATCATCGTCGGGACGAAGCGTGCTGCCTTCGAGGGAGACGCCGGCAAACACGCCGCGTGAACGCGAATAGCTCAGGATCTCAGCTCGCATCCAAGCGTCGGTATCTGCGGAAGCATCCCGGCCTTTGGGGCCCGCGGCAACAGAAGCATCACCGCCCAATTTAACCTTGCTGCTCAGAATCGACTCCATGCCTCTGTCGTTCATGACGAGCAAGATCAGATCGGTGGCTTCTCCGCCGATTTGAAAGCCGATACTGCCGCCTTCCAGCGCGTACATGGCTGGTGCTCCCCACGCTCCGTTGAACTTCGAGCCCCTGCGGCAAACCATCGCGCCGCGTCCGTAGCTTGCGCCAATACCAAATGCAAGTTTCCGAACGGACGGGATCACGATGACGCACTCGGCCTTTTCCAAAAGCTCGGTGGGGATGTTGTCCGGGATGTTGAGCACTTCCTGCATGACAACGCCACACTCTTCGAGACGCTTTTGTTCATTGTTCAGCTTCGAAGCGTATAGCGCTCCTGCTGCCAAAGTAAGACATGCCACACCAATTAAGTATTTTTTCATGGTCCCTTTCCTCCGCTTCCTTGATTTCGAATTAAGACTGCTTCCTGGCTCCTACGACGAGCACGACGACTCCCGCGGCCAACGCCAGCCCGCCGAGTATGGGTGGAATGGAAACTCTGTCTTTGGTTTCTGTGGTGACGTGCATGGGCCCCACATCCATTACGTGTTCCTGATGGGTGTAATTAAATCCCTGATAGGCGAGGGCCAGCCCGCCCAGAACAACCAGGAGAATTCCAACCCAAATGATCGGCTTCATACTCTTCGCTTTTTGCAACTAAGAACCATGCGCGCGGCCCCTGAATTACTGACTCATGCTAGACGATTCAACGTTACATGTCTGTTCACTTGAGCACAGTTTCCAGCGCTACTCATGCGGCATCGGGTCAACTTCGCGTGCGCGAACGACGAAACGCTTCGGCGCCGGGCCCACGAAGTAAAACGGGAAGCATGTAATGAACGTTAGATCGTGGCCGCTCGATGGCTCCAATACTTGAACGTCATTGGGGGCAACGACTTCAATCGACTCCACGAGGTATTCGAAGCTGTGCTCTGGTGTTTTGAACACTATTTCGTCGCCCAATCGAATGCCCTGGAGCGGGCGGAAAAAAGTGTCCCGATGGCCGGCCAGCGCGACATTGCCCCATTCGCCGGGCAAAGGCGATTTCGAAATATGACCAACGGCCCGCCGCAAGCTGGAAGGGGAATCACCCTGGACAACGATGGCGGTGAGACTCAGGCGGGGAACTTGAAGTTCGCCAATCGCATCGCCTTCGGCCAAGATGCGCGGCTTGGACGGAAGGCTCGCGCGCTCTAACTTATTGATTTCAACCGCCTGATAGATATGGGAATCAGCGAAGACGAAGCCTGCGTAGCCAAGAGCGAAAATGCCCAAAAGAAGGAAAAAGAGGCAAGCACCAAGAACAACGGACGTTCGCCTGGACGAAACTGCTCTCGTTGGCCTCCTGGAAGGCAAATTCATCTTGCCCCCAGCCCCAACTGTGCGGTGGGCTGCTTCTCCGGCGCAGGCGAGTAGCCCTGCCGGGTTCTCACACGCAACCGGCCATGGCCTGGTGCGGTGACTTTTACTTCGAGCTTTCGAAATGCATCCGCACGCTTCGCACGCACGCTCTGCGGCTCATAACCAAGCGTATATTGCTCGCGGAGATCGCGAGCGATTCTCGTCGATATAGTGGCGACGGATTCGCCTTCCTGCGGGAAGTAGGCGATTCCTCCGGTATCTTTGCAGAGCCGTCGAAGTACACCGGGGTTCTCTTCCTGACCGTCGCCCGCCAAAACGATGGAATAAATGAGGACTTGGGATCGTCGGGCTAAGGCGAGCAACTCTGAAAACTTGAGCTGGCTGGCGTTATCTCCGCCGTCGCTCACGATGATCAGCGCTCTTTTGTCCCAATGCGCGAGCTGCAGATGAAGGAGCCCTTCCGCCACGGCATCATAGAGCGCGGTCATCCCGCGGGCGGAGACAGCTCGGAGGGCATGCTCGAGTTCCTTTGGATCGTGCGTGAAAGGCTTGCCGCCGAGTAGTTCAACCGAAACGTTGTCATTGAAATCCACGACGAACATTTCATCCTGCGGATTGCTCGAATGCGCGAAGGAGGATACCGCGGCGATGACATTCGGGAGCTTGGAGCCCATGCTTGTGCTGTGATCAACGATCAGGCCCACCGTCACGGGAGTGTCTCCATGTTGAAACGAGGTCACCTTTTGCAGCTCGCCGTCTTCGTACACCCGGAAATCCTGCTGGCTGAGACCGGAAACGAAACTTCCATTTGCATCCGTCACTCTAACCGGCAACGTAACCAGTTCCGTTTTCACGGAAATTGTGGATTGGCCGGCGGCGGCCGGCAAATAAGGGGAGGATTGCAACGATTGCGGATAGCCGGCAAGACTGCAAAAGAACGCAATGCCGGCGAGGAGAAAGTAGAAGACGACCTGTCCCTGCGATCGGATCGTGAGATTCACCGGCGAGTCTCCTCGCGCCGCGGGATGACAATCGATGAATCAAACCCGCGGCGCACTGGAGGTTCCTTACGTTATGAGCCTTAGCTCGCGAGCCGCTTTAGCGTGAACGCGATGCCGAGCGACGCCAAACCGAGCAGCGCGATTAGAGGAACGGGGCTGCCCGTTTGCGGCAACTGTTCGGTCTCTGCCGCCGGCGCGGGGGTCTGCTGTTCAGCAACCGGCGCGGGAGTCTCTTCTGTGGCTGGCGGAACGGTCTCGATCACCTCGGTTACTGGCAATTCCTTCTGCTCAGGGGTCACCGCGACAATCGGAGTCTCTTTCAGGTCCGTTGCTTCGACGGCGACTGCGGGAACAGGTTCATTCGCTGCCACGGCTAACTGAACCGCGCGTGGCTTCGGATAAACAAATTCCTGACCGAAGTTGTCGCCAGGGTAAAACCAAGCCTTAAGGGCTTCCGGGTTATCGCCCGACCGTTCCGCGAACTTGACCACGGATTCGCCGGTGGGATGTAGCCGGTAGTTGTTGATCGCCAGGACTGTGGTGATGAGTCGAGTCCCATCGGCGGTAAAAACCTGAACGATGTGACGGTCCGAAAGCGAATCGAGCAGCTTAAAAGTGTACGTCCCGGCGGGCAGGATTTGCCCGGGGATTTCGATCGGTTGACTGAATGTCATGACCGTCTTCTTGTTCAATTCATCCGCTCGTACACTGGGCAGCACGGTGGCACCCAACAAAGTGATTGCAAGAAAACAGAACACTGCCTTTACGATTTTCATCCGAATTTCCTCCTGAAGCTTGCGAGACCTTTTCTGGTGCCGAGCCGTAGTAGGACTAGGCCGAGACAGTCGCGCTAGAAGTGAATCTTAGTTGCAAACCCACAACAACGTCTGTTCATTTGAGTACACATTCGCATTTCTGTTTGAAAATACGCCCGGGGCATAAATGTCCGCGTTGTGGCCCACCAAGTGCTGCTACGCGGCCCTGACTCCCGACTATTGCTGTGTTGCCGGGCTGGCCGCGACAATTGGGACAGGAATGACCAATTTCAATTGATCGAGCTCAGTCAATACGCCTTGCCAGCGGACACTGTCCTTTTTTGTTTCAATGGGCGCAGAGGGGTCGGAATAGAACTGGAGAATGTCGTCGCGCAGGCCGGGTGATGTTAAGTCAAACTTCCGCCCTGCCAGCTGACTCAGCAACTTTGCATAGGTTTCGTCAGTCAAAGAGTACTCGGCTGGCTTGGTTGCTTTGCCTGTGTCCAGATCACAATTGGCAAGCTCCAGTGAACCGGCACGAACTTGATGGAGGTAGATACGGTATTGGTCCACGGTTGTGTTGATGCTCTTGAAATACATGTCCTCCGTCTGTGGCGTAGGGTTGTTGAACGCCAGCGCCTTGAAGGGACCAATCTTGGGCATGAACCGCAAGAGCACCGACCAGACGCGCGTGCCGAAATCAGGTTTCGTGTAGTCCTTTCCCCACTCCTTCTCATAATCGGAGCGCGAGAGGCGGTAGAGGAATTTCTTTCTCGCAAAATCAGGCGTCTCCTTCATCATATCCTTCTTGTGGGTTCGGAGAGCGATCTGGGTCATTTGGGGGATCATCCGGCTGACCGCATAGCGATAGGAGCCGATTGCGAGATCCTCATGTGCCATTACGTCTTTCAACTCCACTCCATAGACGATCGGGAAAGTCCGCTCCAGCAAAGGCTTGGAGACTTGGAATCCGATGAAATCATGATATTGCTGGGAGGCGTAGCGATTCTTCGCCACCTGCACCATGTCGAAGCCGAATTCCGTCTTCAGATGCGCGGTGTGGTCCTCCGCATAGAAGACGGATTTGCCATACTTCGCCCGTAACTTAGGATATTGAATGGAAACGGCCTCGTTGACGGCCGGATGGCCGCTGATATCCGAAGCGTAGTGCGCCAGCGCGCCCAGGGCAAAGGCGTATTCGTTCGCATCCTGACTCTGCACCAACAACTCCCGGACGAAGTCGCCGCTGCGAACGTAGTGCACCAAATTGCTGAATTCCACGCTGCCAAAGGGATAGTAGCCGAGGTCCTGGATCACGGCGCCGCCATAGGCGTAGCCGTGTGCCTCCTTAATCTGTTCTTCCGTCAGCGTTGGAAACCGCAGGAGAAGAAGCGGTCGGAGCTCATCGGCCCATACCAGGTCTACGATTTCCTCATGGGTGAGCACGGAATATGCGAACGAGCCGCTGGTGCACAGGAGCATGACCAGGAAAACGGCCAGCACGCGAATACCCCACGCGCGCCAGTTTTCGGAAGTAGCACTGTGAGGGGGTTCTACCCTAATCTGATCTTCTGAGGTCATAGACAACCTTCTTCGCTTCCTGCATTCTCTCTTTGTAGAACGAGGGACAAATTAAGACTCTCTTATCCCCCACGCGCACATGTTCCTTGATGCCCTTCTTCGACAGGAATCGAGATAGGGCCATGTAGGTCTTGATTTCTTTCTCCAGAAATCTGACCGCACGTCGTCTGGATTCATCCATCGCTGACCTCCGACCTGACGGGCCAATGGGCTAACGAAGGCCCGCCGGCCTCGACCGCGCTCACGCGGACCGACCAGTCTTCGCCAGCCCGTGGGGCGCGCGCTGCAGTTTGCACCCCCGTGGCGACAAGCCTAAAGACGTCCGAGCAGCACGAGAACGACGACGATAATGAGTATCAGCCCTAACCCACCGGTCGGGGCATAGCCCCACTCACGGCTGTGAGACCACCGTGGCAAAGCGCCCAAGAGAGCCAAGATCAAACAAACGATCAAGATAGTTCCCAGCATGTTGTTCTCTCCTTTGCGAATTCAGCAACCGATGCGTTATGTCCCGACGTGGATACGGGAGAGCGAATGGAACAGTCCAAAAATGTCCAGGAGCCACAACACCACCCCAATGACCACGATTGCATTCAGGATGGACTTGATCGTTCCCTGCATCGGTATGAAGCGATTGACCAACCAAAGCAGAACACCCACTACAATCAGAACCATTACTACTTGAAGTAAAGGCATGACCTTTCGCCTCCTTTGTTCCAGGAACACCCATCGCGATTCGCTCCGAGGAGTTGCACGACTTCTTGTGTTGATCCGGGGACTCGTAGCGCCGGCTGGAGTGCAACGAAACCTGCGATGTCTGGTGTTGTTCAGTCTGACGCTTTATGGATTTGTTTTCGCCTCGGCCCTTTTGGTTCCCTACAACAACGACATTTTAGAGGCTGCGAAGAAGAATGTCTGTTCACTTATGTACACCGTCGGATCGGTTGTAATTCGTACCAGACCGCCTGCGTCTGTGCTGCCGAAGTGATTGAGGAGCGCTTAACTGCGGTAGCTGGCGTTGATGCGGACGTAGTCGCCGGTGAAGTCGCAAGTCCAGACGCGGGCACGGCCGCGATCCCGCGAGCCGGGGCGCCCGCGACGCGGAACCTTGTGCGAACCACTCGCCGGACGGCGGGCCGGGCGACATCCCAAATCGACGATGACCGGAACGTATTTCGCGAGCAGACGGCGGTGCGCGGCGCGTTCGTCGAAGGCAACCGCGACACCGCGACGGCAAACCGTGATGCCGGCAAGGCGAATTTCCACGCGCGCAGGGTCGAATGGTACGCCGGCACGCCCCGCCGCGGCGAGGATGCGGCCCCAGTTGGGGTCGGCGCCGGCGAAGGCCGTTTTTACGAGCGGAGAATTCGCAATCGTGCGCGCCACCTGATCTGCGGCGCGGTCCGACGGCGCGCCACGAACTTCGATTTCGATCACGCGCTGAGCGCCTTCCCCATCCGCCACGATCGCCAGGGCCAACTTGCGGCACACCGCTTCGAGCGACGCGCAAAACCTTTGAAAATGGGCGCTCCCGGCGGTGATTTGTGGGGCGCCGGAAGCACCGTTTGCAAGCAGGGCCAGGGTGTCGTTCGTAGATGTGTCTTCATCCACGGTGATGGCGTTGAATGTGTGTCGGACGGCGGCGCGCAGAGCGCGCGCGAGCAGCGTGGGAGCGATGGCCGCGTCGGTGACGACGAATGCCAGCATAGTCGCAAGGCGGGGATGAATCATCCCCGCGCCCTTGGCGCAGCCGAGTAGGCGCACTTGTTTGCCGCCGATGCGAAAGCGCGCGGCGGCCCATTTCGGGCGCGTGTCCGTGGTCATGATGGCGCGAGTGAGCTGCGCAAATGCGCCGGCCCCCGCGTGGCGCGCGTGGATCAGGCGAGGAACGGCGCGCAGGATTTTTTCAACGCGCAGGGGCACGCCGATGACGCCGGTGGAACAGACCAAAAGCTGAGACGGGGCGCAGCCGAGCTCGCGTGCGGCCGCGAGCGCGGTAGCGGCGGTGGCCGCGGCTCCCCGGGCTCCGGTGCAACAGTTGGCATTCCCGGAATTGACGATGACGCCGCGCATGCGGTGACGCGATTGCCGGAGGTGAGCTTTCGATACGAGAACGGGAGCAGCCTGGACGCGGTTGGTGGTGAAGAGCGCGGCGGCCGCGGCGGGAGATTCACTGGCAAGAAACGCAAGATCGAGACCGGATTTCTTCAAG
>Ga0073928_10003755_pt1 | contig 23473 bp, 21 predicted proteins | sample PaiPotPPA55metaG_FD_76969 | JGI IMG/M metagenome (GOLD analysis project Ga0073928, IMG submission 76969) | Iron sulfur acid spring bacterial and archeal communities from Banff, Canada, to study Microbial Dark Matter (Phase II) - Paint Pots PPA... ...
CCTCGTGCCGCCTCCTACGCGGAGCGGGACGACGACCACGGTGGCGTCCCGCAAGTAATCCGCGACAGTAGCGACCGTGCCCGTTACCTGCACGGAAGCGGAGGCAAGGCGCTGCACTTTGCCATGCGGATTGCGTCCCACGATCTGGAAAATCGCGTTAGGAAACTGTGCCAGAATCCCTGGCCAAATCTGCTGACAAAAATATTCCACAGCGTCTATGTTGGGCTCCCAATCCATCGAACCGGTGAACACGATTCGCGGAGGGTTTGGGCTGGAGGGGGGAGCGACACTGAACTTGCCGGTATCGACCCCCGTAGGCACTACCGTGATCTGAGCGGCGGGATACATCTCAAGCATTTGCTTGCGATCGTGCTCCGACACAGCAATTATGTGATTGAACCGTCGCAGTGCGGCCCCCTCATACCGGTTCATCTTCGCCGCCTCAATTCCGAATACCATTCTCTTGATAGGATTCGATTCGGTTGCCGCCATGCGCTTCCACAGCAAACTCTCAACATTGTGCTGAAACAACACCGTGGGCGTAAGTAATTTTTCAGGAAAGTTCAAAGAGGCGGAAAGGAAATCGCACACCGCAACGTCGAAACGACTTTCTTGCATCCAGTCTTTTATCGTTTTCGCAACCGCCGGGTGAGTGAATTTGCTAACAGCATATGGCGCGCTTTGCGGGAGACGCCGCAAATAATCTAAACCTTGTTCGAGCGGAGTGGAATCAAGCGCGGCGGTGTAAATCGTTTCTGCGCCGGGCAGGTCCCCGCGAATGTTTGCTTCATATTGCAAGTCTCTGCGGCCACCGTAGTAGGAAAGTAAAGTAGTCGAATGAGAGCGCGCTAGAAAACGGAGAATGTTGTACGACCGGATTTTTCCTCCCGTATCGACGGGCAGAAGCTTGCCGGCTTTTACCCACAAAATTTTCACTGCGATATTCCCGGGGTTGTCGTATGAAGTGAAGTCGTGGCTTCCTCCTCGCGATTGACCCGGGGAGGGTCTTCAGCGAGCACAGTCGCGTCAATCTCCGCTGCTGTCAGCGCCGGACGGAGAGCACGAATCAGTGAGCTGCGCTTGAACACCTGCTTGGCTTCAAAGAAGCCGCGATGGAATTGCCGGGTCAGAGCAAGTCCGACACCCATGCTCTGATCCGCCAGCGATGTTTCATAGCCGAGTTTCCTTAAAGTTGGGCCTAGCATTCGTTCAAACTTCGCCAACTGCTGCGGAGTGAATCCTTTTTTCCAGCGGCCGACAGGGCTGTGACCGGCATCCGGAGATTCCGCCCTGAAAGACGTATTGGGCTTGCTCACCGAACCGTAGCCTACGCTGCGAATGCGTTTGTAGTTGAGGTCGTGATCCAGGAAGCGCCCAATCTGGTTTAGCGTCTGCTCAGGCGAAGAAATCAGGTTTTCGAAGGGGATTTCTAAATAATCGTTGGCGAACAAGTTTCCATAGCGGCGGCCATGTTCAACCATCCACTCCCAATATGCGCCCGCTCCAAGCAAGCTCTGTCGCTCCTCCCACGGAAGGGGGCGCACATATTTCACTTTGCCAAGAGACATTGCGACGTCGCGGCCATCCCGGATGATGTGGAGGATCAATGCGTTCGGAATTTGCCGCTTGATGGCAGGCAGATGCAGCAGTCCTTCGGGAGAGTTCTCCGCCCACCGCTGCATTCCCTGCGCACGCACCATCTCGTCCATGACGATGCGGAGAAAATCGCCGGTGTTTTGGCAGTCCTCTAAAATTTTCTTCTCAACTTCGGCGGAAGAAATCCCAGTGGCGCGAAAGAGTTTGCTATTCAACCAGGCGTCTAACACCCGTTTGCGCGTTTTCCGCGAACCGAAATCCCCGAAGCGAGGTCCGAGCACATTGAACACATTGGATTCGGCGAGGTAGACCGCGAACCCTCCGGATGAAAGCAACATGTCGTAAAGGAGGGTGGTGCCCGAACGAGGGCTGCCAAGAACAAAAACCGGGGCAAACTTCCGCTGGTTCGCGCTGACCGCCATCATCAACCGGTGCTCCGAGGACGAGCAGAGTTTTCCATGCCTGAAAACATTTCGTGCGTTTCGCAACACGCGCTAACTTCCGCGATCTGGAAGCCATCCCTCTCGATGTTCACCAATCGGTTACGGCATTCCTGTTGGCAGAAACTCCATGGAAACAACTTGGCTATATTTTAGTTCAATCAGCTTGCGGAAAATGGTCTCGTGGTTGATGTAGGCGGTACCGGGCACATGGGGCCTGGGGAGGGGAAGTCTTGTCGATTCATCACTGCTTTACTTTGCGACGGGCTCCTGTAGTTCAGTGACTGGGGCCATTCCCGCGGAAGCTTGAGCCTGTTGGATTCGATAGCCATTTCGCGTCCGTATGTGGTACGCCTTCAGATTTGGGCCCACCAGCTTTACGGTGATACTGCGCCAGCCGCGGTTTGGATTTGGTTGCGGATAGTAACTGAGCGAATAAAGATGCGCGAGATCATCACGAATGGAGGCGAACGCCTTGTTTTCTTCTTTCCAATTCTTGGCGAAATAAACTTTGCCTCCGGTGGCTTTGGTCATTCGTTCGAATACAGCGGTCGAGACAGGTTCCAACTGCGCAAGCCTGGTACTGATCATGTAGATGACTATTCCAGTCGATTGCGCTAACTCTGCGACGTCTTCGGGCGGCACCATGCTGGCATTGTCGGGGCCATTCGAAAACACCACGATGACTTTTCTTCCGGTGTAGCGGGCTGCGTCCTTGACAGTCAACAGAAGGCAGTTGTACAGCGCTGCTTCATCCCCGGCGACGGTCGTGCGAACGCCGCGCAAAACTTGCGATCGATCGGAAGTAAGCAATGACGCGCGGGAAAGATCGTGGCTGTAAGAATAGAAAGCGATCTTGTTGGGATTTTCCAGAGACCGAACAAAATCGGCTATGGCATCCTGCGCGTACACGAATCCCCGGTACATGTAATTGCTGGTATCAAAAAGGATGAAAACATTTGCGCCTGGCGTCAGCAAGCCCAGGTGTTGGGACGTAGACTGCGATCGGTCCGTCTCCTCAGATTGGGCTGCTTCGGGTGAAGAGCCACTATCCGAAGGAGTCATTCCCACTGAAGGAGTCGTTCCCGCCAGTGTGCTTGCTGGAGCATTGCCTTCAGATGCGAATGAGATCTTTTGTGGAATTCGATCTTCAGTTATGGCGAAATCCTTGGGTCTCAGGCCAGTGATGTAGTTGCCCTTATTGTCGGTGACAGCGACATTCAACTGCACCATATCAACGTTAACCTGGATGTGTGGTTCAACCTCCTGAGCCACGATCCGGGTTCCGAAGACGAACAGAAAAATCAAAGAAAGCGATAAGAATACAAAGTGCTTCCTCACCATGACACTCCTCTTTTCACGCTCGATTAATTCAGACGACCGGGAACTGCCGCCGAGGCAATTTTCCCTTGTCTGAACTCTTCGCCGGTTTCACGCAGGGCACGAAGCACGGCTGGCCAATCTTCCAAATTTGTGCCAAAAACGTTCTCCACCATGCGATGAGTCAATTGGGGCACAAGGCGGTTCAATACAACCGGCGGGTACCCCATTTCGTCCGCCAGGCGAGCCCAGTACAAATTGCTGGAGTCCCACGACTCTCCCATCAAGCGGCTCGAATATCCTGCGAGAGCTGGGAACGACTGCACATTCAGCAACTCGCGAGCATAATTCTGGGCCAATATCGGATGCGGCACACCAAAGTCGTGCGACAGCCGATTCCAGCTGAGTTCCTCCGGATTTGAGCGGGACATCCGTTGCAATTCCTGACTTGCAGGCCCCACTGAATCGGCATCCGTGGGGAATTTCCGAAGAAATTCGGCTGCTAGATAGAAAGTATCGGCAGGCAGCATTTGAGGGAACATTCCCGGCAACTGTCGCCCAGCGAGAGCCTGATCCACCCATTCCAGTCTTTGTGGATCCATTCGTTCGGAAAGAATATTCATCAGCTTGATTCGCAGCTCTTCATTTTCCACCGAAGCTGTCAGCAGCTCCTCGCCGCATCTCTGATACAGGGCGATGGCATGCAGTTCGCTCGGGGTTACGGTCCACCAGCGCGGCAAGGTCGCGCTGGTCAAAAGACCGGGGACCAGCTCTCTCCAAATTAAGGCTTGGACGTTTTCGGGGGCGATGAAGTCCTCCTCAACTTCTGCCAGAACATAGGGCAAGTCCGCCAGGGAACCAACTAGATGGGCGCCGCCGCCGGCCGGCGAGCCCACTCCAAATAACTGGGCTGATTGCCACAGATGTTCTACCCCGCCGACCGTGTCACCCGAGAAATCATGCGATCTAACAAATAAGGGATTGATGTGAAGAACTTGAGCTCCAGGTGGCTCATAGTATGCATAGTTCAGTCCCACCAGAGTGTCTCGCAGGAAAGACGTCAGTTCTCCCCGCGCCTGTTCTAATTGTGCCGGGGAATTTGCCGTCTTAATCACTTTCGACAGATCCGTCCGCATCTGCAAATCGGTGTGGTGGTTGTTGTAAATTCCGGCGGCCCACTGGGTTCTCTCGCTACCGGTAAAAATCGGACGAGGCATCTGAAACTCTCGAAGTTCCCCCGCTAAAGGGATCAAAGCGTTTCCGATTTTTGCGCCGTGCGCCATTTCATTTAAGCCGTTGCCTAACGTGAACAGTGTGTCGAGGGATACCAAGCGTTGGCCAGCCATTACAGAGCGAATCTCGTTCGCCAATTCCGTGTGGATCCGCTGACTTTCCGCGCCGGGCTGCGTTGGGCCCGCCAGCAAGTCGATTATTTCGGCCTGTGAGCAATTAGGGTTTCCAGTCGCCGCCAGCATGAGTCCAGCGAGCGAGTCGCGGCCAGCGTCGAAAACCTGAGCAGACGAAGACACTTTGGCGAAGGGCAAGATGACTTTACGCCACGAGTCGTTCAAGTCAGCGCCTGAAAGCTGTCCTTGACGAGCGAGTATTTGCCAGAGTCCAACGTTTGCCTGGAACGTACCCATGGCATTGCCTCTTACCGTATGGTCGTGAATGCCGTCCAAGCTCTCGGCGACACTCAGAAAACTGGCGATAGACTCGTCGCTCAGTTCTGGGAACTCATCAAACATCAAGTATTGATGGCTGAATTGAGCGAACTTGCTCGCCAGTAGAAGAACCGTTTCCGGACGCAGCCGCTTCTCCGGCATGCGGCCCCCGTCTAATTCACTCAAAAATAAATAAATTCGCAAGGGGCCAGCGTCTGTTTCCTCCCGGGAAAACGCGAACATTGCTTCCAATAATTGTTCAGGATTATTCCAATGGTTAGACCGCTTACCCCAATCGCGTGCAACTTTCGAATCGGTTCTGCCGCGAAGGATCCGTTTCCATGTTTCGAGATTTCCGGGGACATTGGGCTCACCATTCGAGTCCCACCTAACGCGGCTTACAAGAAGCAAAAGTGCAGGGGCCGGTCGAAAGGTCGGCCTGGCCGCGTCCGCGGAGGGATCTGGAGATCGAAACGCCACGTAGAAGCGCTTCAGCCGGTGAGGCTCGGTGAAATATGTCTGTCGAGACTGAGGAATGCGGGACAAAGCATCAAAATACGCGGCTAGCCAGCCTTTATCTTTCGCTAGCAGGCTTGACACGAATTCCGACGGTGAGCGCGGGCTGGCACCGACCAGGCTTTCCCAAGCCGGGTGGGCGTTAACACCCCCCGGAACGATTACCCGGCCGGCATGTATCGAGATGTAGTTTCCATAAAAATCAAGAACACCCGCAACTGGAATGAGTTGGGCGAGGCCGGGTGATTGTCGCAAGGCAAGCCGAGTTTGTACGTCAGTTCGCGTCAGTGCCCAATAAAGCCGCGCTACCGCAGGATCGCGGAAAAGAGTCTCAATAAGGTCCTGGTTCTTGTTCGCGTTGTCGCGACTCACTGCCGTCCAGTCGCTAGCCGTGAACAATACCGGCACACGAGAGGAGTGATAAGGATATGTAAACGGAACACCTCCTTGGATAGCAGCTTCAACGTCTGTCAAGGGGAAGCCGGAGTCGATAGTAAGAAAGGCCCTTTCCGCATCATTAGTCACCAATGATGTGTCTTTGTTGCCGCAGCTCTCTCGCACTCGATAACCAAGAATCTGAAGTAAAGGCTTTGCCTCTTCGCAGTTTGCAACCCTTATAGTCTCGTTCGGACCGGCCAGGGCCGCGAGTTCTCTCGCCTGGCGTACATAACGGTTCAATAAAATTAGAAATTCGGTTGGCTTGCCGCTTCGGTACCCTACCAGGTACACATTGTGAGCGAGCAAAGGCATCACTTCTTCGGGTAGGATTTTTTGACTGATGCCAGCCATGCGCAAAAATGACCGCAACGGGCCTGGAATGACGACGGTACTTTCGGAGGACGAGTCTGGGCCCGGCGCAAGCTTCTTCGCCGACTTGTCAGCACTTCCGGCATAGGACCGTGAGCAAACCGAGACGCTTAAAAGGGTTACCGCAAAAATGGCAGGCAAGCCGGCAAGAGATTTCATGGCAGGACGGATCCTCTCGGAAACCTCCGAGACATCTTGCAACAGGTCTTGATGTTGCCACGGAACAGGGCGAGTACAGCAAATTCCGTTGAAACGAGCTTGGAGCGCTGGGTTTCGCGAAATTCCTAATCTAAGACGGTGCCCTTTTCCGTTGTGTCCGGGCGTTTACTCTCGCGGTCAAGATAAACCATTCCTCGAAGTAATCCAAGACCTTTCCGATGTGAGGACATATTTTTGACAAAACTTCCTTAGAAACTGAAAATGTCCCGGCTCCAGCCGCCGGGATCGGCGGGAAGGTCTCCTGTAAGCCTCTGGTAATACAATCCAATAGGCAAATCTAAATTGCAGGAGCGCTTGATGGAATTCGTCCATGATGACTTCCTGTTGCAGTCCAAAACGGCACAACGGCTATACCACGACTACGCTGAAGGTCAGCCCATTTTGGACTTTCATTCGCATCTGTCAGCTGCGGATATCGCCGCTAACCGGCGCTTCCAAAATCTGTTTGAAATCTGGCTGGAAGGTGACCACTACAAGTGGCGAGCGATGCGCGCCAATGGGATCGCCGAGTCCTTTTGCTCAGGCGCTGCCTCACCGTACGAAAAATTCCTTGCCTGGGCACGAACCGTTCCGTTCACGTTGCGAAATCCGCTCTATCACTGGACCCACCTTGAGCTTAAGAGATATTTCGGAATTAATGACCTGCTCAGTGAAGCCAGCGCGGAATCTGTTTGGAAGCTGGCGAACTCTTTGCTGACCACAGGCGATCTCACCGCGCAAGGAATTCTCAGAAAATTCGATGTTCGAGTACTTTGCACGACCGATGACCCCTGCGATGATCTTTCATCGCATGCGGCGATCAATGCTTCCAACCTGGGATTTCGGGTCTATCCAACATTCCGGCCGGATAAAGCACTACTTGTGAATATGCCGGATCCATTTAATCGCTGGGTGAGCCGGTTGGAAACGGCAAGCAACATCACCGCGGCGAGCTTTCTGGACTTCCTTGACGCTCTTAAACAGCGCCATGATTTTTTCCATGCCAGCGGCGGCAGACTCTCCGATCACGGCTTGCCTCACTGCCATGCGACCTCGTGCACCCACACCGAGGCATCAGCAATTTTTGAGCATGCCAGATCGGGAAACCCTGCAACCCCCAAGCAGCACGAACAATTCGCGTCTTACCTGATGCTTTTTTTCGGCCGCTTGGATGCCGCACAAGGTTGGACAAAACAATTACATGTGGGAGCGATTCGCAACGTGAATACCCGGGGCCTCTCGGAAATCGGCCCTGACACCGGGTTCGACAGTATTGGAGACTGGCCCCAAGCGGAAACGTTCTGCAGATATCTAGACCATCTCGAGCGAGAGCACGCGCTGCCAAAAATGCTCGTCTACAACGTTAATCCCAGTGACAATTACGTCTTTGCGACTGCCATCGGCAATTTTCAAGAGGGCTCCATCCCGGGCAAGATCCAATTCGGCAGCGGATGGTGGTTTCTCGATCAGAAAGAAGGCATGGAATGGCAACTGAACGCGCTCTCAAATACTGGCTTGCTCTCGCGATTCATCGGTATGCTGACCGATTCGCGCTCGTTCATGTCATTTCCGAGACATGAATACTTTCGCCGGGTGCTCTGCAATCTGGTTGGGCGAGACGTGGAAAATGGCGACCTCCCGAATGATGAGCAGCTCGTTGGGACGATGATCAGAAATATTTGCTACAAAAATGCGTGCGACTATTTAGCACTGTCATGCTGAGCGAGGCTGAGCTTCCGCTCACGGAAGCTCAAAGAGTCGAAGCATCCTCACCAATCGTGCATAGTCCCGTCCAACTTGCGATTGATCGGCAGGTAGGCCCGCTGGTATGGATACTGAGCCGCCAGCGATTCGTCGATATCCACGCCCAGCCCGGGCTTATCTCCAGGATGCATGAACCCATTCTCGAAGGAATACGAGTGCGGGAAAACTTTGTCGGTCTCGGGACTGTGCCGCATGTACTCCTGGATTCCGAAGTTGTGAATGCTGAGGTCGAAATGCAGCGCCGCAGCCAAACAAACCGGGCTCAGATCAGTGGCCCCGTGGGACCCGGTTCGCACTTGATACAACTCCGCCAGATTGGCAATCTTTTTTAGGTGGGTGATACCACCGGCGTGGGCAACGTCCGTGCGAATGTAGTCGATCAGTCGTTCCTGAATCAATTGTTGGCAGTCGTAGATGGTGTTGAAAACCTCTCCCACCGCTAAAGGTGTTGTGGTGTGCTGCCGAATTAGCCGAAAGCTATCCTGTAGCTCCGCCGGCGTTGGATCCTCCAACCAGAACAGATGAAATGGTTCGAGTTCTTTGCCCAAGCGCCCGGCCTCGATTGGAGTCAACCGATGGTGCGCGTCATGCAGCAAGTGGACCTCATCCCCAAACTCCTTGCGGAGGCGCGCGAATAGCTTCGGCACAAAATTTAAGTATTGTTCTGAAGACCACGTACTTTCTGGGGGGGCGTCTTTCTCGGCCGGTTCATAGTACATCCCTCCCCGCCCGACTCCGTACGTGCTGGATATTCCAGGAATTCCCGATTGCGCGCGAATTGCTCTATATCCGAGCTGCTTGTAATGCGATACGGCTTGTACCGTTTCTTCTATATCCACTCCGCTGGCGTGTCCATAAACGAGAACGGCCTCCCGAGAAGCGCCTCCGATCAATTGATATAAAGGCGAATTTAAGCTTTTCGCTTTGATATCCCACAAAGCGGTATCTACCGCTGCGATTGCGGTCATCGTCACGGGACCGCGACGCCAGTAGGCGCCTTTGTAAAGATATTGCCAGATATCTTCGATGCGGCGTGCGTCGCGGCCAATTAGCAAGGGCGCGACATGGTCAGCCAGGTAACTTGCGACGGCAAGTTCGCGGCCATTCAGCGTCGCATCGCCCACGCCATGAATCCCATCTTCAGTGATTAGTTTGAGGGTGACGAAATTTCGGCCAGGACTGCAAACGATCACCTTAGCCTCAACAATTTTCATCTTAGAATCCTTTTCTTTTTAGGTTCAAATGAAAACTTGTCCTGCAGGAACAGGACCGCCAATTTTATACTTATCTGGGTCGGCGCAAATCTTGAGCTTTTCCGGTTTTCTACCAAATCCTTTAATATGCGTGTGAAAAGAAACCGCAGCAAGGACGAACTACATTCATGGCTAACCCTTCACTAGACTTAAGCTCAAAAACTGCGGTCGTGATTGGTGGAACCTCCGGTATTGGACTCACCCTCGCCAAAGGGCTGGCGCAAGCTGGAGCAAACGTAGTTGCCACTGGTCGCCGGGCCGATCTGGTCGCTTCTGCCGCGGATGAAATCAAGAAGCTGGGCCGCCGGTCCCTTTCGCTCACTACTGACGTGACAGACGGCGGCAGCCTCGAAGCTTTGCTCGGCGGAGTTATCGCGGAATTTGGGGTCGTCGATATTCTGGTCAACTGCGCGGGGACCACGAAACGCACCCCGACCATCGAGGTTCCCCTCAGCGAGTGGAACCGGATTATCGAGACAAACCTCACCGGAACATTTCAAGCTTGCCAGATATTTGGCCGTAAGATGATCGAGCGAAAGTATGGCCGTATCATCAATATCGCTTCAATCTCGTCATTCGTTGCACTCTTCGAGGTGGCTGCTTATTCCGCAAGCAAAGCGGCTGTTGCGTCGCTCACTCAATCCCTGGCAATCGAATGGGCGCCACACGGAGTTTGTGTAAACGCAATCGCGCCTGGAGTATTTCGAACTGATCTAAACGCCAAGCTTCTTGATGGGACTCAGCGCGGGCAAGAATTCCTACTTCGCACGCCGATGAAAAGATTTGGACAGTTGGAAGAACTGGTGGGTGCCGCGGTATTCCTGGCGTCCGATGCTGCGAGCTTTGTGACCGGTCATGTGCTCGCCGTCGATGGCGGTTTCCTCGCCAGCGGGGTGAATCAGTAGCCTGCCTTATGCGGTGAGCTCAACCGATCCGATTTCAAACCGGTTGAGCTTCCCCACAACGAAAACCCGCGTCAGTGCTGATCGTGATCGTGATGATCGTCATCGTGATGATCGTCGCGGTCCCAATCGCGTTCCGTGTGCCACCGGTTGTCCTGACTACTCCACCAGCCGTGGTACTCATTCCAGCAACTTTCCCTAACATTGTTCAGGTCCCGCCTGCGCTCTTGGGCTTGGCTGCTATGCTCGCCATGTTTTTCGATCGCAGTGTTAAGTTGAGCTTCGGCCTTTTCTACACGATGCCTGCACTTATCCCTGTCGTCGTCCGCATGGGCGCGTGGGGCTGCAACAAAAAAGAGTAGAGCACTCAACGTAGTAGTAACCGCTAGAGACTTCCCGAGTCGTGAATAGTATTGACTTGATCTCAAACCAATCCTCCTCGCAATTGCGAAAGTGAAGCTTCCTGGGGAACTTACAGGAGCATCCGACTAAAAGAGGGCAGAAATTCGGCTTGGGTTGCTTGGATTTCTCTGAACGGAAATCGGAAATCCTGTACGTTCATCTCCAAGATGTCTATGCAGTCAGGTCGCTAGCGGCTTCGATCGAGCATAAGTCCCACCCCAAATCCTACCAACACCGCGCCCGTCGTCTGATCGAGGGTTTTGGCCACCCGGGGGTTCCGGAACCAGTTGGAGAACAACCCAGCTGCCTGAGTCAAAACCAAAAACCACAGAATGCCTTCGGTGGCGTGGATGGCCGCCAACAGCATACTGAATGCCGCAACGTTGACGCCCGCCGGAACAAATTGCGGAAGGAAAGTTACGTAAAACAGACCGACCTTCGGGTTGAGAAGGTTGCTCAGCAATCCACGCCCGAACCAGCGTGTGGCACTGTCGCGGAAATTCTCGCCGACCGGCAGCATGGATTCCCCAGGCCCTGAGCGCGAACGCCGGGAGCGCAAAAATAGTTTTGCGCCTAGAAAAATCAGATAGCATGCTCCGCCAACGCGGAGTGCGGTGTAGGCAAGCCGCGAAACTGCGAGAAGGGCGCCCAGTCCCACCGAAACCGTCAGCCCCCAAATCAAGAGACCCAGGCAGATTCCGGCTCCGGCCAGCATCGCGCGGCGGCGTCCTTCCACAGCTGCGGTCCGCAGGACCAGCGCAGTATCCAGGCCGGGCGTGATGGTCAGCAATGCCGCCGCAGCCGTAAACCCCAACAACGCGTGCTCAATCGTCATGTCACATCCTTCAAGAGTGAAGGCCCATTACTTCGGCTGAGGCACAATCCGCAAATACGGTTTTAACGTTTTCCAACCGCCCGGATACTTCTTTTCTGCTTCCTCGTTCGAGACGGCTGGCGGAATGATTACATCTCCGCCGTGTTTCCAGTTCGCCGGCGTCGCGACTTTGTGGTTTGCGGTGAGCTGCAACGAATCGAGAACCCGCAATACCTCATCGAAGTTACGACCCGTATTCATTGGATAAACCAGCATCAGCTTGATCTTCTTGTCGGGCCCTATTACGAACACGGTCCGCACCGTGGCATTGTCCGCTGCCGTGCGGCCTTCGGAAGTCGTGCCGCTACCGGCTGGCAACATTCCGTAAAGTTTGGCGATCTTGAGTTCCGGATCACCAATCATTGGATAATTCACTTTGTGACCCTGCGTCTCCTCGATGTCTGCGATCCACTTTTTGTGATTGCCGACTGGATCGACGCTAATAGAGATAATCTTTGTGTTCCTCTTGGTGAATTCTGGTTGCAGGCCGGCCATCGACCCGAGTTCGGTGGTGCACACGGGTGTGAAATCCTTCGGGTGCGAGAATAAAATCGCCCAACCATCCCCAATCCAGTCGTGAAATTTGATGGGACCTTGCGTGGTTTCGGCCGTGAAGTCAGGAGCCGTGTCATTTATGCGGAGGGCCGGCGCCTCTGTCGGAGCGCTGATACTTGTACTCATGATTTTCTCCTTCGAAGTCATTCTCCCGGCTACAGCCGGGGCATAGTGCGCATGCGCCCGATCTTCAAGAGTGAGTGCTTCAAAAAGAAACCCACCCGAGATGAGCCGGGTGGGTGTCAGAAAGCCTACTGCGCTACCCACAAACCGGCGCCCGGCGACAACAGCACACCGAGTTTGGCTTGGAGTTCGCAGTCATTGACATAAGATACCCGGCGTTTCCACGTCGAGTCAAATTCATCCTAGCATAGCGGATTAGCCCATCAGCTTGAAGTGTGGAAGAGCGGCCATTTATGGCCGCGTATAGACGCCCATTTCTGAAAATGGGCTTCAGCCGCTGGCCCTAAAAGGCGGATACCCTTACGCACTCAGTCGCGCGGCTAGGCGCTGAACGATTTATCGGATGGTTAAACTCGTCAAGACTGTGCACTGATTCTCGGATAACGTACTAGTCAATGTGAACGTCGGTGGATATTCAAGTCATGTTTCGTGCTACGAGATTATTATTTCGTCGAGAATGAACTGAATTGCTGTAAGAAATGAACCACGCACAAACGTTAAAATTTTTCAATACTGCTACAGTGCCATTGGCGTTCCCGCCACTTTACACAGGAAGCAGGCAGCCGCTAGGATTTGTCTCGCTCACCTCACAGTCAGCGAAGCGATTTGAATTGTTCGGTGAGTTCCGAGGGTTGACTCCTAACATTAATGAAACCGAAACGAACAATACTCTGTGCTGATGGCAATGAACAATCGCTTTCCATCCGGAAGGTGATGCTTGAGACCCGGGGTTATAAAGTCCTGGCTTATTCAAATGCGGAAGAAGCGCTCGAGCGATTCAAAGAAGGTGGGATCGATCTGGTACTGGCCGACCTTGTCATGCCCGGCTATGACGGTACCAAGCTGGTTGAGCAGATGAAGAGTTTCTCGCCCGAAACCCCGGCAATTTTGCTCTCGGCAAAAGTAAGAACCTATGATCGCGAAAACCGCGCCGATGTTTTTCTTTCCAAGGGTATGTACGGACCAGCCGAATTGCTGGATCGCATTCGCTTGCTGCTGGTCCGCAAACGTGGACCCAAACGCGTGCGTGTGAGGGCTGTCTCTGCTGGTATATCGTCAGCCGCTTGATTTGCTGCCAGGGAGCGAAGGCCGATCGTCAGATCGACTCAGGGCTTCGTGTAAGATTGTGCTCCCGGATCATGGCAGCATTTATTGAAGCCGTAGACCTTCGCAAGACCTACCGCGTGGGAAAAATCGAAGTGCCCGCCTTACAAGGCGTCTCCTTTAGCGTACAAAAGGGAGAGTTTGTGAGTATTGTCGGGCCGTCCGGCAGCGGCAAATCCACCCTGTTTTACCTGCTCGGTGGACTGACACGCGCTGACTCAGGACACGTAGTGGTTGATGGAGACGATTTCGCCAAGCTTTCCGACGCCGAGCGCACGCGAATGCGAAAGCGCAAGATAGGGTTTGTTTTTCAGAAATTCAATCTTCTACCGACTCTGGACGCCCTTGGCAATATCGAAATAGCGCGGGAGATTGCCGGCACGGAGGCCAATCGAGACCAGTCTTACTTCGAAAAGATCGTCGGCTTGCTTGGACTCGAAAAACGCCTTCCTCATCGCCCTTCGGAGCTTTCCGGCGGCGAACAACAGCGGGTAGCGCTCGCACGCGCTCTAATCAATAAGCCCGCAATCGTTCTGGCGGACGAACCCACGGGAAATCTGGATTCGAAAAATTCAGATATTGTTTTGGGTATGCTTCGACATTCCAACCGCGAACTAGGTCAGACTGTGCTGATGATTACGCACAATCCCGAAGCCGCAAGCTACGGAGACCGAATCATTCACATGCGCGATGGACAGATTGCCGCCTGAGAGCACCTGTTGCGAGGCCTTGTTTCCATTCCAAGACTTGCGTGCCATTGCCCCCCGGCTTGGCCCTGTTTATAATCGCTGCTGCCGAGCGGGAGTAGCTCAGTGGTAGAGCGCGACCTTGCCAAGGTCGATGTCGCGGGTTCGACCCCCGTCTCCCGCTCCAATTCTTTGCATGTATGTCCTTGCGTCGCAGCAGTTTCGGCTGTTTGCGCGTTATCTGTAGGACGTGCGTGCACAGAGTTTGAGTCTTAGGGCGCGGTACCCAAGTGGTAAGGGAGAGGTCTGCAAAACCTTTATGCGTGAGTTCGATTCTCACCCGCGCCTCCAAACTTTGGCCTCAGAGTCGCTGCTGATGAGTATCTCCTGGAGAACTCCACCTGGCTGGGAACACTCAGCGTGATTGGGGCATGCCAGCGGCCTGATTTCACGCGTCTCCTGCTAGAATTTCGGAAATGGTAAGTTCCTTACGATTAAGGGTGGGTGAATGGGTTGACCGGGCTGAACAACAGGCGGGCCATCCCAGCGCAAGTGACATCGAACAGCTGAAGTTGCTTTGGGAGCAAAGGATGGATGTTCTTGTCGATACGATTCCAAGCAACTACGAAATAAAATGGAAACACTCCGACCCCGATTGGAACTCATGGGCGTCCATCGCAAAATGTTTCGAGGAATATCACGCGGCGCTTGTCGATTCACAAGGTGCGCATGCGATTCGGACAAGTAAAAGTCGATTGGGCGGTATCTGAACAACTGCCGTCGTCCCGTCGGCAGCAGCCGGAAGTGTCGGCTCGAATCACAAACGGTGATCGCTCCGACCGAACCGACCTGACTAAATTACTTGCTCTCGACCACCTGAAGCTGATCGTCCACAGAAAACACATTCGGTACGGACTTGGCCTGAATCTCGGCTACTTGTTTGTCGGTTTGTCTGTCAACAACCCCAGTCAGGGTGACGTGGCCGCCTTTCACAATGATGTGAATTGGAGGCACCGCCATCATCGCGTACCGAGTTAGCACAGGGTAGCTGTAGATGGCCCGATAAACTTGACGCCGGATCCCGTCATCCATGGGCGAGGGAGGTAGCACTTCGATCTGATTGACTACCCTCTCGACGCCTTCGATATTCTTAACCGCGGCTTCGGCATCGGATTTTGTTGATGGCCTTACTACCTGGCCAATAAGAGTCACGGTCCCATCAGGTGAGACCTGGTATGCCAGGTTGTCAAAAACTCCGTAATACGGGAGTAGGACCAGCTCGTGGTGCACTTCTTTGATGATTCGCTGTACCGCCCGCTGGTCCAATTGCTCACTTCCAGCTGGAGTAGCCCGCAATATTTGACTACCCGAAACCAGTGTTAGAACTAGCGCCAGAATAATTTTCTTCATCGTTCGCTCTCTTTCTTTTCCACCACACGGAATTCGAGTCAAGTAAAGAGCTTAGCGGATTGCCGGACAATACATGGATGCGGGTAGTTATCTTTAGTTGAAGGTGGAGGACGGCATAAGACTTTCGCCGTCCTCGTACGGACCGTTAGGATGGATCCTTAAAACAAGAATCTATGCCGCCTGGCGGTGGATTGCGCTGCGAACCTTGTTTTTTGTAGGCTCATCGATCGTCATATTGTGTGCTTCACGGCCATGCTTCTCGATTTTTGGCATGATTTCTTCTTCGCTATTTCCACTAACCTTCCAGTCGCAGTTTTTTGGACCGACATCCGAACATTGGAAGTTCACTTTTCCGCGAGAACCGGTTCCCCGATCACCGACAGTATTTGGATTGGAATTCATGTTCCCTCCTGCATGAACGAATTCTCCGCCTGGCCAATCCACGATTCAATACCTTGATGCCTTTATTGTCCTGCTAAGTAGGCAAGCTAAATACCGTGGCGGCAGTAAGTTACGCCTAGAGAGCTGCACTATTTCTGATGAACAGGCACAGGATCGACCGACCCCTTCGAGTGATGGTTGACACCAGCAATGACCAGTGAAAGCACAATGATTAGGCCCCCGATAACAAGAATCGCAGGAGCGCCGCCGCGATAGCCGGGCTTTATCATATATTCCTCCTTTTGGGGGTTCCCGTAAATCAAGACCTAGTCGATGCTGTTCCGTGGATAAGATGCTCCCACTTCTCGAAAGGGACAGTCAACTGTCTTTAAGTTTCCTTATTTTTAATGACAGTAAAGCGGAGGCTCTTGGGATACGGCCTTCCCGAGCCTGTGAATATCTCAAAAATAATCTTTGGAGAGCAATCGCATGGATGCCTCATACACCTACGAAACCGTTGCCAAGATGATCGACCACTCATTGTTGAGTCCCGCGCTGACCGTTGCCGAATTGGAAGACGGATGCGCCCTTGCGGTGCGATATAACGTCGCTAGCGTCTGCATCATGCCGTACTACGTTAGGCGATGCGGTGAATTGCTTACCGGCAGTACTGTCCAGCCCAGCACCACAGTTGGCTTTCCCCACGGTGGGCACGCTACTTCTGTAAAGCTGGCTGAAGCTGAGCGGGCCATTCAGGATGGGGCGACCGAATTGGACGTAGTCATAAACATCAGTCAAGCTCGCAGCGGGAATTGGGCTTACGTCGCTAGTGAAATTCAGAAGCTCACCGACACCTGCCATGCCAATGGGACCAAGATAAAAGTAATCTTTGAAAATGCCTACCATGACGATGCGGCCAAAATTCGCCTTTGTGAAATTTGCGGGGATGTAGGCGTCGACTGGGTGAAAACCTCGACCGGCTATGCCGCCACGGGAGCAACCATGGAAGACCTGAAACTAATGAGGAAACATTCACCGCAGCACGTTCAGGTAAAGGCCGCAGGTGGCGTTAGGGATCTAGACACACTTCTAACGGTTAGGGAAATAGGAGTGACCCGCGTGGGAGCAACTCGAAGCGCGGCCATTCTTGACGAATGCCGACGACGGCTTGATCTGAAAGTGGATAACAACTTCCTAACTTAACCTTATGAACTTTTTATGCATTCATTATTGCCAATGCAGGTATCCTGACCATGTTCGTTTCTAATTCTCTGAATCATGACCTCGCTTCGCGCTGGTGACGAACTCGACGGATATCGCATCGACAGCGTTGCCGCCCGTAGCGGCATGGCGTCCATTTTTCGCGCCACGGATTTGCGCACTGGGCTTCCCGTAGCCATCAAAGTACCTCATCCGGAGATGGAAGGCGATCCCGTCTTCTTTGACCGCTTTCATCGCGAACAGGATATCGGGAGAAAACTTGAGCATCCCGGAGTGATGAAGGTCTTCCCCGAAAACGGCCACAGCCAGCTTTACATGGTGATGGAGTGGGTGGACGGCCGCCTTCTACGGCAGTTGCTGAATGAACAAAAGAAGCTTCCTCCAGAACGCGCCGTGCGGATCGCAAAGGGAATCGCCAATGCTCTCGATTACATTCATTCGAACGGAATTGTGCATCGCGACATAAAGCCGGAAAATATCATGATCGACGCGAATGACAACATCAAACTGATCGATTTCGGCATCGCTGCTGACGTTGCCGCCCGGCGGCTGACGTTCGCGAAATTTTCCCAGACGATGGGAACTCCGGACTACATTTCGCCGGAACAGGTCAAAGGAAAGCGTGGCGACGCTCGCAGCGACATCTTCGCGCTGGGAGTCATGCTTTATGAAATGCTAACCGGAAAAGTGCCTTTTACTGGCTCGAACGCGTTTCTTATTATGAATGACCGGTTGCTAAATAATCCTGTTCCGCCGCGAGAAATCGATCCAAGCATCTCGCCGCAATTACAGGAAATTATCTATCGTGCCCTGGAACGCGAGCCCACGAAACGTTATGCCACCGCGAAAGAAATGATTTTGGATCTGGAACATCAAGACCAGGTCGGCACGTCCGAGCGCCCAGAATTGCGGAACTGGAAATCGCGGCGTGAGCCCTACAGCCGGAAAATACTGTTTTATGTGATGCTGGCGTTGATTCCAGTCGTGATCTTCGGATTGTTGCTATGGGCGGCAAAGCACTAAATGGCAACTCAATTTTGTCATTGCGAACGGGCAAAGCCCGGAGGAATCTGCTTTCTCCTACCTCTGAATGAATTCATCCGCATGGGTTACGAAGTCCGGATAAGCGTCTGCCCCTAATTCGTGCAGGTCCATGCCCTGCCTCTCGCCCTCAATGTCCACCCTCTGCGGATAAACCCGATTCAAGAGCCAGTTAAGGCCGTAGGTCATAGGCAGCATAACGCCGATGAGAGTGGCGATTCCAATCAATTGGGAAAGCCATTGTCTAGAGTCTGATCCCGCACTTGAATGTCCCGTAGGAAAGTGGGCCACTACGCCCACCGCCAGAACTCCCAAGATTCCAGACACGGCGTGGACAGAAACTGAACCGCCCGGGTCATCCACCTTCAGTTCGAACTCCAGCCACTCCACCGCAAAAGTAACGAGAGCGCCGGCAATTATCCCGACAAGGACCGCTGCTGCTGGCTTCATGAAAGCACAGGCCGCACTGCTGGCTACCAATCCACCTATCCATCCGTTGACGGTGAGCGAAGCGTCCGGTTTGCCGAATCGCACTTTAGTGAGGGCGGCGGCGGTCAGACCAGCCGATGCCCCAGTCAGCAGGGTGTTCACGGTCACGAGAATGCATCTTGAGGCTTCGCCGTGGGCGAACAGGATTGTGCCCGCTGAGTTGAGGCCGCACCACCCCACCGTAGCGAGGAAACATCCCAGAGCTACCAAAACAGCGTTGTGACCCGGAACCGCAGCCGGCATTCCTTCTGCCGAGTACTTTCCGCGCCGGGGACCAAGTATCCACGCAAGCGACAGCGCAGTGAGCCCGCCGACAACTTGTATAGAACTGGACCCGCCAGCATCAACAAAGCCGTGACCGAAGCCATAATTAGCACCCAATTGCGAAAGCCATCCGCCGCCCCAGATCCAGTTGGCAAAAAGGGGATAGGTCAATCCCGCCAACAGCGCGGTTGAGGCACAGATCGCTCCCAAGCGCCAACGATCGGCTCCTGCACCAAGTGGAATGACAGCGGCGAGTCCGATGCTAAAAATTTGCAACAAAGCTACGAGCGAAGACGGAGAGGGATCGAATTGCAAACCGCGCATGAAGGATGGCTCAGCTGCAATCCAATTCCACGCTTTGCCTCCAACGCTGAGCGTGTGAACGTGCCCGCCCGCGAATCCTTGCCACGAAAATCCGACGACAAAATAGACCAGAGCAGCGATTGCGACCGCGATCAGAGAAGCCATCATGGAATGTGCAGCGCTGCGCGACCTGCCGAGTCCCGTATTGATCAATGCCAGCCCGGCGATGGCGAACGGCACGAGAAGAATCAGAGCAAAGCAAAGCGCTGAGGCCGTTTCAGACAGGATGGGCGCACCGGGCGGAGGGGTCACCCTCGATCCCCCTGAACCGGAAGATGCGAGCGAGCCACAAGAATGATTCCGACAATTTCCACGCCAACGCCTGCCAACACAAAACCTGTCCTCGCCGGAGCCGATCCCAAGAGCGCGAGAGCGGCTACGACCAGCGCCCATCCAGACAACAGAAAAAAGAAACCGGCGACTTTCAAAGGAGAGCCTCCACGCGAGTTCTGAGCAAATACTTGGTTTTAAGAAGGAACATCACAATATAAAACCGCTGTTTCCGCAATAGAAAACTTCCATAAATCCTTGCTTTTGGGTGGCGCAGCGGTTCATCGCCGCGATAATCGCGTACCTTCAATATCGGCTTCAGCCGCCGAGGTCGACCAATGCGTTTATCGCCTATGGTACGCTGGCGACATTCTCATGAGCGCACCCGATACTCCCCAGCGCAACGTACCCGATTCCGCCATGTTGTTCGGCTTCTGGTATCGAGCCGCGGCCAGCAACCATGTGCCACGAAGGGGAGTTCACAAAGCAATGCTTCTCGAAATCCCTCTCGTGATTGGACGAGATGCAAAGGGAATTCCATTCGCTCTTCGCGATGCATGCCCACATCGTGGAATGCCTCTCTCCTGCGGTAAGTTTGATGGTCAGCAACTCGAGTGCAGCTACCATGGCTGGAGGTTCGACGCGCACACCGGACAATGCCAGCTCATTCCGTCGCTCACTGCCGATCAAAAATTAAGAGTTGACCGCATCTACGCCGGGAGCTATGCCTGCGAAGAACACGAGAATTTCATATGGGTTTTTATTCCCGAGCCTGGCCCTGCGGGGGCGGGTTTCTCAAAAGCACCAGACCCGCCCTCCGACGCGCCGAGAGTTCCAATCTTTTCGAAACGATATAAGGCTGCCCATCTGTCCGCCGAACTTCCATGCAGCGTCGATCACGGCATTATCGGTCTGATGGATCCGGCCCACGGCCCATTCGTTCATCAGGCGTGGTGGTGGCGCAGTCGCCACAGCATCCACGAGAAGCAAAAGAGCTTCGAACCCATTCCCAACGGATTTCGCATGAGCGCGCACACTCCCAGCTCAAACAGCGCTCCCTACAAATTGCTGCGCCTCTATGCCGATGCCGACTCGATTACAACAACCATCGATTTTGTGCTGCCAAATTTGCGTCTCGAAACCATTCGGGCAGGGAAGTATTGGTTCTGTTCGCTCACAACTGTAACGCCGGTCACCCGCAATCATTGCAGAATCGACGTAGTCGCAGCATGGAACATCTTTCGCTGGGTTCCGTTTAGCGCACGACTATTGAAATCTGTTTTCGCGAAATTTGTAGAACAGGATCGGCAGACTATGAAGAATCAAGCGGAAGGCCTAAAGCACAATCCTCATCTAATGCTGATTGACGACGCGGATCGTCCCGCAAAATGGTACTTCCAATTGAAAGCCGCGCATCTCGAAGCAATCCAGACTGGACAACAGATGAAGCATCCGATAGATGGCCCAGTGACGCTAAAATGGAGAAGTTAGCCGTTTCGCTCTAACCATTACCAGATGACATCGATTCCTCTATAGAGATGAAATTTCCTATCTGAAGTCACGATAGGAATCTTCTCGGATAGTGCCTGAGCAATAATTTGCCGGTCGAAGGGATCTCTGTGATGGAGATCTAGAGAAAAGAGTTCGAACGCGTGGCGTGCCGTATAGGGGAGTACGCGTATGTTCAGATCCACTATAGCTTGGCGAAGCATGCCGACTGGCAGCTCGAGTTTCCCCGCGGAGGACTTGATGGCAATCTCAGCTAAGGAAATCGAACTTAACTCGCGAATGTTATCGGGATTCCGCAGCGTAGATATAGCCCGCTTGCTGAGCATTTCGGGCGACTCGACAGCGTAAATCAGAATGACGGTATCCAGCAAGAAGCGCACTTAGCCGCGTCCCGATAGAAAGTCTTCGACTTCACCGTCCGTCATTGGCTTCCACCAATTTGGATCGAGAACTTTAATCCTACCTTTGAGCCTTCCTAGTTTTATTTTCCTGGGGACAGGCTTTTTGGTGCGAACGATATCCACCACCGGCAATCCTCTGCGGCAGATGGTCACCGGCTCGCCATCTTCGACGGCTTTGATTAACTCCGGAAGTTTGTTTTTGGCGTCGGCAACACTGACTTGCATGGAAACGATGATAGCTATGTCAAATAGCTATGTCAATCGAAGCTCTACCTGTGGGTGGCCAACGACCAACGACGCGCGACCGACGACTATTCTTTAACCAACCACTCCATTGCTTCGTCTCGGGTTTCAAAGGCAGGAAGCTCGCGCTGGGAAAAACTCTTCACATTTTCATAGTAAACGTGAGGCAAACTCTTGGTTCCTACCCAGGCTGCCCGTTTCACGTATGGACGGTCGAGTACCAGTACTTCCTTCATGCGAGTTATCGCGGGCTTATCAAAGTGGGCGCCGGTGAAGTCGGCCAGGACTAACACTGACTTCGGCGGGTGGCGCGCAACCAGATCACGGAATTCCTCGAACAAGAGAAGCATTTCTTCGCCGGTGGATCGACTCAGATCAATCTGCAATATCTGCTTGCCGGCGTGCTTGACGAATCGAATTCGCTGATCCACGAAGAAAACTCCGAGCGGCTATTTTCCTAGCAGCGATTCTACAACTTCGTAACTTCCATCCAAGGCGGCGTTCAGTTCTTGCGGATTATTGCCTCCGGCTTCAGCCATGTCAGGACGCCCGCCGCCCTTGCCGCCCACCTTCTGAGCAACCGGCCCAATGATCTTCCCCGCTTGCAACTTGGTGGTTAGGTCCTTGGTCACGCTGACGATCAGAGCGACGTTTCCGTTCGTTGCGGACCCGAGAACAACGACACCGGAGCCAAGTTTGTCGCGGAGTTGGTCAACCAGAGTGCGCATCTGCTGCCGCTCCAGATTGTCCACGCGATGCGCGAGCACCTTCACGCCGTGTACTTCTTTAACGTTTTCGCCAGCCGACGCGACGGTGGACGACGCCGACTTCATCCTTGCCTGATCAAGTTCACGCTGCAGTCGCTTGATCTCGGAATCCTTTTTATCGAGCTCAATTTTCAGAGCTTCTGCCGGGGATGCCAGAGTATCTGCGGGTGTCCCATCCTTTCGCGTCTTTTGCGAAAGGGTAGAACCAACGAAGCCAGCAACCACATTCTCCAGCTGATGATCCTGTTGGAAGTGATGCAGCGATCCTTCGCCGGTGACGGCTTCAATGCGACGAATCCCCGACGATACGCTACCTTCTTTCAAAACCTTTATGAGACCGATTTCTCCGGTCGCTTCGGTGTGCGTGCCCCCGCACAACTCAGTCGAAAAGTCGCCGATCTTGATGACGCGTACCCGTTCGCCGTACTTTTCCCCGAAAAGCGCCATGGCTTTGTATTCATTGATGGCAATATCGATCGGCACGTCAGGAATGACTTCGACCTTCTGATTGCGCAAGACTTCTTTGTTGATCAGGTCTTCGATGTCTTGCAGTTCTTCATCAGCGACACCGGTGAAATGCGAAAAATCAAAGCGCAGATGATTCGGCGCGACCAGCGATCCAGCCTGCTTGACATGCTTGCCGAGAACCTCACGCAGTCCTGCCTGAAGCAAGTGAGTAGCCGTGTGATTGCGCATCGTTGATTGGCGAATCTCGGTGTTCACCACAGCATCGATCTTGTTGCCAACACGGATGGGCTGTTTCGCGATAACCTGATGCGCCCGCACTCCCTGAATCGGGTAATAACATCCCTTCACTTCGGCGATGATCGTATTGTGGTCGTCGGAGTAA
>Ga0073928_10003756_pt1 | contig 23467 bp, 24 predicted proteins | sample PaiPotPPA55metaG_FD_76969 | JGI IMG/M metagenome (GOLD analysis project Ga0073928, IMG submission 76969) | Iron sulfur acid spring bacterial and archeal communities from Banff, Canada, to study Microbial Dark Matter (Phase II) - Paint Pots PPA... ...
TCCAGCGACTCCATGTCGAGATCCGAAAGCTTTGCTTCAGGCTTGATTTCGGCGACCGGCACGCCTGAAGCCCGGCTGATGAGTTCCGTTACCTTATCTTCAACATTCACGGTGCGCACCTTCCTCAGGGAAATCGCTAGCCAGCCGCGAATGCAGCTGTGCGGCCACCTTTTCATCTATATCGCGCCACTTCGCTCGCGTCACGGCAACTTGCTGTGGGGGCATGCTGGCAATCAACTGCTCGGCCCAGCCGTTTTCACCGCTGTGTGCCTCCTCATCTTGAATAATCCGCTGCAAGGTTCGTCGTACATTCGGGTGGACGTCAGAGCGCTGCAAGTGCTCGCGATAGCTCATCAGCACGCGTGCCTCGAGAATCTCGGAAAGAACGAGCAGATCAACCATGTCTTTTGGGATGCCACCGTCCTGGGAATAATGCATCTGGATCGTCTCGGTTGAGGGATCGATAGCACCACCGAGCTTCGCAATCACTTCGGTGAGAAGTGCGGCATGATGTGCTTCCGTGGCGCAATGACGAGTCGCTCCTACCAGCACATCGGGGCTTGTGACGCTTCGAGCAAGTCGGCCCATCAAAAGCGCTCCATGCAGTTCGCTATTGCGATACAAGTTCAACAACCAGAGTTCACGTTTAGTAAGCGGCATACATTCCCGCCTTGGCGAAATCGGAGAGTCCAATCCCGCAGAGCCGGTGCATTTTCTGATCCAGTGTCAGGATAGCCTGCAGATCGTTCTTCTCGGAAATAGGTGTGCTGGCTAGAACGTCGGTCCCGATATGACGAAAATTCAGACCGGCCTGGAGACAGCGGTCGCGCGCACCGGAGTCAATCCGCACCCGCGGTTCCAGGAGGTCAAAGGCGAATTGCGTGTGACGAAATTCGTCCTTGGCGATGAAAGCGCAGATCTGCGCCAATACCGGCTCCTTTGCCTGGCGCGAGGCACGCAGGAAAAAATAAGCCGCGAAGTGCTCGCTGATCATGTAGCGGGTGAGTTCCGCGAGTGGGTCCGCGATCACGTTTCCCAGGTTTCGCTGGCGTACCGCGACGAGTTCCTCGTCGCTCACTGGCCGGTAGTCCACCAGATTCAAGTATCGGTTTAGCACGTAAAAATGCTTGTAGGATTCGTAGAGTTGCACGGAAAACACCGAGGTCACGTCGAGTTGGTCCCACATGCACCGCATCAGGCCAGACGTGTAAATGGGGAAGTAGGACTCGATCAGTGCCGAGTCGTGCATCTGGTCGAGCACGGCAGGCTGGCTCAAGGCTCGATCCCGATCGATCTGATTCCACGCAACGTCGATTTCGAGGATCCAGCGTTGCAGTTCCGCGGTTGTCAAGTACTCGTCGTAAATCATCTTTGCTCCTGCTCGACCAGGCTGAATGCCTGATCCGGCCCGAGGGTTAGAGCCAAGGCCAGGGCCCAGCGCTCCAGTCCAAAGGCAACGCACCCGGAATGTGCCTCCATTCCGTCGGCCAGTTGGAAATCGAAGCGGCGCGAAAAGAAAGTTTCGTGGAGATTAAAGGAAGAGATTGCCAGCGACGTTCCTTTCGCATCCATCTGTGCCCGCAATTCGAATTTCAAGCCTTTGATTTGCTGCAACAACTTCCTGCCCCGAGCCTGTTCACCGGCGAAGAACGAATCAGTCGCCGCGTCAAGCAGCACGACTAAATGAAGCGATTGCGCGAATGCCAATATGCGATCCGTCCATTCTTGCCTCTGCTTCCGCACCCAGGCAGCGGACCCGATGAACACAATCTCCCGCATCGTAAATGTCTGCAAGCGGCCCGATTCCTCTCCACCCTCGTCCCGCTGGCAACGTGCGATACAAGTCCAAACGCCGGGTTCCCGAAGAGAAGTCGCCGTGAGTTTTGCATAACAGTGGTAGCAGGTTGCCGGAGGCATGCAGCCTCCGCCGGATTCCTCCACAATACTGGAAGGAAATGATTCAAAGTATCCGGCGCGTTCCAGGACCGAATGCTTGATCAAGCGGGGAACGGGCACCTCGCTCGCTCCTGCTTTGAGCGCGAACTCGACGACTTTTGAATCAACCCAGTTAGTAAGCGCCAACATATGGGGACCCAACACAGTCTCGCGGCCAGAAGGCAGCCACTCATGCAGGCGCGATAGCCGCGTCATCGCGTTGTCGGTTCTTATTTCTTTTGTCGTCGTCATTTCGATTTGAAGTGCTCAATGATCACGGTCACCGTTCGAAAATTCTTCATCACGATCTCTTCATCCGGGATGTTCCGACCGATCATCAGCTCAATATAGGCGATTAGCTTCAGAATCTTTAGCGAGTCGATCCAACCGTCTTCGAATAACGGCGTGTCCGGCGCAGCTCGACGCGTGGGGTCCGTCAACAATTCGCCGTTGATATAGTTGAGCAACTTGGTTCGCGCGTCGCTCATGCCCTCGCACCTCCCGCCAAGGTCCCGCTATCACCCCACCCGCTCTCGACCAGCCAGCGGACGACCCGCGGGTAAAATTCCAGCACGCTGGGCTTGAGAAGGCCCTTCGCTTGCAATGAGCGAGTGCATTCGACATCCTTGAATATTTTCGGATACGCAAGCTGAGGAACGAAGTGTTTGATGATCGCAACGCTGCTTCGCAAGATATTATCGCCGACTTCTTCCACGGAGCGGGCAAACAATTCAAAAGTTGGCAAGTCAACAATAGCAGGCATCTCGATGGCGCGTTTTCTCCACGACGGCCGATAAGGTAGAAACGCCTCGCGCGTCAATTCGAGGAGACGAGCGAGGGTAAGAGCATTTTCGCCGCCACAGATGTGAAAGGTGCGCCCCGCCTGAAAGTATTCCGCTGCAAAATGCTCGACGGCTACGGCTGCGTATTCTACGGCGATCAAGTCCACAACACTGTCCGGTTTTCCTGGAATCATTGGCGCAAGCGAATTGTAGTAGAGCCTTAAGGCATGATGGATCGCGGCCATTCGCCCGACTTCGCCGGTCGTCGAACTCCCCAGAACCGTGCTCAGCCGCAGGACTGAGATAGGCAACGCGCCCATACTCTCGCGCAGCAGCAGCTCCGTCTCATACTTCGACTGCTCGTACGAATTTACAAATCCCGCGGTATGATCTAAATCTTCTTCGCAGATTGTGCCCGTGCGCTTGCCGGCAACGTGGACCGTGCTCAAGGACGCGAATGCCTTGAGTCGTGGGCAATGCGACGCGAACGCAAGCAGGTTCTTCGTGCCTTCAAGGTTTACAGCACGCGCTTCATCGAGGGAAGCCGAAAACCGCGTGTTGGCAGCGGCGTGTACGATCACGTTGGTGCGATCTAAAATCTCCCGACTGGATTCAGGTGTTATGCCCAAAGCAGGACCCGCGGTGACATCGCCGCGTACTGGCGTCACCTTGCAGGACGAGCCCAAATACTTGCTCGTGTGGGTGAGCGCGAATATCGCCCCAACATCATTCCGACGGGCGAGCAGCGGAACGAGTGCTTGCCCAATCATGCCTGTTGCGCCCGTGACTAGGACGGTGTGCGCCATCAGTGTTCCAAAATCATGCAGGCCCAGTTTGCGCCGAACCCGAACGTGAACAGAAGCAGCTTGTCACCGTGACACAGTCTTCCAGTTTCGGTCGCGTCCCGTAAATTGATCCAATTGTCGGCAGCGATCACATGCGCCATTTTGCCTATGTTCTCGGCGAACAACTTTTCGCGACCAATCTGGATCAGACCAAGGAGTATCTCCCAACTACGCAACGAGACGTTGTGGGGAAGGATGCATGAAATATCTGAAGAATCCAGGTCCGCATCCGCGAGAGCATCACGAACGATGTTCCGTGCAGTGGGGAAGTAAGCTGCGGTGATTTCGTTTTTCTGCGCAATCGAGTTCCAGTAGTATCCTTTAGTGACGTGCCGACATGCGAGGATGCGGTTGCGATCGCATTCTTTCTCCAGAAGAACGGCGCAAGCCCCATCGGAAATCACGTTATAGATCATTTCCCGCTTACAGCCTGCAGGCAACACATCAGCACTTACGCAAAGGGCCCGGCTGGCGCTCTCGCTGGAAAGCAGAAAATCCTTAGCAAGCATTACCGAGGCCATCAAGCCCAGACACCCTACTTGGCTCACGCCGAAGGCAGTTGCGTGGGTCAACTCCAACTCGTACTGCAATTGCGCAACGGGGTAGTTGAAAGCTGACAGCGGATTAGGAGTCACGACGGCATGGCAGCCTGGTGTTGCTCCGGCATAAAAGAGCGCATCTATGCTGGTGCGGTCTTCGCCTGTGGTGTCTAGTAGCTTGCTAGCGGCAGCCGTCGCGAGAGTGTACGACGATTCGCGGCTGAGTCGCGCGCAGCTGAACCCAAATTCAGACAACCTGGCCGCGGGGCTGTCGAGCATGCCTCGTGCTTCGAGCTCCTCCACAGAAACTGTGTCCGAACCCAAAACATACTCGATCGCCGAAATGCCAACTTGCATCAAGTCACCCGCTTGCTCAGAATTGGAATCCTCGTCACGACTCCCCAACTTTCATCGAACTATAGCGCATTGAGGAGGAACTGCTGAAGCCCTTTGTGACACTTCCCGAAGTGTCATACTTCTGACAGCGTGGGCCACCCGATCAAGGCAGGTGCGTCCTAGGTTCACTGCGTTGGTTCTCCGCCAGTCCTGACCAGCGAGAATCACCACTCTAGCAACGAGTGACGGCCGACCAGTCGACTACCCCAAGCGAGAGTCGGCGCGATTATTTCCGGTTAGCGCCATCCGGGAGCTCCACGACTCGATTCGGAAAGTCCCATTTGTCGTATGCATCCCAGGGCGCCTACTCCGGAATCATTCCGATCGTCCTCAGCCACGTCTCCACCAGCTGAGGCCATCCCGTTATTGGCAACTTCGTGCGCCGCAGGCCAAAGGCATGCCCGCCCTGCGCATACAAATGCATCTCTACGGGTACCCCGGCCTTTTTCAGCGCAATGTAGTAAGCCAGCGAGTCGTCTACATTGTCCACGTGGTCATCCTCCGCCTGCAGCAAGAACGTGGGCGGCGTTTGGCGGGTGACATGCAGATCGGGGTTCAAGGCAAGCTCTTTATCGGCATTTGCTGGATGAGGAACCACAAACTTCTTGACGCCCTGTTTAGCATCCCACTCCGCCGCGGACAGCGACAGATGTCCCGGATAAATAGCCACCGCAAAATCGGGACGGCAGCTCTCTTTGTCGGCTGCATCTACGGCCGGATACAAGCGGTGATCAAAATGATTGCTGATCGCTGCCACCAGATGGCCGCCAGACGAAAACCCCAGCACTCCAATCTTATGCGGATCGATATGCCACTCCGCGGCGTGAAAGCGCACCAGACCCACTGTCCTCTGCGCATCTTCGAGCGCCATCGGTGATTCCGGATACGGTCCCGATTTCGGATACGGCCCCACATCCGTCACGCGGTATTTCAACAGCACACACGTGATTCCTCCTGGCGTCAGCCAGTCACAGACCTCCGTGCCTTCAAGATCGATGGCTAGACCCTGATAGCCCCCGCCCGGGAAGACGACGACCGCGATGCCCGTATTGTTTCCCTTCGGCGGATAGACCGTCATCGTAGGCCGCGTGACGTTGCTCACCCCTGTCGCCGGCCTGCCGGTATCCATCCACGGCTTCGCCGTCGTCTCAGCGAACTCCGGCCCCGCAACCGACTGGGGATCAGGCACTCTCCCCGGCCATATCGGCACTTGCGTATGTCCGGGCGATGGCTGCCATACAGGCTTCTGCGCGCTCAGACCGCCAAACGCAGACACAACACAGAGAGCAAAGATCAAAAGCTTCATGACAATCCCCAAAGGCAGGATAGAGCAAGCCGAACTCTCATCTGAAAACCGGTCCTGATAACCAAATAGGTTCCGACAGCCGCGCTCCACATGACTTGACTCCCGGATGGTCGGCAAACCTTCCACAACCGCGCACCCAACTCAAGCATTTCGGCTCGATGCCAATGCGATCATTGACGGCTGATCGAATTCGCTGCTTGCAGCCAAGGTAGCCTTCGGTCGTCTGCGCCGAAACGTGCCCCAAGAGAAATTGGATCTGCTCCAACTCGCCTCCCGAAGCGTCGCAGATCGTGCGGCGCCAACTTCGCCACTCCGATCCGTCTCGCGGATTCCTTCACAATGTGCCAAACCGCCTTTACCGTCATGCCATCTCCCCATGTCCTTCCTACCTTGTTCACCCGACGGAACAGCCAATGCGAGCAATGCTCGGTCGCGTTTTCCTTTCAGTCGCTGACGATCGGGTGCTTGCAAGAGCGCATGGCCTTGCTCTGCCGTCAACCAGTTCCCGAGGCGAATGCCCAGCTTCTTCACCTTTGACGCGACGAATACCGGCCGCCAAATCAGCGCTTAGAAGATCGCAGTCGGCGGCTTCGTAGGCGAACCGGCGCACGGCGTCAAGATGCAGATTGATGGTTCCGAGTGCAAGTTGACGGGATTCGAGACGAGAGCGATAGCGCAAGACCACGATCCTGTTGAAGGCCAAGCGAGGTTCCGAACAATACCAGTCAACGAACTCATCGATGGCATGACGATAACCCGCTTTGCGTCCGCTGAGTTGAGGCTGTTCAACACCGCCGCCTTCGGTGTTCAAGGTCGGGCAAGCGCAGGATGGACTTGGTACTGTTGCGTCTTCTTCTCGAACTTGGCTTCTGCTTCATGACCGGTGGCCTCCGTGCCACCGATCAATGATCAGAGTAGTGCCGGAACTGTAAGGTGAGAGTTGCCCGTGATCGAGGGTCTATTGGAAGCGGCCGATCGTGCTCTCTACCAGATGAAGCGCAGCGGCGGCGGAGCCGTGACAGTGCCCGTCAGGTTCAACACCGGGTTGGGAGGCGTTACGGGAGATTGTGTTTCGATTATCCACGTTCCCTTTTCTCGGTCGCCCCGCGGAGGAATATGGTCTGTCCGACCGCCAGTCGGCCGATGCGAGTGACCGTGCCGTAGATTCCCGCGGTGTTCTGGTGCGCATGAACAACCGCCTTTAGCACTTCTGGGGCCGGACTTGCTGAGTCGGGATCAAGGTTCACCATCGAACAGCGCACGTCGCGCATGGTGACCGTGATGGCGGGGGCGTCCTCCCCCTCGCCGAATGAGACTAAACCGTCCAACCACTCGTCCTCCTGGAAGGGCACCGGCCGCAGTAAACGAACCACCACATTCGGGCGAAATCGTCGCACGTCCAGGCTCCGCCCTGCGAGCCGTCCGATCTCGCGCACCGTATCGACGGCGATCACGGAGATGCTCGCTTCATCGAAGATGCCATGTTTGAACTGCATCATCTGCACGGAAGCCCCGTACCGACGTCCGACCTCCCTGGCCAAGTCCTCCCCAAAGACAGACATCTCTTCGCCATCCGGCGTGCGAATGTGCGTGGGAAGGTCTCCCTGAGCACCGTCTTCGCGGCGGTGCGGAGCAAACAGGAGCAGGTCGGGAAGCTTGCTTGCAGTTAGCCACGGGAACCCGCTGCGGTCATCCATTCGCCGGAAGGCTAAGCGTCTGTCACCATCGAGGCCGTGCCAGCCCAGGTTGGCGACCTCGAGTGGTTCGCCGCCCATGGACTTCACGGGATACCGGAAGATCGCTTCCAGCTGTCCGATTTCTATGAACATATTCAATCCGAGTCCGCCCAACAGAGTCGAATATGCGCATCAACAATATCATCCAGCCTGATAGCAGGCCCAAGAAGCCCTAGCTATAGCTAGTGAAGGAGCGCCGGAGATTTTTCCCCATCGTTTCTGGTCGCCAATGCGCAGCAGATCCGACGTTCCGGACGGTTGGTCGGTCAACTGGCAGTGATCAATCGAGCCGCGACCTCAAGGGGCAGCACATCGCTACGAAATCTAGAAACGTGTTTTGGGAAGCAAGCGAACGGGGGTTATGGATCAGCGGTCGCTAGCCCTCCCCTTAGACGATTGATTTCAGGGTTGCCCGTGAGCAGTCGCGATCACTTCCCATAAGCCGGGTACTGATCCGCTCGATGCCCATGTGGATTACTCGGATCGCCGACCATCCGGGAATTGGCCTGGTTACTTTTCATAAGCGCCTTTCCCGTTAGCTGCTTGGAGACGCGGACGCTACGTTTTCTCCACGCGATCAGGATCGCGAGGCAATGCCGATGCCAGGACGAGTGCGGCTCCGGCGAAGAGCAATGTGTCCGCGATGTAATTTAACGCTTCATTGATCTCCGGGGTTGATCCGCCGTGGGCGAGGATCAAAATAAACAGATATAGGAATAGAGTGAGGACGGTCATTAGTGCGCCAATAGAGGCTGCGGCGATCCGAGCTTTTTTGTTGAGGGCCAAGCCGATTCCAGCGGCCAGTAGGATCGCTCCTGCGAGGTATCCCCACACGCTTGGGAATGGAACCCAAGATGGCGTCATCTTTTGCAAAGGGATGCCGGGAGCAAATTCTGGATGAAGAAAATGTTCTACGGCAAAAAAGATCGCGGCAATCGCCACGACGATGCGCCCAAATAAAATCATCCATTTCGATTGTTGCGGCGACGCAGCGCGACTATGCAGTCCGGCGAGAGCCCATGCGCCTCCGGCAAAAGAGATATCTCTTAGCAGGAAGGCCCACGCGAATCGATCCTTGGGATACGCGAGCGCACTCGGTACATAAATCATGCAGACAAATAGGAAGAACATCAATCCGAGCAGGGTGGACGACAAGCGTAGGAACTTCCTTACAGTAAGACTGGTAGCTGCTGCGAGCAGCGCGCATCCCACAAAATACGGCCAGAATGAGCGCGCCGGCATCCAGGACGGGGCCATATCCTGGATATAACTCGGGCCGCCGTGGAAATGCTCGGGCGCGAATACAGCGAGTGGAACGGCGAAGAAGACGCAGCCCAAGGTGATGAGCTTGTCCCAGCCCCCAGCCGCGCTGATCTCTTTTCGAAGTATAAAAACTCCGGCGACAAGATAGATAAGCCCGGCAAAACCCATCCAGAAATTTGTTAATGGAAGCATCAGAACCTCTTTCGCGTCCTGCCATCGAAGAGACGGAACCCGCCACAGAGCAAGTGTTGGACACCGAGTGCCATGATTGCGATGGCGAAAAAGATCCGGCCCTTTTGACAATCTCGTTCATGGTAGTTCGCGGAGTTACTTCGAGAAGCAAATGATTTCGGACCGCTGCCGCGATTCGGCGCCCAGGAAATGATCTTTGCCCGATGCTCAATTCGGCAATAGCCACTTAACAGATTTTCGACATGGCCACCTGCGAATGAATTCACTTGGAATCGAGCAGAGTGCGGAGCCTGCGAACTGCCAGGGGAATCTCGCTCGCTGTAGTGCCGCCAAAGCCCAGGATGAATCCCTGTCGGGGGCGATTGAGGTAGAGACGGGAAAGGGGCATGAGAGAAAGTTTCTGGCGCACCGCTCGGGCCGCGACTTCTTCATCGCGGTGCCTCGTATCCAGCATTGCCGTCACGTGCATGCCGGCTTCATCGCCAATGGGTGACAGAGTTTTCTTTAGGTGTTCGCGTAGATTGTCCACCAGGAGCCGTCTTAGATCGCCATAGAGGGTTCGCATCCTGCGGATGTGGCGTTCGAAGTGACCTTCCGCAATGAAATCCGCGAGGACCTCCTGGTGGAAGGTGGGAGAGCCGAGATCCATTACCCGGCGCGTGACCAGGAAGCGATCGACCATATCCGGCGGAACTACGATGTAACCAAGCCGCAACGAGGGGAAGAGGACTTTGCTGAAAGTCCCGATGTAGATCACGCGAGAGTTGGGATCGAGGCCTTGCAACGAGGCGATGGGCTGGCTTTCGTAGCGGTACTCGCTGTCGTAGTCGTCTTCGATGATCCAGGCTCCGGAGCTTTGTGCCCACTCGATCAACCGCAAACGGCGCGAGGCGCTCATGGTAACGCCGAGTGGGAACTGGTGGGAGGGCGAAACAAAAGCCGCTCTCGCTTTGCGGCACTTGGTGATGCCGGCAGCAACGTCGAGACCTTCTTCATTTACGGGAACCGGTACTAGTTCACAGCCATTCAGTTTGAAGACGTCCTGCGCGAGGCGATAACAGGGTTCCTCAATCCAGACACCCGTTCCCGGGTCGAGCAGGACTCGAGCGGTAATCTCGAGCGCTTGCTGGGAACCGCTGACGATCAGGACTTGTTCTGGTTGACAGCGTACGGATCGGGCGATTTTCAGATAGTTGGCAATGGCGCGGCGGAGACTCTCATTGCCCATCGGAGTGCCATAGTGAGCGGAGTGGGCATTCATGGCACGACAGCGACGCGCGACCAGGCTGGACCAGATCTGATGCGGGAACTGATCGAACGCGACCTGCCCGACGCGGAATGCTCCCCAGTGAACGATCCAAGGGAAATTCTCTTTCAGCGGAAGAAGCGAAGATCGCGTCGAGACCGGTCTAGGCCCGTGCTTTGCGGGCATGGTCTTGGCGCTGGTGGGACGGCTCGATGTGAGTTGCTCCGGAAGAGAAGAAGAGACAACAGTGCCTGCGCCGACGCGGCTTTCCAGATAGCCCTCGGCGAGGAGTTGCGCGTACGCGTTCAGAGCCGGGAAACGCGAAACACGAATCTCGGCAGCCAGCACCCGGGTGGAGGGGATCCGTTGTCCTGGCCGGAGACGGCCTTCGAGAATGGCTGAACGAAAGCCGTCATAGATCTGGCAATGAAGCGGCACGGAAGAGGTCCGGTCGACTGCGACCATGGGAAGAATGCCGGAGGCCACTCGCTTCATTCCTGCGGATCATAATGGTTATGTTGAAAGTGATTCAAGTGGGTATTGTGGAAGACCACTTCTGATGTCAATCTAGGCAAGAGCCTGACTTAGCGGCATCGGTTATGCCTCGGATTCGACATTGTGTGGAATGTTCAAAGTGCCTCACTCGGTATGTGGTCTCGTGCAGTCCGTATGAGGATGGCTCGTACTTGCTGCCCACGATCGAGGGCTGCCGGGATGAGTACACCTTGTACTGCCGATGCAAAGCAGCGGCGAGCCGGTGGAAGTCCAGCGAGTTCAAGAGCTGCGAAGTTTCCGCGGCGGCTTTTGAGCGCGGCTACGGAACGCCTGAGGAGATCACGGTGATTCGTGCGCCGCAGCAGGAATGGTCCGTGGACGCGTCTCGATATCTCAGAAATTGGAAGTCGACGGAGAAGCGGAGAGAATAGCCATCTCCCTGATGCCGCTGCTCTAACGCGGTCTGTTTTCTACCACAGACTGCTAGGCTAGGCTAGGCACTCCGCTCTTGTTTTGTAAAGGACTAAGTCTTTCGTAATTTGCAAGGAGCAAAATACCCAAAACTTGCATCAGAAGAGAGGTAAACTAATCTAGTCATCCGATGACCCAGCCGGTCCATCCGCGCGCGCTAACCATGGCACGTCGTGCCAGTGCGGTCGTTTGTGTTCTGCTCGTCCTATTTATAGGATTTGTTTCCGCGGCTCACTCTCATTCGCAGGCTTCCCGCACTCCTGAACGCTCGTGCTCGGTTTGCGCTTTGGCCCATGCGGGAGTGGTTCCGGTCGCACTGAGTGCGCCGGTTTCCGTTTTCGCCAGTTCCGCCGCGCACGTAACCCCCGCAGACTCTCCACAATCCCTGCTCTTCGTTTCATCCCTCTACATTCGTCCTCCGCCTGTGGTTTAACGCTCCGACCTCAAGACTTCTATACATTGGCGCGTTCGAAAAACCACTTTTATTGGAGGAAATCATGCTGGCTTCTTGCCAGAAGTCGCTTCGTGCGACTCTGCTGATCATTTCTTATTTGGCGCTGAGCCTCACAGCTAACGCTCAATCCGCCGGGAATTCGACCTCGGTTACAGGCGTGGTCGTAGATCCCACAGGCGCGGTCGTTCCCAACCTGACTGTCGAAATTCACAATCCGGTCAGCGGCTTTGATCGGACCGCGGTCACTGACGCAGCCGGAACGTTCTCCATCTCCAACGTTCCGTTCAATCCGTACCACCTCACCGTCAATGGTCAAGGGTTTGCTGCCTATTCTCATGACATTGATGTTCGTTCCGTGGTTCCGGTCAACCTCGACATCAGCCTGAAAGTGGCTACCTCCGAAACCGTAACGGTTGAAGCCGGCGGAGCTGAAGACCTACTGGAAAACGACTCAACCTTTCACACCGACGTGGACAAGAGCCTGTTCGACAAACTGCCGCTGGAGAGTTCTTCATCGTCGCTGAGTTCGTTGGTCACGCTCGCCACGCCCGGAATCTCAGCCGATTCAAACGGCCTTTTTCACGGCCTGGGCGATCACGCGGAAAATTCATTCTCGGTGGACGGCCAGCCCATCACTGATCAACAAAGCAAACAGTTTTCCAACCAGATTCCGCTCGATTCCGTGCAGTCCCTCGAAGTCATCACCGGCGCGCCGCCTGCCGAATACGGAGACAAGACCAGCATTGTGATCAGTGTGACAACCCGCTCGGGCCAGGGCATGACCACCCCCAAAGGCAGTGTCACCACCTCTTACGGAAGTTTCGGGTCGTCTAATGTTGCCTTCAATTTGGGTTACGGCGGAGCCAAGTGGGGAAACTTCATCTCGGTGAGCGGACTGAATGACGGCCGCTTTCTTGATCCCCCGGAATTCCAGGTTACGCACGACAAGGGCAACGAAGAGAATCTGTTTGACCGGGTGGATTACCAATTCTCTACCAAGGACTCAATTCACCTGAACCTGGGCCTGACCCGCTCTTGGTTCCAGACTCCAAATTCTTTCGACGCCCAGAACGCAACCTCGTGGAACGGCCTCGTGGTGGGCAAAGGAGGTCTTGACCCCAATGGCAACGTCGTCGGCCCCACCGACCAGCGGTCGCAGATTAAGAGCTTCAATATCGCTCCTTCCTGGACGCGCTTGCTCAACAACACTACGGTGTTCACCCTCGGCGCCTTTGTTCGGCGCGACCAATACAATTACTATCCTAGCGCCAACCCCTTTGCCGATCTCGCTCCTGCAGGTCTTCAGGCAGAGACCGTCGGCCAGAACCGCACCCTGACCAATACCGGCCTTCGCTCGGACGTTTCTTACGTCAAAGGCATTCACAATCTGAAAGTAGGAGCGACCTATTCGCAAACGTTCCTGAACGAGAACGACAAACTTGGCATCGTCGATCCAACTCTTCTCTCGAACACGTTCGGCTGCCCGAACGGACAACCCGCCCCCGATCCCTGCGCCGTGCTTCCGCCTTTCGACCTGACGCAGGGCGGCATACTGTTCACATTCAACGGCCACACTGACGTAAAGGAGATTGCCCTTTATGCCCAGGACACCATCACAAAAGGAGACTGGGCTTTCAACGTTGGTCTGCGCGGCGATTTCTACAATGGCCTTGTGACCCATCGCGAGGCCGAGCCGCGCCTCGGAATCTCCTACAACATCAAGCCGAGTAATACCGTGCTTCGCGTTTCGTATGCACGAGTGCTCGAGACACCATTCAATGAGAACCTGGTGCTCACTAATGTCGGATGCGATTCTCCCGTTTTAAATCCCCTGCTTGGCTGTTCCGCGCCCAATGCCACTCCGTTGAGCCCCGGATGGCGCAATGAGTTCCATGCCGGGCTGCAACAAGCCCTGGGAAAATATCTGGTGTTCTCCGGCGAGTACATTTGGAAATATACGCATAACGGCTACGACTTCAGCATTCTCGGCAATACTCCAATTACGTTTCCGGTGGCATGGCAGAGGTCGAAAATCCCAGGATTTGCCGGCCGCGTAAGTGTGCCGAACTTGCATGGGTTCTCGGCGCTGATGGTCTTCTCCAGCGTCGCCGCGCGGTACTTCACGCCGCAAGTCGGCGGGGCTGGAGCTACTCCCTCCGCACCGACCGGAGTTTTTCGCATTGATCATGATGAAAAATTCAATCAAACCACGCACCTGCAATATCAGCCCTGGCAGCGAGGACCGTGGTTCGGCTTCAACTGGCGCTACGACAGCGGCCTGGTGGCCGGCCTCGTTCCGTGCGCTGGCGGCAATTGCAGTAATGGACCGGCCGGCAGCGCTAGCGTGGTGGACACTTCCATCATCAGCCCAGACCAGCAAGTTCAGGCCGGACTGTTCTGCGGCCCGGTCCATGCCACCCAGACAACGCCCATAAGCTCAGGTTTGGGCACCAACTTGTGTCCTGCATCGCAGTACGGCTCGATGCTGATCACAATTCCGGCGCCAGGGACGGAGAACGACGACCGCAATCCACCGCGCATTGCTCCTCGGCATTTGTTCGACGTTGCCATCGGAGACGACAACCTATTCCACGGCGACAAGCGGAAGTGGAGCGCTCAGTTGACGGTGATCAACATTGCGAACCAAGTGGCCCTTTACAACTTTCTTTCGACGTTCAGCGGAACGCATTACGTGACGCCGCGTGCGCTGACGGCCCAACTAGGTCTTAGTTTCTAGGCGGGAAGCATTCCTTCTGGTTATATCCGACGATTCGGGTACGAGTCGTCGGCAACTCTCACCTTTTCCAGAGCATGAGGAACTCTTGCTAGGCGGTTCTGGCTTTCGCCATATCACCGCAGAGAGCATAAGCGGACCCAGTCGAAGACGTGCAAGTGCGCCAATGGGTTCATTGAGGACAATTCCCCGATGGTCCGGGATTTTCTGGAACCATGGAGGCGGGAGATCGCTTTAGCTGCCGCCGTGGTGATTCCATCGGAAGAAGAAGTGAACGGCGCATTGATACGGTTAGTTCCAACAGCAAGCGATGGGGACCGCGGCCTTGTTCATTTGATTGTGCCTTTACAAGGACTGCAAGAACGCGACTAAATCTGCCTTTTGTTGCGCGGTGAGGCTCAGCTTGAAACGCTGGTTATAGAACTCGACGGCGTCGTTCAGTGTCGCGGCTCCACCGTTGTGAAAATAGGGAGCGCGGGCGGCGAGGCCCCGCAGCACCGGGCCTTTGAGCTTGCCGATATCGGCGCACTTGCCGGATATCAGCCCGCGGCCCAGGTCGGTCACTTGCACGGTAGTGCCCGTGGCGATGCATTGGACGGTGTAGACCGGCAAGCCGGAAATATCGAGTACGGGCATGGCGGGATAAGCCGTAGTCCCGATTGCGAGTGGCACGGAGAAGGAATGGTTTCCTGCGTTCGGCGAGTCGTGGCAGGTGGTGCAGGTTCCCATGATCACCTGCTGTCCGAGAGCGTCGTTCAGGCCACCGACACCCGTGATAGGAATGGGCAGATTGTTGAACAAGTCTTGACCTCGAGCAATCGACTGCCGATACGGCGATCCGCTCAAATTCATCCACATGTCGTAATCACTAAACACGTGCGTAGTAAACGTGTCGCCGCTGGGATCGCCACCTAGTGAGTCGTTGATTCCGACATAGAAACTCTGCTCAGCGAGATTTTCGGGGCCGCCCGTTGCACCGCGAACATTCAAATCCCCAGCATGCTGGTCGCTGACTTGCGCGGTGTAGAGGCCGGTTTCGAAAGCGACTATCTGCGATAACTGCGCTGTGGTAGGCGCGGCGACTCCCTGCGCATGACCGAGCGTGGCATCGGTGGCCTGATTGGTGAGGCTCTGCATCAGGTTGATGGATTTCTTCGGAATCGCGCCGAAAACGGTTTCTCTGCCGTCCCACATGATCGTGCTGAGGAACCCTAAGTTGGTCGCGGGCAGCGGGCGCCGATATAGCGCCGGATTAGTGGCTGTGGTTTCAGCGCAGTTATAGGGGTCCTGAATGGCAACGATTCGGAATTCAGCATTCGCCGGAACCGGCACTGAGACTCGAATCAAGCCTTTATTCAACAACTGACTGTAAGACTGGCGGCGTGCGTTGACACTGGAAACGTCTGCGCTCGGGCAGTTCGAGCCGTCATTGGTGCGGAAAATTGGGTCGGTGCCCTGGGTCGCATCGAATTTGGCCTGCACGTCAGCTGGCGTAATGGTCCAGGCTGAGCTCGATATGTGGCATGTGTTGCAGGTTCGGCCATTGGTGCCGAGGTTTTGAAAGAACGGACTATTGATATCAATTCCGCCCGCTGTGCTGTAAGAACTCAGAACACCGGTGGGATCTGAAGTCTTCAACGGATTCGGCAGTAGCTTCCCGCCGAACAAAGAAACTGAACTGAACACAACCATCAGGACGGAGAGGATAGAAGTTAGCAACTGGGAGGCGCGCATACTTAGCTCCTGAGCCAACGCGAATGCCGAGCCAAGGTTGGGAACTACTCCTGGGCTTCTACTTGGAATATCGAAAACGGCGGGCAAAAGACGACATAGTGACAGATGATTTTCGGTTTAGTAGCGCTCTTTGCAACGAAACCGGCTAGCTCCCCGATGAATCATCAACTTACGGAGTGAGTGTTCGACAGATGAGTGGCGGCCTGCCGCACCAGGCTAGCGGCCATTTCGCGCTGCCGCTGATCGTAGATGGAGGACTTGCCGATTATGATCCAGCGCTCCCATAGTTCAAGGCTCTTTTGCTACTCCACCTTAGCCTCGTTCCGCTTAGAGCGGTGTGCGGCCAAGTTCCCCTTCGCGCGGTAGCAATCAGCCAGATCGCGCAAAATCATTAGATTATTCGGATTCTGCTGATAAAGCGCTGAAAGGATCTCCTCCGAGTATTGAAGATCTTGCTGCGCGGCGACGAACTCGCTCCGTTGCACTAGAAATGAAGCCCTCTTGTGCAAAAAGCGACACCGAGGAGTTGCGGGACTGAAATATCTGTGGAATCGCGCTTGCGGAGCGTCTCCAGCAGAGTGATTGCATGTTGCCACTGGTCTGTGGCCGGCTTGTGTTTGCCCGACTGTTCCAAGAGCGAGGCAAACCCGAGCCGGTCGGAAGAGTCCGCGTGTAAAATCTCAGAGTTTTGCGGATCAGATCGAGCGCCGAACTACTAAGAGCCAACGCACGCTGAGTCCCCGAAGTTTCGGAAATCCTCGCCGCTATCGACTCCACCGGCATCACGGGTTCTCTTTTTGGGTCGGTGGTCCTGCGAAGAATCGCGGAAAGCTAAAAAGGGAACCCATGCCGGAAAATCTAAGGTGGCGTGTGTATCCGAGCAAACACGCAGGTTCTTGATATCTGTAGAAGGAACAAAAGGGACATGGTCGAGCCAGAATCAGCCTTCCGCGACGGCATGGAGCCCTTGGGTCAATCATGCATACTGCCGCGAGCAAAGGCTGTTTCCAGCTGAGACCTTATTTGTGGGCTTGTGTCGAGGCTACCATATCTCGAGCTGGAATCTGCGGTAACGATTGATCATTTCAAAATCGGCGCGGTTGGAGGTAATCAGGCGGGCGCCGTGAGAGCGCGCGGTGAGCGCGATGAGCACGTCGAAATGCAGGTCGCGCAACTTGTCCGGTGTGAACCCCTTATCCACGTAAATCTTCCCCAGTATCTGGCCTGACTCCAGCCAATTCGTTTCCGTCGGGGTGAGGAGAGGATGGTTCTTGCCCAGCACCCGTAGGAACTCCCGCTCCACCGGCTTGGTGGCACCGCGCCACAACTCCGCCAGCACGACAGAAGATGTCCTGATCAGACCGGTTACCGTTTCGATTCGTTGCTGGTGGGACCCGGTGCGCAGATGATCGACAAAGACCGAAGTGTCAAAGATGACTACACTACTCATCAGGACCCGCGCCCGCGAACGAGAGCTTCCCCGCATGTTTCGTCATCAAGTGTTTGAATCGTTTGAGCGCTACAATCTCCCGGAGCGCCACATGAACAGCCTCGGTCCGTGATTTCGCACCGAGAACTTTCGCTGCTTCGTCAGCCAGATGGGTGTCCAGCCTTATCGATGTCATCGTCACAGCCATATGCGGTCCCCTCAATCTTTGGTATATACAAAGTAACTTACTCGTATATACGAGTCAAGTGCCCTGTGACCTGCTATCGGGGCCCTGGGTCGCATCGAATTTGGCCTGCACGTCAGCTGGCATAATGGTCCAGGCTGAGCTCGATGTGTGGCATGTATTGCAGGTTCGACCATTGGTGCCGAGGTTTTGAAAGAACGGATTATTGATATCAATTCCTTCCGCAGCGATGTAGGTGCTCAGTACGCCTGTGGGATCGGGCGTGTACAGCGGATTGGGCAGAAGCTTTCCGCCGAATAAAGAGAGCGAACCGAAGAACACGAGAGCAAGGCAAAGAGCGCTGGTGAGCAGCGGGCGAGGAGCCGACATGAGATGGCCTCCTGAGATTAACGATCGGTCAGTTCTCCCGGAACCTGGAGCTGGTTCTTGGGACTCTACAATGGATATCGAAAACGGAGAAGAAAAGACGACAGCATTCGGCGCCCATCTTGTTCCTGTGAACCTCACCTGGGCTGAATGTGGAGATTTTAGGGAGGGTTGCTGCCGCGATTTGCCTCAGCGCGAAGGCGCAGCCCGCCGTTTCGCGAGTCGAGCAATGGCCCGAAAGCGCGGGCTTCCGTAGAGAGATTTGAGCTCAGGATCCGAGTCAATCGCCAGATCCTGTTGGATTGAAAGACCATGTTCGACCGCCTCCTGCACCAGGGAGAGCGCATAGTCGGTCTGCCCGCGATGTGCGGCTATGCGCCCGAGATCGTAGTTGATCAGCGCCGTTTCCGGATGGTCAGGCCCTAACAAGCGAACAGCAGTGCGTAAGTTTTTCCGGAACATAGCCTCGGCCTCGGAATCGCGGTGCTCGTAGATCAGCGTTTCGGCGAGATTGTCGTTCGAGCTCAGAGCTTTTAGATTCTCCGATCCGAGGACTCGCGCCTGGATCATGGCAGTTTCTCGAAAGAGCGCCTCGGCTTCTCCGAATTTGCCCTCGTTGCCCAGAATCGCCGCCAGGTTGTTCATCATTGATAGCGTTTCGTCGCTTTCGGCTCCGAGCACTCGTCGTTGCAGGCTAAGGGTCTCGCGACCCAGGTTTTCGGCTTCTGTGTTACGCCCTTGAGCCTCCAGGGTTACGCACAAATTCATCAAGGTGGAAAGTGTGTCGCGGTTCTCCGGGCCGAGCACACGGCGCTGCACTTCGAGAACCTCGCGCTCGAGCTTCTCCGCATCAGCCCATCGGCCCTGCTGGTTCAATATCCAACTTAGGTCGCTCATGGCGCTCATGGTTTCGGAATTGCTAGAGCCCAAGTTGCGTTCAGATAAAGCAACAGCCCGCTGCATCAGCGATTGGGCGCGATCATAAATGCCGAGATTTTTGTACACGTTGCCCATAACCTGCATCATTTGCGCCTGCAGGTCTGGATCGCGGGCCAGCCCTGTCTCAATACCTGCCGCAGCCTTGTCAAGAATCGCTCGTGTAGACCTGCCGCTCGTCCGTGCCTCCGTGGGGTCTGAGACTTTGAACATATCCGTCATGAAATCGGTCACCCGGTTGGCGCGGTCACGCTCAAGCCGTGCGCGATCGCGTTGCGCGAAGGCAAAATCACGCTGTCTTCGCGCCGTACGCGCTTGAATCAGGGTTCCGGCCACACCGGCAACTACGGCAAAGAATGCCAGGTTCGCCAGTGCAACTGCCACGCGGTTTCTACGTATGAACTTGCCGGCGCGGTAGGCCATCGTGTCGGGCCGGGCGCTGATCGGGTCGTGTTTTAGATAGCGCTTAAGGTCGTCAGCAAACCCAAGCACCGAGGCATAGCGCTCCTGCGGGTTTTTCTTCAGCGCCTTGCTTAGAATGATATCGAGATCGCCACGGAGCGCACGCCGCAGCTTCTCAGCTGTGGTGCCACGCTTGGCCGCGTTGGCCTGGACAAGCGGAGGCTCGGCCCTGGAGCTCACTGCATCGGAGGCGCGCGGCGGCTCAGTCTCCACAACGGCCTTCATCAGATCCGCTGCGGAACGCGTTGCCGTGCCGGCTGGATGCTGTCCGGTCAGGAGCAGGTACAGTAACACGCCCAGTGCGTAGATATCCGTGGCTGTTGTGATCCTGCCGCCAGTGACCTGCTCGGGCGCCGCAAACTGCGGAGTCAATGCTGCTCCGCCCTGCACCGTAAGTAACGTCGCCGCGCTGGAGCTTGAGTCCTCGGCGAGCAGTTTCGCAATTCCGAAATCCAAAAGTTTTGCCTGGCCGTCGTTTCCCACGAGCACGTTGGAAGGCTTAATGTCGCGATGAACGATGAGGCTGGCGTGGGCTTGCGCCACCGCGCTCAGCACATCGATGAAAAGACGAATCCTTGACTCAACGTCGAGCTGGCGTTTATCGCAGTATTGTTCTATAGAGTCTCCCTCGATATGCTCGAGGACAAGGTAAGGCTCGCCATTCGGGGTCACCCCCGCGTCAATCAATTCAGCGATGTGAGGGTGCTCAAGCTGGCCAAGAATTTTGCCTTCGCGCTTGAACCGTTCTGCTCCGCCGTGAGCGGCGACAGAAAAATGCAGAAATTTGATCGCAACTCGGCGTTCAAAGCGGCCATCATTGCGCTGGGCCAGCCACACACTCCCCATTCCGCCTTCGCCGAGAGGAGATAGGAGCGTATAGGCTCCAATGGTCCGTCCTTCGAGGGAGAATTCGCCAGGAGCAAGGTTTTCCGTGTGGTCGAGAAAGTGTTCCGCAGAGAGGACCTGGTGTTCCGCAAGTAATTCACGAAGGAGGTCGGCCAACTGGGGTTTCTTTGATTGCAGATCCTCCAACCAGGAGGCTCGCTCCTCTTCACACAACGACAGTGCATGATCCAGATAAGGGCTGATTTCTTGCCACTGCTCCGGACTCATGGTCGACACGGCTCAGTTCTCCAAATCCATCCGGATTTTGTGATGAAGATAAATGCGGGCCTTCTCCCATTGCCTCTGCGCCGTTCGCTCCGAAACGCTTTTGAGCGCGGCAATCTCGACAAATGTGAACCCGCAGAAGAACTTTAGGTCAACGATCTCCGCTAGCGAGGCGTCGGCCGTGGCCAACTCGTCTAAAGCCTCGCTGATCCTGCTTAGCTCCTGATGATCTGCGGGATCTTCGATTGTGGCGCCGACCGAGGTAATTTCAAACTGGCCCCCGCGTTTCTGGGCCCTCCGGCTGCGCGCGTGATCAATAATAAGTCCGCGCATCACCCGCGCGGCATAGCCCATAAAGCGTGCGCGGTCCGGAAAGGCCCTAGCGTCCTTTCCCGCCATTTCGAGATAGGCTTCGTGCAGCAGGGTTGTGGCGCCCAATGGGGACCGAGGACCCTGGCGTGCCAATTCGCGCTTAGCGAGACGATGCAGTTCGGCGTAGAGCGCCGCGAACAGGGCGTCGGCAGCAGCAGTGTCTCCGGACTCGGCTTGCTCAATCAGCGACGGGAGAGTGGGATCCAATTAGGGCTCCGGTGCGCAAAGATGTGGCGGTCGAATGCCGACCAGGAGACCACATTACAGTTTAGTGTGCTGGTCAAGAGTTTAGTGCGCTGGTCAAGCTCGGATAGGCATCTCTCTCGTTGTCATATCGCTACCATGGTTAGTGTGGCTTGCGCCTAGGTTTGTTTCGGGTTTTGTCCGAAAGATGATAGGTGCGAATTTCGTTGGGGCCAAGCTTGTCGGGGGACTTGCCAAAATACTTGGCGAACTCGGTCACCACACGCAAGTAATTACGAGTGGTGATGGCAGAATAGTTCCGCCGCTGGAGTTCCTCCAGCATCATCTTGCGTAAACGGGTCACAGGAATCTCCTTTCCCTATGACCCACACTATGTCAGCTGTTTCGGAAATCTCTCGGCTCACCCACGCGGTAGCGTCCGCCGCGCCAGCGGCTTAGTCCTTGTCGGCTATTCGGAAGTTACCGCCAGAACCGCCTCGGCGGGGTCAACTAATCTCGTTCCCAGGGTGACAGCCGTTTTGAAGAGTGCCCGCTTTCTAGTATTTTGGCAGCGACCAAGAACCGCGAACGGTTGTCTTCATCCCAATTGGCGTAACCTCGCGTTATCCGAGCACTCCAGAAACAAGAATCTCCCCGGCGGCTGAAAAAACGACTCTGATCGCTGCTACTCTGATCGCTGCTAAAGAGGAACCCACGCCCGAAAATCAATCCTGGCGAGCAGATCTAATGGGTTTTGGTAGCAGCAATCTTAGTAAGTTATTGAAAATCAATGATGTGGTGGAGGCGGCGGGAGTCGAACCCGCGTCCGAAAATGTTACTGGTCAAGAGACTACATGCTTATTCCGGTTCATGCCCCAGGCCTTCAGCGTTGCCGCCTAGCCCAAGACGTTCGCGACCGCCGCTCAGAACGGACAAGAAACGGTTGCCGCTAGCCTGAGATCTTGACCTCCCGGCCCAGACGTAGCCAGGAAGAGCAGCCCGCTGTGTGACGTCCGCTCGCAGCCCACGGGCGAAGCTGCGGAAGACGGCAACTTAATTAATTAAGCTGCGTATGCCATTTCTTGATTGGCAATTATCATTGTGCACGCGATTTACGGGTGTGTGCACCCCGGCATGCCTCTTGGCCGCAAGCATCTCCGTCGAAGCCGTGACGCCCCCATTTCGGGATGGACCATTCAAAGAACTGCTTCCAATCTAGGTTCAACCAGAGGGGAAGTCAACGTACTAAAGGGTTAGATGCCACAGGGTGCCGTGTGGAACCAGACATCAGCGATTGGCCAGAGTCGCGATATCTCCTAGTCCGAGCAACTTCGCATCCGCAGTTGCCAAAGTCAGGCCGAACACTCTAGCCGTGGCGGCGAGAAACCGATCGGCGGGATCGCGGTGAGGAAGAGCAATGCGCTGCGATTCGAGTACTATCTCGTGTGTCAATGGTGCTTCGCGAAAAATGGCCGTGGCTTCAGCAACCCAAGCGGCTCTATCTTCGTCGAGTTGGATCCGGCCGTTGTCTTGAAGAACGAGGGCCTCCCAGGTACTAATCGGCGAAAGCCACAGTTCGTTTTCCGGATTCCTAAGCTCCCGGCGTAAGTTTTTCCCAACCCTCTCGGGCTCATAGATACTCCAAAGCCAGATGTGGGTATCGAGAAGAATTCTCAATCCCGCAGGACCTCCCAATCATCCAGATCGCTGGCAGGAGACACAATGTCGCCAACGATCTTCATTCTTCCCTTCATGAATCCCATCCAGTCCTGGGGCGCGGCCTTGGGCGATGGCGGCCCTAGCTCCGCTACCACCTTCCCAAATTTCGTAATTTGAATCGGATGCTTTGTCTTGTGGACTTCCTCTACGATGGCGAGGCATTTCGCCTTGAATTCCGAAATGGCTATTTGCTTCATGACCGCTATAATTTACCATGGTCAAACTAAGTAGTCAACAATCCGTAGGTTCATCAGGTCATCTAGGTTCATCTCATTGCTTTTTGTTCTGATCTCCCCCGCCGTGCATCGCTCCGTCTAGCGCACACAACGTTGGGGGTAGGGAATTATCCACCCGGTGGCTGACCGGTTTGAGGTGAGCGTTTTCAGATAGGCGAAAATCGCACTCAGGTTCTGGTCGTCAAATTGCGCGCCACCAGCCACGGCATCGCCCGGCTCAGTTCGCGTGGTCCCACAGCTCCGGTGCGGATAGCCCGGATAAACAACGCCTCATCGTAATAGGGAATGCCGGAAGGGTCAGGCGTCAGGTTGGCGGTCGCA
>Ga0073928_10003757_pt1 | contig 23462 bp, 27 predicted proteins | sample PaiPotPPA55metaG_FD_76969 | JGI IMG/M metagenome (GOLD analysis project Ga0073928, IMG submission 76969) | Iron sulfur acid spring bacterial and archeal communities from Banff, Canada, to study Microbial Dark Matter (Phase II) - Paint Pots PPA... ...
CGCGACCTCGGTCTCCGCCTCGTTCATCCGCCCTAGGGGCCCACGCAGCGAGGCCACCATCGGCGCCAGCGCGACACCGAGCGTGAGCGCGTACTCGACGTCGTCGTCCGAGTACCAGTAGTCGCGGCGGCAGCCGAGGACAAGGAGCCCGATTGGGCGCTGCTGCGCCTCGGCTACGGGCGTGTACATGATGGCCGGCCAGTCGAGCTCCCAGTCGAAGCTGCTGGACGCGTTGGTGAACGGGAACACCGAGTTCACCACCAGCGGTCGCTGCTCGTAAAGCGCCCGGCGCGAGAGCGGCAGCAGCGGGCGACTGCGCAGGAGGCGGCGCGAGACTTCGGATGCGGCGATGGGCTGCAGAGATCCTCCGCGCACGTAGCCCAGCACCCAACGGTCGTGGCAGAGGACTTCGAGGGCCAGCCCCAGTCGGCGCCTGGCTTCCTGTAAATCTAGGAGCTGGCCCATGGCGAGAGGTTATGGGCGTTCGGACGGCGCGACCTCAGCCCAGCCTCAGCTTTTCCTCAAGAACCGCTGAGGTTGGCGACCCCTTTCTGTTACGTTCCGGCCGGGGATGGGCGCGCCCGCCAGGTTGCTCGTCGTCGACGACGAACCACGCACCGCGGAGGTGACCGCGGCGCTGCTCCGGCGCGCGGGCTACGAGGTGGACGTGGCGCTCAGCGGCGGCGAGGCGCTGGCCCACGTAAAGCTGGGCACGCCGGACTTGATGCTTCTCGACTACGAAATGACCGACATGGACGCGCCAGAGGTGCTCGACCAGCTGCGCTCAGGATCGGATCGGCTCGCGTTTCCCGTGATCATCCTCACCGGCGCGCGCTTGTCGGCCGCCGACCAGGTGCTGGGCATCGAGCGCGGTGCGTCCGACTACATCGCCAAGGGGATGGACCGCCAGGTGCTGCTGGCCCGCGTGCGCGGCGCCCTTCGCGATCGCACCGCGACGACGCGCGTGATCGTCCGCGGCAGGCTGCGCGTGGACTCCGCGCAGATGCGTGTGACCCTCGGAGCTCGGGACGTGAAGCTCGAGGGCCGGCCGCTGATGGTGCTTCAGATCCTGGCCGAGCGTCCCGGCGAGGTGGTGGCGCGAAACGAGCTCCTGGAGCGGGCCTGGGGCTCTACGTATTCAGGGTTCGAGCACAGCGTCGAGCAGGCGGTGCACGAGGTGAGGCGGGCGCTGCGCGAACCCGCCTGGATCGAAACGGTCCGTGGGATCGGATACCGGTTCATCACGCAGCCCTGAGCGGGCGGCGGCCCTGCACCGGCTGCGGTCGACCCTCGCGCGCCTGAAGGCCGAGCTCGAGCTGGCCGAGGCCGACGGGACGTCACCGCCCATCGAGCGCCTGCTGGAGGACCTGGATGAGGCGTTCGGTTTGTTGAGCGCGGCGGAGGGAGCCGATCGCCCCGCGACGTCAGTGCTCGTAGTCGACGACGACAACCGCCTGGCTGAAGTCACGGCGAAGGGCCTGCGCCGCCTGGGTTTCGACGCGCATGCGAGCGCGTCTCTTCCGCGACTGACGGCAGGCGTGGTGCTGATAGTCGACCTCGGCCTGCTCGACGAGCTCGATGGCGCGGGACTGGAAGCCGTGCGTTTGGCAAGGCCGATCATCGTCACGGGCGCCGCGGACCGCGCCTCACGCGCTCTGGGCGAGCGAGTGGCTGCAAGCGACTATCTGGTCAAGCCGGTTGACCTCGAACAGCTTCGGGCAGCGATCAACCTGCGGGCGGCGGACGACTTGACGGCGAACTGACGGTACCCTGCCGATTGCCGGCCGGACCGATGTCGATGTGACGTCGAGAAGCTTTGACCCAATGGCGAGCGGAGTGACCGGGCCGATTTGATGAGTGTCGCGGTCAGGTGCTTCATCGAGGGCCCGCCCAAGACGCCTCGGCTGCCAAAGAGGAATCAGTCATGAGACGTCCCAGCCGCAGGGCAGCAGTCGCCCTTGTGGTCGCTGTAAGTGCGTTTACGGCGATCGTCGCGTACGCATCCTCGTTGAACGTCACGTCCACCAGCCTCCAGGCCGGCGCGGCCGCCGTCGGACAAGCCTGCACCGGTCCAATCGCGACCAGCTACACGACCTCAGGCGTCGATGCCGGCGGAAGCCCGTTGATCCAGTACGTCGACGTCAACCCCGCACTTGGCGTTTGTACGGCCAATGCGGCTCCCGGATACACCGTCACCATCTACCTCGAAAAAGGGACGGCGGGCGCTTACACCGTCATCGGAACGCTGACGGCTACCGCGGTGACGGGCCACGGCCACAACCTTCACGGCAACCACAGCCGGCACAGGAGCCACCATCGTCGCCGCCTCGATCCTTCGTTTCGACTTCTCGAGCGCGAACACCCTCGTGACGACACCGGTGAAAGTGAGCGACCTCTCCAACGTCGCGCTCGTGATCTCCTGATCAAAAGGAAGGCAGGGCACTTCCGTTGCGCTGGCGTGGGGTCTTAGAAGCGGCGGCGACCACTGCGGTCGTCGTCGCTTGGTTCGCGCTGCTGCGCCCAGGCGCGCTGGGGGGGCCGGCCACCTATATCGTCGTTCATGGCTACAGCATGAGTGGGTCCCTGGCCCCGGGCGACCTGGTCGTGACGATGTCGCTGGGCTCCTACTCCGTGGGAGACCCAATCGTCTGCCGGGTGCCGTCTGGAGCCGGGCGGGGTCTGTTGGTCGTGCACCGGATCATCCGCGCCGATCCGGCCGGCTACACGATGCAGGGCGACGCCAACTCTTACGCAGACCCGTGGAGGCCAAAAGCCTCTGACGTTGTTGGGCCATGGCCGCCGCGGTGACCGGTGTGGTGATTGGACTCGCCGCCGCCTGCGGCATGTCGTCGCCAACAGCCACGTCCCCCTCCGCAACAGCGGCCGGCAGCGGGGGATCCAACGCTCGGTCTGGCCCGGCCTCAGGCGGAGCATCCGGCACGGTCGGCAACGTGTCTGCATCGAGCTTCACGCTGTCGACATCTGCAGGTCAGAAGGTGACCGTCGACGAGGCGTCCTCTACGACATACCAGGAGGGAACGAGCTCGACTTCGGCGAGTGGCATTACGACAGGCGAATACGTCCTCGTGCTTGGCACGACCAGCGGAACGACCATCACGGCCACGCAGGTCATCGTGCAACCGACTGGCGGTGGATCTCCGCCTACCTCGGGGGCGGGGGTGGTCCCCTTCCAGCCGGGCGCACGGACCACGTCAAAGCAGGTCGGTCAGATCCCGGCGAACCACAGTCAGGGGTCGGGAACGATCGTGAGCGGAACGACAGCGAACAAGGCGACGGAAGCTGCGCTTGCGGCCTACTCCGGAGGCATCGTCGACCGTGTCGTGCAGCTGAGCGTCGGCGAGTACGAAGTTCACTACATCGGCGTCAACTGGCCGCACCACATCTTCGTCAACCAGGACTTCAAAGTCATCGGCGCCAACTAGCCGGCGCGCCAGAGCAGAGGTCAGGTCGGACGGCTCTTCGAAACGATGCACTTCTCGCTGCCCGACTTCTGGTCGGCCGCGACCACGGGGTAGCGTGACGGAGTTGAGGGTGCTCCGCTCGGGCGCGGCTAACGTCAGCCGGGAAACGGCGGCAAGGTCACAGTGAATACCGCGCCACGGCGGTTACCTTCGTAATTCAAATGTCCTTGGTGTTCGCGGACGATGCCGTACGACATGAAGAGACCGAGTCCCGTGCCGCCTTCCTTGGTCGTGAAATGCGGCTCGAAGAGGTGGTGGCGGTGGTCGTCCGAGACGCCAGGACCGTTGTCGGCGACGCTGACGTAGGGCCAGCCGTTGCCGCGGCGACCAGTGGTGATTTCCACGCGCCCACCATTGGGACCGGCCTCGATGGCGTTGTTCAAGAGGTTGGTCATGACCTCTCGCAAGAGGAGCGGATCGGCCCTGACCTTGACGTTGGCAGCCGACTCCCTGATCGCGAGCTGGACTTCCTTCGTGCGTGCTCGCGGCCGAGCCATGCCCGCAGCGCGAGTCACGAGCTCGTTGAGGTCGACGGGATTGGGCGAAAAGCTGACTCTGGGCGTTGCGCCCTGGGCCAGGCTGTGCAGGACGGTGACCGCATCGTCCGCAGCCTCCTTGGCGGTTTCGAGGCTATCGCGGTCAACGTCATCGAGCTTGCCGGGATTCACCTCCTTCAGGTAGGCCTGGGCGGTCGCCATGTGGTTCCGCAGGTTGTGGACAACCCCTTCGACAGCGCGGCTGTGAAAGAGATGGCGGTCGGCGTCAGACAGCTCAGATTCAAGCACCCGCCGCACGCGCCGGCCGGCAATGGTGTCAGTGAGAGCCAGCGCAAGCACACAGACGATTGTGGCGAGGATGTAGCCGGTGAATGAGCCGTCGAGGACATAACTCATCAAGATTGCCCCCAAACCGAAGTATACAAAGCTGAGATAGAACGACGCGTCAAAGTTCTGACGCAATACGCTGGTCACTGATTCGCCGGTTCTGATCGAAATTGCTGTAGATACCAAGGTGAGGTTCGCAGCACTGATAACGACCTGGACGATGCTTCGCGACGCAAACGAAAGGTTGCCCTCCATCCGAAGGTGTGAAGCCACAACCGCTGCGAGGCAACCGCCCAAGGCATAAACACATGAATTGCCGGTGATGCGCCATACACCCTGCCGTCCAAGTGCCAGGGCGTTGGTCATCAACACAATCGTCGCGTCCAGTGGGTTCAACAGCACAGCGGTCGTTCCATTAACTAGTCCGCTAATCGTTAGGTGCCCACGTTCAAGGCGAACTTGTGGGATGTTCATCAAAACGGTGACTACTGCCAGATAGACCACCAATTGAATGGAGTCCGGGTGCGACAAGCTGTAGTTAAGGGTGGCTAGGTTGAGAATCACGACGCAGCTAGCCAATGCCAGTAAGTACAGGTAGGCGAGCACCGTCCGATTCAGTTTCACCTTGCTAAGCTGCTCCCATCGCGCACGCGGCCCCCACCAGAAAGATTCTTCGGGTACTCGTCGTAGACGACAGCCTACTGCCGCGAGTGGCAGCCCGGGCCATGCTGGCCGAGGCTCCCGACATGAGGCTTTGTGGGGAAGCCGCGTCAGGGGAAGAAGCGCTGAAGTCGATGCCCGTACTTAAGCCGGACCTGGTACTGATGGACGTACACATGCCCGGCATGGACGGACCACTTACCACTAAGAGGCTGCTAGCGCAATACCCTGGCACGAAAGTCATCGCGTGGACTGTTTCGGAGGCGAGTGACGACCTACTGAGGATGATGCAGGCGGGATGCTCGGGCTACGTGCTGAAAGACGTTGGGCCGTCTGAGTTGCAGCACGCTCTCCTAGCCGCCATGCGGAGCGAAAGCCCGGTTCCACGCAGGATGATCCCTGATGTTCTCCGCCGAGTTGCTGATCGCACTCCTCTGTCGAAGCCGGGTGCTGTGGCGCTCACGTCACGCGAAATGCAGATACTCAGGGGCTTAGCAAAGGGGTTCACTACGAAGCGCCTGGCGCATGACACCGGCTTGGCCGTGCCATCGGTCGAGAGTCATCTCCGAAATATCTTCAGGAAGCTCAATGCGGGGAATCGCGGCGAGGCAGTCAGTACCGCTATGAAGAGCGGTTTGATCACACTGGCGGACCTCTAAAGCCAAACCCGCATCGGCTGATCTAATTGATTTCCATGTTGGCCACCCATGGGAATTGACGATTCCCACTTTGCGACCCAGACGGGACACTTGGCCCACGACCGTGACGTGGAAGCAAGTGCGACTCAACTCGAACATTAGGGGAGGAGGAATTGACATGGTGCGTATGTTCAGGCGATTCATGAGAAGCGGGCGCAGGCCGCACGTCGTTGGCGGTTGGGCTCTTTGAGGTACCGAGCCTCGGCAGACTAGCTCGCCGAAGGACGGCCCCCTTCTGCCTTCGAGGAACTCTATTCAAATGTAGGTAAGCGGCTGGTTTTGCGGGGCTAGAATGCCTGGGTTGCCGCAGTTCCGCGATCTAAGCTTTAAGGCGCGCCTGTACGTTCTGGCGACCGTTGCCGTTAGTTTGGCGATGGTTGTGTTCGGGTTGTGGGTTCAACCGTTGTCACCAATCCGTACTTTGCTCTATCTCGCGGTCGGTACCCAGATCGCTGCTCTCCTGCCAATCAGATGGCGAAATGGGGTGCAGTATGTCTTCGACCCCCTTCTGGTAGCTACTGGCTTGTACTCACCTGGCGGCGGGGTAGGGCTGGTGGCCTGGCTCGCCACCTTCGATGGCCGGGTGCCAAGCCGTTCCACTCCATTGTGGGTTCTGATCTTCAACCGAGCGATGTACGGCATATCCCACGTCCTGCCGTCCCTCGCTGCGTCAATGATTGCCCCGGATGAATGGTGGAGTCTTCCCATCAGAACAGCCTTCTATGTGCTCACGTCGGTCGCCATCAATTACTTGGTCGCCGCAAGAGCACTCTCATTAGCGAACGGCGCTCCGTTCTGGAACACCCTTCAACAGAACGTAGGCGGGGTGTCGACGCTGACGTCTACGGCAATCCTCGCCTTTTCGGGCGGAATCTTGTTTACCGTGCTGATCCTTACAAAATCGCCGGTCGGTTATCTAATGGCGCCGGCCCTATTTGGCTTCATTCTTGCAGTGCGTGGAAATGTTGCGGACGCGCAACGGCAGACCGAGCTCAAGGATCAGACCCTCGAACTCGCCGCGCAGGCCCTCGACGCTCGTGACCGATACACCGAGTCGCATTCGATCCGTGTTGCCGAGTTAGCCGGCCGTCTGGGAGAGCGCCTCGACTTAGGCGGCCGCGAGTGTGAGTTATTACGCACGGCCGGCTCACTCCACGACTTGGGCAAGATTGGTGTCCGAGACGACATCTTGAACAAGCCGGGCCCTCTAACTGACGACGAGTGGGAGATCATGCACCGTCACCCAGATATTGGCGCGGACATGATTGAGCCGCATTCAGCCTTGGCTCAGGTTGCTCCTCTCGTCCGACATCACCATGAGCGCTGGGACGGTAGCGGCTATCCAGCTGGCTTGAAGGGTGCGGTGATTCCTTTCGGTGCCCGAATACTTTCCGTAGCTGACTCATTCGACACAATCACCGGAACCCGTCTCTACAGGCGGTCCCTCATGACCCCAGAAGAAGGAGTCGAGGATATTAGTCGACACGCCGGGCACTGGTACGACCCCAACGTCGTCGATGCGCTCCGCGCTCTGCACGGATTACTACCACTCGACCTACCGGAACGCCCAGAAGTACCGCGGCGGATCACTACGTGGCGTGTGCTGCGCGGGAATCCGGCATTTGCGAAGCTCGTCGCGGCGATCGGAGTATCGGCGCTCGGCGATCCGCTCACCCAAGTAGCCGCCTTGGTGTCGATCTATGCCGCTAACAATTACGACCCGCGAGCTGTTGCAGTGGCTTTCATCGCGCAGGCGCTAGGGACGGTTGTGATGAGTGGTGCCTTAGGTGGCATCGCAGACCGACTCGCCCGCCGCCGGTTAATCGTGACGCTGGAACTCTTCCGCGCAGCATTGCTGGTTAGCACGCCTTTCCTAGCGATGATCTCACCATGGCTGATCATCGCTGTGCTCTTCTTGTTGGCTGCTGCAAACGCGATCGTGCAGCCAGCGCGTCAGGCCGCGATCCCAGGCGTCGTCGCCAGCGGTCAAGTCGGAAAGGCGAACGCGATTGTGTCGGCGACGACGTACGCAGCAGGCGCCATCGGCTTCGGGCTTGCAGGTGCAATCCTCGCATTCGCACAGTTGATCAGCGTCCACGTGCCAGTGTTCTGGGGCGTTCACAAGTCAACTGATCTTCTGTTCATAGTTGACGCACTGTCTTTTGCAACGGCCGGTTTGCTTGTGCTCCGCATTCCGAATTTAGGCGGCGGGGTTCCGCAGGTGCGCCTTACCGGTTCATTAAGACGCGCCTGGAGCGTTTCAGCGGCTCGCCCCCACCTCGTAATGAGCGGCCTCGCCGCGTTCTTGCTTGCGATTAGCTTTCCCGCTCTGTTGGCGTTGGGCTACAAGCTCAATACGCATGGTGGTGCCCAGACGTACTCGGCGCTTGAGGTCGTTATTTCAATTGGCGTCTTCGCAGGATCCGTCGCCGTCGGGCGCTCACTCTCGATAGGTACGATGCGTACTGCGGGATTTGGCCTCCTCTTAACCGGCCTTTTCTCATTTGCAATGACGCTGAGCCCATCCACAGCAGCGTTCGTCGGCATTGCTTTGCTCATTGCGTCGATCGGGAACCCTTTCTACACGGTCGCCAATCAGACGGCTTTGGTGGAGGCTGCTGATCCGTCCAATCGGGGTTCGGTCATGGCTTCGCGATTCAGTATCGTCCAAGCCGCAAGCATCGCTGGTGCGGCTGCAGGTGGAATCCTCACCAAGCAGTACGGTCCGTTAGGTGCTTACGGAATCTTGGCTATCGGATTGATTCTTCTCGGTATGTTCGCCCTCGCAGCTGGCAGGAAGATCTTCAACCCTCTGCACGGCCGGGCATATGAGGAGGCCACATTGTTGGGGACCGCTCCTTCGCAGGCTAAGTGATCCCGGGCTCCGCCTAACCGAGGCTGGCCGCCGGAACGCTCCTTCATACTGCTGCGTACCTTGCCTTCTGCTCGCCCGTCGGGCTCCTCGACTGAGGGCTCGCCGCCCGAACCACTCCCCCTGCCCGGAGCGGCTGCCGTGCCGTGGTCGCTCGACCCCCGGCGCCGCCGCCTGTACCTTCAGATCGCCTTCGGTCTGGGCTCGATCGTGGTCGCGATCGTCGTCCTCTACCTCATCCGCGACGTGCTCGGCGCCTTCGTACTGGGAGGCGCGATCGCCTTCTTGATCCAGCCCGCAATCCACCGGCTGACCGAGCTCGGCGTGCCTCGGCTGGTCGCGATCGGCGTGATCTTTATCGTCATCATCCTGGCCCTGGCCGGGATCGTGCTGTTGGTTGTGCCCCTCGGCGTGAGCGAGGTCGGTCAGCTCCAGGCTCAAGCGCCCGCCCTCTCAGCGGAGGCGCAGAAGCGCCTCAACGACCTCCAGGGCTCCCCGGTCAGCATCTTCGGGGTCACCGTCGACCTCACCGGCGCGTCCGCCTTCCTGAGCTCTCACCTCCGCGACTACCTGGTCGGCCAGGCGGGCAATGCGGTCAGCATCGGAGTCACGGCGCTGACCACCGCCCTGCAGGTGCTGCTCATGTTCATCGTTGCCTTCCTCCTCGCTCTTGACGCGGCGGCAGTGCGGCGCGTGCTCAGGCGCCTCGTCCCCAACGACTACCGCACAGACTTCGACCAGATATGGCGCCGCATCCGGCGGATGCTCTACGCCTACGTTCGGGGCCAGCTGATCATCGCCGGCATGATCGGCATCCTGAGCGGCATCGCCTGCGCCGTGCTGGGCCTGGCCGATCCGGTCGCCCTCGGCCTGCTGGCCGGCATCACGGCGGTCGTCCCCTATCTGGGCCCTTTCCTCGGCGCCATACCCGCGGTCCTCGTCGGCCTCGCGAGCAGCCCGCTCAAGGCGCTGCTTGTGGCCCTTGTCTACTTCGTAATCTCCAACGTCATCCTCAACTTCGTCTATCCGAAGGTGATGGGCGACGCGGTCAAGCTACCGCCGCTGCTCGTTATCGTCGCCTTCATCGCGGGGTTTAGCTGGGCTGGAGTGCTTGGCATGTTTGTCGCGGTTCCTATTGCGGCCACCCTCCGCATCCTCTTCGACTACACGTATCCGCGCCTGTACGAGAGGAAGCCGGCGTGAGGATCGCGATCCTCTCCGACATACACGCCAACTGGCATGGCCTCCAGGCTGTGCTCGAGGATTGCCCTCCCGTCGACGAGACACTCTGCCTCGGCGACGTGGTGGGTTATGGCGGTGATCCCAAACGTTGCCTGGATGAAGTTGTGGAACGCGGCTGGCTCACGTTGGTCGGCAATCACGATCGCGCGTGCACTGACCCGGCCATCCTCGAGTGGTTCAATGAGGACGCGGCAACCGTTGTGCGGTGGACGGTGGATTTGATCGGCGAAGACAGGCTGGCGTGGCTTCGTGACCTGCCCGAGAGTGAGATCAAGGAGAAAGTGCTGCTCGTGCACGCAAGCCCTCGCGACCACATCTATGAATACGTGCTGGACACTGCCGTCGCTTACGCCAACCTCGAGGTGCTCAAGAATCGCATCTGCTTTCACGGTCACACCCACGTTCCTGGCATCTTTGGCCTGTCCGATGGACAGGTCACGCACGACTACCGCCTCGGCACCTTTCGTTTGGCCGGGCCGGCTCTCGTCAACCCCGGCAGCGTGGGCCAGCCGCGAGATGGCAATCCACTGGCCAGCTACGGGATCTGGGACGTCGATGAGGGAACGTTCGAGTTCCGCCGCGTCACCTACGACATAGGAGGGGCACAGAGGGCGATCCGCAAAGCCAAGCTTCCAGAACGCTTTGCGCTTCGTCTCGAAACCGGACGATGAAGCGGTGGGCGGTCCGCCGCTGGCGGCGTCTCGCGTTCGCGGGCGCTGCGGGCGCAGGCGTCGGTTGTTTCCTCGCCTGGGCCGCCAACTGGTTCGTCTTCATCAGCGGGAACCTGCGCGGGCCTGACTTCTTCTCGTTCTACGCGGCCGCCCAGATTTACGTGCAGCGTGGCCCAGCCGCCGTCTACGACATCCTCGTGCAGAAGCAGTACGAGCTTGCGGTCACTCACGCGGCGGCCGACCGATTCGTTGTGCTGCCGTATTTCCATCCGCCCTTCTACACGCTGCTCATCGCCCCGCTCGCATACCTGAATTACCGCGACGCGTACTACGCGATGACGGTATTCAACGTGCTTCTCGGCATCGTCCTGGCCGTGATCCTGGTGCGCGGAAGCGAACGGGTACACGGCCGCGCCGCCATCGTTGCCTCGGCGCTCATCGCGGGGTTCCTGCCCCTGTTCGTGACCGTGCTACAGGGCCAATCCGATCTGGTAGTCCTTGTGCCGCTGGCTGCCGCCTACACCGCGTGGGCACGTGGCCGGCTGGGCTGGGCGGGCGTGTTCAGCGCGCTCGCCCTCTCGAAACCCCAGCTTCTGCTTCTGATTCCGGTGCTATTCGTCGCCCGTCGGGCATGGCGTGCGCTCGTCGCCTTCGGGGCGACGGTTCTGGGCCTCGGGCTCCTCTCGGTCCTGACCTTCGGCCTACAACCGGTGATCGATTACACGGGCGCGATCGTCACGTGGGCCGTCGGCGGATCGCTGCCCACGCGCGGCCAGGTCGTATACACGGACACCGCCGTCTACTCCCTGCGCCACATCCTGGAGATCCTTCCCGGTGGCGGCAAAGTCGTCGCGTTCGTGATCCTGGTCGCGCTGCTGGCACTCGTTGCGGTGTCTCTGAGCTGGCGGCCCGACAAGCCTCGCCTCGACTTCGCGCTCGCAATCGCGGCCTCACTCGTTTTGAGTCCGCACCAGAACGTCCACGATCTGGCCCTCCTCGTCATCCCAGGCTTCGTGCTTGGCGACCTAGCGCTCTCGGGGCAGCTCAGGTGGCCAGGCATGGCCGCGCTCGTGCTCGTGTTCGCGTACGCCGCGATCAACCTGAGCCTGGCCATCAGCCTGTGGTCGGCTGCTGTCGGGGCCCTGGCCGTGGCTGCGTTCCTGACCCTCGAGCGCATGGCCGTGCGGCCCGATCCGGTGCCGCTCGGCGAGCTGAAGTGGCAGGGTCCGCGACCGCATCGAGTGATCGTGCTGCCGGCCTATCGCGCGGCCAAGACGCTGGCCGAGGTCGTTGGCGACATCCCGGCAGGCCACGCCGACCGCATTCTGCTGGTCGACGACGCCAGCGCCGATGCCACCGTCAGCGTCGCCACGGCGCTGAACCTCGACGTAATCCGCCACCGCCGCAACCTCGGCTATGGCGGGAACCAGAAGACGTGCTACCAGCGCGCGCTGCAGATGGGCGCCGACGTCGTGGTGATGCTGCACCCGGACGGCCAGTACGACCCGTCGATCATCCCCAACCTGTGCCGCGTCATCGAGGCGGGGGCGGCTGACATCGTCCTCGGGTCGCGCTGGCTGGGTATCGACCCAGCCAAAGCCGGGATGCCGTGGTGGAAGCGGCTGGGCAACAGGTTCTTGACCGCGACGGAGAACCGCGTGCTCGGGCTGAAGCTGTCGGAGTATCACACCGGCTATCGGGCCTATTCGCGGCGCTTCCTGGAGACGATTCCCTTCCTCGAGAACAGCGACGACTTCGTATTCGACACCCAGGTTCTGATCCAGGCTGCGACGTTCGGGTTCAAGATCGGCGAGGTGCCGGCGATCGGCCGGTACCACGAGGACGCCAGCTCGGTGAGCTTCAAGACGTCAACGGTCTACGGCTTGAAGACGCTGGCCGCCCTTCTGACCTACGTGGCCCATCGCTCGGGCTTTCCGAGCCGGTGGCTCACCCCCGCGTCAAACGCCGACGAACAGACGCTTGCGGTAGGCCAGGTAGCCCACCACAGCCAGGTTCAGTAGCAGGGCGCCCACCCGGAACAGGGTCGCGTGCTGGACGACCTCGTAGGCCTCGAATGGGATCAGCGCGCCTGTGGCCAGCACGGTGAGGTACTCGGCCCAGCGCCGGCGCATCGCCAGGCCGACGCCTTCGGTGCCTTCGAGGAGGGCGTAGGCGATGGCGCCGATGGCGAGCACCGTCGTGTGGGGAAGGTTGCCAACGAGCACGAGCACCTTGAGCAAGAGCTCCTCGATGAAGCCGTTTCCGACCTCCAGGTTGAGCTCGTCCTGAGCTGATTGAGCCCAGGTCGCCAGCCAGCCCTTTTCGCCGGCCACTAAGAGGCCGATGGCCAGAGCCATCAGGACGAGTGCTTTGATGATCCGCTCGACGATGATCACCTTGATAAAGGCGTCGTGCTCGCCGCCGATCCGGTTCAGCTCGGCGAGCAGCCGCGCGAAATAGTGGGGCCGTTTTCGCGCCGCCTCGCTCACGGATGCGACCTTAACAACCTGGGTAGGCAAATCCGTTCGAAGTTCCTAGCGTGAGCGGCGGTGTGCAGGCTGGGGGCGGGCGCCACACTGGGGGGAGGGGCGGGCCCGCGAAAGCGGGCGCGGCGGCGCCGGCGCGGGGTCAGGCTGGGTGCTCGCGGTGCTCGCGGAACAGCATTACCCGGCAGTTCGCGTTCTTCAACACGTACGGCACCGTCTTGCCGAGGTTGAACTCCCCGAACCGGCGCTTGTAAGGCAGGCCCATCACGATCAGGTCCGCCCCCCATTCCACCGCCTCGTCCACCAGCGCGGGCCCCGTGTCCCGCGCCTGAACCAGCTCCGTCTCCACCGTCAGCTGCGACTCGGTCGCCAGCTGTTCCACCTCGTCCAGGATCTTCTCGCCGCGCTCCACCACCTCGTCGAGCACCGCGCCCAGCGGCAGCGAGCGGTTGACCTCGATGATGTGCACGCCGTAAAGCTTGCCGCCGTGGGGGTCGGTCATACGGCACGCCAGCCGAACGGTCTCGGCGTCGATGCCCTGGCCGCCCACAGCCACCAGCACCTTTTTGGAAACGGGCTCATGTGAGTGGTCCGCCATCAAACCCCGCCTTTCAATGCTGCGGCCCGCGCCGCACCCGCCTGATCACCACGTAGGCCGCGAACGCCCAGGACCCCGCCACGGTGCCGAGGGCCAGCCCCCTCGAGGCCGGGTCGAGGTCGGGGTGTCCGGCCAGGTAGACGATCACCCACAGCCCGAACAGCAGCGCCATGATCCCCAGGAACGTAAAGGGAAAGCGCACCGGCAAAAATGCTAGACCACGCAGCGGTCGGGCTGCGACGGCGCCATCAGCGATCCGGCGGCCCGGGAGGGCCCAGATCAAGGCGTCCCTATAATCAAGCCCGCCTTGAAGATCCTCATCGTCGGCTGCGGCCGAGTCGGTTCCCAGATTGCGTCGGAAATGGACCATAGCGGCCACGACGTGACCATCATCGACCGCGATCCCAACCAGTTCTCGAGGGCTGCCCAGCGTGGCGTGCTGACCAACGATTTCAAAGGCAACCAGGTGGTCGGCAACGGCACGGACGCCGAGGTCCTGCGCAGGGCCGGCGTAGAGGACGCGGACGGCTTCGTCGCGGTCACTGAGGGCGATAACCGCAACATCATGGCCGCCCAGATCGCCAAGCACGTGTTCAAGGTTCCCCGGGTCGTCGCGCGCATCTACGACCCCGAGCGAGCCGAGGCCTACGAGAAGCTTGGCCTGCACACAATCTGCCCGACCATCGACGGCGCCAAGCGGATCGAAAAGACCCTGCTGGAGAAATAGGCATGTACGTGATCGTTGTCGGTGGCGGCACGGTGGGCTACTACCTTTCGCGCGACCTGCTCGACCGCGGGCACGAGGTGACGTTGATCGAGAAGGATGGACGTCGCGCGGACTGGCTCGAGACGCAGCTCGGCAGCATCGTGATGCGCGGCGACGGCTGTGAGGTGAAGTTTTTATCGCAGACCGGAATCGAGCGCGCCGACGCGATCGTGGCTGTGACGGCGGACGACGAGGACAACCTCATCGCGCTACAAATGGCCAAGCGTCACTTCAGTGTCAAGAAGACGATCGCGCGCGTGAACAACCCTTCCAACGTCGAAATCTTCAAAACGCTTGGCGTCGACGACGCTGTGTCAGCGACCGAGATTCTGCTCGCCGCTCTCGAGCCCCAGATCACGACCTAGAGCCGAGGAAGAAAAGGACCGCTTGCGAAGCGGTCCTCACCCTATTGTCTTACGCGGTCGACTTGCCGATCCTGTAGATCTTCGTCCCACAGAAGGGGCAAGTGCCAACAGTTGCGGGCTTGCCGTTCTTCATCGTGATCGGTTGAGGGTCTTTCATTTCGACCTTTTTCTTGTCTTTGAGACAGTAGCCTTCCATTTTTATACGATCGCCTTGCCGATCTTGTAGATCTTTGTTCCGCAGAACGGGCAAGTGCCAACAGTTGCCGGCTTGCCGTTCTTCATCGTGATCGGTTGAGGGTCTTTCATTTCGACCTTTTTCTTGTCTTTGAGACAGTAGCCTTCCACTAATTCACCATCCTAATTTGAGATTCTCTGCGGGGGCGACTCGGCCCATTCTAGGGGCCCCATTCCCCCAATTCAACCCCAACTCAAACTAGCTGTGGAAAAAGGACCCCCAGACATCCCCATGAAAGTCGCAAATCACGCGTCAAAACCGCGTGAAAACGGAGCCGCGAATGCACGCATCGCGGCCGCGTCATAGAGGACGAAGCGGACCTCGTCCGGCTCCCACCCGCCGGCCATGGCGCGCTCGAGGCAATCGGCCATGATGCGCGCGCAGTCATCCAGCGGAAACCCCGCGATGCCTGTGCCGACCGCTGGGACGGCGATGGTTTTGACGTCGTGGTCGCGCGCAAGGCGAAACGTTGCATCCATCGCGGAGCGCAACGAGTCCGGCGGTCGTGCGGCCACCCAGCGACATGCTTGCGGCATGGATGACATATCGCGCGCGCAGGTCGCCCGCGCCCGTGACCGCCGGCATCGCCAACAGAAACGGGGCCGTGCACTGTGCACTCATCCTGGATAGAGGGACCACCACGTCGCCGAATCGCGCCGGCGACTCCACCACCGAGGAGCAGGTCGTTGTTGGCGGCGTTGACAATCGCGTCGACCTCCTGCTCGACCAGGTCGCCGGTGACGATCAGGACGCGCGGCGCAGGGATTCCCTTACCTCATCGACGCGCTCGTCGAGCTCTTTGCGCGTCGCCGCGGCAATGCCTCGCAGCCCGATATCGGAAATCGTGAGCGATGCGCACGCCACGCCCCACATCAAGGACTCATGAAGCTCTCCGGGATCGCCGTCTGTCTTCAGCCAGTGGGCAAGCATTCCCGCGGCGGCCGCATCCCCCGCGCCCGTGGTGTCCACGACCGGGCGATCGGTGAGCGCGGGCACGTGGAACTCCCCACGCTCCGTGTAGGCGGTAACGCCGCGCGCGCCCGCCTTGACGACCAGGCCCTCCAGCGACCATGTCCGCCGGAAGGATTCAGGGTCGTCGCCGCCCATGGCCGCGAACTCCTCGTGGTTACAGAAGTACCACCTGGACCGCCGCAGCACCTCCTGGGCATCGGGCGGCTGGGAGCGCACGTAAGACAGCATTGCGTCCGCTGCCAACAGCTTCGCGCCCGCGAGTCCCTTCACGAGCTGCGCCTGCCGATCCGGCCGTACCGAGCCGACGAACGCCCATCCATCGAAACCCACCGGCGGGTTCGGCTCCCACTGGTCGTAGATGCTGTCCCTGCTGCCGAGGTCGATGTTGCGGCCCTCGGCCTGCTGGGCGCGCCACCGAAAAGTCGGCGCGTCGAGCACCTGAAGGTGGCTCGCATCGATCGGCCGGCGACCGATCAGGGCCGTCACCTGCTTGGCGGTCTCGGCGCCGACCGGCGCCACGATCCGGACCGGCACGATCAGGCTTGCCGCGAGCGCGAAGTAGAGGGCCGAGCCGCCGAGCTCTTCCTGGACCGTTCCGAAGGGGCCCTCGAGGGTGTCAAGGGCGATCGAGCCTGCGACCAGCAGCTCGCTCGTCAAGACCTCCGGCCGGTGCCGCTGTCCGCGGTGACGACGTGGCGCGCGCGCGCCAGCTTCTCGAGGAAGTCGGCCGGCCCATCGAAGTCGTCGATCTCCATCCAGCTTCGGCCCAACTCCTTGACACCGTGCGAGTCGGAGCCGCTCGCCGTCACCTTGCCGAGCTCCGCGGCGAGCTCGCGCGCCGCCTGGTTGGCCGCGGCTTCAGCCCACGGGTTATAGACCTCCATGATGTCAATGCGAGGCGCGAGCTCGACCAGGCGCGCTGCGCTGTAGTTGGCGCGGTTGCGGTCGAGCGGATGCGGCACGTACACGAGGCCGCCCATCTGATGGATCAAGTCCATCGCCTCTTCGGGTCGCAGATACGGCGGAATACGGCCCTTGATGAACAGGCCGATCACCTCGCCCTCGCGAGTCTTCGCCTCTTCGCCCACGATGGCGAGGTCGGGCGCCATGGCTGCAAGCCTGAGCGACCCCTCGACCACGTTGTGGTCGGTCAGCGCGATGCGGTCGAGGCCGCATTCACGGCAGCGCTCGATGAGGGCTTCGAGACTGGTGGCGCTATCGGGCGAATAGCACGAATGGAGGTGAAGGTCGACGCGGAGCACGAACCTAGGTTACGGACACGGCCTCGCGCAGCTGGCGCTGGCGCGCACGCGCAAAGAGCGGGATTACCTCGGCGGGTCCGCGGCTCCTGCACGCCTGGTCCATGAGCGCGGCCTGCGCGTCGTAGATGATCTCCATCACCTGGTCTGGCCGTCGCTCGCGACCGAGCCGTCCCGGCAGATCTGGGTGCGCGTGGCGCAGCACCACCGTCAATCGCGACACGAGCCAACCGGGCACGATGCGCATCTCACGCACCATGCACTCCTCGACCCAATAGAGAAGCTCGTCGGATTCGCGAAGCAAGCGTCTTGGTGTCATCGCGCGATTTCGCGTGCGATGCCACTTGAAATGCAGATCCTGTTCTTCGATCGTGCGTTGGAGCATGCTCGGTAACCCACTATATCAGCGGGTCTGCGCCCCACTTTTCGCATAAGCGGGATAGCAAAGAGTTCGCCATCCGCCGGCGGCTGGAATCAGGTGAACCTGCCGGTCGAGCGTCCAGTCCTTCCACTGCTGGCGCACGCGGTAGCGCAGCATCATCTGCGCGACATTGCTGTAGACGCGCTCGTGCTCGCGATCCGTCCAACTCTCGAGCACCTTCACGTTGAGGACCTGCACGTCGAGCAGCTCGGTATCGTCGCCGAGGCGCGGCATGTCACGGATGAACGCTTGCTTGCCTCCCCACGCGCGCTGCGCGTCCTCGGCCACCATCTCCCACATCTCGTCGAACCCACCCTCGGCGTGGAGCTTCATGAAGCGCATCTCGAATGTCGCCGGCGCGATCGACATCGGAGCGGGTGGGCGGTGGGGCTCTCCGGCGGGCGGCAGGGCGGCCTCGGAGGTCGAAAAGCCGGTGCCGACCGGGGCCCGAACGAACCGGCCGAACTCGTCGACCGGCCAGGTCGTCAGGTGGCCCGCGATGCGGCCCACGACGGCCTCCAGGGCCGGCCAGCGCCTCAGAATTCGAAGAAGCCTATTGACCATTGGGGCTAGATGTTGTGTGATTTCCCCAGACTGTACACAAAATGTGGATAGCTGCCAAATATAAGCCCCGGCCGACGTGCTCTTTGAAGCTGAGGAGGGCTCAGATGGCCAGTCGACGCCGCGGCCGGCCCCCGGCCTGGGCGCGGCGCTGGCGGCTCGCCGCCAGGCTTCGCCCATGATGCTGCGAATGGGCGTCTCCGCCTGGCGGGTCGGCCTCCGGGGTCCCCGCGGAATCTTCGGATTACGTGGGGTGGAGAGGCCTCAGCCGGCGGCGAGCCGGCGGACCATCGCGGCCACCTCTGGCAGCGGAACCCCCACCGGGCAGGCCGCCGCCGCCGCCTCCCAGTCGGGCTCGTCCCCGGCGATATCTGACGAACCGTCGCCCAAGCGCGCGTAAAGGCGTAGGTAGGACGAAGCTAGGTCGGGCAGCCGGGTCTTGCCCATGCGGCCCGCCGCTAGTGCGCACAGGCCGCAGTTGATGCATCCGATCAGCTGAGGGTGTCGTTCCTGCTCTTCGGGTGTGAGCGGGCGAAGGCCGTCCGGCGCGTATGTATCGAGCAGGCGCTGCAGTTGCGAGCGCGGCGGCGACAAGCGCCTGCGCGTTTGATGCACTCCATAGGCCAGCGCGAGCTTGGCGAGCGAGTCTGCCCTGCCCACTAGTTGAGAAGACCTCGCATCGAGCCCTGCACGAGCTCCTCCTGAGCCCACCCCGCATGCCCCAACACGGGCGCGCGACCGAGCCACGAACCGCGCACGAATTCGCGCGCCGCGTCGAAGCGCTGCGACGCGCTCCATCCAAGCTCTCGGCCCACGATCTCCGACGCGCGCAGCACGCAGGCCGCGCCCGCGCACGGTCCCCCCGCCAGTCCCACGCGGCGAAACGCATCGGCGAGCGACTGGACCTGCTCGCTCCGCGCGGCATACGCCAGCTCGGCTTCGGTCAGCGGCTCGCACCGGCAGACCAGCCGCCCCGATCGAGAGTCGTCGAGCACGGCCTCCGCATGCGAGCCATGCCGGCTCTGCAGCTTGACCACCGCAAGCGCGGGGATGCCGCACCGCCGCGCCAGCTCTTCGGCCGGCTCCATGTCCGACTCGCTGCCCGGCAGCGGAGTCGATGCGGTCACGCTCGTGGCCTGGTGGCCCAGCTTTCTGCACACAGCGTCCGAGGTCTCCTCAGCCATCAGCCTGTACATCGAAAGCTTGCCGCCGGCGATCGTGACGAAGCCGCCGACGCCGTCAGCGGCGTGGTCGAAGATCTGATATCGCCGCGAGAGCTCGTCTTCGTAACGGCGCCACTTGAACAGGGTCGGCCGGACGCCGCTCGTGGTGCGCACGGGCCTGAAGCGGCGGATCGCCGGAAACACGCGCTCGAACGCCTGCAGCAGGTATTCGATCTCGTCGGCCATCACGTCCATCGAGTCGAGGTCCCCGTAGAAGTCGTCGTCGGTGGTGCCCAGCAGCGTGAAGCCGCCGTGCGAGACCATCAGCAGATCGCGGCCGTCGATCGACTCCGCGCTGATGGCGAACTTCGAGATGCGGTGCGGGTAGACGAGGTGGATTCCCTTTGCCGGCCGCAGCTGCACGTCGGCTCCGCCGAGCCTGGAGATCTCCGGCACCCACGGCCCGGCGGCGTTGACGACGACGCGGGCGCGTGCCTCGGTCGTGGTGCCGTCTGCTGTTCGATACCGAACGCCGATCACAGAGCCGCCGTCCTTCATCAGCTCGACAACGCGCGTGTGGTTCATCGCCCGAGCCCCGTGCGCGATGGCGTCCTCCACGTTGGCGAAGACGAGGCGATGGGGATCGACGCCCCATTCCTCCATGCTCACCGCGCCGATCAGGTCGGGGGTCAGACCGGGCTCCACCTGGCGCGCCTCGTCGGCGGTGAGGCGGACGTGGGGATGTGACTTCTTGAGCGGCTGGAAGCGGTCGTACACCTCCATCGCGGTCTCCATGCGCTCGATGTTGTTCTTCTCGTGCGGCAGCACCGGGATGATGAAGACGATCCGGTACACGATGTTGCGGGCGATGGTCACGATGTGGCCCGCGTCCTTCGTCGACAGCCGCGTGGTGTCCCAGTCGAACTCCAGGTAGCGCGGCCCGCCGTGGATCATCCAGCTGGAGGCGCCGCTCGTGCCGCCGCCCCAATCGCCTTTCTCGAGCAGGAGCACCGACAGGCCTCGCAGCGAGAGGTCGCGCGCGATGCCCGCTCCCGTCACGCCGCCGCCGATGACGACCACATCGTGAGCGCTTGGCTGACTCACGACCCGAATGCTAGCTGGCGGCTTCGTGCTGCTTCTGGAACTCTTCGATGAGCGTCTTGGCCAGGTGGGCCGGCATCTCGTCGTAGTGCGAGAACTTCTTCGAGAAGCTGCCGCGGCCCTGCGTGATCGAACGCAGGTCAAGGGCGAAGCGCAGCATCTCCGACTCCGGCACGGTCGCCTTCACCTTCTGGTAGCCGTCGTCAGGCTCGGTGCCCATAATCTTGCCGCGCCGGCCGTTGATGTCGGACATGATGTCGCCCAGGTTCCTCTCGGGCACGCGGATCTCCGCCTCCAGGACCGGCTCGAGCAGCACGGGGCCGGCGTCCAGGGCACCCTTGCGGATGGCCAGCGAGCCGGCGATCTGGAAGGCCATGTCGTTCGAGTCAACCTGGTGGAACTTACCGTCGACCAGCGTGACTTTGACGTCGACCATGGGGTAGCCGGCTACCACGCCTTTGGCCATGTTGTCCACGATCCCCTTCTGCACCGACGCGCGGAAGTTTTGCGGGATGGCGCCACCAAAGATCTTGTCCTCCCAGACAAAGCCCTCACCGCGCTTGGTCGGCGCGACTTCGATGATGCAGATCCCGTACTGGCCGTGGCCACCAGACTGCTTGACATGGCGGCCCTCGGCCCGGCTGTGGCCGGAAACCGTCTCGCGATGGGCCACCCGCGGGACCTGCGTCGTCGCCTCCACGCCGTACTTGCGCTTGAGCTTCTCGAGGATCACGTCGAGGTGCACGTCGCCCAGGCCCGCGATCACGAGCTGTTTGGTCTCTTCGACCCGCTCGATATGCAGCGTGGGGTCCTCCTCAGCGAGCCGCGCGAGGCCGCTGGAGATCTTCTCCTCGTCGCCTCGCGCCTTCGGCGTGATGGCCACGCTGTACGCCGCCCCGGGCAGGTCCATGGGCGGCAGCGGACCGCCGTCCTTGACCCCGATGGTGTCCCCCGTGAGCGTGTGGGCGAGCTTGGTCGCGGCCCCGATGTCGCCCGCCTGCACCTCGGTGGTGGCGACGTGCTCCTTGCCGCGCGGAAAGAAGATCTGGGCCAGCCGCTCGTCCACGTTCCGGTTGAGGTTCGTCACGTGCTGGTCGACCTTGATCGTTCCTGACACAACCTTGAAGTAGGTCACGCGGCCGAACTGGTCCCCGCCGGTGCTGAACACGAACGCCTTGACCGGTTTTGAGGGATCCCCCTCCGCCGGAGGCAGCAGCTCGCAAACGGTCGACATCAGGGTGCGGACCCCCAGCATCTTCGTGGCCGAGCAGCACAGCACCGGAGCCACCTTGCCCTCGAGGATGCCCTCGCGCAGGCCTCGCTGGATGTCCTCCTCGCTCAGCGTTCCGGAGTCGAGGTACTTTTCGAGCAGCGAGTCGTCACTCTCCGCGGCCGCCTCGATCAGCTGCCCGCGGTACTGGTCGACGAGCTTCATCATGTCGTCGGGGATCGCGGCCTCTCCACCCTTGCCGTCCGGCTGGCTGACGTACGCCTTGAGATGGAGCAGGTCGACCACGCCGCGGAAGTCCTGCTCCGAGCCGATCGGGAGGTGCAGCGGAAACGGCCGCGGGGACAGCGTCTCGCGCATGGCGTTGACCGCCCCGTAGAAGTCCGCGTTCTCCTTGTCGAGCTTGTTGACCACAACCATTCGGGGCTTGCTGCGGCGGTTGAGCTGCTCCCACGCGACCTCGGTGCCAACTGCCAGGTGATCCGCCGGACCAACCACGACGACCGCGCCCTCCGCCGCGCGCAGCCCGCTCAGTGCCTGGCCGGCGAAATCCAAGAAGCCCGGCGCGTCGAGGATGTTGATCTTGAAGCCGTTGTGTTCCGCGAACGCGACCCCGAGGTTGATGGAGATCTTGCGCTTGTGCTCCTCAGGCTCGAAGTCCATCGCCGCGGTGCTCTGGTCTGTCGCGCCCATGCGCGCCAGCCCGCCAGAGGCGAAGAGCATCGCCTCCGCAAGCGTCGTCTTCCCGTCGTGCGAATGGCCGAGCAGGACCAAGTTCCGAATCTTGTCGGGCGTGTATTCAGCGGCCATCCAACCCCCACCACAAACCCACGGCGGATACGGGGCTAAGTCTAAGGTCCGGTTAAGGCCGGATCAGCCCCCGGGTTGGGTGGCGCCGCGCTTGGGTAGAATCTGAGGTCCATGGTCAAGAAGACGGCAACGATAGAAGAGGTTCTGGCGGCAGTCGAGGCCGCCCGCGACAAGGTGATGGCGGACGAGGTGAAGTCCCTCACCAAGCTGGGGATCCCGAAGGCGATGGCGTACCAGATGATCGCCAGCAGGTTCCACCAGAAAGTCGGCAGCCAGGAGGAGGCCGAGCCCGACCCGTTTGAGGGCAACGGCGCTACTACTTCCTGGGAAGAAATCGGCTAAAAGCGCGGGTGAGGACGGATGTCGCGCGCAAAGCGCGTTAAGGATGGGGCCTTATCGATCGCTCCCCCGCGGTACCCCCTCCTCCCCCAGCACGCTGGGAGTGGGTAGGAAGTGCGCGCTCGGGGGACGGCCGGAGCAAGTCCGGCCTGCGACTCCACTTTCTGTCGGCTAGCTAGCCCACCCATTTGAATCGCGCTGAGCGGCTGGCTCGGCTGCTCAGAGTTCTCGCTGCGGTCATTTCCGAGCCGGGCCTGAATCCGTACGAGCTGGCTGAGCGTGCGGGGGTATCCGAAAGAACCCTCAGGCGTGATCTTGCCCAGCTGCGTGACCTCGGCTACGAGGTGGCGTACACGAGCGGCTACGAGGTTCAGGAAAAGCTCAATCTCGAAGGTCGGGCCCGGCAGAGGTCGCGGGCTCGAGGGGACGACGCCTTGCTGCAGGCGGTGGCGCAGGCGTTCGAGAAGGCAGGTCTATGGCGCGACTCTGACGCGCCCCCGACCCCGACGCCGGCCGGCACGAGGCGTCGGAAGCCTCGCCCAATGGGAGCCAGGCCCCTGGTCCTGATCCCGACGGGAGAGAGCGATGCGGACTTCCTGTACGCAGCCGGCCTGCCCATCGAGTCCGCCCTCTATATCCGCTTCGCCGAGGACGACGACTTGCTCGTGGCGAACCCGCTCGAGATCGACCGGGCCCGGGCCACCAGCAA
>Ga0073928_10003758_pt1 | contig 23456 bp, 20 predicted proteins | sample PaiPotPPA55metaG_FD_76969 | JGI IMG/M metagenome (GOLD analysis project Ga0073928, IMG submission 76969) | Iron sulfur acid spring bacterial and archeal communities from Banff, Canada, to study Microbial Dark Matter (Phase II) - Paint Pots PPA... ...
CTATTGAAAGTTCGATGCTATACCGCCGAAGATTACGTTCACGTTGAAATTCAGGATTCAGGCCGCGGCATCAAGGAGCCGAAGCGTATTTTTGAGCCGTTCTATACGACGAAAAATGTTGGAAAAGGAACTGGACTCGGTCTTAGCATCTGCTACGGCATCGTCAAAGAGCATGGCGGGGATATTTCCGCACGCAATTCACCGGAGGGTGGAGCCATTATCGAAGTCCGGCTGCCTTCGGCAGGAAAAGCAGTTACACCGGCAACTAAGCCGACACCGCGCCGCGAAGTTCTAATCGAAGGAACGGTGTTGCTGGTTGACGACGAGGAGGCAGTCATCGAGTTTGAACGTGACGTGCTCGCTGGCGCGGGGGCGCAAGTCGTCACTTTGATGAACTGGGATGAGGTCAAACTTCGACTGCTCAATCAGCAGTTCGATGCCGTCATTATGAACGGGAAAATGCCTGGAGGCGTGAGTGTGCAGCAAGTGTATGAGTGGATTTCCAACAACTGCCCAACCTTGGATTCCCGCCTTCTATTTACTTTTTCCACTCTTACCGAGCCAGAAGAGCGCAATTTCCTGCAGGAGAAAAATATCCCCCATTTAGTGAAGCCCTTCGAAGTGGGTGATCTGATCGCACATGCGCGGCGAATGTTGCAAAAGACACAAGCTGCCGTCGCGGGATAAAGCCCATCACTTTTTTAGAATTGGATTGTAGCCATCGCTTAGCAACTGCGTGCGCATCGCCTCGGCGTCTTTAATCGCGGCAAAAGGCCCCACCTGGACATGAAATAGCTTATCCGACCCGGTTTGAGTGGCTTGCGCCGGATATTGCTTCTTTTTAAGAGCGTCCACAAGCGCGTCAGCGTCCTCTTGTTTGCTCACCGCGGCCACCTGGACGTAATAACCATTGAGCGGCGGAGCGGGGCTTGCACCGGCATCAGCGGTCTTCGCATCGGAATCCCCTGGTGACGAACTAGTCTCGGGAGATGTGCCGCCACTCGCGTTAGACGAAAGTTCGGAATCGGCGCTCTTTTGCCCCACTGACTTGTAGAACGTCATATCCTGCGATTGTTTGGCAGTGGGTGCGGTAACTCCGGAAGGCCGTTTGCCGTCTTTGCTGGCAATAGGGGACGAAGCCGTGGAGTCGTCAGTTTGCGCCTTGACGGAATTTTTGCCCAGTGAAAATCCCATTCCAAAAAATATGGCACACAGAACCACTAGCCCGAAAAACAAGCCGAGCACTCTGCCCGTGCCCAGCGTAATTTCTGTATCTTGTGACGCAGCCATCGCCATTACTACCTCGTTTCTGACCGACTAGCTCTTCGGGGAACCAGTCGCCTCACTTCTCCCCAACATCTTTTGAATTCCGGAAAAGAAATCCACTGGCACCGGGAAAATAACGGTTGTATTCTTCTCTACTCCGATTTCAGTCAACGTCTGCAGATACCGTAACTGCACGCTGACGGGTTCCGTCGCCAACAGAGCGGCAGCGTCCACCAACCGTTGTGCGGCGGAAAACTCGCCTTCGGCATGAATAATCTTGGACCGCTTTTCACGTTCTGCCTCCGCTTGCTTTGCCATCGCCCGCAACATCGATTCCGGCATATCAACCTGTTTGACTTCAACATTGGTCACTTTCACACCCCACGGTGCAGTGTGCGTATCGAGAATAGTTTGGAGGCGAAGGTTGATTTTGTCGCGATGCGATAAGAGTTCGTCCAATTCCTGTTCACCAAGAACCGAGCGGAGTGTGGTCTGGGCAAATTGGGAAGTCTGGTAAACGTAATTCGATACCTCCACCACCGCGCGTCTCGGATCGATCACTCGCAGGAAAATAACCGCGTTGACTTTCAGCGTGACATTGTCGCGGGTAATGATGTCCTGAGGCGGCACTTCCAGTGCTTCCTGTCTCAGCGAGATTCGAACCATTCGGTCGATGGGAGCGAAAACGAAAGCAATTCCCGGTCCTTTTGCTTCCGGAAGGAGGCGTCCTAAGCGGAAAATTACGCCACGTTCGTACTCGGCAAGTATCTTGATGGAACTCAGGATGTACAAAATAATAACGATGACTACAACGATGAAAGTGAAACTGACGCCGAGCACCATGGTGCCTCCACTTATTACACGCGCTGCTGCCGCGGATTGTATCGCACTTCCGAGAGGCGGAGTGTCGATTCAGCAGGCGGCAGGTTGTCGGTTGAGATATGGGATTCGCCCCTTCAAAGAATTGCGGCCGTCGGAATGACTGCTGCCGACGGGGCGGGATCCACGGTCAATCGCAATCCATCAATCCGACGCACGATCACGGTCTGGCCAGCGGGCACGTCGTTGGAAGAGATGGCGTCCCAAATCTCTCCGCGAACAAAGACCTTCCCCGTGGGAGCGAGCGCAGTTTGTGCAACGGCGACTTCGCCGAGCAGTCCCTCTGCGCCGGTAATCACTTTATTGGCCCTTGCTTTCAAAGCTATGCTCATCAGGAATACGGTGATGATCCCCAGAGGTATGCTGACTGCAAGCGCGGTCAAGAGATGCACCCGCATTTCTGGAATCGGCGCGTCGACGAGAAGCAGGCCGCCAAGGGTCAACGTCGTGATCCCGCCTAAACCCAGAACTCCGTGAGTCGCGAATTTCGCCTCCAGCGCGAACAGCGCAAACGACGCCAGAATCAATACAACAGCCGCAAAACGAGTAGGTAACAAATTCAACGCAAAAATCGCCAGAAGAATGAAAACGACTCCAACCGTTCCCGGAACGACCGCTCCGGGATGGTTAAATTCGGCATAAAGCGCGAGCGCCCCAATCGCCAGCAAAATGAACGCGACGTTCGGATTCAAGATGTAAGCAAGAATGTGCTGCTTCAGAGTCATGTCGAAGAACCGAATCGACGCACCCTCGAGGTTTAAGCTAACAGTCTGTCCACTGAAACGTTTGACCTGTTTACCTTCCATCTGCTTGAAAAGATCTTGCTCATTAGAGGCAACGTAGTCGATGAGTTTCTGCGAGAGGGCCTCTTGTTCGGTGAAAGACTTTGATTGCCGGACGGTGCTCTCAGCGACCTCAACATTCCGGCCGCGTTTACCCGCGACCGACCGCATCAGAGCCGATGCGTCGTTCTCGATCTTTTCCTTCATTACGTCGTCCATTTTGCCGCCGCCGAGTGATACCGGGTGAGCAGCGCCAGTATTCGTTCCTGGCGACATGGCTGCGACATCCGCGCTCTCCAGGATAAAGAAGCCTGCCGATGCGGCCCGGCTCCCGCTTGGAGTGACGTAGATAATTACTGGCACCGGAGAGGCCAGAATTCTCTGCATAATCTCGCGCGTGGAATCGAGCAGACCGCCCGGCGTATTCAACTCAATGAGCAACGCGTCATCGTGATGCTGTTGTGCTTCGGCCAAGGCCCGTCCAATATATTCGTCGGTGATGGGATGAATCGTGTCATTTACTACGATCTTCAGGACTTCAGCGGGGGAGAACGCGCAAAGTGCGGACACCAGCGCGGCCACGAAACAGTAGCGCATGCCATAATTCCAAAATCGTTTCACGGATTTAGCAGCGACTGCGCTTTCCGCGCAAACTCCGCCGCGAGACTCTTCACTTGATCCATGTCCTGATCTGTGTGTGACATTAATCGGGACGTCCTTACTTATTATTCTCTTTTGAACTACTAACCACAATATAGGGCGATTTACACGTGTGACGCTTCGGCATTCCGCGAGGTGTTCTCTTCTTCCAGCAAATCGGTCCAGCCAAGAAGAGTCTGATCCCCCGTAATCAACCGAACACCGCGTTCGTAGGTGAAATACGACCAGGCCCACTGAATCATAACGATCAGCCGATTGCGAAATCCGATCAGAAAGAAAATGTGCACAAACAGCCACGCCAACCACGCGAGATATCCAGAAATGTGAAGTCTTCGAAACTGTGCAACCGCGGCGGCGCGGCCGATGGTTGCGAGACTGCCCTTGTCCAGATACTTGAAGTCCTGCCGAGGCTGTTTCTTCAAATCGCGCTCGATGTTTCGGGCCGCAGCAGCGCCTTCCTGGATTGCAACCGGCGCAACCCCCGGCAGCATGTTGCCTTGCGAATCCTTGAGCGAAGCTAGATCTCCAATGACGAAAACTTCGGGATGTTCCGGAATACTTAAATCGCCGCTGACGATCACACGGCCAGCTCGATCCATCGGAGACCCAAGCTTTTGTCCTAGAGGAGACGCCGCAACCCCGGCGGCCCACAAAATTACCGCAGCCGCTAATCGAGTTTGGCCAGTGATCACGCACGCCGGCTCAATTCCAGTGACCATCGTCGAGGTATGAACCTCGACTCCCAATTTCCCTAGTTGTTTCTGAGCGCTTGCTGAGAGGTCCTCGGCGTAACTGGGCAGGACGCGCGGGCCTCCTTCCAACAGAATGACGCGAGAGGTTCTTGGATCAATTGTTCGGAACTCCGTGGCTAGCGCACGGTTCGCGATTTCCGCCAGCGTTCCTGCTAGTTCGACACCGGTGGGACCGCCTCCGACAACCACGAAATTGAGCGGCATCGGTCCACTGCCGTGCAGGGCTTGGCGTTCCGCCAATTCAAACGCCAGCAGGACTCTCCGCCTGATTTCGAGTGCGTCTTCAATTGTCTTCAATCCTGGCGCGAGCGGCTCCCATTCGTCATGACCAAAGTATGAGTGGCCCGCGCCTGCCGCCACAATCAAATAATCGTATGGAATCTCCAGGTCAGGCAGTTTGACCAAGCGACGAGCAATATCAAAATCCTGGACCTCACCTAAGAGCACCTCAACATTTGGGTTCCCCCGAACCACCCAGCGAATCGGCGCGGCAATTTCCCCAGGAGAGAGTCCAGCCGTTGCGACCTGATATAACAGCGGCTGAAAAGTGTGATGATTCCTTCGGTCGATAAGGGTAAGACGCAATGGATGCCGCGCTAGCTTTCTGGCAGCGGTAAGTCCGCCAAATCCGGCGCCAACGATTACAACACGCGGTATTGGGCTGTTCGTCATTTAGCCCTCCTGTGAAAGCAGCCGAAAATACCTACTACCTTATAGATTCAGAATCACGCCAGTGGAGTCGAAAACTTTCCATTCTACGTTTGGAAAATGCGTTGGCAGAATTGACACGACCATCTGATCGCAATCAAATCGGATAAGATCACCCATTAGAGGCGAGCAGCGATTGCAACAGCAAGCACCTTCAGAACCACACGCGAGACCATCGTCGGTCTCCAGCCACAATGGCCACGCCTCCGGATGGTCACGGTTTTTCGCGCCTTCGGTGGCGGATCTGTTCTTCGCCGCCATTCTGTTTTCGCTGAGCTGCGGCCCGTTTGGCACGCGCTTGCTTAACGACGCTGGAATTGGTTGGCATATTCGCAATGGTCAACAGATTCTGCTGAGGCACACAATCCCCCGAACTGATTCCTTCTCAGTCACGATGAGCGGGCACAGTTGGTATGCATGGGAATGGCTCTACGACCTACTAATCGCTGGCATCCACAATTGGCTGGGATTGAATGGCGTCGTGTTCTTCACGGCGTGCGTAATTGCCTCCACTTTTGCTCTAGCACTGAAAATCGGATTGGAACGCGGCGGCGGTCTGCCGCTCACCATGTCTTTGCTCGTGCTCTCAATCGCGGCAGCCAGCATTCATTTTTTAGCGCGTCCTCACGTTTTGAGCTGGCTTTTCGCCCTGATCTGGTTTCACCTCGTCGATTCGGATGCCAGTGCACCACCGCGCGGAAAGTTTCACCGGCTCTTTTGGTATCCCGTCTTAATGTTGTTATGGGTTAATTTGCATGGTGGATTTCTGCTGGCCTTTGCGATCTTCGGAATTTACGCGGCCGGCAGTGTGATCGAGTTCTGGATCAGCAAGGATCCACTTAGCCGTGAACAGATCCGCGGTAAGTTAAAGCATTTCGCGGCCGCATCCCTGCTGTCGTTCCTTGCTAGCTTGATAAACCCGTACGGCCTCAAGCTGTACGGTCACCTCTACGAATATTTAACCAATCGTTTCCTGATGGATCATATCGACGAATTTCTTTCGCCGAACTTTCACGGGGGCGCGCAACAATGTTTTGCCGCGGTTTTGTTGATTACCCTCGTTGCGCTGGCAGGACTGAAAGAGAAGCCCTCCCCACCGCGATTTCTAGTCATCGTCTTCGCCGCTTACAGCGGACTCTATTCAACACGGAATTTGCCAGTGTCCTCAATTCTGCTGACCTTGATCATCGCGCCTATTTTGTCTAACGCGCTGGAAGAGGCGGCGGAAAATCCAAAAATATCAATACCGCTCCGGCATTTCTTTGCGCGCCTAAATTCGTTCTCTCACCGCATGGGCGCGATGGAATCGCGCTTGCGCGGTCACATTTGGGCGTTGTCAGCGTTCGTTTTAGGCTTCGCGATTTGCCTGCATGGCGGAAAGTTGGGAAAACAGCAGTTGATGGACGCTCAATTCAGCGCCAAGCGTTTCCCAGTACAGGCAACTAGCGTCATTGCTCAACGCGGCACGCGAGACCCCATATTTTGCCCCGATTACTGGGGAGGATATTTAATTTATCGGCTCCATCCCCAATCGAAAGTCTTCATCGATGATCGCCACGATTTGTACGGGCAGGAATTCCTCCAGCAATATTTGCAGGTGATTCATGTCGGACCCCAATGGAGCGAGGTTCTTGACCGTTGGCAGGTAAACTGGGTGCTGACGCCGAGGGAGTCATCCCTCGCAAATATTCTGAAGGAGTCTCCGCAATGGAAGATGAACTACGAGGACGAAACGGCCGCACTGTTCGAGAGGACACTAAAATAGCCGCCTCGATTAAATCAGACCTTTGCTACCTCGTAATCTTTTCTACCTTGTATCAATGTCAAACCCCAGAATCGCGTTGACTTCAATTGGTTGCTCGCCGCGAAAGGCCGGGCGGAATTTCCAGTTTGGAAGCGCAGCTAAAATTGTTGCCGACAATTCGGTGGACTCACCTTCAAGCACCCGCGGAGCCTTCACCATGCCTGAACGGTCGAGAGTGCATGCGATCACAAGCCGGGAGCCATGCAGGTTGGCCGGCAAATCGGCACGAATCGCAAGTGGAGCGGTCAAATCCTCAGGATAGGATTGCGTCGCTGACTTCGGATCCGCGAACTGCATCACTGCGGTCCCCAGCACGGTATCGATGTAAATCGTGTAAACCTTGTCACCTTTCAGCGCCCCGTAATAATTATACGCGCCTCCCGAGCGCGAGGTCGCAACCACCGTGATTCCCGGTCCCTGCTGATTCTTGAGTGTGGATGAATGTGCTGGATCGCCGGGAGGCTTTCCATCGGGCCCGAAGCTGGGGAGGGTGACAACGTTGTTACTGCCCCCAGACACCGATACTCCCGGCATAACGGAAGGAGCGTTCCCGCCTTTTCCTGCCCCGCCGGTGCCCGGAAATGGCGAAATTCCCTTGTTAGCAGCCTCGTTGGAGCCGGGTCCTGTTCCGCTGGTTTTGGCGCCCGAACCTTCTCCGGAAGTACTGCTTCCGGGGCCGCTACCGTGACTGATGCCTGCGCCACCCCCACTCCCGCCCAATCCAGGTTTGTCTCCCCCGGCGGGCGACATCGCCAGCGACCCAGGCGACGGGGTACCCGGAACGCCGACCTTAGCTCCGGGCTTGTTGGAAAGCACAATTCCTGTATCGGCGGAATTGGAAGGCGGAGCTGCTGCATTCGCCATCGCATCCGCTGGTCCGCGCCTCCCCCTTCCGGCGCCAGATGCGGAAGTGCCCGAAGAAACAGTTGGTGGAGGCGGTACCACGGCGGTTCCACCAGACAAGCCATTAGCTTGCTGATGCATCATGGAGCCGTTCAACTGGGCTGGTGGAGGGACAACGCTGGCGTCGCCCAAGCCGATGGGCGCCTTGTGCGTCATGCCACTTACCTGTGAGGGCGGCGGGACGACTCTTGCATCGCCCAAACTTCCTGTCTGCCGTCGCGCCCCGGAAGCATTGGCGAGTTGAGCGGGAGGCGAAACCACCGCAGAATTTCCAAGACTGTTGACGACTCGCCGGTCCCCGACTGCGCTTCCTGCTTGCTCCGTCGGAGGCACAATCTGTTTTTGCAACATCTCCACGCCAGCTCTTGTGTTAACCGGTCCAATCTGATGTTCGAGGTTATCCGGAGCCGGTGGGATGACCATGGAAGGGGGCAGTGTGAGCGCGGGATGCAAATTCGTAATTTCTTTGGGAACTGAGACTGGAGGCGGAGTTACATCAACTCTCGATCCTGGCGGGCGACGAACTGGAAGTTCCCGCTGCAACGCGCTGGGAGACGGTGCAATAACACTAGTCTCTAAACTCGGTAAGGCATGCGCATTGTCGTGTTGGACGTCGGCTGGCGGTGGTATCGCCGCCATTGGCATCTCTGCGCGTCTCGACGTAGATTCCAATCCTTTGGCGGGTGGAGGCCCGGGAACGCTCTTATATGCGAGCAGATTGGCGACGGCCGAATCTGAATGCGGGAGGTTGAGTTTAGGGGCGTCCACAACTTGCTCTTTTAAGGATGGGCCTCGCGCCACCCGGATCACCTGCGTCGCATGATGTCCTTCTCGCCCTCCTGAATGGCCGGAAGTTCCTGCCTTGGCACCGCCCGCGTCTTCCATCTGGGGCAATTCATCTCCTGAGAAATAAATCACGTCATACTTCGGTGGAGCAGCCGGCTGGAACGCCCGCATACTGGCGAGTCTTGCAGGCAATAATATCGCTGCGATCAATAACAGTATTTCCACCGTCAGCGCAACCAGCATGCCCCGATAGGGGAACAGCCCGCTTTGAGCTTCTCCACCCAACGGCTCCGGCGAACGGCTCAGCGCTGGGCGAATGGCTGTGACAAATTCCTCCCACGGAGAAGACCACTCGACGAGAAGTTTTAGCTCATCATTCATGCGAGGTTCGGTACCGGTTGTCCCAGCGTGATCTCGATCTTGTCCCCGACTGTGGTTCCAGTAGCCTTCAAAGTATTTTCCGGAAGCTCAATCACCGACGCTGCTTTCATACTAACCGGGGCTACGCGCCAAGGTTTCAAATTATGGGCCAGATAAATTATGTGTTTTTTGTCGTCCAAGTAAGCGACGTCGATCGGAAAGCGCATTCCAAACGTGTGCACACCATGAGAGGGAACGATCCACAAACCGCGTCCGGCCGGGAACTTCGCCGGACCGAGCGCCATTAAGCCGGCTAATCTGGACCAATAGGTGTCGGCCACCACCAAGTGCGACGCCAAAGAAATGCGGCGCGTGCGATTGAAGGCATATCCTGTGGGGCCCTGCATCCCAACTCCTGATCGGCCAACTCCTAAGTCAAAAACTTCGGGGGAGGGTTTGAAGTGGTACTCTCAATGGCCTGCCTCTGGCGCCAATGTCCGAACCAGCTGAATGATGGCTGGACCGAGAGTCACGAAAATAATGGAAGGCAAAACAAAGAGCACGAGTGGCACTACCATTTTGATTGTAGTCTTAGCGGCTTGTTCTTCGGCACGTTGCCTGCGCTCGGTTCGTAACGAATCAGAGTGAACTCGCAACGCCTGTGCGACACTTGTTCCAAAGCGATCGGTCTGCACCAATGTGGCAACCAACGCGCGGATATCGTCCACTCCCGTGCGAGCATTAAGGTTACGCAGAGCTTCGGCGCGGGGCTTGCCAGCGCGCATCTCCAGATTGACCATGTGGAACTCATCGCTGAGTTCGGGATGAGCATGGCGAAGGTCCTCGCCAACCCGCATCAGGGCCTGATCCAGTGCCAATCCAGCTTCGACGCAGATTACGGTCAGGTCGAGAGCATCGGGCAAGCCCAGAGTGATCTGGTTTTGGCGTTTCTTAATCAGCCGCTTCAGGGCAAACCGGGGTAGAAAGAATCCAAGCGCCGTGACGCTGATCATGAGCGGCATGGATTTTGCGCCGCTGATCGCGATCACTGTCATGAGTCCGACGAATGCGAGAAGCACCCGGCTTCCGACGTAAATGGTGAGATGCCGGCGATCCCGATAGCCAGCCTGAATGAGCCATTGCCTGGCACGTGAAACCTCAGAGGGCGAAAGCGGAATTGCCTTGCTAAGCGGATCCAGCGCTTGTTCTAGGCGTTCCTTGAACGCAGGTTTTTGCCGCTGAGTGCGTTGGCCGCCCAGTGAACGAAGTCTTGAACCAAGGACGGAAGATGGCGAATAGACCGCGGCGCCGAACGAAAATACCACTAGCGTCACGGTAAAGAACAACAAGATTGCCAACACCATCGCCATGATTCAACCCAATCTCGATTAAACCTAATCTCGCTTAAACCTGAATCCGAATGATCTTCCGAATCACAAAATATCCTATCGTTTGCAAGGTGATGCCTGCGACCAGCAAAATGTGACCAAGCGGGTCGGAAAAAAGCGGCCGAATGAAATCGGGATTCATGGTCAGCATCATCATGACGATAATCGGCGGCATGCCCATCAGAAGCATCATCGTGAGGCGCCCCTGCGCGGTGTAAACGCGCACCTGCCGCATTATTTTGAAGCGCTCGCGGATTAGGTACGAGAGGTTGTCGAGAATCTCCGCCAAATTGCCGCCAGTTTCGCGTTGTAACATCACGGCCGTCACAAAAAATTTTACGTCCACTAGAGGAACGCGCTCCGTAAGGTTGATTAAAGCATCCCGCACTGGCAGGCCGAATTTTTGCTCCTCGAACAGCTTGCGAAATTCAGAGGCTATCGGTTCAGACAGTTCATTCGCGATCAATTCCAGCGCCGTCGTGAACGCGTGGCCGGCACGAACAGCTCGCGTCAGCGTGTCGATTGCTTCAGGAAAGAGCTCTTCAAATTTCCGAAACCTTCTCCCCCTCATGTACGAAGCGTATGAGTACGGCAGAAGGCCACCAAGCACGATTCCGATGAAGGTGAAGAGTGCCGCCTGACGAGATTGCATCGAGTAGGTGAGGAAAAATGCAATTCCACCAAGCAACGTGGCACTCACGAGGCACAGAATTAGAATGTTGCCGGCGCGGATTCCGAGACCAGCCTGTTCCAGCATGGTCTGCAAATCCGACACTCTGACCGATCGTCGCAAGAGGTTGTCAAAGGCAGGGATGTGGCTCAACATCTCGTCCCGCAGTAGAGCCAGTTCTTCGCCCGGTTGCCGGCCCCCAACTTTATCGACGGTCGAAAGCCGCTCGCGAATTAAACGCGCCTGCGCGCTTCGCTGATCGAAAAGATAGCCCACAGCAAACGCGCCCATTGCGACTGCCACAAAGATCGTTAGTGCTAATACAAGCAACATAAAAAAATCGATGAAGCTTCTCTAAACTTCCACTGTCGAATCGAACAAAGCTGGTCGCAGACGGAAGCCTCCGGTGGCCAACCGTTCGGTAAACTTGGGTTTTATTCCGGTTCCCCGGAAAATACCTTTCACCTTGCCGTTTTCATCAATGCCGCGCCGCTCGAATACGAAAATATCCTGCATGCCAATTACGTCGCCTTCCATACCGGTTACTTCCGAGATCGTAATTACCTTGCGCGTTCCGTCGACCATGCGGGCGATTTGCACTACCGCATGTATGCCCGACGAAATCTGCTGCCGCATCGCTCGCTCCGGGATATTTAGGTTGGCCATCGAAAACATGCTTTCGAGACGAGACAAAGCATCCCTCTGCGAATTCGCGTGGACAGTCGTCAGCGAGCCCTCGTGGCCAGTGTTCATAGGTTGCCACATGTCAAAAGTCTCCTCGCCACGGACCTCGCCGAGGACAATGCGATCGGGGCGCATACGCAGACTGTTGATGACTAGTTGCCTCTGCCGAACCGCGCCTTTGCCTTCAATATTTGGGGCGCGCGTTTCCAGCCGCACAACATGCTCCTGCTTCAGCAGAAGCTCGGCGGCATCTTCAATGGTCACGATCCGCTCCGAATTCGGGATGTAACCGGAAAGCACATTCAGTAGCGTCGTCTTTCCAGCGCCAGTGCCACCGGAAATTAAAATATTGAGTCGCCCCTTCACCATCGCTGAAAGCAGCTCGAGCATGGCTTCGGTGAGGGTCTTGTTTTCCAACATGTTTCTCGCAGTGACTGGGTCCCTGCCGAAACGCCGGATCGACAGGCACGGTCCGTCAATCGCTAGCGGCGGAATAATCGCATTCACGCGGGATCCGTCCGCAAGGCGTGCATCCACCATGGGAGAAGACTCATCCACTCGGCGTCCCACACGAGATACGATGCGGTCGATGATCTGCATCAAGTGCTGATCATCCTTAAAACTCAAACCAGTAGGCTCCAGCTTCCCGGCGCGCTCCACGTAAACGCGGTTGTAGCGGTTTACCAGAATGTCGGAGACCGTCGGGTCTTTGAGAAGAGGCTCCAACGGTCCCAGACCAAAAATCTCATCCAGGATTTCCCGCGCCAGCCGCTCCCGCTCGGCGAAACTGAGCGGCACCGCTTCGGTATTGACGGTGTTGCGGATGAGAAGCAGTACTTCATCGCGCGCGGCATCGCTGGGAGTGCGACCAAGCTTTTCCAGATCTAGCCGGTCAAGGATTTTGCGATGAAGATCCGCTTTTACTTGTTGGTATTCGGATCTCTCGAAGGTTTGAAGGTTGGCCATGGAAAGCATTAACTAATCTTGAACAGCGACCACGCAGCGCGTTTTACGTCCACGTCGCCCTCGGTTAAACGGCTGGCGAGCGCCGCAAAGGAGCGGGCAATGTCGGTGTTGTTTTGTTGCATGAGGGGAACTCCGCGGTCAATGGCGGTCGAAGCGGCAAAATATTGATTGGGAATCTTCCAAAGCAGCTTTATCCCGGCTGCATTCGCAGCGTCACCATCGGTAAACCCGGCGGTCTTGCGGAAACGATTCAGGACAAGTTGGAGCCGCTCCCGTCCTCCTGTTTCCCCGAGGTATTGTTGAATCCTGGAGGCGCTCCACAGTGAGGCGACGTCAGCATGCGCGACGACCAACACGGTCTGGGACAGACTGCCTATAAGGCGAGTAACCGGGTCCATTCGTGAAGACGCGTCCACCACCACGTAGCGGAAATGGCTTCCGAGCATGTCGAAGAGCCGCGCGAACTCCGAGGTTGAAGGTTCAATAGCTAACGGAATAGTGGTCCCGGCCAACAGCTGCAGACCGCTACTGTGGCGAGTGGTAAAACTCTCCAACAGGGAGCTATCCAGGCGATGTAGATTCTGAATGGCATCAGCGACCGTAAACACGGGCTTGAGATTCATGTGCAGGGCAACGTGGCCAAGAGATGCGATGTCGACGAGAACCACATTGCCGTGCGCATTGTGCAACGCCAAAGCTAGGTTCACCGCGATCGTGGTGGCTCCGCTTCCGCCCTTCGCATTCACCACGGTAAACATCTTGCCGCGAGCTATTTCGCGCTGCACTTTTCTCTGTGCCGCGCTCAGTCGGACGAATGCCTCCAAGAGATCTGTAGTAGTCGTGGGACGCTCGATGAACTCGCGGGCTCCGGAGCGCATGGCACTCACGATAATCTGCGGCTGGGACATGCTTCCCAGAGCAAACACAGCGGTTCCCGGAATCTCCTGGTGGATGACTTCAATCGCGCGTAACGCGGCACCGGAATCGACCGGGATATCCACTAAGATGACGTCGGAATTTACTCCTTGAATTCTGCGCAAATTGGGATCCGTGGTGGCGATGGGATAAGCGCCAAAGGTCTGAATGGTCCGGGCAACACCAGTGCCATCCACCATGACCTGCATCATGGAGCGCTGTTCACTATCCGCCGCAATTACTACCACCGAAAGTTCAGGCATGACGCTAAGAGCCTCTATTACTTACAAATTAGCCACGCATTCGAATTGGTGCTCAGATATAGGCCTCATTTTTTGTCTGCGGGCGGAGTCTTTCCGTCGAACTTGCTCTTATCCAGAAATGGCCTGGGATTCGCCGGTAAAGTCTGATCTTGGGTACTCGCCGACACACGATGCACCGTACAAAGCACCATCAGTTCGGTATTGCTTTTTTGCTGGTTCTTGCTGCGAAAAAAATTGCCCAGAATTGGAATGTCCCCCAGCCCGGGAATTTTATTGTAGATATCAGTAACCCGGTTATCCAGCAAACCCGCGATCACAAAGCTCTGCCCGTCTTTCAACTCGAATTCAGTATCAGCTTTGCGCGTGCTTAAAGCAGGGACCGTAAATCCTGAAATAGTAAGCGCATTGGTGAAGTCAAGCTGGCTGACCGAGGGCGCAACTCTGAGATGGATGTTTCCGTTCGGCATTATCAGAGGGGTAAATTTCAATTGGACACCGAACTCTTTAAACGAGATTGTGACCGCAGTGAAGCCCTGTCCCGGCTGCACGATGGGGAATGGAAATTCCCCTCCAGCCAGGAAGCTGGCTTCCTTCCCGTTTACTGCGATTAGGTTCGGCTCGGCCAAAATCTGCAATAAGTTCTTATCTTGAAGCGCCTGAATTACCACCCCGAGATTAAGGTCAGTCCGAAAGAGAAACATGTTCAGGGCGTTGCTCACGTTGATCGTCGGCGGCGTCGCGGCGGTGGCCGTAGTGGTCGTACCGCCGGCAGTTGTAGTACTGGCGGAACTCGTCGAGATTCCAAATCCCCCGAATTGCCCTGTCGTAACCGTCCCCACAGTATTGCCCGTTCCCGGAGTAAAAAAGTTAACGCCCAGTTGCATCACCGCGCTGCGATCGACTTCCGCAAACTTTACCTCCAACAGCACTTCCTGCGCGCCCACTGGCCCGAACGTCAAGACGTTGACTACGCTCTTGGAATAAGCACCGGCTATTAGCTCCGCTCGCTTGGCTACGTCCTCAGTAGAAACGTGCCCCGAAAGGACCAAAGCGGATCGGGAGGGCGTGACCGTGATCTGCTCCTCTGGGAAAACTTGTCTCTCCTCCTCGGCCGCCGCTGTTACGTCGACGTCAACCCGCAAGTCAAAACTTCGGGATCGCTCGAGTTCATCCCAAATCAGCAATGAAACCTCGCCGGCGGCGCGCCCATGAACCAAAATCTGCGTAGGCGTTACCACCAGCGCGTCGGCGATTGCGGGATCGGTGACCGAAATTCGCTTAAGCCGCTCCGTGGTATTGATAAGCAGCGACTTGCCCACCAAAACCCGCAACGGCGCCGCACCTTGCAGTTCCGTTGCCGGTCCGGACGCGGTCGGCACAGGAGCTTGGGATGGAGCTTGTTCGGACGACGCCGAACCCGGTACTACTTGTGAAGGTGATTGCTCCTGGACACCGGCTGACCCAAACGCGGGAAGCGAAAACAGCATAACTGCAATCAAAACTGTTTCGCCGAGAGCCGTTCTTTCCTTCTCCCAAATGCGGGAGCATATCGCCATTTTTATTTGACCTCTGACTTAGAGTTCCTTAGAAATTAGTGACGTCCTTCTTGTCTCCCTTAATAACTTCAACGGAGTAAACGCTCCGCAGCGCAGGCGGTGCCACCACTCTCTTCGCCACAGGCCTTGACTTGGGAGCTGGAGCCGCAGGAGCTGGCGCGCCATTCCGGTATAGCGCTCCGGAACTCACGGGGTTCACCGTTTCCTGTCGAGTGTCGAGAGGATTTCGAAGGGCCAGTTGAATGTGGCCTTCCGTGGTGGCCAGGGTCAGCTTTTCCGCGTCATCCAGTGTGACCAGCAATGTGATCACTGGGGCAGTCTGTGGCTCTCCTGCGGAATTGCGCTCCAACTTCTGTCCTACTGCGATCACCGCGACATCTTCCAAAACAGTCGTTGTTTGTTGTTCACCCGACCCACCTGGATTGCCAGTGAGCAGCACATCGACATGCGTTCCTGGAATCACAAACCCAGCCACAGCGACGATGTCATTCACTCTGACCGAGACGGCGCGCATGCCGCGCGGAATGAGCGTAGGCATACCAAAGCCCGCATTCTCGCCGGCCAATTTGTAAGGCAGGATGAATTCTCCCTTGGAGATCGGCAAGACCGCGCCGCGTCCCACGATCTTCGTCTTCTGATGGAAGCTACCCTGGGGCAAGTCACCGCTAGGAAAGCGCACTAGCTTTACGTCCTTGTCCTCAATTCGCGATCCCACCGGAATGTCGTTGGCCGCAATGACTACTTCCTCTCCAGGAGCTTGGTTTCCACCTGCGCCCGTCGCCAAGCTTCTGTAAACCACGAAGCTGGCAAATGCGCCGAGCATCAAGGCGACCATTCCGATTAACAAAAGTCGATTGCGATTCATGAAATATCCTTCAAACTACGCGGTTGCGAGCGGTCGAGCAGCGCGAGACGCCTTGCTCCATGGCAACCGACATAAAATACCCGAGGCGAAACAGCGGCCTCGAGAGAGAGCACTACCCTCCGCGACTAGTCATCCGGCATTGCGGAGTCTGGTAAAGCGCCGAAATTCCGAACATTCCGCTACTGTCTACTGGATCGAACTGGCGACGGAAGAAAATATCGTGTTGGCGTTGGTTCCAATGAGCCTGATCGTTCCAACGACAATCACCAAGATCACGGCCAGCATCACTGCGTACTCTGCGATATCCTGACCCTGCTCTTCCCGCCACAACCCGAAAAGAACGTCTTTCATTTCCACCCCCCTGCAAGAAACCGCCCAGAACAAGTCTTACTGCCTCAAATCCTACCTCAGCTCGCGAAACGTTTGTCTTGTGGAAGAAAATCTCTTTACTTCAAATCAATAACTTACGGGAAGGGCCGATTCCTTCTCGGAGAGTATTCCAATAATACCCGACATATGCGAAACCGAGCGATAATTTCTTGCCGAAACGCGCCGCAACTACACTCTTTCGTCACCTCGATTCACGCTTCGAATGAACGCTAAATCACTGATTAGATTCTCATTGATCTCTTTCGAAGATGACTGCCTGGTGATCGCCATAGACTTCTTTCCACACACTTTGACAACGCAAGGCAGAAACCAATGCCGCATCCGGAGGCAAAATGACACTACGAATTTGCCATTTCTCGAACGGATCCCGCCAGGATTCATTCGAAATGTTGTAAGTTGCGCCCGATTGATCCATGAAGGCGTCGCCATACAAGTCGGTCCGCCCATCAATGTAGACCCGATAGTCGGGATATAACCTCCATATTAGATATCCCCCCCAGTTGTAGTGGTTTAGAAGGGGACTTGGGAGCCGATTCTTCATAACATAGGAGACCGCAGCAGAAGGAAAGGCCCGAGCTTCCGCATCTGCCTGCCCGGCGACAACGTGGCGCAGTCTTATCATTGTGAACGCCAAAAATGCCGCAAGGATAAGTCCATTGCATAGTCTGAGAATCGGGACGGCCGAAGCCGGTTTAGTTTGGGAGGCGGAGCGTTGAGCTTGAGACGTTCGAGCATTAATCATGCGGCTCAAGAGTGGCGCAGCCACCAGCACGAAGATCGCAATGTGACGCGCAGAGTGTAGCGCCGCCCACGTTGTGGCGGCTAATAAGAGTAGCTCCCCGGGCCGCAGCCGGAGTGGTGAAAGCGCCGCGGCGACAAATATTGCCAGCAGCATTAACAACAGTGAAAGGAACATTCCTTCGTGAAAGTTTGGTGAAAGCCATTCGCTGACATAACCCTGAATGCCGCTGGAATATATGGTTTCGATCGGGTATCGATACATTCGGAAACCGTAGGGATTCAATGGAATGACTGCCAGGCACGCCGCGAGAGCGAGGGCCAGTTTTTCAAGTTTCTGTCGTGATTCTGACCATTTCTCAAATCCGAGCGCCACATCTAATAAGTCGCCAACGATAAACAGAACCAAGAAAGCAATTCCGATAGCGTATCCGCCATGGAGGTTTACCCAGATCAGCGTGATTGGCAATGTGTACCAGAGGAGATTCTCATGGGCGCATGATCGCTCAAGGATCAGAAGAAACAGGCTTGCAAAGAGCAACGAGAATGTTTGGGGACGAACACCCCACGACGGAGCCGATGCAATCGCTCCCAACACAGTGACTGCCGCTGCTAAGTACGGAGGGCCGGAACAGCGCCGAAAGACACACATGAACGCAGCAGAGATAATTGCGGCAAAGACTACAATCAGCCCGGCCCAACCTGCTGTCCTGTAAACGACAAAGATTAAAACGTCTGATAGCCATTCATGGTTCACCCATGGCTGCCCAAATTGGGTGAATGAGTAAGGATCTGTATGAAAAACTGCATGATTCTGGAGGATGAGCTGGCCCGTGCGCAGGTGCCACCAAACATCAGGGTCGGTTATATTGCGCGCGGCCATAGCAAACAGGCCGATTGCAAAAATCATTACGAAAGCACGGCGGGTATCGAGGAGTGACGTCATCTAGTAACCGGTCAGGGAGGTTATACGGTCGATTGATTGCCCTTGGCTTGCTCAGGTGTCCAGCAGGCGTTGACGGTGGCTTATAATGCCGCTCTCCCCGCGTTCTATGTTAAAAAACCAAATTCAGCGAAACCTGACAATTTATTTTAGCTCGCTGATCTTTATAAATTGTTTCGTGTTCTGGCGTTCCGCACACGGAATTATGATCGGTCTTTCAGATTTCGCCAGCTTCTACACGGCCGCCGAAATATTACGCGATGGTCGAGGCTATCAGTTATACGACCTCAATTTGCAAGAAACAGTTGAACGTTCTGTTATGCCCGAAGCGGTTAAGGAAAGAGGTGGGTTTCTGCCCTTCAATCACCCAGCCTTTGAAGCCGCTGTGTTCTTGCCGCTGACAGTTTTCTCTTTTCAAACAGCCTTCCGGATATGGTTTTCAATCAATATCGGATTGCTGTTCGCTGTCATCTGGGTCCTACGTAAGTATTTGCCGCTTCTTGGGCGGGCTCCATTCTACTTGTGGGCCGCCGGGTGCCTTTCTTTTCCGCCGATAGCTATCACACTTATCCAGGGGCAAGATTCGATAGTTTTGTTGTTTTTCTATTGTATGGCGTTTATCGCGCTTCGCCGTGAAGCCAAATTCTCTGCCGGAGGCTGGATTGCCGCGGAACTCTTTAAATTTCAGGTATCGCTGCCTTTTATTGTTCCTATCCTGCTGCGAAGACGCTGGCGCATCATTGCAGGATTTTGTTTTGTGGGAACATTGTTAGTGATCATCTCACTGGGAACGGTTGGTTTCGCTGGCGTACTACAGTACCCGAGTTACGTATGGAGACTCGATCACGATCCGACTTTTGGTTGGCTTGTGCCGTTGAGGACGCCAAACCTGCGCGGTCTAATTCTGAACTCGCCTCTTTCGATCCTTCCGCGACTATGTAAGACTCTCTTCTGGATTTCCTCGGGCATACTCGTGGCTGCAGGTGCGTTCGTCTGGCGCACTGAGTCAACTCCTAACTACAGGTCTCTATATCGGGCTTTTGCGTGCAATTTGTTGATATCGGTATTGCTCAGTTATCACATTTTGGTGCATGACCTTAGCGTTCTATTCTTAGCCCTATTATTGGTCGTGGAAAACGCCGTTGACGGTTTGCATGGCCACGGGTGGGTCAGAACATCGACTTGGGCCTGTGCCGCACTTCTTTGGAGTCCGCTCTATTTTATCCTTATGCACTTTGATCATTTGGATATTCTCGCGATGGTTTTCCTCATATTGGTGGGAGCTGTTGTGATTCAGAGTCCACGTGGAAAACCACTGGGCGAACAAGCCACCCAAGATCCGGCCATTTCTTAGTTATGCCCGAACCGGGGAAGTTAGATGCACGTGAAGAGTTCTCACGTCGATGCTCTAAATTATTCAAGCAGCAGCAGGCCCTGCCGTGGTTAACCGGTCGCAATAGTTGATCATTAAGATCGCAAGTGCCGTTATTAGTATCCCTGCGAGCACATCCACTACGTAGTGCCATTCCAGCAGTATTATGGAAACAATCAATAGCACGTCATAGGTAAGCAAGAAGACTAATATCCGCTTCCAGCGCCTCAAAAACCAGGTCACGACGAGTGGCGCAGAGATGTGCACGCAGGGAAACGCGATGAAGTAATCCGTAGAAATGCGATCAAGAGGAACATGCTCCCATCGCGCCCGCGCATGATCAATGGACCCCCGCTGCAATGCATATGTTTTTAGAGTGCTGGGAAAGTCCGTAAAGTGAATTGGGCAGAGGTAATAGGGTCCCTGGCTCGTCCAAAAGTAAAACAGACCCAATGCTATATAACTTGGAAGGAGTACGGTGCCAACGAACTTCAATCCTTGCCTCGCTCCATCACAAACTGACACTAAGATCAGGCCGGCTCCGAGGAGCGGGAACATCCCCAAGTAAATAATTTCCAAAAAGCGGAATGTGGAAATGGGAAATGTTCTAACGGCCCAGTGACAAATCTGGGAAACAGAAACTCCGCGGAGAAGCCACATGTCGATGGAGTTGAAAGCGGCATCTTTGGCGGCGAAAAAACGAGCCGAGACGATAATGTCGTTGTAAGCGAATACCAGCACCCAACCCGTAAGTAAATAGAGAGCTGGCAGTATTACGGAGAGTGCGGATTTCTTCCAAGCTCCGGAAGGAATCCTGTGAAAAAATTCCAGGAGAGCAACCGTGTCTAGCGTCAACACCAACGCTATCCGCCAAGGTAGTACCATGCAAAGAACCAAGAAGAAGGCTAGTACTGGAAGGATTCGCAGTTTTTCTTCTTTGAATCGCTGCAACGTAGGCCCAAATGTTTTTTTCGGATCGAACCCCAGAAGGCATAAGAGAACCCCGAGGAAGATTGCCTGCATGGATAGCAGTAAGTAAAAGGCGCCGAGCACCGCCCACTTAAAGTTGACGGGCAGGTTATATCTCTTGAGTAATGGCACGAGGCCGAGAATTAAGAGCGCCGTAGCCCAATAGTGGATTGAGCCGCACTTCTTTAGGTTTGAATCAGTTGCCAATTTCGAAATCGTCAATCTCAGGATCCTCGCAAATGGGAAGCCGATGCTTCATCGGGCTATCTTCGAAATTCATGACCATCGCCGCCCTCTGAACTGGGGTCTGTGGGTCGCGAAAGGATCGTCCATAGTATTGGAAAATAGATGAACAGCACTGTCCACCTACCTACTTGAGCAAAGCTGTGAGGCGTGTGGTACCAACGCCAGATCCCAATGAACCAACTGAAAAATACTGTCCAAATGATTTGGCGCTGCGTTTTCGGGATGAGCCACAAAATGAAGGTGTCGTAAAACCATCGTTGAGGCATAATCGCCATCAGAAGAAATAGATGTGCGTCACCGTCGCGATATCGCAATAAGGCTAGTGCGAGAAGGGGCCCTGGGAAAACCAACAGCGGAATGAATCGGTCGTAGTGGCTAATGTTTGAGATCCAAAAGCCCGGCCACTGCGGCATTATTGCCAAACTTACGAGTAAAAGACCCAAGCAAGCCAGAGTACCAAATTTGTTGAAACTGGTCAGCGCTACGGGCAACCCCAGTTGGGGTTTAACGAGGGCCGCTGGCAGAAGAAATGGCAGGAAGGCACCCGCCATGATGAGCGGGGGCCACTGAGCTGTCAAAATACCAGCCCAATATGGGTACGCAAGGAAGATCAGTAACCGGTGGTATCCGTCCTTTGTGAGACCGAAAGCGAGGAGGGCTGAGCTGAGGCCGTAGAAAGTTCCAGCGGCAAGTTCGGGATGAAAAAATACAAATGGCAGTCCGAAAATTGCGGCGGTCAGCGGATACAGTTGCTGCGGATTCGCATACGGATTTTGACGAGCCATCAAATCCCGTGCTGCCTGGATTGCCCAGTTGAAATCGCCCGCGCCCAGGTGCAAGTGAGTCATCAAAAGCCAACAGAGCGTCCCGCTGGTCAATCCAATCGCGCCAGATATCAGAATCCGTGATCGCACCTTAATTTTGTCCGCATAAGTTGTAACATGACGTCTCCATTGCTTCGAAACCCCACAGTCAATGTGATGCTCGCCCTGCTGTTGGCCTGCGGCATGTGGTTCTATGTCCAGCGAATCCTCATCCCCCATCAAATCGTTGATGCCGCGGCGCACGATCATCCCCGCGGAAACCTTTCCGATCTGTATCCGCGGTGGCTTGGCGCCCGGGAACTTCTCTTACATGGCCGTGATCCTTATCGCCCGGACATCACGAGTGAGATCCAGCGCGGCTACTACGGCCGCGCTATCGATCGTTCGCGAGCGGGCGATCCGCAGGATCAGCAAGCGTTTGCCTACCCGGTATACATCATTTTTCTGCTTGCGCCGTTTGTGAATCTTCCGTTTAGCGAGGTTTCAAAGGGATTTTTCTGGTTCCTTTGGATAGTCTCGGCATGCAGTATCCTGCTGTGGCTTCGTGCGTTGCGATGGAAGGCTGCTACATCCATCGTTTCGATTCTATTGCTTCTCAGCCTGAGCAGTTTTCAATTCATAGAAGGCGTCAAGCTTGAACAATTTACGTTGTTGATTGCGGCGCTGGTTGCAGCGTGTGCTCTGCTTCTTGTGAACGACAAGTTCGCAGTTGCTGGGGTGGTGCTCGGTTTCGCTACAATTAAGCCCCAGCTCGTTGTACCCCTGGGGGCGTGGCTGACATTGTGGTCAGTCAGCGACTGGCGCCAGCGGAAGGCCTTTGTTTGGGGATTCTCGGGAACGGTGGGAATCCTGTTCGCGGCGGGAGAATGGGCTTTGCCCGGCTGGCCCAAAGAGTTTTTGCGCGCCGTAGTTGCCTACCGACAATATACCCATGCCGCTTCCTTGCTCGACGGTCTCACGAACGATAAATGGGGACCGATGTTAGCCGGGGTGTTTGTGTTGATAACCGGAGCGGTGTGTGGGCGCCTGAGGCACGAACCCGCACAGTCTCCTCGATTTGTCTGGATTTTTGCATTGGTTCTCGCCGTCACTTTGTTAACCATTCCAACGGTTTCAGTTTACAACCAAGTACTCCTCTTACCGGCTGTACTTATTCTTGCGCGTCATGCCCGTCGTATATGGAGCGAGAATCGTCTAGCGCGTATTGTATGGGTCCTTGCCGCAACCGCCATTCTCTGGCCCTGGGCTGCGGCCTTATGCCTGACGATTGCTTCGTTCATTTTACCGGCGGCTAGAGTGCAGCAAGCCTGGGCTCTCCCCTTCTACACCAGCATCGCGATCCCTTTTGCGGTGTTTGGTCTTTTGATTCAATATGCTTTTCAAATCTTGCCTTCCAATCGCTCATCCCCCGTCCCAGCTGAGCTACCCTGAAATGAGCCGATAAGGCCACGAAGTGAGATAGGCAAGGGTCCGCCTGCGTCTCTCCCTGATTTTTCTGTTAACCTTAGGAGCGTTTCAAGCTTCCATGAGCTATTCAGCCATTGCCAATCCGGGATCGAAACCAGGCTCTGGGGTGTTCCCGACGCTGGTGTTTGTGCAGGGCAACGAGCAACGCACCATTAATCTTGATCACAGCCCCTTCACGGTGGGCCGCAAAGTTGACAAGGATTTGGTTATCGCCGACCCGCGGGTCTCTAGGGAACATGCGCTCATCGTTTCGGAAAACGGTCAATTCTGTGTCGTTGACCAGGGTAGCAAGCACGGAAC
>Ga0073928_10003759_pt1 | contig 23456 bp, 21 predicted proteins | sample PaiPotPPA55metaG_FD_76969 | JGI IMG/M metagenome (GOLD analysis project Ga0073928, IMG submission 76969) | Iron sulfur acid spring bacterial and archeal communities from Banff, Canada, to study Microbial Dark Matter (Phase II) - Paint Pots PPA... ...
ATTGGACCAGGGGGGCCGCGTTTGCGTAAATGATTCCACGTTGAAATGTCCCGTCGCCATTGTTGAGGAAAACCCGCACAACACCAACCCTGTTCGTCGATGATTGAAGGTCCGCAACAACCACGTCCGGATTGCCGTCGCCGTTGAAGTCACCGACCGCAACTTGGATAGGCTGAATGCCGCCTTCGGGGTAATTAACCGCGGCCAGGAACATTCCTTTATTCTGAGCAGACAGAATGCCAGCGGAACCGAGGAGTACTACCAACGCGCTTAAGAACAGTGCAGAATGTCGGCGAGTAAGCATTTTCAATTCCTTTTACGGAACAGGGTCGCCATAGGCGTTACCTTTAACAGGGTCCAGAAAAGGTAGCAGAACAGTTCATGGCGGTCACCCCCCAAATGGGGTAGGCCTGGAGGAATTTCATATCCAACCGCATCAGAGCGGTGTAATATGGCGGCTTCCCCGGGGATTTGCCAGTTTCCGGCCTCCAACCGCTGAAGGCTCGGATTAAAGATCGAGGTTGATATGCAACCGGCGGATGCCGCTCTCCAACTGGTAGGCCTCATCTATGACGCTGCCGCCGACGCAAAACTTTGGGAGCCATTCCTCGAACATCTTGCAGAAATATATGGGGCTCAATCCGCGGCCTTTGTCATGCACGAAAAGGGTCAAGAAATTCACACGGTAGCAGCATCATGGCGAATTGACCCAGAAGGAGCACTTCTATACCACCAGCATTACGGGCCGCTTGACGTTTGGGCGACCCGGGGACACAGAGTGCGCGCCGGATACGTTTGCACGTCACAGGAAATTTGCGCGCCAAAAGAACTTTCAAAGACCGAGATATACAACGACTTCTTATCCCGCTTCGGCGTAGAACACGCTATGTTCGGGCTGATCGCAAATAATACTGAACGCTGGGCCAGCGTCAGTCTTTACAGGAGTCCATCTTCGGGCGAATTTGACGAACGCGATGGACCGATGCTTCGCCTTCTTGTGCCACACATACAGCGTGCATTCAAACTCCATTTTCAATTCTCGGAACTGAAAGCGAAAGCGAAGAGGGCGGAGACGACTCTCGATATGTTGACAACTGGCGTAGTTTTTCTTGGCGCCAGAGGCGAAGTAGTCCTTGTTAATCGCAAGGCCGAAGAGATACTCGGGAGGAAAGACGGGCTGCGGTTAGCAAACAATAAAGTGATGGTAGCCGATGGCAACGAATCTGCACGCTTGCAGGGTTTGGTTAAGTCGGCGATTCAAACTGGAATAGCCAAAGGTTTTGGGGCAGGTGGAACGATTCTAATCTCGCGCCGAAAAGGAAGGGCACTTTCGATAACGGTGGCGCCGCTGCGAAGTTTCAGCCTGATGCTCGAGCTAAAACCGGCGGCAGTGCTTCTCATTTCAGATCCGGACGCGAAGATCGAGCTTCCCGAGGGATTGTTGCGGCGAGAATATGGTTTAACTCCAGCCGAAGCTGGCCTGACGTTGAAACTGATGGATGGCCGATCGTTGAAGGAAGCGGCAGAACTGTGTGGCGTGGCTCAGAATACGGCGAAGTCGCACCTGAAGAGTATCTTCTCTAAGACGCAGGTACACCGGCAAGGCGAACTTATTCGTCTCCTTCTAACCAGCGCCGGGTCGATCCTACTTCCGCAGCAACGGTAGGCAGTTCTCCCAGGGCAGATCTCTACCTGAAGATCGAGGGAGATGAGACCGCTAAGTCTATGATTTCAATAGATCGGCCCAGGGGAGGGGGAGGGTACCTAGCGCCAGGCCGGATTCGGAAGCCTCTAGATGAAGCACGCGCGCAGGCTCGACACCCTGCCAGACACCCATCAGGGTCGCGATGCCCGATCGATCGTTGCGCTGAAGCTCACCCAGAGCTCGCCACCGAAGTTGACTCCGAGCAAGCGTAGTTTTAATGATAATCTTTAGCCTTCGATTCAAAAGCAGCTAGACTTTTTGCACGCCAACAACGCCCTTTTGTCCAGAAGACGGATGTCGGACGTTGCACACTTGTAACAGGAGCAAATCATGAAAGTTGGCATCCTCACTGGTGGAGGTGATTGCCCCGGCCTCAACGCCGTTATCCGCGCTGCGGTACGTAAAGGTTGCTTTCATTACGAAGACGAATTCATTGGATTTCTCGAAGGCTGGCGCGGAGTCATGGAAGACAAGACCCTCCCGCTTGATCTTTCGACTGTGGCTGGGATTCTGCCCCGCGGCGGCACCATTCTTCGTACCTCGCGAACCAATCCCGCAAAGAAACCAAACGGCCTGGAGCAGTGCATCGCCACCCTAAAAAAGAACGGAGTCGACGCACTGATCGCAATTGGCGGCGACGACACGCTTACTGTCGCCAGCAAGCTCTATGGCAAAGGCTTCAAGGTTGTCGGCGTGCCCAAAACAATCGACAACGATTTGTCGGGTACCGACTACACCTTCGGATTCGATACCGCCGTGAACGTCGTCATGGAAGCAATTGACCGCGTGCATACGACGGCCGAAGCCCACAACCGCGTAATGGTTGTCGAAGTCATGGGACGTGAAGCTGGCTGGATTGCCATACACAGCGGGGTCGCTGGCGGCGCTGATGTCATTCTTATCCCCGAGAAGCCGTTCGATATCGACAAGGTCGCGGACACGATTCGCCTGCGCCATTCACGCGGACGCTATTTCAGCATCGTAGTAGTCGCCGAAGGCGCGAAATTTTCCGCAACCAATTCCGGCGACGGGTCTGCGGTTTCGCTAGACGGCGACAAAGATGAGTTCGGCCACGCGCGCCTCGGCGGAATCGGAAACGTGCTCGCGAAAGAACTCGAGAAACGCACCGGCTTTGAAACGAGAACAGTCGTCCTCGGCCACATCCAGCGCGGTGGAACCCCGACTGCTTTCGACCGCGTCCTAGCTACGCGCTATGGCTTGGGCGCGATTGACATGGTTCATCGAGGCGAGTTTGGACGCATGGCCGCTCTTCGCGGAAATAAAATCATCTCCATCCCGCTCGAGGAAGCTATTTCGAAAAACCGCACCGTCGACCAGGAAATGATGGATGTAGCCAGTGGCATCCTCGAGAGACTCGATGATGACAAAGTAACCGATGAAAAGGAGATGGCGCAAAAATAACCCAGGGGCCGCGACCGCAGTTTTAAGCAGTTGCCGAATGTTTATTAAATGAACTGGTCCCTCATAATCATTGAATCCGACATGGTCCTCGTGGCCGTGATCTGGATTCTACTTTTCCGTCGCAATAAACCAACATTCACCAGCCTCGGGCCGCTGGAACAATGGTTCCGAAGGCTGGCTCGTCGAAAAAAACTTTCAATCCTGACTGTCGGTCTGCTGACTCTTTGCATCCGCATTGCGCTTATCCCTCTTCTCGGGATTCCCCAACCCGCCGTCCATGATGAGTTCAGCTATCTCTTGGCCGCCGATACCTTCGCGCACGGGAGGCTCACCAACCCGCCTCATCCCATGTGGGTGCATTTTGAAAGTTTCCACATCATTCAGCAGCCGACTTACATGTCCATGTATCCCCCCGCGCAAGGATTGGTTCTAGCTTTAGGACAAATCCTGGGCCATCCGTGGATCGGAGTACTACTGAGCACGGCGGCGATGTGCGCCGCACTCTGCTGGGCGCTTCAGGGATGGCTTCCGCCCGCGTGGGCGCTTCTGGGAGCATTTTTGGCAGTGTTCAAGCTGGGAATCTTTAGCTATTGGATGAACAGTTACTGGGGCGGCTCTGTTCCCGCTCTGGGTGGAGCGCTAGTATTCGGCGCCCTCCCACGGCTGATGCGGAAGCCGAACGTGGCAAACTCGGTGCTAATGGCGATCGGACTAGCAATTCTCGCTAACAGCCGCCCTTACGAAGGTCTAGCTCTAAGCTTGCCGATTGCCGTTGTTCTGTTGTTCTGGATGGCCGGAGAAAATCGCTCGCCTTTTGCAATTTCCTTAAAATGCATCGTACTGCCACTTGGAATCGTGTTGATCGGTGCGTTCATTTTCACTGCGTGCTACAACCATCGCGTGACTGGTAGGGCCTTCACAATGCCCGAAGTACTCAACCAAAAAGTGTATGCCATGGCCCCGTTGTTTCTCTGGCAACAGCCCAGGCCTGAGCCGTCGTACAACCACCCTGTCATGCGCGAGTACTACCTCGCATGTCTCCAAACGTTCCAAGGCGAACGCTCCCTGCCGGGACTTTGGAATAAGACGCTGCAGCTGGTTCTGTTATTTTGGCTTTTGTTCGTTGGCCCCGCGCTGTCGATTCTTTTGCTTGCGTTTCCATTCACCCGCCGCGATCGGCGAATGCGCTATCCACTCTTCATTGGCGCCTTCTTCATGCTTGCTCTTTGGCTAGAGACTTACATGCAAGCTCACTATTTCGCACCAGCGACGGCGCTCATATTCGTGGTCATCCTTCAAGGCATGCGTCATCTTGCGCACTGGCGCAGGCGCGGCTTCGAACCGGCTTTCGTGCGCCTTGTCCCGCTGATTTACTGCGCCGTGCTGACGATAAGACTGATAGCAATCCCGAATAGAATGTTTGGGGAAACCTGGCCACGCGGCAATCTGAATCGCGCCAGCGTGGTGCGGACGTTAGAAGCCTCGCGCGGACAGCACCTCGTCATTGTGCAATATGACAAGAATCACGATCCAGGCGATGAATGGGTATACAACTCCGCTGATATCGATAAATCGAAAGTGGTCTGGGCGCGTGATATGGGTGAAGCGAACAATCAGGAACTGCTTCGATATTTCAGCGGACGGAGGGTCTGGCTCGTGCACCCCGATGAATCACCTCGACTCCTGCAAGAGATGACTCCCGCTCCAAAACAATAACCGTCAGCGCTCCGGTAACAGGACCGGGTAGTTCGATCGTTCAAACCGCCTTATAGTATTTGGTGTGCTTGAGGTAAAGCTGACATCGATGGAAGCGCGGCACCGGCTCAGTCAGCCGAGATGGGTCGCCTCGCAAACGTACCGTTATATTCGGGAAGCGATTGGCAGCATTTCCCCTTCGCGGTTCGCGTCTCTCTATCGGCAGGTAAAGCCGCTCACCATGTGCAGCTATGCGCGGCTGCTTGCTCTATATCGAGCTGTTCTCTACCTCGAAGCAAATCAAATCCCCGGAGACATAGTCGAATGCGGAGTAGCCCACGGCGGAAGCGCGGCAATGATGGCTCTCACCATGAGCAATCAGTCCCGCCGGCTATGGATGTTCGACACATTTGAGGGGTTACCCGCCCCCACTGAAGCGGACCCAGATCGTCACATAGGTTCGCTCTATACAGGCGCATTCCGTGCATCGGTGGATGAGGTTCAATCTTCGTTTCAGAAACTCGGCATCGCCAGCACTGCCACGATCGTACCTGGATTATTTCAGGAGACATTGCCGCGATGGGGAGGCCAATCTATAGCCCTGCTTCATGTAGACGGCGATTGGTACGAAAGTGTCAAGGCCACCCTCAAGAATTTGTACGATCACGTTTCCACCGGCGGAATTATACAGTTCGATGACTATGGCCACTGGGCGGGAGCACGCCGGGCGGTCGATGAATTCATGAAGTCCCGCGATATCAAACAACCGCTTCGATACATCGATTTCTCCGGAAGGCAGCTTATAAAACCCTGAGCCGAAAAACTATAAAGTCACTTGCGAGTTAAACCAAGAATGCTTAAGAAGAAGCTGGAAAATATAGTTTGCACTCCAAGAATAATCGTGACCATCGCTGCCGCAACAAGTCGCACCAGCACGACTGGATTCATGGGTCCAAACCCGGTGCGGTTCCATAGTAGAAGCGAATAGCTAGCAATACCGATTCCAGCAATTAGCAGTGCTGCACCTAAGAAAAGACCCTTCTCCAGATTAAAGATTCGGAACGCACGGCTCAATCGCGGATCCTCCGGAAGTAGTCCCTCAGTGATTCCGAAGATCTTAGTAAAGACTGCGAAAACTACTGCTTGAAAGCCGGCGAGAATGGCTGCTACCGCATAAAGCAGAGTGTGGACGTCAAGAGAAATATGTCCTACTTTCCGCGGACCGGGAAGTAGCCACGACGCGGTCGCCAACCCTGCCAGCAGCAACCCCACTCCCGGATATAGAAAAAGCCAGCGGGGACTGTACAAAAGTAAAAAACGCAGATGCCTCCAGCCATCGTGCCAACTGCGAATGTGTGACTTTCCCCGACGCCGGTCCGGAGAAAGAGTAGTTGGAACTTCGCATGTGCGCAGGTTGAATAGCGAAGCCTTGACCACCATTTCGCTGGCGAACTCCATACCTGTTGTCCGCAACCCCATGCACGCGTAGGCATCCCTCGTGAAACCGCGCATGCCGCAGTGAAAATCGTGAACCGGCGTTCGGAAAAACAACCGCCCGACTCCGGTAAGCACAGGATTTCCGAAGTATCTGTGCAGCGGAGGCATTGCACCCGGCTCAATTCCGCCGCCAAATCGATTTCCGACTACTATTTCACAACCCGATCTTAGTTTTTCCAGAAATATTGGAATTTGGGTGAAGTCGTAGCTACCATCGGCGTCCCCCATGATCACGTATTTCCCGCGACCAGCCCCGATTCCTCCCATTAAGGCGCTCCCATAACCCCGCTCTTCAACCGGAACTACCCTTGCGCCTAGGCCCCTCGCTATCTCGGCAGATCGGTCGGTGCTGCCATTGTCGGCGACAATCACTTCCCCGCGGATGTCATGCTGCTCGAAAGTCTGCAGTATCTGTTCGATACAACCGCCCACGCTCTTTTCTTCGTTGAGGCACGGCATCACCACCGAAACCTCCGGAGTGTTAGTTGTGCTGCCTTCGACAAACTCAGCCATGTTAACCATGAAGTGTTACAGAAATTATCGCTTAGCCTTCGAATACATCGCGAGAAATCCCGAAAGAACTGTGATCGCAGAAATCAAGCCCAGCGACGAGAGACACAGCACGCACCAGACTGCCAGTACGAAACCTTCTATGTAAGTTAGGTAAACAGCGAAGGCCAAGCCCGCCAGAGATCCCATCAACAGAAGAACTGGCGCACCTCTTTCTTTCCAACACAAGATTGCCATGCCGAGCAATCCGCAATAACCCAGAACACCTACCAATGCCACCGGAACGCCACCAACATCCGAATAGATACTGCGATTTACCATATCGCAATTGAAGTTTGCGCCAAAATCACAATAGCTCGACTTTGATGTCCCGTAGTGTTGGTAGAGCGAAACCGACGATACCCCGATTCCAGCCACAGAGAGGAGCACGATCGCCGTGAGAATCCTGCGCCTGACGGGAGTCATTCGGGTCTAGAAATGCGGAAGAGCGCATCCACTCCGTTCGCTGATATCGTTCAACGGTAGAACTCCCTCATGCCGCATGCCCGAAAATTCCCAGGTAGGAAAATTCTTGACGTGCGCCTGCACACACTCTGGTGCTTCCTGCCGCGAACCCTTAACTCCGCATTCAATGTACGTGACGTATTTGAACGACGAGCCGAACTTTTGTTCTTGTTCGGCGCAGTGCGTGCACCAATACAGTCCATACATCTTTACCTGTTTTGCAGTCAGGCATTGCGCGAATGCGTCGTAACGAGAAGACCGGCTGTGTCGTAACCAGAACGCCCAGGCGCCAAATGCCGCGAAAATCAGCAAGCCGATAACAATCACCCGAGTGCCTGAAGTGACCTGCATAGGCTTGTGAATCGGATCTCCTTCTTCGAGCGCTGCCATGGAATCATCCTTATACCACGACGTTCAGCGCTTGCGGCAGAACATCAAGAGTCTTGCAGTGGAGGGTAAGAACCTCACCATCAATCATGACGTCCACAGGGCTGTCCAACAAGAAATCAACCCGCTTGGCCGCGCGCCGTTCTGCCAGCGGATGATTGATATGTGTTCCGTCATAAAGCGTCGGCAAATTGCGCAGCAGTCCCACACGCCCAATCGGTCCCCATCGCACATACTCGATCATGCCGTCGTCGATTTCGGCTTTTGGAGCAATCATCATGGTGCCGCCGGTGAATTTGCTATTACTGAAAGTGAGAAAAAGGCAGGCACGTTGGTCAGGCTTCTCTTCCCCGTCCACCGTCAACGGAAACGCGCGACGCCGGAATCGTGCAAGGCAAATAAAAATGGACGACTGATATCCCGCCTCGCCCCATCCACTGAAATGGCGGGCTCGCATCGTGGCGACATCCGCTGAAAATCCCATGCTCAAAAGATTGATGTAATAAAGAACACCGCTAGAATGGGTCAGCCGCAACACATCACATGAACGGGATCGCCCGGCCAGAATCGCTTCAATCGAATGCTCTACCCCGCGATCGCTAAAATCCCGCAGGAAAGAATTCCCCGTGCCTAGCGGCAAAAAAGCTAGAGTGGGACGTTCGCCATCTTGAGCTTCGGGGAAGAGTCCATTTACTATTTCAAACGAAGTCCCATCGCCTCCAACGGCGATAAACTTGCGGTAGCCCTCGCCGTATCCTCGCCTGGCTAATTCAGTAGCATGGCCGAGTGCAGTAGTTTCGATGACATCAATCTTGATTCCGCCGGATCGCAGCCGATCAAGCGACGGCGCTACGAGCTTGCGGCAACGTCCACCGCCAGCCGCCGGATTCACAATAGCCAGAAATTTATCGTCGTTCACCTGTTGCTCGCGTAAGTCCGGACGCCCTCGTCCGCGGCGGGCGACCAAGCTCGCCTGCATCCCCTATATTTCCAACCCAGCCGAAGCCCTGTCCAGCTTCTTCCCAATCTGTTCTGCCAATACCGGACGCTTGATCTTCATCGCTACCGTCCGCGGAAAATCTTCGTCCCAAACAATGTAGCCCTTTACTCTTTTATAATCCGGCAACTTGCGATTGCAGGCGATGATCTCTGCCTTCAATGCATCCGAAAATTCCTGCTTCGCATCCAGATGCAGCACGAGTATCAGCAACTCCTGTCCCAGAGTTTTCGTTGGCCATACATAATTGGCCGCGAACACGCAATACTCTTTCACCGGCAACCCGCCAAAGGCCGATTCAATGTCCTCGGGATAAATATTCTTTCCGCCCTCGGTCACGATCATGTTCTTCTTGCGGCCAAATAGCTGCAAATGGCCCTTATCGTCGAATCGCCCGAAATCTCCGGTCAGAAGCCAGCCATCAACAATCGTTTCCGCGGTCAATTCAGGATCGTCGAGGTAATGCGACATCACGGTCTTGCTGCGTGCCGCAACTTCCCCCACGCCCTCGGAATCCGGACTCAGTATTCGAAGCTCGACTCCCGGCAGCGGTTTGCCCACCGTATCCGCACGAAAAGGCTTGAAGTCATTCAAGGTGAGCACAGTGACAGCTTCCGTGAGCCCATATCCATTCGCAATCGGGATTCCAAGGTCATAAAAAAACTGGAGAGTCGAGCCTTCGATGAAAGCGCCGCCTGTGAAAAGAGCGATCAGCTTGTCGCCGAACGCGCGATGTACCTGCGGCAATAGCTTTCGACTCCACTCCACATGAGGACGCCTTCGAGTGAATAACTTGTTGACCTCGATGAGGACCTTCACCATCCACAACTTTATTTTTGGCAACGCGTCGAACTTTGCTCTGATTCCGCGTTCAAGATTCTTCACAACCAATGGAACCAGGCTGGCATAGTTGATCCGGTAGCGCACAAGACCATCGCGCACATACTCCGGCCGCAGAGTACGCAGATGAACAACACACGCCCCGCATACAAATGGACCGATGAATCCAACCATAAAATCGATCGCGTGATTCGTCGGCAGAATACTCAAATATCGCAATCCCGGCTTAAATGAAAACACCGCAGTGAGCGATTTGCATTGCTCAAGATAGTTGGCATGCGTAAGCACGCATCCCTTGGGACGTCCTCCAGTGCCTGACGAATACACGATGCAGGCCGTGTCTTCAAGTTGCCGTGGAGCAAACACCGGCTCGCCCTTGCGCCGAAAATCCTCCCATCGGATTGCACCGGCCAAATCCGCTCCCTGGGGCGCCTCCGTAACCAGAACCGTTTTCAGCCCCCTGTTCTTAAAATCAGGCGCCTGCGTGATCGCACGCCAAAGGTGGTACTCCACCACCAGCAAGCTTGCCTTTGAATGCGCGAGCAGTTGCAGATGCTCGTCCGCGGTTAGTTTGTAATCAAGAGGTACAAGAACTCCGCCGCAATAGAAGATCGCATAAGCCGAGATCAGCCACTTGGACTGATTCGTCATGATGATGGCTGCCCGATCGCCGGGGCCGAACTCCGCGTCCTCAAGGGCGCGCGCAACCGGCAGGGCAATGTCTTTAAAATCGGAATAGGTGAGCCGGGTTTTTTCTTTGTCGCGGTCCGATTCGATCAGGCACAGCTCATTCGGCCACTTCTGCAGCGCGTCGCGCAGCGCGGATCCCAAACAGCCATATCGATCTAAATCAAGCATGAGTAAATTGCGGTGCGTACCTTGAGTAGAGACGTTGCTTACGTCTGCATTTCGAGGCTATCTTGTCGCTGTACGTTTTCAGATTATTGATTCTAGATGGAAGCCACGCCGAACGTGATGGAATTTCGTAGCAATGTCCTCGCACAATCAACAATGGATGCTATAGGCGAGACTGAATCCTGCTCGCCAGTGTGCGGAAGTCGGACACTCCCTGCAACTCATAGTCGGGAAGCTCGACCCCAAAATGATTCTCCAATCGCGTCAAAAGATCGAGCGCTTGTAGACTATCGATCCGCAGTGTCTTAAAAAAATCATCATCAGGGCTAAGTTTCTCCCGCGGCACTTTAAAGTGAGTAGCGGAAAGATTCAGGATTTCATCCAGCGTTTGATCGGGATTTCTCATTGCATTAAGGCCTCTCAACCAAATTGTCATTCCAGCGCTGCGAGGAATCTACTGTGCTTTGTTCACGGCAGATAAGGCTGCGCGTCCGCGCTCTCTACGAATTTTCTCAGGCCCGCCTCGACAGCGGGCTGCACGAATAGTTCGCAGAACAAATCAATTTCTCTCCGCAAATCCTCACGCGGAATCGGTTTGATGAATTTTTTAGCGATCGCAGCAGTCTGACGGTCAAACTTTTTCAATTGGGCCGCCGTCGCTCGGGCTACTCCCAAAGCCTCGCCTTCGCCGACGACCTGGCTCACCAATCCTACGCTCTGAGCCTTCGTAGCGTTGAAGCTACGCCCCGTCAGCAGCAAATCTCGCACCACGCCATTTCCCAAATCCCGCTTCAGGCGCGGGATTCCACCAAATCCCGGAATCAATCCCAAACGCAACTCAGGAAAACAAAATCGCGCCGTTTTATCAGCAATGATCAGATCGCATACCAGGGCCAACTCGAAACCGCCGCCGAAAGTCACTCCGTGAACCGCAGCTATGGTCGTCAAAGGCGACGCATCGATAATGTTCATCACCCGATGAATTCGCTCTAGAAACTCCCGCACGCCCTCGACCGCTGCCTTACCTTCCATCTCGATCGAGCGGCGATAAAGCTCTCGAAGATCGGCCCCTGCACAAAATCCACAACCCAATGTGCTGTGAAGAATGATGGCATGCGCGTCGTCTTCAACGTACTCGATCTCGCTTGCAAATCTCTCCAAATCTTCAAGCGTGGCCGATCCAATCTCATTGCAGGGATCGCGATGAAGCGCCATCTCGACAATTCCATCTTTCAGTTCCCACGAAAGCGATTTTCCCTGAAAACCGGTCACGATGCCGCCTTAACTCTGTACATATCCTCGATCTCAGCTTTCATCCGTGCCGCAATTAAATCCCGCTTGAGCTTTCCGTTCGCGGTCAGCAACCCATTCTCAATCGAAAATGGGTCTGGGGAAATGTAAAAAGCCCGCACCTGCTTGTAATGAGGCAGCGTTGCATTCACGATATCAAATGCCTTTTGCACTGCCTCGCGATTGATATTTCCCGTGACGATAGCTGAAAGATAACCGCGCCCGTTCCCCATCAGCACCACCTGCTGCGCGCCGACAATGTTTTTCAGCAATTCCTCTTCGATCACTTCCGGTGGAATATTGTGTCCTGAACCAAGAATAATCAGATTTTTGATCCGCCCGATAATTCGCCAGTTCCCCGCCCCGTCCACTTCGCCCTGATCTCCCGTATGAAACCATCCATCGTGTAGCACTTTCGCGGTTTCGGCGGGACGATTCCAATATCCCGGGAAAATATTCGGGCCTCGCACGATTATCTCTTCACTCTCTCCCAATTTCATTTCGATGCCCTCGATCGCCGGACCAACCCGCCCGGGGTCGACGCGGCCCGGATCATCCATTGTGCAGATTGCCGTAGTCTCAGTAAGACCATAAACTTGCAGCACCGGAATGCCCAGCATCATAAAGTAAAGTTGCGTCTCAACATTCAGCGGAGCCGACCCGCAGATCAGAGCTTTCAGATTCGGCCCCATCATCTTCTTGCGAATCGCTGGAAACACGACCGAGTTTGCGATTCCGAGCCATATAGAATCGACCGGGCTTCCTTGTTTTTCCTGTTTCCGCGACCACGCGCTCTTGGCGCGGCCGTAAATACTAAGCGCCACCCCGCCAGTCTTCTGAAGCTGTTCGTCGACAGCTTTGCGCATTCTTTCCAGCAATGCGGGAACATTTAGAAAATAGTCGGGGGCCGATGAAGGCATATCGGACGCCAACTTGCTGAGATCGGTATTCAGAATCAACAAATTTCGTAATTTCAGCGAGGTTAATAGGATGATCCAAGAACCGGCAAAACAAAACGGAAGATAATGGAAGACTCGATCTTGTCCCTCCTTATTTTCTGGCAACCAGCCAGAAGTGTATCCGAGCATGTGCCCAACGTTCCCAGCATTGAGCACAACTCCCTTCGCGTCGCCCGAAGTGCCGGAAGTATAAATAATGGTTACCGGGCTCGGATCATCAAGTGGCATGGACCGTTCGTGTGGCGCGGGCACTCCTGCCCGCGAGGCACTGCCACTGCTATCAGCCTTTCTGCCAAAGATATCGTCGAACAGACACTGTGGTGGCCCCTCCGCCCAGTTCGCCACAACCGCATCCCTCAGCACTTCATCCCCGCAGCAAATCCATGCCGGACAGCAATCCTTCATCATGCTCACAAGTTCCGTCGCAGCCTGCCTCGCATAGAGCGGGACGACGATCAGCCCCTCGGCCATGATCGCGAGATCCATCGCGACCCAGCGAATGCTATTGTGCGCAAGCAACGCGCAACGTTCACCCTTGGGGATTTGTTTCTCAGCTAGAAAAGATCGCGCCTCACTGACCATCTGAAGCAATTCGCGACCGCTGGCAGAAACGGCCCCTCCGTCGCGAAGCTCTTGAACCACAGCAGTCTCACCCGCCGCCCCAAGCTGCGCAAAAATGTCATCCAGAAAACTCATTAAGGATTAAGAATTGTCATTCCGAACGAGGCAAAGCCTCGGAGGAATCTGCTGTTCAGTTATACGTCTCGATTAACTTATACAGTCCCCCACTCATCGGTGGCAGATAATCCTCCCAACTCCACTCCCCTTTGCGTGTCGGGAACTCCGGATATCTTCGGCGAACTTCCTCCTCGAAATACACGCCCATGCGCGACATCACTTTCAAATTGCGCACCACAGTTTTTCCAATCGAGCCGGCAATAGCATCGCGATCAGTCGCCAATTTATTTAACGCGAACAGAAGCCTTTGCTCGAGATCCGGATCGTCAACATTCATCAGCAATTCTTCATGCCCGCGTTCTCGCATTAAATTGCGGATGCGTTCGTCCATGGTGATTCCCGCCGACGCCACCAGTCCCGGCATCGAAGTCACAATCCCGTGATACCTCGAAGATGCCATCATGTCGCAGGCGCGCAATATGCTCACCAATTCGTAAATGTTGTAATCATCGGATGAAAGTACCGGCACGCCGCCGAGCTTTTCCGAAATCTTGTTTGCCGGACGCACATCCAGCCGCTCTGTCGCCACCAAGACTACAAACACCGGCCGCTGTTTTCGAAATGCATCCACCGCATTGGCAATCGCACTCAGATAATGCCGGTACGCGCGCTCCGCCTCAGCCCCCGAATTATGAAAATAAACTGAGCGGTAGTGACTGTTCTTATACGCACCAGTCAGGGCATGGGCCGCAAACTTTGCAACTGACGCCCGCACCGGCCATTCGAAAGGGTTGATCGGACACACCACCAGCACCGGGGTCGTTCCATCCCACCCCACGCCACGCAGAGCCTTCCGCCCATACTCCGCCGGATGCGGCTCGAAAGTCCAAGCTGTGTCGGTTCCCAACTCCGTCGGCACTCCAAGCTCGCGCAACACTGTGCGTGATTCTTCGTTGCGCGTGATCACCAGCGAGTTCCGGCAATAGCGCGCGCACATCTTTCGAATCGGGGGATCCATGTGCCCCGCCTCTCCGCCGTACCCGACAGAGAGTTTGTTCTGCGCCGCCGCGATTCCCAACGAGCCAATCATCATCGTGGTCAGCGCGTTGGCAAATTTGCTCTTGAACATAGATCCTTCGCACGCCACCACGCCATCGTGTTTGGGAACTTCATGTGACAGGAAAGGAGGAAAAATATCCGGCAAATGAACTTGCGTGCTGCCGGCGAAATATCCTTGCGAAAACTTGAAGTTCTGCGTCATCACGGTGCAGGCCACATTTTCTGGACTAAGAACGTGCCGGATCTGCCGCAGCATTTCATCCACGCGCACGTCAGACCCCATATTCCGCGTGCCGTTATACCCGGCAAACAACAACTTCAATTTCTCCCCAGGCTGCCAGGCCTTTCCCTTACCCAGCATCCATCCCGCCTTGGCTCGCTCAATAACTGAACTGACCCAGGCCTCGAGAATGAAATCCATCATGCCGCCGATCCTCCCACTTTTGCCGGCCAATCTTCGTAGTGGTAGGAAAAATTTGTTTCCCGGCTAAACTTGAGCAGCGGATAACTGTATTGGGAAAATGGCACCGGCTTGCGCCCCAGTTCTGTGGTGACGCGAGTGTTATCGAAAACCGTGTTCCACACCAAGTAGGGCATGAACACTTTCATCAACGAGGCGCCGTAAGCGACCGCCCCCTTTCGGTTCGCAAGAAAATCCACAGTCGCTGAAAACGGACGCTCCAGCCACGGCATGAATATCGGACCTCGCTTGTTCTGTTCCGCCGCAAGAGTATTCGTCAATTCCCGAAAAGTCTGCGAGTCAGCGCCGGACGACAAATGATAGGTGTCGTGCAGCGGGCTCTCCTTTTGATGGAGCGTCGCAACTGCGTCGGCGACGAAGTCCACATTCACGATGTCAATCTTGTCGCTCGGACGAAAGGGAAGGACCGGAAGCCCCGCCAAAAACACGAACGCCTTGACCATTTCGAATTGCGTCGTCTCGGCCCGGCGGCTGTCTCCAAGCACAATACTGGGACGAAAAATCGTGATTGGCGTTTCTGGAAGTAGTTGCCGGATCATGTGCTCGCAGAATTTCTTGGTCCGAGCATAAGGATCGTAATCTGAGCGATCCCAATCGATTGCATTTTCTTCCTTCACAACTTCATTGTGCCGTTTGCCGGCAACTGCAACCGTACTCACGTGGCTGAACCGCCGCAGACCGTGGTAATGGTCCACTCGCGTGGCCAACTGAAGCACTTCCAGCGTGCCGCGCAAATTTACATTGAGGCACGCCTTCTCAGATTTGCGATTGAGCGACGCGGCGCAGTGGATGACCGAGTCCGTAGTGTGGATCAATCGATCGTAATCGTCTTGTGACAAGCCGAAATACGGTTCGGTTAAATCTCCGCGAAAGATTCGCACACGCGTCTGCAGGTGTTCATAGAAACGCGGAAAGTCCATGTGTAACTGAATCGCTTGCCACAAGCGCTGTTCCGCTTCCCGCGCATCACGAGCCCGGATCAAAAGGTTCAGCGATGCACCGTGGTCATCCAGCAAGTTTGCGGCGATGTGCGCGCCAATGTATCCGGTGGACCCGGTCAGGAATATCGCCACGACGCTCCATCTGTTCCGGTCTTTTTTGCGGTCGGCACTCCGAAGTTTGCGACTTCAGGTCTCTCACTTTCAGTCTTAGTCTCGCCCACCACAGGTTCAAGCTGCACTTTGCGCGGCGTCCGTACTTCCAGCGGACGCCCTTCAATCAGCGGATAAGTCCACTTGCGCAGCGCCGGGATGTGGATGTTAATCCAGTAATCCCACCAGTCAAGCGAACGCGTCTCGTATCCGAAATCAGCCTTCTCCTCAGGCACGAGCGCGTACGAAAGTTTTTCCACGTTGTCAGCGACAAAGTCCTGTTCGTTAAAAAGAATAAAAGGCTTGAACAGCTCAATCAGCTTTTCGACTCTCTCCAGGCTCCGCTCCGCCCTCGCCAGAGGTATCTTGCGCAATGGCAGCGGCGCCATGATCCGTTGAATCGATTTTATGATCGCCTTCTGCGCCGGAGCCGACATCCGTTCATAACGCTGCTTCGAAACCGGAATCGCATCGAACCGCAGCCGCAACCAATATTCAAGTCCTTCTTGAGCGCGGTAATGTTTGCGATGCGCCAAAGAAGTCAACTCAATCGACCTCCGCATATCGCATGGATTCGTCACCGACGTCGCCAACTGATAAACCAGCTCATTGCAGCGTTCAACGATCGCAGCCGCAATCAGCGTCATGCCCTGACAAACCGAATCTACCGGGATAATATCCAGCCGCTTTCGTTCATTCGTCGGCAGCTGCCGGAAATAAGTTCCTAACAAATAGGAAAGCGACGCGGAGGTATTGATTCCTTCATTCCATCCCACAAAAGGTTTTTCAATCGACGTTTCCACTATCGCGGGCCGCACAATCGCGACCGGAAGCCCTGCGCCAAATTTGCAGATTAACGATTCCGCCAGACTTTTTGTCAAGGTATAGGTATTCGGCCATCCTAGCTCATTCGCCCGCTTGGTTCCGGCTTCGGTCAAATGGTTTCGCAACCAGCGCACGCGGTTCTTGCGGATTTGGTTTTCCAGCGCCGCGCCGTGCAGATCCTTTGCCGCATGTTCCTTAACCAACGCTTGTTTGCGGAGCTCGTCCGTCACTTCCGCACCCGCAGCTTTGGCCTCCGCCGACTTCACAAAGTCATGTAGCGATTTCCATTCCTTTTCTGCGTCAAAATCCGGTAAGTCGATCGGCGTGTAATCAGGACGCAGCTTCTCCGCGACACGCCCATCTCTCGTGCCCGCGACGTAACAGGTCGAGAGATGCAGCAATCCGGCGTGATCCGATCCGCGGACAAAATCCAAAATATTCAACGCCGCATCAACATTGGTCGCCAGCGCATCCCGCAGATCTGGATTGAAGTCCGTAAGCCCCGAACTGTTTATGACAAGGTCCAGCTTTTCCCGCAAAGCTTCCGCAACTTCAGGAATGATTCCGAGCCCCGGCTGCGAAACGTCGCCCTCGACCACTTCCACGCGCTCGCTAATAAATCGCCCAAGATTGGGCCCATGCCGCCGCGACAGTGGATCAAACACCGGCGACTCTTCCACCAGTTTTTCAAATCTGCTCTGCGCGGGATTCGATTTCTGCCGCCGGATCAGCAGATAAATTTTCCCAATTTCCGGTAAATCCATTAGCGTGTTGACCAGCCAAACCTTGCCGATAAATCCGGTCATGCCGATCAACAGCACGTTTTTACCGGCCAAGGATCGCCGGACTGAAAGTTGTCCATGCTGCGGGCTCGAATCGAAGTCCACAATAGGACGATCAAGTTTGATCGGCGGACGGTTGGCAGAGATCACCGCCGCGCTCAAGGCCGCCGCGCTGGCCACTCCTAAATCCGGAACCAGTTGCTCCGGATCGCGCCTGCCGTCCGACCCGGTTCCCGTGATCCTGGCAAATACCCCGCGCGGTCGAATTACCGGCCCCAACAATCGTCCGGTGGCAATTCCGTCACGAAATTCCATGCGGTTTGCGATGACTCTCCTCACCCCTAGATAAGCCGCGAGGGGGCGCATCACGACGTCCAATCCCTGGCTCACTAAGACTACCCTCGCGCCAGATTCCATGAACAGCTTAAGTTCCTTTACTCCATTGATCTTGAGAGTCGGCTTCAACTTGTACTCGAAGTATTCTTCGCCCAGCAATTCCAGCCGGTCGCGGCTAACCCCTCTTAGGACGGTATGCACCATTCTTGTTGCAAACACCCGATTCGACGCATACAGAACAGGACGCAATGCCGCCATCAGCAAGACTAAGCCCCGCTTCATCCAGCGCTCGGAGAACCTCTGTGCGTTCCACGTAAAGAACCCAATCGGCCGCACTGTGGTCAATTCGAGCAGACTTCCCTCGACCCGCCAGTAAACCTCGGCGCCGGCGCACGAATTATGATTCGTATCGTCCAATGCACTCCCGGTAGAAACGTTAGGAAACGGCTACCTATTGTAAACAATTGTGCGAAAAGGGCGAAGGGATAGTGTGACTCAGCAACGGTTCAGCTCCGCGGAGCAACCCAGTTTGGCCCCGGACGGCAGGGGGAATATCTACCCATGCTAAACTCGCCGCGTGAACTACTATCTTCTCTCCTACGATCTTGTCGATGACTACATCACTCGTCGCGCGCCACTCCGCGATCAGCACCTACGGCTCGCCCGCGAAGCCCATACCTGCGGCGACTTAGTTCTTGCCGGAGCTTTCACCGATCCTCCCGACGGTGCTGCCCTCATATTCCACGTTTCAGACCAATCGGTTGTTGAAGATTTCGTCCGCAACGATCCTTACGTTCTCAAGGGACTGGTCAAGCACTGGAAGATTCGTCTTTGGAACGTCGTTATCGGAGGCCAGAAATCGCCGGTATGAACTCCCGACATCGTGTTCTTTGTGGACACACAGGCGATCACCGGTCGAGGAATTTATGAGCAAAGTTCGCGAGTATCTCCGCCAACAACGTAGACGACGGGAACAGAGCCCAAGGAAACCCCTCATAGTTGGCATCAGCGCTCTACTATCGGTCCTCTGCGTCGCCGTTGCTGGGACCTTCGCCCTACATCCTAGAAATGACCATGAGCAGTGCCGGGAGATAGCCCTCATAGCCGTAGTGTGCACGGTCTGGCTCAGGTACGCATACGATAAGCTCACAACCTGATCAGAGGAAACTCGTTCCGCGGAGGCGTGATGAACTCCATGATCGCTCTCGACCATCAAGACCACTGGCCCGAACTCCCATTGGAGGCTTGGCAGGACACCCGCGATACCCTTCACATGTGGTCGCAGATCGTCGGCAAGGTCCGTCTGGCCTTGAGCCCCAACATCAATCACTGGTGGGGTGTGGCATTCTACGTGAACGCCGTTGGCCTCACGACGTCAGCCATTCCATATGAAGGCGGAATCTTCGAGATTCAGTTTGACTTCATCAATCACGCGCTAATCATCGAGACCGGTACCGGCGCCCTCAAGAAACTGGCATTGGCACCTCGTTCCGTCGCCGATTTCTATCGCGAGTTCATGCAAGCTCTGGCCTCACTTGGAATCAGAGTAAAAATTTGGAAGATGCCCGTGGAAATTCCCAACCCAATTCGCTTCGATCAGGATACGCAACACGCTTCCTACGATCCCGAATATGCGCATCGCTTTTGGAAAATCCTCTGCGGATGCGACGCAGTCTTTAAGCGGTTCCGTTCCGCCTTCATCGGCAAAGCCAGCCCGGTGCATTTCTTCTGGGGCAGCTTCGACATGGCTGCAACCCGCTTCTCCGGCCGCCGCGCCCCCGAACGCGAGGGCGCCGACTCGATCACTCGCGAAGCGTATTCGCATGAAGTAATCAGCGCTGGATTCTGGCCGGGTGGTGGAGACGTCAAAGGCGCAGCCTTCTACGCTTATGCGGCACCCGAGCCGCCAGGATTTTCCGAGCGTCCGATCCGCCCGGAGAAAGCCTTTTACCATCCGCAATTAAAAGAATTTTTGTTTATGTACGACGACATGCGGCAATCTCCATCTCCCAGGGGAAGGCTGTTAGAGTTTTTGCAGACTACTTACGACGCCGGCGCAGACCTGGCAAAATGGAATCGCAGTGACTTAGAGAACAACCGGCTCTAACTCAACTTCAACCGCACTCGAATCTCGTTCACAATCTCTTCCGGACTCTTGCCTATGTCCACCACAATGGCATCTGCCGGCTCTTCAAGCGCCACAAACTGGCTGCTCAGGATTTTCTCAGTAGCGAAATGTCCATGCCTGGAAAGCAGACGCTGGTAAATAACTTCATAACTTCCCTTGAGATAAACAAACTTCACCTCGCGACCGATCTCAAGTTTTTCCCTATAGCTGCCCTTCAAAGCCGAGCACGCCAGCACGACATTCTGGTGGGCCGCCGACCACTGAAGCATTCCCGCACGAATCGCCTCTAGCCAGGGCTCGCGATCCGCATCATCCAGCGGAATCCCCCGGCTCATCTTTTCTTTGTTCGCAGCGGAATGAAAATCATCGGCGTCGACAAACTCCCACCCCAACCCCTGGGCCAACAAACTGCCAATCGTAGTCTTCCCGGCCCCAGTAACCCCCATCACGATGACGATCACTCCAAACCTCGTCTCATATCTCTATCATCCGTTCATCCCGCTAACACCCTTTTCATTCCGAACCCGTCAATCGTCAGACCGCATGCGCCAACAGCGAGGAATCTGCTCTCCCCAACCACCTACTTTCGATACGTCTTCTTCTCCCCGTTCCTGGAATTCATCACCGTAAACGTCCCATCCGGCTCCGCCGTCACCTTAATGTAATTCCCATCCGACCCACCTTCAATGTTCGCAATCATCGGCTCTGAAACGTTGTGGCCTTTTCCGCCATCCACCGCGAAATGCAGCTGCCACAAATCCTGCAATCCCGGAGAATCATGGACAATCTGCCACGCATCCGGACTCCCGCCCTTGTGCGCCCCATTATTCATAATCGCCACCCGCGGATGCAGCGCCCAATCCAGCGCCTTCGAATTCGATTGATTGAACCCATGATGCGTCACCAAGAACAAATCGACCGTCCCAATCAAATTGTTCGGACAAGCCAGCCCCAGCTCTTTGTCTTTCGTCAGGTCGCCCAGATCCAGAAACTTGAAATTTCCGTAAGTGATCAACGTCCCCAGCGATCGCGGATTCTCCGTCGTATCGGCCGGCGGCTTCGGCTCCGCATCGCAATAAGGATTCGCCACGCCCGCTCCCGGCAACGGTTCCGTAATGTGCTCGCCCGCCGACGTCAAAGCTCGCACCGTGATTCCCTTCATTGGCAATCCCTCTCCGGGTCTCAGCGTCAGGTGTTTCGCCTTGGGCAATAATTTTTCATAAGCCGCGTAATCCTCCCGCGTGACATCCGAGTCCTCCTGATTTGGACCATGATCCACGAACGTCCCAATCTTTATGCGATCTGCCAGTTGGGTGACTCCGCCCACGTGGTCGCGATGATAGTGCGTGATCAGCAAGTAATCGATCTGCTTGACACCCGCTAACTTCGTCGCCGCCACAATCCGGTTAGCGTCCCTGCCATCGAATCCCGGCCAGCCCGTGTCGATCAGCAATGATTGACCTGCGGGGCTTACGATCAGCGTCGCCTGCCCACCTTCCACGTCAATGGAATAAATCTGGAGTGGTTTTGTTTTCGCCAAAGCGCCGGTTGCAAGAACTAGGGCGGCCGATAAAACGCACGAAATTCTCCAGCCCAAATGACTGCCGAGCATAAATCGTCTCCTCATCCAAATCTAGAAATCGTAGCGAATCAGATTAGCACCGGGAAAAGGCAAAATACTGCTGGAAGGAACATTGCTGTGTGCCCACGACTTACTATTGTCATCCTGAAGAAGCGGAGTCCTTCGCTCGCGAGGGACTCCCAACGAAGGCCGCCTCCATTCGTCCCATCAGCCCCGTCGACGCACCATCGGATGCAGAACCGTCAATTCACCGTCAGGGGAATAGCAACGGTTGCGTCCGCCTTGGCACTCGATCCATCACTGACGTTGCTTTCAGTAAACGCGTAAACACCCACCGTGTAGCTGCCCGCAGGAGTGCCGTTGTTGCTTGGCGGAGGTGTCGTGGTGGTAGAGTTCCCGCCTCCGCAGGCCGCCATGCCCCCGGTAAGAAGCAGCCCAGCAGCCAGCGCGCAGGTGATAAGCGACGTCCGGCTTCGCACTCGCCCCCCGGGTATCACTACTATCGAGAGGAGAAATCCTGCGACCGCAATCGGAAGCAAAGTCCGCATTTGAGGTTTGCGCGAACGAGGCGTAATCAATTTCGCCTCGCTCGTATTTGCCGTGGTCGTAACCGTAACCGTGACCGTCTCCGCAGCACTGGAGTTAACCACAAATTTATTCAGCGGATCAGTCGTAGTGATCGCGCAACTTGCCTTCGGCGCAGTGGTACTGCACGAGAAATATACAAAGCCGGTGCCAGGCGTCAGTGTGGGAGTAAACGTACTGGTGTTGCCGGTAGTCGCTCCAGCCTTCACGCTGATAGAAGCTGGAGTTCCAAGGACCGGTGCAGTCACGTTCGCGGCTTGATACTGGCGAACGTAGTCGAATGTCATGATCGCGGGGTTCGGTGTAGACGCGCTTGGTGTTCCGCCAAGGGTGCCTCCGACTGCGATATTGGTGATCAGGAAAATCTTCGCATTAAACGGCCATGTATCCCCTGAAGGAAGGTTGGTAGGTGTTGCGATGTAATACGGGTGCAGGGGGTCGTCGATATAGTACTGCTGCATGTTGGCGGACCAGATCATGCCATACGTATGAAATTTCGTATTGTCTGTGCCGGCCGGGAATGTGAAGGCTCCATTCGGTTGCAGGCCCGATCCCCCTGTCACAGTTGTGTGTATGGTAGACCTGTTGCCCGTAGGACCCGGGCCGCCTAGTACGGCCTTGGACCAAACCTCCATGATGTCCGCTTCGCCGCACGCCGGCCACGGCGTTGTGCTGATGTCACTGCCAAGCGACCAAAAGGCTGGCCAGAGGCCCTGGTTGGTTGTATCGGGTAGCTGTATGCTCCCTTCGATCCGCCCGTACTGAAAATCCTGCAGCCCTTGAGTCTTCAGACGCGCCGAATACCAGGTTCCACCATTGTTGATGGCCTGAAGGACGAGGTGTCCGCTACCGTCAACATAAACGGTGCCGGTCGGGAGAGAACCGCTGGGACAGCCAGCCGGATTCGTAGAAAGGCCGGCAGGTCCACAGTAGATCTCCAATTCATTGTTGCCAAAACCGCCGCCGCCGAGATCATAGGTCCATGCGGTGCTGTCGGGCGACCCTACTGCACCATTAAATTCCTGGCACCATTGCGGATTCCATGTCACCGCTCCCGTGGTGGTTGGAGAAACGCCGCTGCAGCCCTGCGCATTAGCTCGCCCCGCGCCGACGAGCAATAAAACCAAAATCGCGAGAAGCCATCTCGTATGCCGTCTCCAGCTTGAAAACAAAAAAATAATCATGACGGCCTCCTCTTTCGCCCGACACACCCGACGACGGACATGCAAACAGACACACTAAGCGCAG
>Ga0073928_10003760_pt1 | contig 23453 bp, 23 predicted proteins | sample PaiPotPPA55metaG_FD_76969 | JGI IMG/M metagenome (GOLD analysis project Ga0073928, IMG submission 76969) | Iron sulfur acid spring bacterial and archeal communities from Banff, Canada, to study Microbial Dark Matter (Phase II) - Paint Pots PPA... ...
CGTTTCATCCGGGCGAGCGCGCCATCCAGCGCAGGCTCGGCGTGCGCGACAAGATGGACGCGGGCGGGCGGCGCGTACTGCGCAATTTCATGCCCGACCAGCATCGCGCGTTCTTCGCGACGCTGCCGTTCCTCGTGCTCGGCACCGTGGACGATGCGGGCTGGCCTTCGGCCTCCATCGTCGCGGACGCGCCGGGCTTCGCCAGCACGCCCGATGCGACGACGCTGCGCGTCCGGGCGCGGCCGCTTGCCGGCGATGCGGCAGCCGCCAATCTCAGGCCGGGCGGCGACATCGGCATGGTCGGCATCGACTTCGCGACGCGCCGCCGCAACCGCGCCAACGGCGTGGTGAAAGCCGTCGACGAAAGCGGATTCGACATCCGCGTGATGCAGTCCTTCGGCAATTGCCCGAAATACATCCAGGCGCGCGACTGGCGCGCGGCGACGGATGGCGAGCAGGGGCCGCTCCAAATCGAGGAGGGGCGAACGCTCGGCGCGGCCGAGCGCGCCATGATCGCCGCGGCGGATACCTTCTTCATCGCCAGCGCGCTGGGCCGCAGCGAGGAGCCGGGCCATGGCGTCGATGCGTCGCATCGCGGCGGATTGCCGGGCTTCGTGCGCAGCGATGACGAGCGCACGCTGACCGTGCCCGATTTCAGCGGCAACTTCTATTTCAACACGCTCGGCAACCTGCTGCTCAATCCGCGCTGCGGGCTGCTCTTCGTCGATTTCGCGACCGGCGCTACGCTGCAGGTCGCGGCCGAGGCGGAGATCGTCTGGGATGGGCCGGAGGTCGCCGGCGCGCAGCGGCTGGTCCGCTTCCATGTGGCGGGCCGGCGGCGCGTCGAAAACGCGCTGCCGCTGCGCTGGCGCTTCCGCGGCTAGTCGCCCTTCCTGGAGCCGACGCGCGGCTAGGCGCCCGACGCCCTCGACCACGACGCCAGTCCCGGCGCAGATGAAGCATTCGCCGTCATCGAGGCCGGTGCCACGACAGGCCGGGCAGATGCCACGCCTGGGACCGGCGAGTCCGCCGAGCGACCGGGTCGGCGGGGGTGCGACCGAAATGACCACCAGATATTGCGAAATTCACTTCGCCGTAGTCAACTCATAGTGACAGGCGTCGGCTTTGCCGGTATCGTCGCTGGCGTCGATGCCGTTACTCCTTGGGTTCACGCCTGTGCTGCCCTGGCCCGATCCCGGCTTCCCTCCGGGCGATCCGACGGCATCGCGCCTGAAAAACGCCTCCCGCTCCGCGCGGAGGCGTTTTGCTTTCCCGCACCTTTCGTTTGTTCAGCTCGCAAAGGATTTTTGGCATGGCCAAACGCTCGACTCGCGAAGCTCCCGCACACTCATCCTGCGGCGCCGTGGCGCCGCTGTTCGGACCGAACTGGCACCCGCTGGCGGTGGAGCGCGACTCGACGCGCGAGCAGAGCTATCTGCGCAAGGTGCGGCCGCAAAGCGACGGACAGCGCGCGCTCATGGCGGCGATCGAGCGCCACGCCCTGACGCTGGCGCTCGGGCCAGCCGGCACCGGCAAAACCTATCTTGCCATCACCGCCGCGGTCGAGGCGCTCGAGGGCGGCAAGGTCGGGCGTATCGTCCTCACCCGCCCGGCGATCGAAGCCGGCGAGAGCCTGGGCTTCCTGCCCGGCGACTTGCACGAGAAGCTGGCGCCCTATCTGCGGCCGCTTTATGACGCGCTCAACGAGCGCATCGGCGGCAAGCGCCTGCGCCAGCTCATGACCGAGGGCGCGATCGAGATCGCGCCGGTGGCTTATATGCGCGGGCGCACGCTCAACAACGCGTTCGTCGTCATTGACGAGGCGCAGAATTGCACCTACGGCCAGATCAAGATGCTGCTGACGCGGCTGGGCTGGCATTCGACCATGATCCTCACCGGCGATCCCGACCAGAGCGACTTGCTCAATGGCCTCTCCGGCTTGTCGGACGTCGCGCGCCGCCTCGAGGCGGTGCCGGAGATCGCCGTCGTTCGCCTCAGCGATCGCGACATTGTGCGCCATCCGCTGGTCGCGGGCATGCTCACGGTCCTCTAGGCACGGGCCCGATGCCCAGCGCCATCGCCATCCGCCACGTCGCGTTCGAGGATCTCGGCACCTTCGCCGCGGTGCTCGAGCGCCGCGGCTGGACGATCTCCTATCGCGATGCTGCGGTCGACGACGTCGCCGGCGCCGAGGTGGAGGCGGTAGATCTCCTGGTCGTGCTGGGCGGGCCGATCGGCGCCTACGAGGAGGAGCTCTACCCCTTCCTCATGGACGAGTTGCGTGTCATCGAGCATCGCCTTGCCGCCGGCCGGGCAGTGCTCGGTATCTGCCTCGGCAGCCAGCTCATGGCGCGCGCGCTGGGTGCGCGCGTCTATCCCGGCACGGGCAAGGAGATCGGCTGGGCGCCGCTACAGCTCACCGAGGCCGGGCGCGGGTCCTGCCTGGCGCCGCTGGCCGACGGCACGCCCATGCTGCATTGGCACGGCGACACATTCGACCTGCCGAAAGGCGCGGGCCTGCTCGCCTCGACGCCGCGTTACAAGAACCAAGCCTTCGCCTGGGAGCGCCACGGCCTCGCCCTGCAGTGCCATCTCGAGGTCGCCGCCGCCGGGCTCGAGCGCTGGTATATCGGCCACGCGTGCGAAGTTGCCGCGACCGGTCTGTCGGTCCCGGTGTTGCGCGCCGAGGCCCGACACTGGGCACCGCTGCTTGCCCCGCTCGCCGCACAATGCCTCGAAGCCTGGCTGGAGGGCTTGCCGCCGCGCTGACGAGCGCGGGAGCAGGTTACCGGCGGGCCAACAACGGCGCGAGTCCGGGCCGCATGTCCATTGACGTTCCAATCGAGCCGATTGATCGTACCGCTCCGCGGGTCCATAGTTTTCCCTGAAGCGGGAGGAAACCGATGGCGATCACCGTCACGCCGCTGCATCCGCACATCGGCGCCGCGATCCGCGGCGTCGATCTGAGCCGGCCGGTGCTGCCGGACGTCTTTGCGACCATCGACGCGGCCTTCAACCGGCATGCCGTGCTCGTCTTTCCCGAGCAGCCGCTCAGCGATGAGCAGCAGATCGCTTTCAGCCGCCTTTTCGGGCCGCTCGAGACCAGCCCCGAATACGCCGGCAGCAAGAAGTCGCGCCTGCCGCATCGCGAGATCGCCGACATCTCGAACCTCGATCCCGACGGCCGCGTCATGTCGGCGGAGGACAAGCGGCTGCTGTTCAATCGCGGCAACCAACTGTGGCATACCGACAGCTCGTTCAAATATGTGCCGGCGCGCTGTTCGCTGCTCTCGGCGCGCGAAATCCCGCCCACGGGCGGCGAGACGGAATTCGCGGATCTGCGCGCCGCCTATGACGCGCTCCCCGAGGAGCGGAAGCGGGCGCTCGAAGGCCTCGTCGCCGAGCACAGCATCTTCCGCTCGCGCGCGCTCATCGGCTTCACCGAGTTCAACGAGGACATCCGCCGCGAGCTGCCACCGGTGCCGCAGCTGGTCGTGCGCCGCCATGCCGGCTCCGGCCGCAAGACGCTCTACCTCGCCTCGCACGCCTCGCACATCATCGGCTGGCCGTTCGAGGAAGGACACCGGCTGATCGAAGAACTCGTCGCCTTTGCCACCCACCCGCAATTCGTCTATCAGCACCGCTGGCGGGTCGGCGATCTCGTGATCTGGGACGATCGCTGCACGATGCATCGCGGCCGCCCCTACGACGACACCAAGTATCGCCGCGACATGCACCGCACCACGGTGTCGGACGAGGTCAATTCGGTCGAGCGCGAACGTTCGCGGGGCACGGCCTGATCGACCACCGCGCCCCGGCGCTGCAGGAAAGGGACGGTGGCTGCTTCAGGGCGTGCTGCCGGCCAGCAGCCCTGCGGCGGAGAGCTCGGTCGACATGCGGTCGTGATCCTGCCTGAAGCCGTCGGCGATCTGCTGCAGGTCGGTTCCGGTCTTGACCAGCGCCTCGGCGGTATCGCCGATTTCGCCGAGCGAATGACAGGCGGCCTCGGCATGCGTCATCAGCACCGCCAAATTCACCGCCATGTTCCGGCACGCCACGCTGAGCGCGGCAGTGGCGGCGACGATGGTGGACTCACCGGATTTGGCGAGACTCACGCCGGCGGCGTTTGCGAAGCGCGCGGCGACCGGCCGCGCCAGCGCGACGGCCGATTCGGGTGCCGCCAGCACGGCGGCCGGATCGGCGGCGACGCTATTGCGGTTGCGGTAATCGACGAGGGAGATGATCTGGGCGTTCATGCGGGGCGCCTCCAATGGGGAGCACCCCTGCATTATCAAAAATTGTGCCAAATCGATATCGGCGCATTTTCGCGGTTTTTGCCCTTCGGTAGCGGTGTGGCAGGGCAAATCGCAAGGAGCACCCGCGCAAAATGCCAGGGCATCCTGCGCGATCCCTCCCGAAGAGAGAGCTGGGTGCGTCGGGGTGGCGCGCTATTCGGCGGCCTTCGACCAGACCTGCCGCTTGCGGTAGATCGTCGATACGTTGACGCCGAGGCGCATCGCCGCGTCCGTCATGTTGCCGCCGCAGAGCTCGATCGCCCGCTCGATCGCCTGCCGCTCGAGTTCGGCCAGAGGCATGATCGTTTCCTTCTGCCGGACGGACACCGCCGGCGGCGCGGCGCGCGCGATGCTCTCGGCCGATGCCGCCTGCTCGCCCTCGGCTTGGCGGTCGGAATCGAAATCGGGCGGCAGCATCGCGCCGGTCACGAACTCGCCGTCATGGACGACGACGACCTGGCGAATCACGTTCTGCAGCTGCCGGACGTTGCCGGGCCAGCGGCAGGCGCACAGCCGGGCTTCGGCGTCGGGCGCAAAGCCGCGGAAGCCGCGCCCCTCTTCGCGGCTGAACGAGGCGAGGAAATGCTGCGCGAGCAGCACGACGTCGCTGCCGCGGTCGCGCAGCGGCGGCAGCTCGATCGGCAGCACGTGCAGCCGGTAATAGAGATCCTCGCGCAGCCGTCCTGCCTCCACCTCGACCAGCGGCGTGCGGTTGGTGGCGCAGATGATGCGGACATCGGGCTTGCGCACGGTGTCGCTGCCGACCGGCTGCACCGCGCCGGTCTGGACGAAGCGCAGCAGCTTCACCTGCAGCGCCGGGTCCATCTCGCACAGCTCGTCGAGGAACAGCGTGCCGCCATCGGCGCGTATCGCCGCGCCCTCGCGGTCGGCGACCGCGCCGGTGAAGGCGCCCTTCACATGGCCGAAGATCTCGCTCTCCATCAGCTCCTTCGGCACCGCGCCGCAATTGAGCGCGACGAAGGCGCCGTCGCGGCGCGGGCTGCGGCGATGAATCGCCTCGGCGCAGACTTCCTTGCCGGTGCCGCTCTCGCCGGTGATGAACACGGTCGAGCGGCTCTTGGCGGCGAGGTTGATGACGCGGTAGATCGCCTGCATCGACAGGTCGGCGCCGATGAAGCCCTCGAAGGACGCGGCGCCGAGGTCGGTGCCGAGCGCCTCGACGATGTGCGCCAGCCGCCGCCGCTCCAGCGCATTGCGCAAGGTCGTGAGCAGCCGCGCGGCATCGACCGGCTTGACGAGAAAATCATAGGCGCCGGCGCGCATCGCCTCGACGGCGACATTGACCGAGCCGTGGCCGGTGATGACGATCGCGGCGCAATCGAGCCCGGCCGCGCGCGCCGCCTCGATGAGGTCGAGGCCGCTGCCGTCGGGCAATTCGAGGTCAAGCAGCAATGCCGCCGGGCGCAGCGCGAGCAGCGCGGTCTTGGCCGCTGCCAGTGTCGTGGCTTGGCGCACCACGATCGGCTCGCGCCGTATATAGGCGAGGTAGAGCTCGGACAGAGGCTCGGAATCCTCGACCAAGAGAACCAGGGGCTGAGACTCGGCGGTCACGACGGCTCCGCGCCGCGAAGGCGGCATCGCCCTGAATCTGGCATCTCAGCTGTTAATTTCTCGCAAAGCGACAGGGCACCGCCTGTCCCCCGCGCTTGACGGCGGTGTAGAGTCAAGCCATGCGCGCGAGCCCGCTGGCCGACCGGTCTGTCTACGCCGACCTCATGGCCGAGGTCCGCGCCTGCACGGTGTGTGCCGCCCATCTGCCGCTCGGGCCGCGCCCCGTGCTGCGCGGGCTGCCCTCCGCGCGGCTGCTGGTCGTCAGCCAGGCGCCGGGCACGCGGGTGCATGAGACCGGATTGTCCTTCAACGACCGCAGCGGCGACCGCCTGCGCTGCTGGCTCGGCATCGACCGCGACACCTTCTACGACGAGAGCCGCGTCGCCGTGCTGCCGATGGGCATGTGCTATCCGGGCCGCTTCCCGCAGGGCGGGGACCGGCCGCCGCGGCCGGAATGCGCGCCGCTCTGGCATGCCCGCATCCTGGCGGCTTGGCCCGAGATCGCGCTGACCTTGCTCGTTGGCTCCTACGCGATCGACGACTACCTCGACCGCAGCCGCAAGGCGAGCATGACCGAGACCGTGCGGGCGTGGCGCGACTATCTCCCGAAATGCTTCCCCCTGCCGCATCCAAGCTGGCGCACGACCGGGTGGGAGAAGCGCAACGCGTGGTTCGGCGACGAGGTCTTGCCCGAGCTGCGGCGCCGGGTGGCGGCAGTGGTATAGGGCGTTGGCGCCTAGAGTCTAGTTGGCCGGCGCTCCCTCGGGGAACGCCACCTGGCGGTCGGCATGGGTTGTCGGCAGCGACACGATGATCTCGCTTCCGCTGCCGAGGACGCTGCGCACCTCGATATGACCGCCGTGGCTCATCACGATGCCGTGGACGACCGACATTCCGAGGCCGGTTCCTTCGTTGACCGGCTTGGTCGTGAAGAATGGTTCGAAGATCCGGATTCGCGTCGCCTCATCCATGCCGCAGCCGGTATCGACCACGCTCAGGCGCAGCATTTCGCTTTCCGGCGTGATGGCCACGCTGATCGTTCCCGACGCGGCGCCGATCGCCTGCGCGGCGTTGGTCACGAGGTTCAGGATGACCTGGTGAAGCTGACTGGGATCGCCGATCATCGACGGCACCTCGGATAGCGCCGTTTCGATCTTGATTGTTGTGGGGATGCCCGCTCGCATCATTTTGATGGTATCGCGCGCCACCGCCGACAAATCGATGATGCGTTTCTCCGGCGCCTGCTTTCGGCTGAAGGCGACGATCTGCTTCACGAGGTCTGTAGCCCGTAACGCCGCTTGATAGACCAGCGACGCTTGTCCGTGCGCGCGGCTCATGGGATCGAGAATCTTGGCAATGTTCTTAGAGAGCGCGACGACGGGAACGAGCGTGTTGTTGAGATCGTGGGCGATGCCGCCTGCCAAGGTGCCGAGCGCCTCGAGCTTCTGCGAGTGATGGAGCTGCGCCTCCAGGGCAACGCGCTCCTCTTCTGCTTTCTTGAGTTCGGTGATGTCCAGCCGGATGCCGATCGTGCCGCCGTCGGACATGCGGCGCTCGATGATCTGTATCCAGCGGCCGGTGCTGTATTGCTGGGTGATGACATTTTCCGGCAGGCGATGCCGGCGCATGCGATTTTTGAGCCATTCCTCGACACGCCCCACCGCTTGCGGAACGTCGCCGCTTTCTGCCTGGGCGCGCACGAAATCCTCGAACGTGGACCCGGGCACCAGGAAGTGGCTCGCTTCGGGAAAGTACTGCCGCGTGACGCTGTTGCAGATCACCAGCCGATCATCGGCGTCGTGAACCACGAGACCGACCGGCACGTTCTCGATCGCTTCGGCAAAGCGGTTATAGACCGATTGTGCTTCCCGCAATGCCTCCACTTCCGAGGTGACATCCGTGGCGGCGCCGCGATAGCCCTTGAACTGGCCCCGCTCGTCAAACACTGGAACGCCGGTCGTCCTGATCCAACGCGACGCTCCTGCCGCGCTGCGCAGGCAGTAGGTAAAATTGCGGAACGGCTTGCGCGCCTCCAAGGCGACCAAGTGTTGACGCCACGCTTCGGGATCGTCCGCGCGGTCGCCGAACTCCTCTCTTGGCCTGCCGAGAAACTCTGCGGGATTTTGACCGGTGATCTGGCTCCACGCAGCCGAGAGAAACGTGAAGCGGCCATCCGCATCCGTCTCCCAGAACCAGTCGCTCGCGACCTCGAAGAGCTCCCGCAGCCGCCGCTCGCTTTCCGCGATCGCCTGCTCGGCGGCCAATTGCGAAGTGACATCGGTGGCAACGCCGCGATAGCCGCTGAACTCGCCGTCCTCGGCGAAGATCGGTGTGCCGCTGACCTTGATCCAGAGAAAGCGGCCATCGACTTGTGTCGAGCGGTACACGAAATCGCGAAACGGCTTGCGCGATTGCAGCATCGCGGCGTGCTCCGCCCACTTTTCGCGTTCGAGCGACGGATCGGCGATCTCGTCGCGCCGCTTGCCGATAACGCTTGCCGGCACGATGCTCGTCAGTTTTTCCAGATTGGCGGAGAAATACGTGTAGCGTAGCGCGGCATCCGTCTCCCAAACCCAGTCGGAGGCGCTATGGATCACCTCGGCATAGCGGCGAGCGTCTTCACGTGCCGCGGCTTCCGCCTTGCGTGCCGACTGTTCCGCCCGATGCCGCTGCGTCAGGTCGCAACACAGCAGGACGCGTGACGTCGACCGCGACGGGCCGATGAGGAGGAATCGCTCGTCGCCAGCCGCGCCGACCAACCGCAGCTCGACCGGCTGCGCCGCCGCTGTCGCCATCAGCGCGACGGCCCGGTGACGGTCCTCGGCGTGCACGAGGTCGAAAAATGATGCGCCGCGGAGTTCGCCGGCGGGTCGGCCGATACAATGGGCAAAGGCATCGCTCGCCGATGTGATCGTCCCGCTGGGCGACACCTCGACAGCGGGCCAGCCGCCGTCAAGCGCGGCGGCTCCGTCATCGGCGCCAGTGTTTGGTGCTCGGCCGATCATGTGTGCGCGTGCCTTCCGGATCGGCTCTTAAATACCGATCGTCACATGGGAAGGATAAAGGACCGTTTAATGAAGTTGGCCCAAAGTCCCACTCCGCTTCGGTCCAAGGTCCGATCCCAACGTGACGATCCCGCCCTTGAGAAAAATCCTCTGCGTCGAGGACGAGCCGCTGGTTCAGGCGATCGCCCGCGCCGCGCTGGAGAAGCGCGGTGGCTTCACCGTGCTCATGTGCGGCTCGGGCGCCGAGGCGCTCGAGGCGGCGCCGGCCTTCGCGCCCGATTTCATGCTGCTTGACGTGATGATGCCCGGCTTGGATGGGCCAGCCACGCTCGCCGCGCTGCGGCTTCTGCCGTCGACCGCCGGCACGCCCGCGGCCCTCATGACCACCAAGGCCCAGGCGCGGGAGTTGGCGCCGCACGGCGCGCTCGGCATCATCGGCGTGATCGACAAGCCCTTCGACCCGAAGACGCTCGCGGAGACGGTGCGCGCGCTGTGGGCGCGCAGCCACGGTCACGCCGCCGCCGATGACAGGCGGTGAATCCACGTGGCCGCGCGTCGTTCGCGTGGCGGGCGTGCTGCTGGCGGCGACGCTGCTCGCCGCTGCGCCCGCGCGGGCGGCCAGCACGCTCTCGCTGTGTCCGGGTGCGACGGCGGACCAGGCATCGCTGGCCACCGTCTATCGCGATGCCGGCGGCGGCAGCGTGACGCTGCGCCTCGACGCGCAGGCGCACCAGGACGGCTGCGCCGGCATCACCCTGCCGCTCGCCGCCAGCGAGGTCGCCGCCATCGCGCTGCTGCCGCCCACCGCGGCGGCCGGGCCGGCCGAGACATTGGCGCTGCAGGGCAGCCGCGACCCGCAGGGGCATCTTGTCATCGCGCAGATCGAGAGCGGCAATGAGGCACCCGAGCATCCGCTCGCGCTGATCGTGCCGGGGCGCAACCTGGTGCCGCTATGGACGCCGCGAGCGTTCGGCGCCGAAGAGCGCGCCGCGGTCGCCAGCGACGACACCGGCGACATCACGCTCTCCTGCCGCGCCGGCGAGCAGCCGGCGGGCTTTTCGGTGGCCTATCCGGCGGCGCTGCCGCCGATCCCGGGGCTCACGCTCGCGGTCGCCGCGCGTGGAGATCCCGATTTTGTCGTCGCGGCCGCCGACACGGCGGCGCGCCAGCACGACATGGCCGTGTCGCTCCTGACGCTGCCGGGATCGGCTTCGGCACGATGGTCGCGCGCCGCCGTGCCGACGACGCTCGACCGCGTCTCCGCGCTGAGCTGGTCGGTGCTCTGTCCCGCCCGCGGCGGTGAGCTGACGCTGACGCGTCTTTTTTTGGAAGGCGCGTCGCCGGTGCGGACCGCGGCGCCGCAGCGCTCCGCCTGGGCGTGGCAGCCAGCGCTGTGGCGCGACCGGCCGGCCGCGCTGCTCGACCGGCTCGGGCAACTCGGCGTCAACCGCATCTTTGTCAGCGTGACCATGGCGCATGATCGATCGGTTGCCGACGCCGCAACGCTGGCGTCGTTCATCCAGGCTGCAGCGGCGCGAGGCGTCGCCGTCTGGGCGGTCGAGGGCGATCCCTCTGCCGTGCTGCCGTCCGAGCGGGAAAAGTTCCGCGGGCGGGCCGCCGCGCTCGCCGCCTTCAACCGGGCGCAGCCCGCGGGCGCGCGGCTGCGGGGCGTCCAATTCGACATCGAGGCCTATCTCGTGCCCGGTTACGCGCTCGCGCCCGACCGCTGGATCGCCGCTTATCTCGACACGCTGGCAGCGCTGGGCGCCGCGGCGCGGATGCCGGTCGAGGCGGCCATCCCCTTCTGGTTCCCGCTCGACCGCTGGGGTGAGCGCCTGGCGGGCGTCGTCGGCAGCGTGGCGCTGATGGACTACCGCACCCGCCCCGACGATATCGAGCGCTACGCTGCGCCGGCGCTGGCCTGGGGCACCGTTCACCATCGCTCCGTGCATATCGGCCTCGAATTCGGTCCGCTCGGCGCCGAGGAGCGGCAGCTCTTCCGCCGGGCACCGCAGGGCCAGCTCTGGCGGGTGCCGTTGGGCGGCGACGAGGCGCTGGTGCTGCTCCGCGCGCCGGCTGAAAATCCGTCAGGACCCACCTACGCCCTGGCCTCGCGCCGCGACATCGCTGCGGATGGCCTGTCCTTCCGCGGCCGCGAAGCCGCCTTATCGGCGCTGCTGCCGGCGCTCGGCCAGGCCTTCGCCCCCTGGCCCTCTTTTGCGGGGATCGCGCTGCATGGGCTCTTCTGACGATAGCTAAGTATAGTAACCAATACGCGCATTCGGGGTATTTCTTAACCATTAATCGCTAGAATTTCGGCATGTCTTCGATACTCGTGGTCGACGACGACCCGCTGATTCGCACCCTAGTCGAGCACAAGCTGCGCCAGCGCGGCTTCGAAGTCGTTTCGGCCGAGAGCGGCGAGGAGGGGCTGAGGCAGGTGGCGGCCAAGCGGCCCGACCTCATCGTCCTCGACGCGATGATGCCCGAACTCGACGGCTTCGAGGTGCTGCATCGCCTCAAGCAGGACGCCGACACCGCAGGCATCCCCGTGATCATGCTCACGGCGCGCAAGCAGGAGCGCGACATCGTCTCCGCCCTGTCCTCGGGCGCGCGCGACTATCTGGTCAAGCCCTTCATGCCTGAGGAGCTGATCATGCGCATCCGCAACCTCCTGCCCATCGCCTAGATCGGGTTCGTCGATGGCGAGGCAGGGCTGCCGATTGCTCCCGATAGCGGCTTTGCTGTGCGCCCTAGGCCTCGCCGAGGCGGAGGCCGCGCATGCCGCCGATCCCGTCGCGCAGTCGCTTTATGACCAGGCCGTCGCCGCGCGCCATCGCGGCGACTTCGCCGGCGCCATCGACAAGCTCGAAGCGGCCGCGCGGATCGATCGCGACAACCTCGAGGTGCTGACGCTGCTCGGCATGGTCTATGGCTTTGTCGGCCGCTACGACGACGCGCAGAAGGTGTTGGAGCGCGCGCACCGCCTGGCCCCCAAGGATGGCGACATCGTTCTGGCGCTGGCTCGCATCAAAGCTTATCGCCATGATTTCGCCGCTGCCGAACGCGATGTCGCCAGCGTGCTCGAGGCGCAACCGAGGAATGTCGATGCCCTGGCTCTGTCCGGCCGGCTTGCCTATTACCAGGGCGCGCTGCCGCGCGCGGAGCAGCAGTTCCGCGCCGCCTTGGTCGAGAACCCCAACGACCTCGAGAGCCTGCTCGGCCTCGGCGACGTCAAGGCGGCGCAAGGCGATCCGGCCGGCGCGCATGCGCTCTATGACCGCGCGCACGCGCTGGCGCCGGACTCGCCCGATGTTGTCGAGCGGCTCGCGCGCAAGGAAGGGCAGCCGGCGTCGCGCTTCCAGCTCGACAGCCTGCTGTCCTGGAGCCATTTCGCGCGGCGTCCGGTGCAGCCCTGGTATGAGAGCTTCAATCAGCTGACCTACCGGCTTGCGCCGGGAACCGACGTGCATGGGCGAGCCGATGTGAGCCGGCGCTTCGGCACCGTCGACGCCTATTACGAGGCGGGCGTCGATCGCCGCTTCGGCGAGGCCCTCGCCGGCTATCTCTATGGCGGCGGCACGCCCAATGCGCATTTCCGCGAGCGCTGGACCGTGCTCGGCGGCGGCAGCCTCCGCGTGGCGAAGGGCGGCGACACAATCGGCGGCACGCTGCTGACCCTCGACGCCAAGGATTCGCTGTACCGCACCGGCTTCGTGCGCATGGCGAGCCCGGGGGTGCAGCAATATTTCTTCTCGGGCCGCGTATGGCTAACCGGCAAGGCGATCAACAGCTGGGTCGCCGGCGGCCATTACCTCGGCGGCTATTTCACGCGCGCCGATTGGATGATCACAGACGCAGTGACGGTCTATGGCGGCTATGCCCGCGCGCCGGACACGGAGAACAACGTCACGGCGCAGACCAGGAGCGCGTTCGGCGGCGTCGCCTGGGACGTGTCGCCATCGGTCACATTGCATCTCGACTATGTCCATGACGACCGCCAGAACGGCTATATCCGTCATGCCGTCACGTTCGGTGCCGGCGTGAAGTTCTGAGCATGGGCGAGGGCCTGCTCGGGCTGATCTGGTGGGGCTCGCTGTCGCTGGCGCTCCTCTCCGTCCTGGGCATGCTCACCCTCGTGCTGCGGCGGTTCTTTCTCACGCGCCGCGAGCGCCGCGCCGCCGCTTGGCGCGAGGCGATCATGCGCGGCATCGTCCGTTGGCTCGACGGCGACGAAGAGCTGGCGCCGATCGAGCGCGCCGCCGAAGGCCGCCTGGAGATTGCCGCGGATCTGATCGCGGAGCTGCGGCAGGTCGTGCGCGGCGAGCAGCGCGAGCGTCTCGCCGCCCTGGCGGGCTCGCTCGGGATCGTCGAGTTCAATCGCCGGCGCCTCATCACCGGCGACACGCGCGCGCGCCGGTTGGTGGCGGCGCGGCTCGCCATCGGCCCCGCCGAGCATGTCGCGCTGGCCCTCGAGGCGGCGCTCGACGATCCGGATTACCAGGTGCGGCTCGCCGCGGCGCGCTCGCTCGCCGAGCTGCGCGCCATCCGCTCGGTGCGGCTCCTCGTCGACAAGCTCGGCCTCGCCGCCGAGCACAACTCGCGGGTGCTCTACTACATCTTCCGCCAGCTCGTCCCGGCGCTCAACGGGCAGCTCGTCGCGCTGCTGCAGGCGGAGCGCTCGGTGGTGATCAAGGGGCTGGCGCTCGACGCGCTCGGCCAGAGCGGCGACGGCACGCTGGTCGAGCCGATCTCCCGCCTGCTCGACGATCTCTCGCCGGAAGTGCGCGCCAAGGCGCTGCGCGCGCTGGCCGATCTCGGTTATCCCGAGGCCGGCCCCCGGGCGCTGCGCGCGCTCGCCGATCCGGCATGGTGGGTGCGCACGCAGGCGGCGGTCTGCGTCGGGCGCGTCGGTTTCCTGCCCGCGTTGCCGAAGCTGGCCGAGCTGCTCGCGGACGAGCAGTGGTGGGTGCGCTTCCGCGCCGCCGAGGCGCTTTATGCGCTGGGCGAGAAGGGCCGCGCCATGCTGAAGGCGGCGGCGGCGGCCACCGGCGGCCGCGCCGCCCGTGTCTCGGAGCTGCTCCTCGCCGAGAAGGAGGGTGCGGCATGACCGGCGAAATCCTCGATCTCGTCTATGCCGATGTCCTCGACATCCTGTCGCTGCTGCAGCCCGTGGCAGTGGTCACGGCGTGGCTGGTGATCTGCCAGGGGCTGGCGCAGAGCTTGATCTATCTGGCGCAGCTCGTGCTCGCCTACCGCGCGCTGCGCCACGGCCCGCCGCCGCGCGCCGGCCGCGCCTTGTGGTGGGATTACAGCGACGTGGTGATGCCGATCGCCCTGCTGGTGCCGGCCTACAACGAGGAGGCGACGATCAGCGAAAGCATCCGCTCGATGCTGAGTCTGGAGTATCCCGATTTCGAAGTGATCGTGATCAACGACGGATCGAAGGACGGGACGATGGACGCGCTGATCGCCGCCTTCGACCTGACGCCCATGGTTCGCCCCTATGACGAGGCGGTCGAGCACCGGCCGATCCAGAGCATGTACGGCTCGCCGCGCCACGGCAATCTCCTGGTGATCGACAAGGAGAACGGCGGCAAGTCCGACGCGCTCAATGCCGGCATCAACGTGTCGCGCGCGCCGCTGTTCTGCGCCGTCGACGCCGACTCGCTGCTCGAGCCCGATTCGCTGCTGCGCGCGGTGCAGCCTTTCATCGACGATCCCTATCGCGTCGTCGCCGTCGGCGGCACCATCCGCGTCGCCAATGGCTGCGAGGTGAGGAACGGGCGCGTCGTCCGCACCGGCTTGCCGCGGCGCATCCTGCCGCTGTTTCAGACCATCGAGTATCTGCGCGCCTTCCTGATGGCGCGGCTGGCCTGGAGCGAGCTCGATGCGCTGACGATCATCTCCGGCGCCTTCGGCATCTTCCGCCGCTCCGTCGCGGTCGAGGTCGGCGGCTACACGCACGGCACGGTGGGCGAGGATCTCGAGATCATCATCAAGATCCATCGCTGGATGCACGAGCACGGGCAGCATTACCGCATTCGCTTCATTCCCGAGCCGGTGTGCTGGACGGAGGCGCCCGAGAGCCTGCGCGTGCTGGCGCGCCAGCGCATGCGTTGGCAGCGGGGCGCGCTCGAGACGCTCTACCGGCATCGCGACATGATCCTGAACCGCCGCTATGGCCGGGTCGGCATGCTCGGTCTCGGCAACGCGCTCCTGACCGACGTGCTCGGCCCGCCCTGCGAGATGCTGGGCTATCTGCTCGTGCCGCTGTTCTGGGCCACCGGCGCGCTCAGTTTCGAATTCCTCGCCGCCTACCTGGCGCTCACCTTCGTTTTCGGCATCTGCATCAGCGTCGGCTCGCTCATGCTCGAGGAGCTCGAGCTGCGGCGCTTTCCGCGCGCCCGCGACCTGTTCGTGCTGACGCTCGCCGCCATCCTCGAGAATTTCGGCTACCGCCAGCTCAACAACATCTGGCGCGTCGGCGGCTTCATCCAATGGCTGCGCGGCGCGAAGGGCTGGGGGAAGATGACCCGCCGCGGCTTCACGAAGACCGAGCTGCGCGAAACCTAGGCGCTGCCCACCTCGTCGCATGCCTCCAGCAGCCGCGCGACCAGCGGCGCCAGAGCAGGCGAAAGCGTCCGCAGCCCGGCGCCGTCGATCGCGGCGCGCAATGTCTCCTCCAGCAGGGCCGCCGCGTCGCTGATCGTCGCAAAACCGACCATTCCACCGTTGCCGGCGAGCCGATGGGCGCGCCGCAAAAGCTCGTCGGCCGCGGCTCGGCGGGCGGCGCGGTCTCCGCCTTCGCCAAGGTCCCGCCAAGCCTGCCTGACGGCGGCGACATGATCGGCCAGCGTCGCAACGAAGTGTGCGCGCAACCCCGCCATCACCTCGTCCATGTCATCATCGTCGCCGGGCATGCTCAACCGCCTCAGTCCTGCGCCTCGATGCGCTCCATGTCGTCGTCGCTGAAGCCGAAATGGTGGCCGATCTCGTGGATGAGGACGTGGCGCACGAGGTGGTAGAGGTCTTCGCCCGTCTCGCACCAGTAATCGAGGATGGGGCGGCGGTAGAGAAAGATGATATCGGGCTCGGCGCGCGAGTCCATGATGCTCTTGCGCGGCAGCGCGACGCCGCGATAGAGGCCGAGAATGTCGAACGGGCTGTCGAGCTCCATCTCCTGCTCGGTTTCGGCGTCGGGAAATTCCTCGACGCGAATGACGATGCGACCGAGATGCCGCTTCAGCGCCGCCGGTATGGTCGCCAGCCCGCGCTCGGCCAGCGCCTCGAGATCGGCCAGCGACGGCGGCACGCTCGGCGTCCCGCTCACGGCCCTGCTCCGGCGCGCCGCTTGATATCGGCGCCGCGATCCGCCACTTGTCGCCGAGGCGAGCCGATATCGGGAGGCGGGAGATGGTCGCGCGACTGGCGGGAGCGGCACGCATGGCGGCGCTCAAGGAACTGCATGGCTGGACCGAGGTCGAGGACCGCGATGCGATCCGCAAGGTCTTTCATTTCGGCACCTTCGGCGAGGCCTGGGGCTTCATGAACCAAGTGGCGCTCCTGGCCGAGAAGATGGATCATCATCCCGAGTGGTTCAATGTCGCCAATCGCGTCGAGATCATCCTGACGACGCATGACGTGGCCGGCCTGTCCGACTTGGATCTGCGCCTCGCCCACACTATCGACGAGATCGCCCCGCCGCGCGATCGGCTCAGAACGCCCTGAGCTTCCGTTATTTCGGCTGCATCCGGAGCGCGCCGTCGAGGCGGATGGTCTCGCCGTTGATCATCGGGTTGGCGATGATCGACAGCACCAGCTGCGCGTATTCCTCGGGCTTGCCCAGTCGCTGCGGGAAGGGGACGCTGGCGCCCAGGCTCTGCTGGACGTCCGGCGGCAGGCTGCCCATCAGCGGCGTGGCGAAGAGGCCGGGCGCGATGGTGTTGACGCGGATGCCCATGGGCGCGAACTCGCGCGCCGCCGGCAGCGTCAGGGCGACGATGCCGCCCTTGGACGCGGAATAGGCGGCCTGGCCGATCTGGCCCTCGAAGGCGGCGACCGAGGCGGTCGAGATGATGACGCCGCGCTCGCCCTCGGCCAGCGGCTCGAGCTTCTGCATGTCGGCGCCGGCCAGCCGCATCAGGTTGAAGCTGCCGACGAGATTGACGTTGATGACGCGCACGAACTGATCGAGCGGGTGCGGCCCGTTGCGGCCGACGATGCGCACGCCGATGCCGATGCCGGCGCAGTTGACGAGGATCCGCGCCGGCCCATGCGCCTCGCGCGCCTTCGCCACCGCGGCCTCGGCGCTCGGCCCATCGGAAACGTCGCATCTGATCGCGGTCCCACCGATCTCTGCGGCGAGTTTGCGGGCGCCGTCCTCGTTGACGTCGAGCACCGCGACCTTGGCGCCTTCCTTGGCGAGGGCGCGCGCCGTCGCGGCGCCGAGGCCCGAGCCGCCGCCGGTGACGATGGCCGCGTGTGACTTGAGAAGCATGAAACCCTCCCCGTTATTGCGCCGAGGCATAGCAAATCGGTCCGGCGATTGCGACTCTCGCCGCCCGGCGGCATAGTGCCGCCATGACCGGCACCGACGTCGTCGTCTCCCAGACCAGGAGCCTCGTCGCGCTCGAGCGCGTCGTGCGCCGCCGCCTCTCGTCGCGGCTGCGGGCGATGGCCGCGGGGCTGCCCTTCGCCCAGGAGCTCGCCACCGCCTATTTCTGCGCCGTCGATCCGCGCACGCCGCTCGGCGTCAAGCTGGCGCTGCTCGGCGCGCTGGCCGGCTTCCTGCTGCCGCAGCGGCTCATCCCGAAAATGCTGAAGAGCCTGGTGCTCGGCGGCGATGTCGGCCTGCTGCTGGGGGCGCTTCAGGGCTTCGCCCAGCACATCCGCCCCGAGCACCGGCTGCGCGCGCGGCTGTTCCTGATCCGGCTGCGGCGCGGCCGCGAGAGCTGACCTGCGGCGCGGGGGCTGGCGGAGGGCGCCGCCATCGTGCTATCCCCGATCGTCGAAAGCGAGGAGCGGCCGTCGCCGCTTCACGGGGAGCGATCTTAAGATGGCGAAGAAAGTTTATCCGAGCGCCGATGCCGCGTTGGCGGGGCTGCTGCGCGATGGCATGGTCGTCATGTCCGGCGGCTTCGGGTTGTGCGGCATTCCCGACGCGCTCATCGAGGCGATCCGCGCCTCGGGCGTGAAGGGCCTCACCGTCATCTCCAACAATGCCGGGATCGACGGCGCCGGGCTCGGCGTCCTGCTCGAGAGCAAGCAGATCCGCAAGATGATCTCCTCCTATGTCGGCGAGAACAAGCTCTTCGCCCAGCAATACCTCGCCGGCCAGCTCGAGCTCGAGTTCAACCCGCAGGGCACGCTGGCCGAGCGCATTCGCGCCGGCGGCGCCGGCATTCCCGCGTTCTTCACCAAGACCGGCGTCGGCACCATCATCGCCGACGGCAAGGAGGTGCGCGAGTTCGACGGCGAGAAATACATCATGGAGCGCGGCCTCGTTGCCGATCTCGCCATCGTCCATGCCTGGAAGGGCGACACCGAGGGCAATCTCGTCTACCGCAAGACCGCGCGCAACTTCAACCCGATGATGGCGACGGCGGGCAAGGTCACGGTGGCCGAGGTCGAGCAGCTGGTCGAGCCCGGCGCGATCGACCCCGACCACATCATCACCGCCGGCGTCTTCGTGCAGCGCATGGTGCACATAAAGAACCCGAAGAAGCGCATCGAGCAGCGCACGACGCGGCCGCGAGCGTAAGGAAAGGAAGCGATCATGGCCTGGACCCGCGAACAGATGGCGGCGCGCGCGGCCAAGGAGCTGCGCGACGGCTTCTACGTCAATCTCGGCATCGGCATCCCGACCCTGGTGTCGAACTACATCCCGCCCGGCATGAGCGTGCAGCTGCAGAGCGAGAACGGCATGCTCGGCATGGGTCCCTTTCCTTTCGAGGGCGAAGAGGATCCCGACCTCATCAACGCCGGCAAGCAAACCGTCACGGAGCTGCCGACCACCAGCTATTTCTCGAGCGCCGACAGCTTCGCCATGATCCGCGGCGGGCATATCGACCTCTCGATCCTCGGCGCCATGCAGGTGGCGGAGAACGGCGACCTCGCCAACTGGATGATCCCCGGCAAGATGGTGAAGGGGATGGGCGGCGCCATGGACCTCGTCGCCGGCGTCAAGAAGGTCGTCGTCGTCATGGAGCACACGGCGAAGGACGAGCCCAAGCTCTTGAAGCGCTGCAACCTGCCGCTCACCGGCGCCGGCGTCGTCGACATGGTGATCACCGATCTCGGCGTCTTCACCATCGACAAGAAAGGCGGCGGCATGGCGCTGATCGAGCTGGCGCCGGGCGTCAGCTTCGACGAGATCCGCGCCAAGACCGAGGCCCCGTTCCGCTTGCAGCCGCGGCAGTAACCGCTCGGTTGCGGGCGCGCTGCGCGGGGCGCGCCTTTCTGCCGCGCGCGGTGCCGCGGCGCACCAACCTCTGCCGCCGCAGCATGCATCGAGTACGGACCGCGCCCGCAGCTCCGCTGCAAATCGGGTGATTTGTCATTGGAGGCCCGCGGTCGGGCGGACGAACGCGGCCGCCGCCGGCGCGTCATCCGATCGCGAAGGAAACCAAATCGTCACGCGCGTTCCGCGGCCGCTATCGATCGCGACCGATCCGCCGTGCAGCGTCGCGATCCTCTTCACGATCGCAAGGCCCAGGCCGACATTGCCGCTTACAGCCGGCCGAACGCGATTGGCTCGGTAGAGCCGGTCGAAGACAAAGGGCAAGTCTTCCGTGGCGATGCCGCAGCCTGTGTCTGCGACCTCGACATAGACTCCGTCCCGGCCGGTTTCGGTACGGGCGGTGATACGAACTGCGCCCCCGGGTGGGGTGTGCGCCAGACCGTTCGCCACAAGATTGCTGACAGCGCGCTGAAAGAGCGTACGGTCGACGCTCGCGATCAGTCCCGGATCGGCCGCAACGTCGAGCACGACGCTGGCCTCGCTGGCCGCGGCCTCGTAGAATTCGCGGACGAGATCGAGCTCATGCGCCACGTCGATATGTTCGCGTTCAAGCTGCGTCTCCGGGCTTTCGGATCGTGCAAGGAATAGCAGGCTGTGGACGATCCGAGAAAGCCGGCCGACCTCCTCGAGGATTGACTCGAGGACGTCGCGGTATTCTCCGGCTGTGCGGCTCTGACCAAGCGCCACCTCTGTTGCGCCCAGGATGTTGCCGATTGGCGTCCGCAGCTCGTGCGCGATGTCATCGCTAAACTGCCGGAGACGCGAGAACGCCTGCTCGAGGCGTTCGAGCATGCGGTTGAAAGTGAGGCCGAGCTCGTGCAGCTCGGCGGGAAGACCATCCAGCGCGACCCGCTCGTTCAGGGTCGCCGTGCGGATGGCGCCGGTGGTCCGGATGATCCGCTGCAGGGGTCGCAGACTCGCATGGGCGATGCGATGCCCGGCCGCGACCGAGACGATCAGAGCCCCGACCAGAACCAGCGCGAGCCATTGCAGATACTGGTTCAAGAGATCATGGTCGTCGGTGACGTCCATCGCGATCTGAACAACGACCGGTGCGCCGTCGCGGCCACTTCGAGCTGCTAGGGCCGACACCGTGCGGAATGGCTTGCCCGAGCGCGATCGGATCTCGGTCCCGGCTCTTGGCTCATCGGCCGGTCCAACAGGCGAGGGAAACGCATCCGCGCCAAGTTCCCGCACCATCTCCGGCGGTTCGTAAAGGCTACCGCCGTCGAGTGAGACGATACGGGCATAGGCCTTCTGCGGCCCATTCACGTCCTCGCCAATTTCCTGCGTGATCTGACCCTTGTCGTTGGGGTCCGCCTGCAGCAGTGTCCGCAGGACATGCACCTTGTTCCACAGGAACTGGTCATCCTGGCGCGCCATCCCGGAGACGACGGTCCAATAGAGAAAGATCGTCGCCCCCAGCACAATCGCGAACGAAGCCGCGGCGTACCAGGCGGTCAGCCGCGTGGCCAGGGACCATGGCTGTTGGCACGGTCGCGCCGCGCCAGGCGCCGGTGCAATCGTCGGATCATCTGAGAACATATCCGAGACCCCGCACGGTATGGATGAGCTTGCGCTCGAACGGATCGTCGACTTTCGCGCGCAGACGACGGATGTGCACGTCGACGACATTGGTGTCGCTGTCGAAGTTCATGTCCCAGACCTGTTCGGCGATCAGCGTGCGCGAGAGTACTTCGCCCTCGCGCTCGGCCAGCAGGGAGAGCAGGAGGAACTCTTTTGGCGTAAGATCGACGGCCCGCCCACCGCGCGTAACACGATGCCGGCGCACGTCGATCGAGAGATCGGCAACCGAGAGGACGTCGGAATGCCGGGCCGGAACCCGTCGGAGGAGCGTGCGCACCCGTGCGAGCAATTCGGAGAAGGCAAACGGCTTCACGAGGTAGTCATCGGCGCCAAGCTCGAGACCTTTGACACGATCTTGTACGGCATCGCGCGCGGTGAGGAACAGGACAGGGGTCTCGCGGTCGGCCCGGCGCAGCTCTGACAGCAGCGCCCATCCATCGCGCCCGGGTAACATCACATCCAAGATGAGTAGCGAATAGTCGGTCGCCAGGGCCTGATACAGACCCTTGTCGCCGTCCTCGCAAACATCGACGACGAAGCCATGTTCCGTCAGACCCTTCTGCAGGTATGCGACGGTCTTTGGGTCATCTTCGACGAGCAGGATTTTCATGCGTTGTTCAGCGTCGTCGGGCAGGCGATGGAGATTTTGTCAGTATTGCTGCGCGCCTGAAGTGATAGCCACGGTCCATGTCGCCATCTGCCTGCGCTATCTGCAATCATCTCACAAGCTGGACCCCTGCTTCACGAGGCGAGCTCCCCTGCCGTCGCAGGCGGCGCGCAATCGGTCCAGCTCTTGCGGGGAATCCACCTCCGCTTGAAGGCGGTTATTCTCCTCCTTGAGGTCCTTTATAACGGCGTTCACGCGCACCGCGATTTGCTGCCTCAGACGGGTTTTGGCCGTCGCCACGGTAGGTGCCGCGTGTAGCCTGTTCTGCGTCACCCACGTCTTGATCTGCTCCGTGAGGATCGGAACGAAAGTATCTACCACTTGATCATAGATTCGGGCATGGCGCAGCTCATGCTCGAGGATCTCCTCGTACAAGCAGGAATCGGCGGTCGCTTCTTTGGCGATGAGCACGCTACGGTCTACGTAGCCAATCCGCATCGTGATAAGGCGCGGTGCGGCGCAGACTAGACCTGGGCCGATTTCGGCCGCGCTGGCATCGACCGCTAGAGCGGCGCTGAAGGCGCCACCCGCCATGCCCAGTAACGGGAAGTGCTTGCCCGCAGATGGACCGGCCATACGCTGCATCTCCTCCACGCCGATCGTCGTATTGCGCGCGATCTCCCCGCGAACGGGATCGACCTGCACAGCAAAATCCGCTGCTTGCGGGCATTCCGTCGCGTGAGCGCGACCCTCTGAGAGCAGGAGCAACGTCGCAAGGACCCCGGCGCCAATTCGACGCCCGAACGAAAGCCGGCAAGGCCAGTGAGCAACCTTCAGCATCAGTCCACCACGTAAGCCATCGCGGTTCGGCCTAATCATCGGCGGTTCCGTACGCGCCAAGCGCCTCGGCCTCGGTGTCCTCAGGTTCAAAACGCCCGTAGCGCAGCGCGAGCGTGGGCAGCACCAAGAGATTCAACGCCATCGACGTGAAGAGTCCACCGAGGATCACCACAGCCATTGGTCCCTCGATCTCGCGTCCCGGTTCGTCCATTCCTATCGCCAGGGGCAAGAGCCCCAGCCCGGTGACAATGGAGGTCATCAGGATTGGCACGAGTCGATCCGCAGCGCCCTCGATGGCCGTCGTCAATCCCCAGCTCCGTCCCTCGACCGCGACCAGATGCTCGTAATGCGAGATCATCATGATGGAGTTCCGCAGCGTTATGCCAAAGAGCGTGACGAACCCCACCATGGAGCCCAGCGACAGCAGCCCGCCGGTCGCGAAGGCCGCGAGCACGCCGCCGACGAAAGCGAAAGGCAGGTTGGCGAGCACGAGGAGCAGGTTGCGCCAGTTTCCCGTCACGATCGACAGCAGCAGCACGATGGCGGCGCCGGCGATGAGCGCATTGACGATGAGATCGCGCCGGGACTGCGCTTGCGCCTCGGCCGCACCGGCGAACTCGATGTAACTGCCGGCCGGCAGCTTCACCTCGCTCGCGATCTTCGCCTTCGCATCCGCTACGAAGGAGGCTACGTCACGGCCGGTCACGTTCGCAGTGATGGTCTGAACGCGCTGCGCGCCCTGATGCAGGATCTGGTAACGGCCGGATGTCTGATAAACGTCTGCGATCTGCCTGAGCGGCACATTAATGCCGGCGGGATTGCGCAGCAGCAGCTCGCCGATCCACTCCACCGCCCCACGCGAATGCGGATCCAGGATAACGACGATGTCGAAGACCCGGTTGCCGTCGTAAGCCTGCCCGACGACGACGCCCTGGTATGCGGTGCGGATCGTGTCGAGTGCCTCCACCGGGTCAAACCCCCAGCGCAGGAGATCAGCTTGGCGCAGGCGAATCGCGAGCTGCGGC